>Ga0182024_10001367_pt1 | contig 63212 bp, 53 predicted proteins | sample P32metaG_FD_120480 | JGI IMG/M metagenome (GOLD analysis project Ga0182024, IMG submission 120480) | Permafrost microbial communities from Stordalen Mire, Sweden - P3-2 metaG (Illumina Assembly) | ecosystem: Environmental > Terrestrial > Soil > Wetlands > Permafrost | place: Sweden: Stordalen...
CCCACGCCGCAAAAAGCGCGGCTCCCCCCACAAGAGGGCTCCGCCCCCTTGTGAATCCCCCGCAAGATTTTCAGCGGGGGTTCTTGACAGGAGCAGGCCTTCTCATGGAAGCCGTGACCATAGAGAGCGGTGTGCCGGATACGGCGTTACACTCTGAGAGAGGCGGATGCAGGTTTATGTCGAAGAAGCAAATCAGACTGGTGCCCACTGCGGCATCTGTAACGGTCGCCATGTTCTTGCTGTCCACACCAACCTTTGCGCAGTGGCTCGACTATCCCGCTCCTGGAATTCCGCGCACTCGGGACGGCAAGCCGAATCTGGCTGCGCCTACGCCGCGGACATCGGATGGAAAGCCGGACCTGTCCGGCATCTGGAGGGGGCCGGGGGCGGGAAGCTACGATCGGAATGTCGCCAGAGACCTCAAGCCTGGTGATATTCAGCCGTGGGCCGAGGCGATCTACCGGCAGAGGGTCCGCGATATGGGGAAGGATGCTCCGCGCGCGAATTGTCTGCCCGATCCTTTTCCGTACTACCACATGGTCGACCTAGCCCGGTTCGTCCAGACTCCCGGATTGATCGTGATCCTGTATCAGGGCACGACCAACAGCGTGCATCGGACGATCTTTACCGATGGCCGTAAGCTTCCCGTCGATCCCAATCCAACCTGGATGGGGTACTCGGTTGGCCATTGGGAGGGAGACACGATGGTGGTGGATACCGCGGGCTTCAACGACAGGGGCTGGCTCGACATAGAAGGGCACCCTCACACGGAAGCCCTGCACATTACGGAACGCTTCCGGCGCCGTGACTTCGGACACATGGACCTGGAAATGACCATCGACGATCCAAAGACATTTACCAGGCCGTTTTCACTGAAGATCGATAAGACGTTAGTGCCGGACACCGACCTCTTGGAGAGCGTCTGCGAGAATGACACCTCCGTGCCGCACATGATCGGCGGGACTGGGAAGAAACTGGCGCCCGAGGTCCTTTCGAAATATACCGGTGTCTACGAGTTCGCGCCGGGTCGCGAGGCGGTGATCACTCTAGAGGGCGATTTGCTGTTCCTGCAGCAACGTCCGAACCCGCTAAAACTACCGCTGGCGGCGGACTCGGAGACAGTCTTCGTGTCGCGCACGAATGGAGAAAGAATCCATTTCATCCGGGATGCCCAGGGCGCCATCACGGAGTTCATCTTTCATGCCGATGGCGGCGACCGAAGGGCCGTTCGCAAGCCATGAATCTCTTTCTTACTTGCCGACTAAGTGCCGTACGTCTCGTTCGTTCTCATTGCAAACGAACTCGATGAGTTCCGTATCGGGAATCAGCTCGGGGTGCAGTTGGGCCGTCCACGGTTTGGTGTAAGCTTTCGGATCGTCGATCGTAATTTGAATGTCCATGTGGCCGAAGTCGCGCCGGCGCATTCGTTCGGTGACATGCAGGGCGTCCGTAATCGGATTGCCCTGACCGGAAAGCCACGCCTTCCCATTGAAGCCCTTGGACTCAACCACCAGCGTGTCCCCCTCCCAGTGTCCAACCGAGTAGCCCATCCAAGTGGGATTGGGATCCTTGGCTAGCTCACGGCCATCGAGAAAGATCTGGCGAAAAGTGGTTTGGTATTCGTAAAGAATCACCACCAGTCCGGGCATCTGGACGATCTTGTGTATATCGAACGCGTCTGCTTTGGGCACGCCGCGCGGCAGGCACCGCGACTCCGGATTGTCCAGCTGGTTGTTCGCGGTCCGCTCCTGGAACAGTGCCTTCGCCGAAGGCTGCCACGGGATGTCAATGCCATCCAGATAGTAAGCCGTGGTGCGTGAGTTCAGGTGTTCCCAGACGCCGGAGAGATCGGGCGTGCCGTCCGGCATTTTCGGCGCCGGCGCCGAGAGGTTGGGTTTGCCATCCGGCGTGCGCGGGATGCCCGGAGTCTTATAGTTGAGCCACTGTGCGGCCAGCGGCAAGCATAGGCCGGATGCGGCCAGCGCCATGGCGATCTTAATCATGGGTGTCTCTCAACAGCGAGTTGCTTCTCAACATCGACGCACCCCAAATGCAGCTGCGTGAGCTTCGTGCCCAGCTCGGTAAGCCCCATCTTGCCGGGTACGATCTTGTGGCACAGCGTGCAGCCAAACTCGTCGAAGCGTTGCGCTTTGGTCCTGTCATCGGCCGATCGCTGATTCGCAGGCATCTGCGCGATCACGTTCATCGCCGTCAGCATCCGGATGCAGCCTTCAAAACCGTTCGTCAGTTGCTTTCCCTTTTCTGTGAACCCCAGCTTGCCGCCCTCGCCCACGGTGTGGCAGGTTTTGCATCCGTGGGTGTCGAACATATACTGGGCCAGTTCCTTCTGGCTCTTTTTGGCCGCAATCATTTTGTCCAGCGCGGCGCTGGTGGTTTCGGGCGACGGCGGCTTTTGCTGGGCAAGCAGCAGGGCACCCATGAATAAAACGGCAGCCGGCGGAAGGATGGAGCGACGTGTCATTTAGCTAACGATTCTAAGGGGCTGGCCCGCCCGCGTCAAACCACGTAACCGCTCCCTCCGGTCACGGCTTAGTAGGGCCTCCGGCGCGCCGGAGCCGCACGTTACTGAGCCGTGACCGGGGGGAGCGGTTACGACATTTCGGAGACAGCGGTCACCTAAGCAACTCGGGAACCAGGAAAGAGAATAGCCCATTTCGGATGCCATCGGTTACGTAGATCTCGCCGTCCTTGGGATTGAGCGCCAGGCCGGTCGGATGCACCAGTTGGCTGAACGGGCCGCCGATCTTCGCGCGCGGCGGCACGTCTCCGCGGTCGCGCACATTCCACACGCCGATGAATCCCAGCTCCGGATTGAGCCACGGGTCTTCGGGAACCTTGCCATGGCCATCGCTGTACTCCGGTTTGAGCTTTACCTCGCTATACAAATTCAAATGCAGATGGTTGGACGCCGCAAGGAAAATTTTGCCCTTATGAATTTGCAGTTCCCAAGGTTCATCGCGAATCCCCGTATGCTCGCCTTTAATGTCGCCCAAGGGCGCAACGTCGCCGGTAGCCGTGCGGTCGAAAAACAGGATATCCTCCGCGTTCGCCACCACCAACACGTTGGTTTCAGTATCCACGCCCAACCCCACGGTATGACCGAGCCGGGTCTTGGGCCCTTTGATATAGCGGATCGGCGTGACGTTGCCATTAGCGTCCATCGGAAAAACGGCGATCGCCCGGGCGCTCAAACTGGACACGAGTATTTCGCGATGCTCCAGGTCGAGACTGATCGCGTGCGGATTCACCATCCCGGTGCATGATCCTTGAATCATACGCACGGGTGGCTCGGCGCCGTTCGCGCTGCCGCGGAACACCAGCACGGCGTCGGCCAGCGCGTTAGAGACGTAGATCTCGTCGCGAACCGGATCGTAAGCGATCCCGTGCACCGTTCGCGCCATCTTCGTGGCTGAGCCGCTGATCACGCGCGTAGGAGCCATAGTGCCGTTCGCCACCCGGGCGAAGGCCGCGATGCGCGGCTGGGCCACTCAATTCGGAACCAGAATCTGGTCGCGCTTGGAGTCATAGGCAACCGTCTGCGGATTCCCGAATCCGGGGCTCGGCGTTCCCTGAGGAGCGGTGCGAATGACGCGCTTGGGAACCGCGTTGCCGTTGGCCTTGCGATCGAACACCAGTGCCGTGTGATCGATAAAATTCGACACCCAGATCTCGTCGTGGGCCGCGTCGATCGCCACGCCCATCGGCCGGTTGATTCCCGTCCTGGCTCCAGCAAGCACCCGGATGGGGGCGCTATTGCCGTTGGCCGTGCGGGCAAACACCAGCACGGAACTGTCCCCGTTGTTGGCCACCGCGAATTCGTCGTTCGCGGGATCATCCGCCACGCCCATCGGAAAATCCAGCCGCGTTTTATCTCCCTGGATCTTGCGGAGCGGCGCTCGGTCGCCCATCGCATCGCCGGAATAAATAGTGATCGACGGAGGCAGCACCGCTCCGGCTTCCGGATCTGCCGTTCCTGTCGGCTCGCAGCCGGCGCCCTCGTCCTTCACCAGCCCTCGATAATTTCCGTGGTTCGCCACGCCGATCTCGTTGTGGCGGTCGTCCCAAAAGATGCCGTGCGGATCTGCCAGGCCGGCGTTAGGGCCGTGAATGACGCGCATGGGCGCTTCCACGTTGTGCGCTTCGCTTTTATAAATGACCACGGCGTTTTGAATCTCCACCGTGATCGCGATCTGATCGTGAGTCCGGCTCATCGCCAGTCCCCAGGCCTGGTGCGGAACGGAAAGGATCCGCTTCGGCGCCTGATTACCCTGAGCGTCGTAGGGCAGCACCACCATGGTGTCTTCAATATCATTGTTGAGCGCGAAGATTTCTTTGCGCTGAGAATCCAGGAATATCCCGGCCACGAAGCCCACGTTGGTAAGCGGCCCGAAAACCTGGTGCTGCGGAGCAGTGATTTCACCCCGCTTCGAATCAGCCAGACGCGCGTAACTCAAAAGGCTCTTGCGGTTCACATCCGACATCGCCACCAGGTTGTTCTGGGGATCGATAGCGATCCCATTGAAAACCGGGTACGGATCGTACACCTGGCGCAGCGGTATGATATCGCCACCGGCCTGTGCGGGTTTGCGCTCTTGCGCGTATAGGATCAGCAGAGCCCCGGTGGAAAGAATCCCGCCAAGGATCATCGCTCGAGTTTTGTTGACCCGCAGCATCCGTACTATCCACCAAGGATAAATCATCCGAGCCTGCTAACATGTCTCGATGGATCCCGTTCCCAGTGGCTCCAGTTCATCTGAAAGCCGCCAGGTCTTTTTCTATTTCGGCACTCTGACCATGCTGGTCTACCTGGTTATACCCCACGGTTACCTGCTGGACATCGCGACCGCATACATGCTGAAAAACCAATTACGTGCGACCGCGACGCAGGTTTCCACGTTCCGCCTTCTGACGGCGTTTCCGGTTTACGTTTCGATCCTTTTTGGACTGACGCGAGACCTGTGGAATCCGCTGGGATTGAGGGACCGCGGATACTTCTTCCTATTTGCCCCAGTGACTGCCGCCGTATTCATTTGGATGGCGTTATCTCAACTCTCGTTCGCGGGACTCTTCGCCGGGATGCTGCTGGTGATGATCTCTTTCCGGTTCGTGGCCGCCGCCTATCAAGGGTTACTCGCCCTGGTCGGTCAGGAGAAACTGATGTCCGGGCGCCTCAGCGCGCTCTGGAATATCGTCCTTTCTGTGCCTTACGTAGCCGGGTCATTCGCCTCCGGGTATATTGCCGAGCATCTCCCGCCGCGGCAGACTTTTTTTCTGGTGGCGGGGCTCACGCTACTAATCGCGTTGCTGGCGATCTGGAAGCCGCGCGCCGTTTTCAGCCATACCTATGACCAGCCGCAGGCCAAAGGCGCGGACCTCATGGGTGACATCAAGCGGTTGGTGAAGCACCGTGCCATCTATCCACCGATTCTGATGATGCTCCTGTTTCAATTCGCGCCCGGATCCAACACTCCGCTGCAGTATTACCTGACCGATCAGTTGCACGCCTCGGATGCCATTTACGGCTATTTTCAAGGTATTTTTCTGGCTGCATTCATTCCCGTATTTCTGCTTTATGGTTTCTTGTGCAAGAAAGTTTCCTTGAGGAAGCTGTTGTGGTGGGGTACGGCAATTGCCGTGCCGCAGATGGTGCCGTTAGCGTTTGTGCGCTCGGCCAACTCCGCGCTGATACTGGCGGTGCCCATAGGCCTGATGGGCGGGATCATCTTTTGCGCCATCTATGATCTCACGATGAGATCCTGCCCGCCTGGCCTGCAGGGAAGCCTGATGATGCTGGTCGATGGGGTTAATCTGCTCTCCGTCCGGGCCGGCGACCTGGTAGGTTCGAAAATCTATAGTAGTAGTCCGGCGCACGGATTCCTGTACTGCGTCATTGCGATCACGGTTGTCTACGCCATGATCCTGCCGGTGATCCTTCTGGTTCCGAAACATTTGATTGCGACTACAGATGGGCAGAAGAATCCGGTAACTGACGCCGAAATGTGGGCGGAATTGGGCGGCGATAAACCGGCGATCGCTTAAATTCTCTCCGCCATTCGAAAACGACAGCGCGCGGCCTTCGATTTGACACTGGCTTGGACCGACGATAAACTGTTGAAAACTCTCGACTGGAGATTCGCAAGTTCTGCCACGGGCTAACTGAGTCGACTATGACTATCGCAAACATCCTGCGTAACTCCATCGTACTGGCTACTGCCTTGTTCGGCATGCTTTGTGCCGTCTCTACTCCTGCTCCGGCACAGTGGCTCAACTATCCAACTAAGGGAACTCCCCGCACCGCCGATGGTAAGCCCAACCTTACTGCGGCCACTCCGAGGAGGGCCGACGGCAAACCTGACCTGACGGGCGTATGGATGGGTGTCACCAAGTACATGATCAACATCGCCTCAGACCTGAAGCCGGAGGAGATTCCCTTTCAGCCTTGGGCGGCAACGGAATACAAACGGCGCCGGGATACCGAAAGTAAGGACGATCCCAGCGCGCTCTGCCTGCCGCTAAGCATCGTACAGAAGCAAACCATTACCTCCCCGTTCAAGCTTGTCGATGTTCCGGCGAGAGAAGAGATCGTCATGCTGTACGAAGGCGCGCGCCACCGGGAGATCTTCCTTGACGGCCGCCCTCTTCCGAAGGACCCGGATCCCGCCTGGTCCGGTTATTCCGTGGGCCGGTGGGAAGGCGATGACCTGGTAGTCGATTCCGCCGGTTTCAATGGGAAAGCATGGCTTGATATCAACGGCCACCCAACTACTGATGCCTTGCATCTCACCGAGCGCTATCATCGTATCGACTTTGGCCACATGTCGCTCGAAATTACCATTGACGATCCGAAGGCATATACGAAACCTTGGATAGTCAAGGAAACGCCCCGGCTGCTTCCCGACACGGAGCTGCTCGAAGCTGTTTGCGAAAACAATCAAGACCCGGCGCACATGGTCGGTAAGTAAGCGGAGGATATTCAATTGAGAACGAAATTTGTTGTTTCCACGACAGCTCTCGTGCTGATGGGCGCCGCGCGCCTATTGGCCCACCACTCCTTCTCCGCCGAGTTCGACGCCTCGAAGCGGGTCACGCTCAAAGGGATCGTCACGAAAGTCGACTGGCGAAACCCCCATATTTACGTCTACCTGAATGTGAAGGATGATAGCGGCAAGGTGACTGAGTGGGCCTGTGAAGGCGGTCCTCCGAACGTTTTACTAAGACAGGGTTGGAGCCGCAACTCGGTCAAAGAGGGCGACGAAGTCACGATCGATGGCGCAGTGGCCAAGGATGATTCGAACCGGTGTAACTCGCGGAGCGTAGTTTTGAGCGATGGCCGCAAAGTGTTTGCTGGGTCGTCACAGGATGATACGTCGGGCGCCACTCTTCTCGCCCAGGGTGGTCCTCCGGGCAGCGGACGCGGCGGGCGAGGGCCCGTGGCCGGACAGACCGTTGAGAAGATCCGCCAGTTGAAGCCCAATCTCTACATGATCACGGGAGGCGGCGCGAATACGTTGGTCCGTGTCACCAGCGAAGGGCTCATTGTCGTGGATACCAAGAATCCCGGCGACGTGAACTACAACCGGGTCATGGAAGAGATCCGGTCCGTTTCCGATCTGCCGGTGAAGTACGTACTCAATACGCATCACCATCCGGATCATGTCGGCAACAATCAAAAGTTCATCGACGCGGGAGCCCAGGTCATTGCGCTCGATGCGCTGAAGACACGCATGGCGAGTGATCCTCGAACGAAGGATATTCCCGGGCTGCCGACCCAGACTTTCGCCAAAGATTATGTCCTGAAGTTCGGCGGCGCCGTGGTGGAAGCCCACTTCTACGGACGCGGGCACACGGGCGACGACACGATGGTCTACTTTCCCGATTTGAAAGTGGTCATGGTCAGCGACCAGATTACGGACAACACTCCCCTCGCCGATTTTGCCAATGGAGGCAGCGCGGTGGAGTGGACTCAAATACTCGATGGTGTTCTCAAGCTGGATTTCGATATGGCGATTCCGGGCCGCGGGGAGCCGAAGAGCAGGGCCGATGTGGAGGCGTATCGGACAAAGTTCGCCACTGTGATCAGCCGTGCGTCCGACGCGATCAAGGCCGGCGCAACACGCGATCAACTCGCCTTGCAAGTGAAAACCGACGATCTGGGCTGGCAGTTTAATGCGGGCTTCTACGGCAACCTCTACGACGAACTCGTCAAGAAGTAAGGTCCGCGCCCAGGCGTGCGAGCGCGCCGATCACATCACCGGGCTTTTCGAATGTCACCAGGTGACCCGCCCGCGGAATCATTACTGTCTCCGTGCCGGCGATGCCGCGCTGGAAGGCCTGTGCATAAACCGGAGGGATGAGCTTATCGCTCTCGCCCCAAATCAGCAGTGTTTTCGCCTTGATGCGGTAGAGCCGCGTGGAGAGGCCTCGGTCCGGAATGGGGAACAGAATCTTGCCCGCTGCGCCCAGCTGGCGAGCATTCTGCACTAGAAAGGCCTGCAAGAACGCTGGGTCGCTGGTATCCGTGTTGGCGGTGAGCGCCTTGATTCCGGCCGCCTCGTCATAGAACAAAAGTTTGGGCAGCTCGTAGGGCATGAGCGAGAAGATATCCGGGATCGGATAATCGTCCAGCCAGATACCAGCCGGTGCAATCAGCGCCAGGCGGGACACATCGTGCGGCGCAACCGCCGCCATCTCGCTGGCGATCATGCCGCCCATCGAGCAGCCCACCAGAATCGGATTCTTCACGCCGAGCGCGTCGATTACATCCCAGGTATGCAGCGTGAAATCCAGCATGTCGCGCAATTCCGCGCACTCTTCGCTGTCGCCATATCCGGGCACCAGCGGCGCATAAACGTGGAACCGCTGGGCCAGAGTGTTCAGGAAATCCAGATCCAGGTCGAGCCCTCCGGCGCCGTGTAGAAACACCAGCGAGGCTCCCTGGCCGCCCTCGTAATAGCGCACGGGGACGCGCGTGGTTGGAATGGTCTTGAGTTCCATGACGGCGGTATCCTCAGGCGTCGGCGCCAACCAGCGAGAGTTCGGCGGGAGTGGCGCGTTTCGGCAGCGGTTTGCACCAGAAACGGCCGTCGCTGGCGTGTTCCGGGAAAATGTTGCGCAGCTTGGGGATCACTTTTTCCGCGAACAGCTTGGTCGAGTGCATACACTTGTCCCTGGGCATGTCGCCGATTTGCATGAGGCAAAAAACGTTGCCGACGTGCAGGCCCTTGATCAACTCCTCCATTCGCTGCGTGACGGTTTCCGGGCTACCGGCGATCACGTGCCCGGAGTCGACGAAGTTCTTCCAGGGCAGCTCCTCAAACATGCTGCCCGGAGCATATTGGGAAAGGATGCCCTTCTGGATGGTCTTGATGGTGCGATACCCGGGCGCATCGGCGAAACCGGGATACACGTTCAGGCAGCGGTTGTAAAAGTAGCTGACATGCTTGGCATAGAGCCGCTCGGCTTCGGCGTCGGTATCGGCTACGCAGATGGTTTGGGCGAAACCCGCCCGGTATGGCGAGGTGTCGGGCGCTTTGCGTTCGGCGACGCGATCCCAGTATCCCTGCATCAACGCCTTGGCGCGAATGTAGCCGCCAAAGCTCAAATAGGAATATGAGTAGGTGTTGTCGATGCAGAAGTCGAAGGTCTCAATGGAGCCGCCGCCCGGAATGTGAATCGGAGGGTTGGGCTGCTGGATCGGCCGCGGCCAGATGTTCACGTAGCGCAGCTTGGTGTATCGGCCGTTGAAGGCGAACGGCTCTTTCTCGTGCCAGGCGCGCATGATTAGCTGGTGAGCTTCCGCATACTTCTCGCGGGTGAGCGCCGGAATCGTGCCGTAGCAGTAGTTGGTGTCCATCGAAGTGCCCACCGGAAATCCGGCCACCAGCCTTCCGCCCGAGATGCAATCGAGCATGGCGAATTCCTCGGCTACTCGATGCGGCGGATTGTACAGCGCGATGGATGCACCGAGAACTACGAGCGCGACATCTTCGGTCCGGCGCGCCAGGCCGGCCGCGATGATGTTGGGAGAAGGCATGAGGCCATAGGCGTTCTGATGGTGTTCATTAACGCCGATCCCGTCGAAACCGAGCTTCCCGGCGTATTCGAGCAGGTCCATGTAAGTGTTATAGACCTCGTGACTCTTAACCGGATCGAACAGGCTCGAGTCGATATCCACCCACACTGAGCGGTGCTTCTGCCGAAAATCTTCGGGCAGATACGGCCACGGCATGAGGTTGAACCAGGTGAATCTCATAACGCCTCCCGAATTAGCGCAACCAGCCTAACACAGACCGCTCCCTCTGGTCGCGGCTCAGTAAGCGAGTGTTGCCGAGCCGTGACCAGAGGGAGCGGTTGCCCGGCTTACTTGCCCTTGTTCGGGTCGGGGAAGAAGGCGGCCACGCGGTCGTTGAGCGTGAATTCCATCCCCAGGCCGGGATACTGTTTGACCACTTTCGCCCGCATCTCAGCCGGACTCTTCGACGCTGCGACATCCGCGTCCCAGTCGGCGATGTACTTCTTCATGAACGCTATCGCTGCCAGGTCGTGTGTGGCGCCTGGACCCTCGTGGCCGGGAATCAGAACGGTCGGCTTGAGGGCGGAAATCTGATCCAGGGTCTTCATCCAATCTTCACGAGCCTTGTCTTTTGGAACGCCGAAGTAGACGTGATCGAACACCGTATCGCCGGCCACCACGGCTTTGAGCGAAGGAATGTAAACGAAGCTGTTCCCAGGGCCGTCACCCTGCACCCCGCCGGTGATCGGAAATTGCTCGCCTTCGAGCGTGAGAACGGGGGTCGAAAGCTCCTCGGGGATGACCGGTTCGGGTCCGGGGATGAGATTGCCGTAGGTGGGGAACCAGAACTTCTGCCGGGCGGGCCAGGCGTTCTTGATGCCGTTGGCGGTGGGCGGGAGTGCGACGATTCTGGCGGACGGAAATGCCTGCTTCAGCACCGCGAGCCCGAAGAAATGATCGGGGTGAGGGTGAGTCACATAGATGAGGGTCAGGGTTTTCTTGGATTCGAGAATCTCCGCGGCGAGGCGATGGGCTTCACTTAGACTGAACTGCGGGTCGATGACCAGCATATCTCTTTCGCCGGAAATCATGGTGGAGTTCACGTCGTATCCATTTGCGCCGCGGCCCGTGTGCACTTTCAACTGGAGCGTGGATTGGGCGCTGGCGGCAGTGGCTATCGCGATGGTGGCGAGAAGGACTCGTAGGATCATAGGGGAATTGTATCGTTTATAATTGGTTTCCGTGACAAGCGTAACGAGGAAGCTGGTTATTGTAGCGGCGGGCGTTTTGCTGACGGCCGGGTTGGCGTTGGCGCACCACGCCTATGCGGCGGAGTTCGATCTCTCGAAGCCGGTCAAACTGACTGGTGTGGTGACGCGGGTCGAGTGGACCAACCCGCATATCTGGATTTACCTCGATGTGAAGGACGAGGCCGGTAAAGTGACGAACTGGGGCTTCTCGGCCTCACCTCCGGGCATGCTGCAACGGAGAGGCATCACCAGAAACAGCCTCAAGATCGGAGACACCCTGACGATCTCGGGCCATCGCGCCAAAGACGGATCCAACAACGCATCCGGCAATGTCGTGATTCTTGCCGATGGTCACGATGCCTTGATCGGACAGGAACAAGCGGTGAATCCGACCGAGGCGCCGGGGACCGGGAAGAAGTAGCTAGTGTGACCGCTCCCTTTGGTCACGGCTCTGTAAACCCTTCTTACGGAGCCTTGACCAAAGGGAGCGGTCAGGGACTAGCACAATGAAACGGGGGAAGCGCAACGTGGAAAACCGGTTGACCTTTCGGATTCGCATCGCGGCTGCGATGTCCATTGCCTGCGTCCTGGCAAGCCAGCGCGCCATGGCCCAGTCCACGATTCCGCGCCTGCCGAATGGCAAACCCAACTTCACCGGGGTCTGGGCCGGGCCTGCGTTTACCCACCATGTTGGACCCGGCGACACGGACACGCCGCACGTGACCAATTTCGACCGCAAGAAGATGGCTCCGTTTCTTCCGGGGGCGGAGGCCAAGTTTCTCCAGCCTCCAACAGGAGACCCGCGGCACGACGATCCCACCGAGTTATGCCTGCCGGACGGCCATCCGCGGGAAATTCTGGCTCCCTACGCAACCCAGATCATCCAGACTCCGGACACGGTGATCTTCCTTTACGAGTACATGCACTTCTTTCGGGTGGTGCCGATCGACAAGCCGCATCCCGGGGAAGTGGAGCTCACTTTCATGGGCGATTCCGTGGCGAAGTGGGAGGGCGATACGCTAGTGATCGATACCATCGGATTAAGGGAATGGACGCTGTCGGCCAGCAACGGATGGCATAGCGATGCGCTGCATACAATTGAGCGGCTTCGGTATGTGGATGCGACCACGGCATCGTACGAGATCACGATTGACGATCCCAAGATTTTTACGAAACCATGGTCGGAGGAATTTCAGATGAAGCTTCATTTCACCTGGAAGCTGTTGGAGCAGATCTGCGAAGAAAACAACCGGTGCGCCGGCGGGAACTGCAAGAGCAACTGATCCGCCGGCCAGACATCCCTCGCTCGTTCCCGCCCCCAAGTACCGGCGACAAGATCGCCGGCGCTACGTAACGCCGGTGGTCTTCGCCGCCGGTGGGCGGCCACCGGGATCTAAATGTCCAAACTCCAGTCGCAGCGCATGCGGAACGCACGTCCCGTGGCCCCGTGCCACAGCTACTTCGAGTGAGCGGCGTCTCTCTCGTTGTCACACACGTCCTCGATCATTTCCGTATCGGCGAGAAATTCAAATTGCAGCGGAAATGACCACGGCTTCGTATAGGCTTGGGGATCGTCGATGGTGATCTCCACGTCCATATGACCGAAGTCGCGACGGTGGAAGCGCTCGATGGTGCGCAGCGCTTCGGTATGTGGACGGCCGCTGTCATCAAGCCAACTCTTGTCGTTGAAGCCGCGCGTGTCAACCGCGAACACATCGCCTTCCCATTTTCCGATGGAGTAACCAAGCCAGGCGGGATTGGCCACGGGCGGATGAACGCGGCCGTCGGTAAAGATCTGGCGGAAACGCGCGAATTCCTCGTACAGAATGAGCGTGAGCCCAGGGTTCTGCACGATCTTCAACGGCACGCGGATAAGCATTTGGTCGGGGATGCCATGCGGTAGACAACGTGCAGAAGGCCGGTCCGCCATGAAATTGGCCCTGCGTTGCTTATAGAGTGCTTCGGAAGTGGGGAGCATAGGCGGAATCTTCTCGCCGGGCCGCATGAAATCCTCCAGATTGGGGCCCATCGCCAGGCCTCCGGCATTCCGCTGATTGGGTCCCTGCACACGCTGCCACAGCCCCGACAAATCCGGCTTGCCATCCGCGGCTTTGGGGACGGGAGCGGCGAGGTTGGGTTTGCCGTCGGCCGTGCGCGGTATGCCGGGAGTGGGTTGGACTAACCACTGGGCTGGGGCAAACCCAGCGCATATCAGGACTGCAAGGCAAGCTCGGCCAATCATACGGCCCCCATTTTCCAACACAAGCGGGAGAACAGCAAACGCGCCAACCGTGAACCGTGATATCTTTCTTCGTCGAAGGGAAGTGAGCCCATGTTGAAAAAGCATCGATGTCTGACGCGGCGCAGGCTGCTGGAGGGAATGGCCGGCGCGGTTGCCGTCGCGACCATGCCCGCCGGAATCGCCCTGGCCGCGGAACCCACCAGCGCCGTGATGATCCGGCTCAGCACTTACATGAGCGAGGCTCAGGGCCGCGCCCTTCCGGGCGACGTGATCGAAAAGACCAAGCATCATGTTCTGGACACACTGGCCGCGATGATGTCCGGCTCCGAGTTGCCGCCCGGGCGCGCCGCGATCCAGTTTGCGCGTGCGTATGGGGGCGAGAAGGTTGCCACCATTGTGGGTTCGAACGTGCTCTGCGGATCCATCGAGGCGGCGCTTGCCAACGGTGTGCTGGCGCATGCCGATGAGACCGACGATTCATGGCCGGGAGGATGGCATCCGGGCTGCAACGTGGTTCCCGCCGCACTGGCAACCGGCGAGCAGTTCGGCATCAGCGGCGCGCAATTTCTGCGTGCGGTGGCGCTCGGCTACGACGTAGGAGCGCGCGTCCTCACTGCGCTGCGTCCCGGAGTATTTGACACGCACAAAAGCACTCACAGCATCGGCGGGGTCTTTGGCGCAGCCGCCGCAGCCGGTTGCGCGGCGGCTCTGAACGCTCAGCAGATGCGATGGCTGATCGATTATACGGCACAGCAGAGCTCCGGCATCGCCGCATGGGACCGAGACACCGACCATATCGAGAAAGGCTTCGTATTCGGCGGAATGCCGGCGCGCAGCGGGGTTACCTCGGCGTTGCTGGTTCACTCGGGCTGGAACGGCATCGACGACGTCCTGTCGGGAGACGACAATTTCCTTCTGGCCAACGCGCCTCACGGCGACGCCGCAGTGCTGGTGGATAAACTCGGCGAGCGTTATGAGATTACGCGCACCAGCATCAAGAAATGGAGCGTAGGATCGCCCATTCAGGCGCCGCTGGACGCTCTTGAAATCCTTTTGAAACGCCGCCCCTTCGAGGCCGACCAGGTGAAGGAAGTGACTGTGCGGATGAATCCAGGCTCGGTCGTGGACAACCGCGAGATGCCGGATGTGTGCATCCAGCACATGATCGCAGTGATGCTGATAGACAAGACGGTGACGTTCCGTTCCGCGCACGACAAGCCGCGCATGCAGGACCCGGCGATTCTCCGCCAGCGCGCCAAGGTGCGGCTCAATCCGGCGGCGGGGCAGCCCCTGGTTGTGGTCACGCTAGCCGATGGAACGCGCTTGAGCGAGGATGCCGCTGCCGTTCTCGGCACCTTCAACAACCCCATGACCCGCGATCAGGTTGTAACGAAATGCCGGGATTTGATGATGCCCGTAATTGGCTCAGCGGCCAGTAAGGCGTTGATGGAGAGAGTTCTGGATCTGGAGAATCTGCCGAACGTCAGGGGGCTTCGCCCGTTGCTGCAGCGGACGTAGCGAACCGCTCCCTGTGGTCGCGGCTCTGTAACGCGGCCACCCCACCGGCGGCGAAGACCGCCGGCGTTACGTAACGCTGGCGATCTTGTCGCCGGCATGTTGCGGTCAATGCACTTCCGCAGGCTTCTCAAGGTTTCGGAGTGATTTTGATCACCATAGCCGTGAAGCTCTTGCCCGGCTCGACTTGGAATTGGTGCACGGTGTTCGCGGGTATATATAAGATGTCACCCGTGGCGATGGGGTATTTCGTCCCGCCTTCAATAGACTGGCCGCGTATTTCATCCGGTCCAGTAGGCTTGCCTTCCACAATTTTGCCGCCCACCAGCACCGTTCCTTCTCCGGCTCGGATGAGTAACAGATCGGCCTGTTTGACGTGAATTTCCGCTTCGCCAGGCCCATTCCGGTAAGCCACAAAAGCTGAATCCATCAATCGCTCTGTCCCGAGGTGGCGTTCCGAATTCAGTTTGGAAAAAGCCGTCTTATCGAAATCCTTTTGCTGGCTGGCGCTCCAAAACATGGGCTGAGATGGGTCCGCAGCTTGCAGCGGAATGAGACATGCGGCCACGAGCAGAACTGTGTTTCTCATAGTGACGCCATTATAGTAGGTCCGCCGCAGCCCTGAGATAGAATTGATTCGCGAACGTGCCTGAGATAGAGAAGTCGCTGCTGATCGTCGGAGGCGGAATCGGAGGACTGGCGGCAGCCTTGGCAGTGTCGCGCGGCGGCCATCGGGTCCACGTGCTGGAGAAATCTGAGCAGTTCGTGGAGATCGGCGCCGGGTTGCAATTGGCGCCCAACGCTACCCGAATGCTGGACCGTCTCGGGCTGCTGGAGGAGATCCGCCGGCACGCCATTTTTCCGCGGCGGCTGGTCATGATGGATGCCGTCTCCGGGCAGCACATCACTTCGCTGGACCTCGGGAAGAAATTTCAGGAGCACTTCGGCTATCCCTACATCCTCATGCACCGCGGCGACCTGCTGGCCATCGAACTGGCGGCATGCCAGGCGAACAAACTCGTCACGCTGGAGAACCATAAAGAGGTCATCGCCGTGGAAGACTGCGGCGCAACGGTGCGCGTGCGCTGCGCCGACGGTTCGGAATACGAGGGCGATGCGCTGGTGGGCGCCGACGGCCTTTGGTCCACCGTGCGGAAGGCCGTTCAGGATGATGGCGACCCGATCTGCGCCCAATTTGTGGCGTATCGCGGGGCAATCCCCATTGCCGAAGCCCCCGAGGGCTCCGACCTCGACAACATGACGATCTGGGTCGGACCGGATCTCCACTTTGTGCAATACGTGGTGAAGGCCGGGAAATTGTTCAACCAGGTCGCGGTGTTCCGCAGCTATCGCTACCGGGAGGATTCTGAAGATTGGGGCAGCGTGGACGAACTGGACGAACACTTCGGCAGATTATGCCCACGCGTGCGTGCGGCCGTTTCCAGAATCAACCGCAGCCGATGCTGGCCCATGTTTGACCGTCTCCCGATCCCGGATTGGGGCCGCAACCGGATGACGCTGCTGGGCGACGCGGCACATCCCATGCTGCAGTACATCGCGCAGGGGGCGTGCCAGGCGGTGGAGGACGCGGTCTGCCTGGGCGATATGTTCCATCGGTTTTCGGGCGAACCGGTGCAGGCTTTCCAGGCTTACCAACAGCACCGTATTCCGCGGACTGCCCGGGTGCAGGAGATCGCACGATTTTTCGGCGACGTGAAGCACGTTCACGGTGTCGGTGCGGCGCTGCGGAATGCGCTTCTGGCGAAACGCGCGGCCGACGATTTCGAATACTTCGAGTGGTTATACGGATACGCGGGCGATTAAGAACCCGGCCTGATGTAGAATTGGTGGTCGTTTAGGTCGCAAATGAGCCATCGATTTCGTACGTGTGCGATGACTGCCGCGATTTGGCTCGCGCTCCTGGTACCGGCACGGGTAACCGGCCAAACGCGCTGGACGCCGCCGCGCACACCGGACGGCCACCCGGATTTCCAGGGCGTCTGGTCCATGGAAACGCTCACACCGCTGGAACGTCCGGCGGAATTCGAAGGTAAGGCGTTTCTGACCGAGGCGGAAGCCAGGGAGTATGAGCAGCGGACGCTCGAAACGACCAACCGGGATCGCCGGGACGGAGGGAACGACACCGATCTGCGGCGCAACTATAACGAGTTCTGGCGCGAGCGCGGAACCAAGGTGGTGGCGAGCGGGCGCACATCGCTCATAGTAGACCCGCCGGACGGAAAAATCCCTGCCTTCACACCGGAAGCCCGTAAGAAACGGACTGCCATGACGGAGGCGTCACGTCTGCCCAGCGGCCCCGAGGACCTGGCCTTGCGGATCCGTTGCATCACACGCGGTCTGCCAATGGTTCCCACGCCCAACAACAACTTCTTCCAGATCGTTCAAGCGCCTGGGTACGTGGCGATTCTCCAGGAAATGATGTACGAGGCCCGCCTCATTGCCATGGACGGGCGGCCGCATGCTCCCCGGGGCGTCCGCGGCTATATGGGTGACGCGCGCGGCCATTGGGAAGGCGACACGCTGGTGATCGATACCACCAATTTCATCGGCAAGAACGACTTTCTGGGATCTGACGAAAACCTGCATCTGACCGAACGCTTAACCCGCACCAGCCCCGATACGATTCTTTACGAGTTTACGGTTGACGACCCCACGGCGTTTACTAAGCCTTGGAGCGCGGAGATTCCCTTGACGAAGACCGAGGAAGGAATCTTCGATTACGAATGCCACGAAGGAAATTACTCAATCGTGGATATACTGGCCGGTGCGCGCGCCGAGGAAAAAAGAGCTGCCGAAGAGGCCGCGAGGCATCGATGAATGCGCAAGAGTTTCGACGGATCGCTCTGAGCCTCGACGGCGCCGAGGAGGGCTCGCACATGGGCTCGGCCGATTTCCGTGTGGGCGACAGGATATTTGCGACACTCGCCTCGATCAGTCAGGGATACGGCAACTTGATGCTTACGCCGGAACAGCAGGCTGCGTTTGTGGAGGAGTTGCCGGAGGTGTTCGTGCCCGTGGCCGGCGGATGGGGACGGAATGGAGCGACCCACATTCGGCTCGCCGCGGCGAATGAAGATCTGCTGGCCGGTGCTTTGCGCACGGCGTGGAAGATCCGGATCGAGAAGAATGCCAAGCCGGGCTCGAAGAAGCAAGCCGCGGCTGGGAGCATTCGAGTAGCGAAGAAGACGCACACGAAACGATGAGACGTGCGGCCGGCGACCTTCGCGCGCTACACAGCGCTGGTCCTACTCCGGAACAACGTCACAAGGCTCGACGTGCCAGATCTGGGATGCGTATTCCTGTATAGTACGGTCCGAAGAAAACTTGCCGGCCCGCGCCACATTGAGGATGGCTTTCCGAACCCAGCCGTCCTGATCCCTGTAGGCCGCGTCCACCTGTTCCTGGGTTTGGATGTATTCGCGGAGTTCCGCCAATAGCATGTAGTGGTCACCACCGGACAACAGCGCCTGAGTCAGCGGACGAAAGATTCCGGGTTCCAACATGCTGAAGAAATCATGCTCAATGAGTTGCAACGCCCGCCGGATTTCTTCATCGCCGTTATAGATCGCCCATGGATCGTAGCCAGGCCGGCGCTGTTCCACTTGATCGGCAGTCAGCCCGAAGATGTAGATATTCTCATTGCCGACCTCCTCCAGAATTTCCACGTTGGCTCCATCGAGCGTCCCGATCGTCAAAGCGCCGTTGAGTTGCAACTTCATATTGCCGGTCCCGGACGCTTCTGTGCCGGCTAGCGAGATCTGCTCGCTCAGATCCGCGGCCGGAATGATTTTCTCCGCCAGCGATACGCTGTAATTCGGCAAGAACACGACCTTCAGCTTCTCAGAGACCTGGGGGTCCCGGTTGATGACTTCCGCCACCTGATGGATCAGCTTGATGATGAGCTTGGCAGCGAAATAACCCGGAGCGGCCTTTCCACTAATAATGAAAGTGCGCGGAGCGATGTTCAGCCCGGGATCGGCTTTGAGCCGATTGTAGAGCGTGATGATGTACAGCAAGAGCAGGAACTGGCGCTTGTATTCATGCAATCGCTTCACCTGCACGTCAAACAGCGATTCCGGCGAAACGACTATGCCCAACTCGCGCTCGATATACGAAGCCAACGAACGCTTGTTGTGCTGCTTGACCGCGAGGAATCGCTCACGGAAATCCGGGTCGTCAGCAAACGGTTCGAGCTTTCGTAATTCGTCGAGATCGGTGATCCATTCGTCTCCGATGGCTTCCGTGATCAACCGCGCAAGCCGTGGATTGGCCTTGAGAAGCCAACGTCGCGGAGTGATACCGTTGGTTTTGTTATTGAATTTAGCGGGCCAATATTCGGCAAAATCGCGCAGAACCTTGTTCCTCAGAAGCTCGCTATGGAGCTTGGCGACGCCGTTGACCGAGCAGGATCCCACGATGGCCAGATGGGCCATCCGTATGTGCTTCTGCTCATCTTCCTCGATGATGCTCATGCGGCGCATGCGATCGATGTCAAGCGGATAGCGCGAGGCTACCTCTCGCATGAACCGGGCGTTGATCTCGTAGATAATTTGCAGGTGCCGGGGCAACTGCTTTTCCAGCATGTTGACAGGCCACTTTTCCAGCGCTTCCGGCAAAATCGTGTGATTGGTGTAACCCGTTACGGCGGTAGTAAGTTCCCACGCCTGATCCCATCCCAGGCCTTCGCGATCGATAAGTAAACGCATCAGTTCGGGGGTGACCAGCGACGGGTGGGTATCGTTCAATTGTATGAAGACCTTGTCCGGGAAGACGTCCCATCCATTGCCATCCGCCTTGAAACGTCGCAGTATATCTTGCAGGGTGCAGGAAACGAAGAAGTACTGTTGCTTCAGGCGGAGTTCCTTGCCTTCAAACACGTTGTCGTTGGGGTAGAGGACCTTCGTCAGGTTCTCAGCCAGGACTTTGTTGGCCACCGCGTCCACGTATTCGCCGCGGTTGAAGTCATCCAGGTCGAACTCCTCGGCAGCCTTGGCCGACCAGAGCCTGAGGGTATTTACCGTGTTGCCGCCGTACCCCACCACCGGCAGATCATACGGCATGCCGATGACGGTTTTCGTATCCAACCAGCGCCATTCTTTGCCGTTTGATCCCCGCATAGTATCCACACGGCCTTCAAACTGCACCGGGAAGGAGAACTCGGGATGGGCGATTTCCCACGGATACCCGAGTTTGAGCCATTCGTCCGGCTGCTCCATTTGATACCCGTTCACGATTCGCTGCTTAAAGATCCCGAAGTCGTATCGGAGACCGTAGCCGACGGCCGGAAGGTTCATGGTTGCAAGGGAGTCGAGAAAACAGGCGGCCAGGCGCCCCAATCCACCGTTCCCCAGGCCCGCATCGACTTCCTGGTCCCTAAAGCCCTCCCAGTTGAACCCCATCTCCGACATGGCTTCGCGGCAGCTATTCTCCAGGTTCATGTTGATGACATTGTTTCCGAGCAGCCGGCCAATCAGGAACTCCAGCGACAGATAGTAGAGTCTTTTAACATTCTTCTTATGGTGGGTTTGCTGGGTGGCAATCCATCGTTCAATCACACGGTCCCGCACGGCCAAAGCCAGCGCGTAGTACCGGTCGCGATCGGTCGCGGTATAACGATCCTTGGCTAAAGTACGGCGAAGATGGTGCTCGAAGTCCTTCTTCAGACCCTCCGCTGACATCTCCTCATCACCGTTCGTACGCGGTTCCGTGCCAAACGGCGCGTGTAGTGTCATGGCTCTGTTCGTTCTCCCTAAACATAGGTAGAATCGACTAAAGGAGCCCCAAGCTTTAGATGTACCGAGTATCCGACTTACCGAGCCGTGACCATAGGGAGCGGTGCCTTGGGCTGATTTCTGAGACTTTCCGCGATCGCCATAGACCTCCTCTCCAGATGCCGGTATCTCAATGAACATCAATACCAAGAACGATCGGGCTGCATGGCTGGAGGGATCTTCGACCCAGTGCGAGCTGCCGGTGGAGCGCCAGTCTCGCCTGCGGTTGGTCCTTCTGGGCGCGCCGGGAGTGGGTAAAGGCACTCAGGCTCATCTCCTGAACCAGCGCCTGGGCGCTTGCCATCTCTCCACCGGCGATGTCTTCCGGGCCGCCAGCAGTCGAGCTGAATGCGACCAAACACCCGCCATGAAGCAGGCCATGGAGTACATGCGCCGCGGCGCCCTGGTTCCGGACGCCACCGTCTGGGAGATGGTGCGCGAGCGGTGCGCCTGCATCCGTTGCGCCGGTGGATTCATACTCGATGGATTTCCGCGTACTCTGGCTCAAGCTGAGTCACTGAAGATGCTCATGGAAGGTGAGGGAATCTCGCTCAGCGCCGTGGTGAACTACGAGCTTCCCCTGGACGAGATCGTCTCGCGATTGAGTGGCCGCCGCACCTGCCAAAACTGCAAATCCATCTTCCATTTAACGGAGCAACCGCCTCGCACTCAGGGCGTCTGCGATCAGTGCGGTGGCCCGCTCTACCAGCGCGAAGATGACCGGCCCGAAGCGGTCACGGTTCGAATGGAAGTCTACGAGCGCAGCACCGCACCCCTTATCGACTTCTACCGGAATTTTGGCCTGCTGGTACCGGTTCTAGCGGCCGGATCGCCCGACGAGATTTGTGCGCGGACATTGGCGTCGCTCCCTCAACTGCGCGGATGATCAGGCGCGCGATTCGCCATGTCGAGTCGTGCCGCGAGCACGCCGAAACCGGCTGTGGGGCCGTTCCACCGCAATTGTTCCACGTCGTCGAAGAGCGCGATGTCGGTCCGCAGCGTGGCGAGTGTTCGGAACAGGAGAGCCCGGTCGTGCTCGCGCCAGAACGTGTCTGCCAGGGCCCGCGGGTTGATGACCTTCACGCCCCAGTCGCGCCAGTCCGTGGGTATGGATTCGAGATGGCCAAACTTGGCGAGAACAGCAGCCGTTGACTTCGCCCCCCAGCCCGGCAGGCCCGGGTAGCCGTCTGCCGCGTCGCCGACCAGCGCCAGGTAGTCGGGAATCGAGGCCGGCGGCACGCCGAACTTCTGGATCACGCCGTTCTCGTCGAACATGGTGCGCGTCCGGCGATTCAGTTGAACGATGCGGGTACCGCGGACGCACTGGGCCAGGTCCTTATCGGGCGTGCAGATGATCACGCGGTCGACCCGCGCATCAAGCGCGGCAGCCACGGCGCCAGCCGCGAGCGCATCGTCCGCCTCGAACTCCACCATCGGCCAGACGGTGATGCCGGCTGCCGAGAGCGTCTCTTCGAGCAATGAAAACTGCGCCAGCAGGTCGGGTTCGATGCCCTCGCCCGTTTTGTAGCCTGGCCACAATCCATTGCGGAACGATTCGATGACGTGGTCGGTCGCCACGGCGATATGCGTGGCCCCCCCGTCGATCATGCCCAGCACTGAGGTGAGTACGCCTCGGACCGCACCGACCTCGAAACCATTGGGATCGCGTAGAGACGGCACCGCGTAGTAATGCCGGAACAACTCGTAAGTGCCATCGACCAGGTGAACTTCCAGGATCTCTCCCCCTATAGCCTAGTTGGCCACTTCTGGTGTCCGTGAAAGATGGCAATCAACTCCAAGCGCTCACGCCGAACCCGATAGGGAATGATATAGGGCGTGTCCGGGACCACAAGTTCGCGGGTGCCAAGCACCCGGCCTGGCCGTCCTATCCCGGGCTGAGTTTGAAGCAAATCGACGGCCTCCAGGATGCGCTTTGCCACCAGTGTTGCGTTCTGCCCAGAGCCCTTCTCGATGTACTCACGGAGGTGTGCCAGATGCCTCATCGCCCGGCGAGACCAGACAGCCTTCATCGAGGGGCTTTTGTTTCACCGGGCTTGCCCCAGGATCTGAGCCATTTCGAAACCTTCTCGTGGCTGACTTCCTGGCCGGACTCCAGTTCCGCGATGCCCACTTGCAGTTCTCCGAGTTGCCACTCTTCAGACTCGACGTAAGCGGTGATGGCCTCTGCCGCGAGGAATGACTTCGAGCGTTTGGAGCGCTTCGATAAGGCGTCCAGTCGTTTCTTGGTTTCGGTATCGATTCGTATGGAAAGTGTCTCGGTCATCGCCGGTGCTCGCTTGTATACATCTTCGCACAATGCCGCCGGCAGTTCCTCAACAGCTTACTTTTGTGCAACCTCCCGCGTGGTCGGCAGTGTCGAGGCATTCCATCCGCCGCCCAAGGCCTGGATCAGCAACACGCTTGCGGTCATGCGGCGGGTCTGCAGATCGATGGCGGAACGCTCGTCCCCCAAGGCGATGGTCTGGGTTGTAATCACCTGCAGGTAAGTGGCAATTCCCCCTTTGTATTGCGCGGTGGAAACCGTCACGGATCGTTCGGCCGATTTTACGGCCTGGTCCAGTTGGATGGCTTCGTCGGCCAGAACGCGTAGCGCGGAGAGGTTGTCTTCCACCTGCTGGAACGCGGTCAGCACGGTCTGGCGGTAATTGGCAGCCGTGGCGTCGTAGCTGGCCTGAGCCTGGTTTACCTGGGCGGTGCGTTTGCCGGCGTCAAACAGGACCTGCGCCAGTTGTGGCCCGATGGTCCAGAAACGGCTGGGCCAGGTGATCCAGTTGACGAAACTGCTGGATTCCACTCCCGCGGTTGCGGCCAGCGTCAGAGCCGGAAAAAATGCCGCCTTGGCGATGCCGATCTGCTGGTTGGCGGCGGCCGCCTGGCGCTCGGCTTCGGCGATATCGGGCCGGCGTTCCAATAGAGTGGAAGGCACGCCCACGGGGATTTCCGGAGCCGGAACCTGAATCGGCGCGCGCGGTACGGTAAATTCGGCGGGCGGTTTGCCGATCAAAATCGCGATGGCATGCTCTAACTGCGAGCGCGCGACTTCTATATCGGTCAATTGCGCCTGCGTAGTGTAAAGCTGGGTCTCGGCTTGGGACACGTCGGCATCGGAAGCCACACCCCCGGCATAGCGGTTCCGGGTGAGCACCAGAAATTCCTGATAGGACTGGGAGGTCTCTAGGAGCAGCTTGGCGTCGCCATCCATCCCGTGCAATTGGAAATAGTCCTGGGCCAACTCGGATTGATACATCAACCGGGCATTCTGCAGCGCCGCCGCCAGGGATTGAGCCGTATTCGCGCTGGACAAGATGTTGCGGCGGATACTTCCCCAGACGTCGACGGTGTAGGACGCATTAAACGGAAAGTCGTAAATTCCCCCCACGCCGGAGGAAGCACCGAAGGAGGAAAGCCGCGACGAGGATTGCGATGCGGTGACCGAAGGCGTTGTCGTGACCAGGGGGAACAGGGCCGAGCGCGCTATGCGCACCGCGGCCTTGGCTTCGTTGAACTGCGCCTCGGCCTGCAATACGTTCTGGTTCGAGATGCTCACCTGCTCTTCCAGGGCATTGAGCGCGGGGTCGGCAAAGATCTCCCACCATTTGCCGCGGAGCGCGCCGTCGTTAGGCTGCGCTTCCTTCCAGCCCTTGGGAGGCGGTTCTTTAAAGGCCTGCGGGACCACGGCGGTGGGGCGTGGCGCCTCTGAGATTTTCACGCAGCCGGCGGAGAGCAATGCCAAAGCGGCCAGCACGGCCGCTCCTAGAGCTTGCGGAAAGGCTCGCTCGCACGGCATGGCCCGGCGCCTGGAGTTTGGCAATTTTGGATTCAAGTAGCCGCGCCACCGGCGGCGAAGACCGCCGGCGTTACGTAGCGCTGGCGATCTTGTCGCAGGCTCGAAGGCCTGCCCAGAGAGGCTTCCCAAAGAGTCTTTCAACAAGCTCTTGAACTGGCGCATGCTGTTCTATCCCTCCGATCCTGCCGGCTCCAATGGGCTGGGCTGGATGCCGCGCACACGCTCCCACCAATGATGGATGCGGTCGAAGTAAAGGTAGACCACCGGAGTTGTGAACAAGGTCAGCGCCTGGCTCATCAGTAGCCCGCCGATGATGGTGATGCCCAGCGGTCGGCGCAACTCCGATCCCATACCGGAGCCAAGCGCCAGGGGCAAGGCTCCCAGCATGGCGGCGAACGTGGTCATCAGGATGGGGCGGAAACGCAACATGCTGGCTTCGAAAATGGCGTCGCGAGGGCTTTTGTGTTCTTCGCGCTCGGCGGCCAGCGCGAAATCGACGATCAGAATGCCGTTCTTCTTCACCAGGCCGATCAGCAGAATAATCCCGATCATGGCGATGATGCTGAGGTCGGTATGCGTCAGGATCAGTGCCAGCAGCGCGCCCACGCCGGCGGAGGGGAGTGTCGAAAGAATGGTGACGGGATGGATGTAGCTTTCGTAGAGAATGCCGAGCACGAGGTAGACCGCCGCCAGGGCGGCCGCAATTAAGTAAGGCTCACTGCCGAGCGAATCCTGATAGGCCTGCGCGGTGCCGGTGAACATGGTCTGAACGGTGGGCGGCAGACCAATCACGTGGGCCGCGTCGGTAATCGCCTGGACGGCATCGCCCAGCGCGACGCCGGGCTGCAGGTTGAACGAGATCGTGACCGATGGGAACAGGCCCTGGTGGTTCACCGAAAGCGGCGCCACGGTCGGACCGTATTTTGCGATGGCGTCCAACCGAACCTGTTGGCCGGCGGGCGAGAACACATAGATGTCCCGCAATGTCTGTGGGTTTTGCCAGTACTGTGGAGCGGCCTCCATCACCACGTGATACTGGTTCAGAGACTTATACATGGTCGACACCTGGCGCTGGCCGAACGCATCGTACAGCGTGTTGTCAATCAATTGGGGCGAGATGCCGAAGCGCGCGGCCGTTGCGCGGTCGTAAGTGACCATGGATTGCAGGCCGCGGTTTTGTTGGTCGCTGTTCACGTCGACAATCAAGCGGATGGATTTCAACTGCTGGAGCATGCGCGGGGAGTACGTCACCAGATCCTGCACGTTGTCGCCCTGCATGGTGAATTGGTACTGCGCGGCGCTGTTCCTCCCACCCACGCGCAAGTCCTGGTTAGCCTGCAGGTAGAGGGTGGCACCGGGAATTTTGGCCAGCTTCGGACGCAGGCGCTGCATGATGTAATCCACCGTGATCTTGCGTACGGCGAGCGGCTTGAGCGATACGAACATGCGCCCCTGATTCAAGGCGGAGCCGCCGTTTCCGCCGGTAAATCCGATGACGGTGTCCACCGCCGGATCGGCGTCGACGATGTTGACCATCTGCAACAGGGTCTTGTCCATGGATTGAAACGACGAGTCCTGGTCGGCCAAAATCTGGCCGCTCATACGTCCCGTGTCCTGCTGCGGAAAGAATCCCTTGGGCACGCGAATGAACAAGTACACATTCAGACCTAGGGTAGTCACGAGAATGAGCAGGGTTACGAAAGAATGGCGGAGCACCAGAGTTAGCGCCTTGCTATATAGGCCCACGATCCAGTCAAAGCCCTTTTCGACCGCCTGGTAGACCCGCCCATGAGTTTGGTGCTCTTTCAATAGGTGGGCGCACATCATGGGCGTGGCCGTAAGCGAAACCACCATGGAGACGGCGATAGCCGCGGAAAGCGTGATGGCGAATTCTCGCAGAAGGCGGCCCACAATCCCACCCATCAGCAGTAGCGGGATGAAAACCGCCACCAGCGAAATGCTCATGGTGATTACGGTCGACCCGATTTCCTGAGCTCCCTTCAGGGCGGCGGCAAACGGGTTGAGGCCGGCTTCGAGGTAACGCGTGATGTTTTCGATCACCACGATGGCGTCGTCCACTACAAACCCGGTGGAGATGGTGAGGGCCATCAGCGAGAGGTTGTCGATACTGAACCCGCACAGGTACATGATCCCGAATGTTCCCAAGAGGGATACCGGAACCGCGACGCTGGGAATGAACGTGCTGCGAACATTCCTGAGAAACACGAAGACTACCAGCACCACCAGCGCCACCGCGATGATTAGAGTTCGCTCCACATCGAAGACGGAAGCCCGAATGGTCTGGGTCTGGTCCATGGCGACTCGCACGTTGATGGTTGCGGGGATGGCGGCTTCGAGTTGCGGCAGCGCGGCGCGGATGTGGTCCACCGTGTTGATGATGTTGGCGCCGGGCTGACGGAAGATGATCACCAGCACGGAAGGCTTGCCATTGGCGTACCCGGCATTGCGCAGGTCTTCCACGGAATCGACGACGTCTCCGACATCGGACACGCGCACCGAGGCGCCGTTGTGATACGCGATGAGCAATGGCTTGTAATCGACGGCATTAAACAACTGGTCGTTGGCGCCCACCTCCCATGTTCGGCTTCCGTCGGAGAAATGTCCCTTGGGTGTGTTGGCATTGGCCGCGGCCAGCACGCTGCGAACCTGCTCCAGGCCGATACCGTACTTGTTCAATGCGGATGGATTCAGTTCGACACGAACGCCGGGAAGCGCGCTTCCCCCGACAGTCACTTGCCCTACACCCTGCACCTGCGAAAGTTTCTGCGCCATGATGGTTGAGGCGGCATCATACATCTTGCCCTTGCCCAACACATCGGAGGTAAGCGCGAGCATGAAAATGGGGGAGTCGGCCGGATTTACTTTCCGGTAAGTGGGGTTGCTGGGGAGGTTGGTCGGCAGGTAGCCGCGCGCGGCGGCGATGGCGGCTTGTACGTCGCGCGCCGCGGCGTCGATATCGCGGTTCAAATTGAATTGCAACGTGATGCTGGTCGATCCCAGGTAGCTCGAAGACGTCATCTCCGAGACGGCGGCGATGCGTCCGAATTGACGCTCCAGCGGCGTGGCCACAGACGAAGCCATGGTCTCCGGACTGGCGCCCGGCAGGCTGGCACTCACCGAGATGGTTGGAAAATCCACCTCCGGCAACGGCGATACCGGGAGAATGCTGAAGGCAACCGCGCCGGCCAGGGCAATGGCGACGATGAGAAGTGTGGTGGCAACCGGCCTGTGAACAAACGGCGAGGAAATGTTCATGCCATCACTCCGTGGCGCCGAGACTCGTGTCGGCCGCGCCGAGAATCATCTCGGCGCTTTTCGGATCGTAGGAACTCTGGAAAATGGGTCGAGACAAGTTTCGACCCAGCAGGCACGAGTGCCTGCGCCACGTCGGCCCTGACCGCCGTTCTATTCATGCCATCACTCCGCCGGAAGGGGCTCAAGGCCCGGATTGGGTTCCCTGTGCCGCGAGAAGCGCCGCGCCAGCCGGTCGAAGAACAAATAGATCACCGGCGTGGTGAACAGGGTCAGCATCTGGCTGATGAGCAGGCCGCCGATCATGGTGATGCCGAGCGGCCGGCGCAGTTCCGATCCAGTACCCGTGCCGAGAGCCAACGGCAGCGCGCCGAGTAGCGCCGCCATGGTGGTCATCATAATGGGGCGGAAGCGCAAGAGACAGGCCTGGTAGATGGCGTCCTCGGGCGTCTTGCCTTCCTTGCGTTCCGCATCCAGAGCGAAATCGATCATCATGATGCCGTTCTTCTTGACAATTCCGATCAGCAGGACGATCCCAATCAGCGAAATCACGCTGAAATCAGAGCCCGTAACGTTGAGGGCCAGCAGCGCGCCCACGCCGGCCGAGGGGAGCGTGGAGAGAATCGTAATGGGATGGATATAGCTTTCGTAGAGGACGCCGAGCACGATATACACGGTGACCAGCGCCGCCAGAATCAGCACCCATTCGTTGGCCAGCGATGCCTGAAATGCCGCGGCTGTGCCCTGAAACGCCGCTTGAATACTGAGCGGCATATTCATTTCATCCTTGACCTTATTCACCGCATTCACGGCATCGCCCAGCGAGGCATTGGGGGCCAGATTAAAGGAGAGCGTGATCACCGGGAACTGACCCTGGTGGTTTACCGTGATGGGGACGGCTATGGGTTGCATGTGGGTAAAGGCGCTTAGCGGAATCTGGCCTCCCGTCGGGAAAACCGCGGACGATGCGATGGTGGTGCTTCCCAATGCGGAGCTGGAGACTGCGGTGGTGGCCTGAGCCGAACTAGTGGAGTTTGCGGCTGTGGTAGCGGCGGTGCTCGAGTTGGTAGGCCCCGAGGAGGTCGCCGCGGTGGATGAACCGCCTGCCACCAGGCCTGTGGTGCCCGAGGATCCTGCGCCCGTGTGGATAAACAGATCTTGCAGATTAATCGGATTCTGCTGGAACGAAGGCTTCACTTCCAGCACCACGTGATACTGGTTGAGCTGCGTAAAAATGGTCGATACTTCCCGCTGGCCATAGGCGTCGTACAGGGTCTGGTCGATAGTTGAAGGCGTAATCCCCAACCGCGCGGCCGTGTCGCGGTCGAATACTAGATTGGCGCGCAAGCCCTTCAACTCCTGGTCGGTGGCCACATCGTTCAGATCCGGCAACTGCTGCAGCCGGGCCAGCATTTTGGATGCATAGCCGTTCAACTCGTCCGCGTTGGGGTCTTCCAGGGTGTATTGAAACTCGGTGCGGCTCACACGGTCTTCCACCGTCAGATCCTGCACCGGCTGCATGAACAAAGTGATACCGGCAATTTTAGCCAGGGGCGGCTGCAGACGCCGGATGACATCCGATGCGTTAATTTTGCGGACGTCGAGCGGTTTGAGATTGATCAGAATACGGCCGCTGTTCAGAGTGGTGTTGGTTCCATCGATGCCGATGAAAGAGGAGAGACTATCGACCGCCGGGTCGGCCAGAATCGTCTTGACGAGACGCTGCTGAAGCGTTGACATTTCGGGAAACGATACCGTTTGCGCAGCTTCCGAAACGCCCTGAATAACGCCCGTATCCTGGATGGGGAAAAAGCCTTTGGGGATGGTATAGAACTGGTAGCACGTAAGCGCGAGCGTTCCGACCGCCACCAGCAGCGTCGCAGTTTGCCACCGCAGCACAAACCGTAAAATCCTGGCGTAAAGCGCGATTACGGCGTTAAAGGCGCGCTCGGAGGCGCGGTAGAAGTGTCCCTGTTCGGATTCGGGTATGTGCTTCAGTAGCTTCGAGGCCATCATGGGCGTCAAGGTCAACGATACGAACGCGGAGACCAGAATGGTGACGGCCAGGGTGATGGCGAATTCGCGGAAAAGCCGGCCCACGATGTCGGCCATGAATAGCAGTGGGATGAGCACCGCGATCAGCGAGATGGTCAGAGAGATGATGGTGAAGCCGATCTGCTCAGCCCCGCGCAGCGCCGCCTGCAGAGGCGCTTCTCCCTCTTCGATGTAGCGGGAGATGTTTTCGATCATCACGATGGCATCGTCCACTACGAAGCCGGTGGAAATGACCAGCGCCATCAACGTCAGGTTGTTGAGGCTGTAACCGAGCATATACATCACCCCGAACGTTCCAATCAGGGAAAGCGGAACGGCCACGCTGGGGATGATGGTTGCCTTAAGATTGCGCAGGAACAGGAAGATCACCAGGACCACCAGGCCGATCGTCAGCATGAGCTCGAACTGGACATCCGCCACCGACGCGCGGATGGTGTTGGTGCGATCGGTGAGAATGCTTACCTGAATCGATTTCGGTAGCGTGGAGGTGAGTTGCGGCAGCAACTTCTTGATGCCGTCCACCACCGAGATGATATTGGCGCCGGGCTGCCGCTGGATGTTTACAATTACGGCCGGAACCTGGTTCATCCATGCGGCCTGCCGCACGTTTTCGATGTCGTCAATCACGTCGGCGACCTTGGAGAGTTTCACCGGAGCGCCGTTGCGGTAAGCCACTATGAGGGGCCGATAGTCGTCCGACGAGAGCAACTGGTCGTTGGCGCCGATCTGATAGGACTGGTGCGGACCGTCGAAATTACCCTTGGCCTGATTTACATTGGCGGCCACGATGGTGCTGCGAACGTCCTCCATGTTTAGGCCGTAGGAGGCCAGCAGGGTGGGGTTTGCCTGGATGCGCACGGCCGGTTTTTGTCCGCCGCTGATGCTGACCAGGCCGACGCCGGCCAGTTGCGAGATTTTGGGGGCCAGGCGCGTGTCGGCCAGATCCTCCACCTTGGATAGCACTTCGGTCTTGGACGTCAGGGCCAGCGTCAGAATCGGCGTGTCGGCCGGATTGGTTTTGGAGTAAATCGGCGGGACAGGGAGGTCCGAGGGAAGAAAGGTTCCGGAAGCGTTGATGGACTGCTGCACTTCCTGCTCGGCCACGTCGATGCTCAGGCTCAGATTGAATTGCAGGGTGACGACTGAGCTTCCGTCGGAGCTGGTGGAGGTCATCTGCTGCAGTCCCGGCACCTGCCCGAACTGCCGCTCGAGAGGTGCGGTGACCGAAGACGCCATCACATCCGGGCTGGCGCCGGGATAGAACGTAATCACCTGGATGGTGGGATAGTCCACCTCGGGCAGTGCGGAGACGGGCAACTGCTTATAAGCCACACCCCCCGCCAGCAGGATTGCAACCATGAGGAGTGAGGTGGCAACCGGCCGTAGGATGAACGTCCGGGAGGGACTCACTTCGACTTCCCTCCGGATTTGCTCGCGGGCGCCGGCGCAGGGGCCGGAGCACCGCCGGCCTGATCAGTGGTCATCTGAACGGTGACATGGGTCCCTTCCGTCAATTGGTCGGTGCCCGTCATAACAACCACTTCCCCGGGGGCGAGTCCGCTGCTGACTTCGGTGTTGTCGCCTTCGGTCACTCCCGTCTTGATTTGCCGGACGGTTACGGTATCATCGCTCTTGACCACATACACGTAAACGGTACTGGTGGTTCGCTGGATGACGGCGTTAGGCACCAGCGTGACGCCGGTCTTTTCCTCCACCAGCAGGCGGACATTCACGAATTGGTTGGGGAAAAGCTGGTTTTTGCTGTTGTCGAAATCGGCGCGCAGGCGCAGAGATCCCGTGGTGGGATCGATCTGGTTGTCCACCGTCTGCAGCATTCCGGTTGAAATTTTTGTCGTATTCGCCCGGTCGTAGGCATCGGCCTTCAAATGCTGCCCCGCGGCCAATTTATGAAGCACCGTCTGAAGGTCGTCCTCGGCCAGGGTGAAGATGACACTAATGGGCTGGATTTGTGTGATCACGACCAGGCCGGTGCTGCTGGCCGCCAGTACGATATTCCCGGGGTCCACCAGCCGCAGGCCAATCTTGCCGGTAATCGGCGCTATGATGTCGCAGTAAACCAAGTTCAATTTGGCGCTATCGATAATTCCCTGATCGTTCTTTACGATTCCCTCGTCCATCGCCACGGTGGCCTTCTGGGTCGCCAGTTGCTGTTCCGGAATGGCGTTTTGAGCCAGGAGTTTTGTGTAGCGATCGAGATCGACGCGCGCGTTATCGAGCGTGGCTTGATCACGGGCCATTTGCCCTTCCGCCTGTTCCAACTGGACCTGGTATGGGCGCTTGTCGATTTCCATTAGCTGATCGTTCTCTTTAACGATGTCGCCTTCTTTGTAGTTGACCTTCATCAACTGCCCGTCTACACGGCTCTTTACCGTCACCGTATAAATGGGCGTGACCGAGCCGAGGCCCGTGATATAGACCCCGATGTTGCCTTTTTGTGCTTTGGCTGCCACTACCGGGATGACGCCCGATCCGCCGCCTTTTTTGCCGCCCTTCGACACCGTACCGGCCGAAGCCGCGGGTGTAGAGCCCTTCGGCCAGAGATACCATGCGCCGGCCGCCAACAAGGCGATAACCGGCAGCCACAGCCATCGCCTGCCCGAGGGCCGCCGTTTCGATGACTTCGTGACTGGCAACGCAGTCGCTCTAGTCTGCTCCGTCACTGGAGGAGTGTGCTCGTCCATATGTTCAATCGCTAGTCACATCCGAGGTTTCACAACTATCCCTATTATCGACGGGCGGGTTCTAATAGCCCTGTCGTTACAAGCTCCTTCGGGCCATATCCGGCGAATATGGATTGATTAAAGTGTATCGAAACCTACATCGACGGGAAAGCCTCGTGGCACAGGCATCCCTGCCTGTGTCGGGTTTTGGCGCGCAGACTCAGCGGGTCGGCGCAGCCCCTTGCGGCGCGGCCCATTCCTTGGCGGTGATCCCGCTTTCAATCTTCAGCCATGCCGGATCGGACGGCAGGTCCGCGATTCTTCCGATCCATCGCGTGCCGTCCCAGCGCATCCCGCTGGCCGGATATAGCTTCCGGCACGGTTCGTTGAATTGCGTTTCCTTGTATAACCCCACGATTGCATGGTCGCCCCGCACGAGCGCCTTCACGGAGTTCAAAAGAGCGTATTCGATCCCGAATCCAAACGCCCGGCAGCTCAATACGAAGATCGGGACTTCGATTCCATCCGGCTTCCGGTCCACGCGCATGACTCCCACGACGCCCATGCTGCCGAATTTGTCGGCGGCTTCCACCGTGATGACCGAGTGGCTCGTGCCCATTCCGTCCTCAAGCTCGCGCACCGTGGTCCGGCTGCCGCAAAGGTTGAACTGGTTGGTGCGATTGATGAGCTCGGCCGCCCGTTTCAAACCCGACCGGCCGGCCTCTGCGATCTTCACCGAAAGCTGGAGCGCCACCAATGCCGCCGTTTCGTCTTCGACCACCGACGAACCTTGCGTCAGCTGACTCACGGATTGTTCTCGCTGCACGCGCTCGTGATATTGCCTGGTGCGATCCTCGTCCGGCTCGGAAGGCAGAGTCTTCTGCCAGTGCGACAGCAGGTTCCAGGTCGCAGCTTCGGTGGCGTTCAACGCCAGAATCTCCGGAAACGCGTTCTGCATCCGCTCGAGCTCGTCCGGCCGGTCGTCGAGGAAGACGAAGTCCTTGAGCTTCAGGTTCAACTCGTCCCGAATTGCCGCCATATTGGCAACTTTGGGGTTCCAGTTGATGCGCGGCGCCACAAAGTCGTCCGCCGCCAGCGCCGCGCCGGTCCAGTGGACGTTGTTCGGATCGTTCTTGGAGTTGATCGACAACAGCACGCCCCGGCGCCGCAACTCTTTAAGCGTTGCCTGCCTATCCAGGTAATGCGTCACTGCGCCTTCGCCGATCACCCCTTCCCACAAGGTATTGTCGAGATCGCAGACCACAACTTTCTTGCCCGCGAGAAACATGTTGGCGTACACCGCTTCGAAATAGAGACTGCGTCCCAGGTCGACGCCCAGCCGGGTGGGATGAAACGCGTGGCTGTTGAGATAGGTCTGGCCCAGCTCAAAGTCGCTCTTGTGGGCACGCAAGGCACCTTCGTCGATCAGGCGCACGCGCGATTCCAGGCGTGGATCCGTCAAATAACGGGCGATGCCCTGGTTGATGATCTCCCGCGCCCGCCCGCGGTTGCGTAGCGAGACCAGGTTCTTGACCAGGCCGGAGGCTCTACCGAACGACTGAATCGTTCCGGCCGTATTGTGGACGTAGATCGGACACTGTAGTTGATTCGCCAGTGCGTCCACGGTCGCGCATACGTCTTTCAATAGTGCGGCCACGTGGCCGGACGTCTTGGCGGCGGGCCATAAGCTGCTTCCCGGTTTTAGCAGCACTTCATACTCGGACAAATAACTGTGACTGAACGGGCTGAAGAAGACCAGGTCGAATTCATCGGGGCGCAAGGAACGGATCTTATTTCGCAAAATGGGCTGCACTTTTTCATTGAAGACCTTTAACTCGAAGCGGATTTGAGCCCCTACGCACGAGCCCGCTAATGCTGCAATGGTCTCGAACTGAATACAATCCCCGATGAATAAAATCCGTGGTCTCTTGAGTGTTGGCCTGGATAACAGGGATGCGGCATGATCCAGATCCGCTTCTAGAATTGCAATCGCATCTGCCGGAAGTCGAGTCTCTAAAGCCGCGATCCATGCTGTCTTCGTAAATTCGAGAGCCTTCTCCGGCCGATAGTCTTTGGGCGCGCCTTCTTCCGACAGGTCGACAATCAAGCGCGATTGAACCCAGCCCGCGAACAGTTCCTGGAACAGCGGATTGCCGGTCTCAAACCAGGCGGCCAAAAGATCGATGGTGGTCAAAAGTTGAGAACGGCCCCATTCCTCAACCTGCTCGAACTGCTGGGGGACTTTCCAACTCGCGCAGGCTTCCTGGCGCACGGCGGCATACAATGCCCGGCTGAGCACCACCTGGTTCTCGCGCAACGCGGCCGCTAGCTGCTTGCGATGGCGATCCGTGCCGGTGGGGGTCATCACATTTGCAGAATACCAAAACAGTGGGACGGTACCGGCCAAACGTTAGTTCTCTAAAGTCATTGGCGGTACTGTTACTAGTTGAAAACCGCTCCCTCTGGTCGCGGCTCGGTAACCGACCGAACCCTTACTGCCCGGTGACACCGTGGGAGGCCTTACCGAGCCGTGACCAGAGGGAGCGGTCTTGCGCGACTAGGGAGCCGGAGGCTGCGATATACTCGATTGCTCTGGAGGTTCGCCGTGGGATTCAAGCAAAAGACCTTGCCGCTTGTTGCAATCGTTATCATCGCAGCCGGAATGGCGCAAGCGGAGGTGCCGCCGGATATCGCTAAACAACTGGTTACCATTGGGCGCGGAGTTTGCGTCCCGGAAACCGCCCAACTCTATCGGCCCTTGCATCAAAGTCCTCCTTATACGGGTGTCTCCATTGCCCGCGACATCTCGTTTGGGCCCGACCCTAAGAATGTTCTCGATGTCTTCTCGGCGGAAAAAGGCGGAGGTTCGCGCCCGGTACTGATCTACGTGTCGGGAGGAGCAGGCAACAAGCAGCAGGGCGGACCCAATGGCGACGTCTTCTACGACAACATCATGCTTTGGGCGGTGAAAAACGGCATGGTCGGAGTCAACATGCAGCGCCGTCCTGGCCAGGCTTGGGACGACCCCGCGAAGGACGTCGCGCTGGTGGTTCAGTGGGTGAACCAAAACATCGCCCACTACAAAGGAAATGCCGCGCGAGTCTTCATCTGGTGTCAATCCGCCGGGAACATTCCCGTCAGCACCTACATCGGCCATCCTGAGCTTTATGGCCCCAACGGAGTCGGCGTCAAAGGCGTGGTTTTCATGTCTCCCCCGGGCTTCGACATTTTGCCCGCCACTCCGCCGCCGGTCCAGGGCGGTTTCGCGCCATGCAGGCAGCCTAACGGGGAGCCTGCGGCAGCGCCGGCTGGAGGCGGTCCGGGCGGGCCTGGGCGTGGAGCGGGAGGGCCGGGACGAGGACCCCAGCCGGACGCCGCCACTCAGTTGGCCCGATCCAACCTGCCCGGGCTCGTCAGCTCAAAGCTGCCGTTCATGGTGTCCGTTGCCGAGCTCGATCCTCCCAACATCATCGCGTTTGCAGAGACCTTGAAAGAGGAACTCTGTAAGGCGGGCCGATGTCCGACATATGTCACCTATAAGGATCACAGCCACATCTCCGAGGTAATGTCGCCCGATACCGCGGATAACAGCGTTACCGGCCCGATCCTCAAATGGATGAAGAGCGTGAAGTGACGAACTAGCCGGCGACAAGATCGCCAGCGCTACGTAACGCCGGCGGTCTTCGCCGACGGTGACGCGGGTCAGAGCACTAATGAACCCGCTTGCCGTCCAGAAATTCAATCGCGAAATAAGGGTACGTGTAGGACGCCCCCTTGGTAATGGGCAAGAGAGACTTACCCGGCAGCAAATGCCCCACGCCTACGCCCACGTGAGTTTCCCGGTTCACTTCATACCAGGTGTAAATATCGGCTTCCTTGCCGATGTGCGTTCCTGACCTTCCCGTCGTGTCGCGGGCAATGACGCCGCCCGAGCTGTTGTACACGGCGTCGGTGGCGCTGGCGAGCCAGAAATCCAGGTATTGGCCGGTCACCGACCACCGGTGATGCGGCTCGACGGTGACACCGGCGCGGCCGGCGATGATATTCTGCCAGCCGAATTGATCGGTGATACCGAACCGGTCATGCGCGGTGGGATACATGGTATCGAAAGTGTTACGAATTCCGTCCTTCGGATTCTTGTCGCCGGAAGCGTAATCGTATCCCGTGAAAACACGTGGCTGCCAGGGCATCGCAATCCGGTAGCCCGCACCCAGCGTGGTGCCCCAGGCGTCGATCGGGTTGGGACCCGCCGAGCCACGCTCTTCCACCAATTCGGCACGATAGTCGAAATGCGAGATCTCCTTGCCCCTGATGCGAAACCCATAGGCCTTTTCATCGAGTCTGCCTGTCTTCACAGGGGCGTCTTCCACTGCTACGCTGGGCGCCACGCGCCATAACACGAAGGGCTCGATCGCGGAATCCGGAAGAACGCGATCGATGCCGCCGTAGAGTGCGTAGATGTTATTGCCTTCCTGGTGGTGGCTGACGCCTTCGTCGAGAGGGCTGACCACCGAGGCGGCGACTATGCCCAAACGGAACCGATCGACATGAATATTGGAAACCACGCCATCGTAGGAGCGGCCCTGGTTGCGCCATTCTGAATTCGCCAGGATCGTACTGTTGTAATCGATCTCCTGCCGGCCGACGCGGATGCTGAACGGTTGCTTCTCCGGATCGCCGAACTGCGCGTAAGCCAGTTTGAGATCCCAGCGGTTTTCATTGGGCGGGCCGATGGGCGGCGGTTCGAAAAATGGGCGCGCGTCCTGAACTTGCGCCACGATACGGAACCAGGAAGCCGGCTGGATGAACGTTCCGAAACGGAACCGGTTCAGAAGATAAGAAGCGTAGCTCGTCGGCTTGAACGTGCTGTTGACTGCAGCCTCCCACCGCCAGCGCTCTTCGAGCCCGAACTGAAGCCAACTGGGCAGATGGTCGTTCAGCCTTCCGGTCGGCCGGAAATCCGGTAAATCGTAGGGCCAGGTTTCCACCGGGGGCGCGGACGCCGGCCCGCCAATCGGAGTTATTCCGGCATCGGATCCCAAGGCGGCCACCTTGTCATACTGCGCCGAGAGCCTCGCAACTCCGCCGCAAAGCAGAATTAGGGCCGCCGCGCAAACGAGGTTCGGCATTCTGCGATTTTCCGGAAGCCGCATTCTATCCAGTGTCGCAGAGGACCTCACCCGGCTTGCGAGCGTACGCCCCTTTTGGTACTTTGGCCGTACTCGCCCAAAGCAGAAGGACTCAAGATATGTACTATCGTGGCCTGTTTGCCGCATTTTCGATCACAGCGTTAGCATTCGGCCAGCAGCAACCTGCGCCCGATCGTCCCACCCCGCCGGTCCTCCAGAACTACAAAGCGGTCACCGCCGAGCGTCTGCTACACCCCGAAGACGGCAACTGGCTTATGATTCGCCGTACCTACGATGGTTGGGGTTACAGCCCGCTCGATCAGATCACGCCCGCTAATGTCGGCCGGTTGAAGCCGGTCTGGGTCTTCTCCACCAGCGAGACCCGGCCACATGAGTCCGCGCCCATCGTCAACAACGGAGTTTTGTTCGTCACCACTCCCCTGAATCAGGTCATCGCCATCGATGCCAAGAGCGGTAACCTGCTGTGGCGATACCGCCGGCCGCGGCCCGTGGGGGCTTCGGTGCCTCACGAAACCAACCGTGGAATCGCGCTCTACGGCGACAAAGTATATTATGCTGCGGGCGAAGCCGTGCTGGTAGCGCTCGACGCGCGCACCGGTAAGGAAGTCTGGACCACCACCGTCGCCGACAATACCGCTTCGTATTACATAACGCTCGCCCCGCTGGTGGCCGGTGGCAAGGTGATGGTTGGCGCCTCCGGCGGCGAGTTCGGCATTCGCGGATTCGTCGCCGCCTTCGATCTCGATTCCGGTAAGGAGCTGTGGCGCACTTATACCGTGCCCGCGCCCGGAGAACCCGGCAGCGACACATGGCCCAAGGGCAACGAATGGAAAACGGGAGGCGCTCCCGTTTGGGTCACCGGCAACTACGATCCCGAAACCAACCTGGCCTTCTGGGGAACCGGCAATGGCGGCCCTACCGTCGGCGACAATCGTCCCGGAGACAATCTATACACTGCGTCGACCATCGCCCTGGACGTAGCGACGGGGGCAATGAGAGGTTTCTTCCAATACCATCCCAACGATTCCTGGGACTACGACGAAGTCTCTCCTCCGCTTCTGATCGACTATCAGCGCAACGGCCGGACCATCAAGGGCCTGGTCGATGTGGCCCGCGATGGCTATCTGTGGTTCCTCGACCGCGGCAGTTTGGGTTCCCCCGACGGACGGATCCGCTTCGTGGAAGGCAAGCCGTACGTCTATCAGAATGTGTTTAAGGGCCTGGACCCCGTCACCGGACGCCCGCAGGTGGACCCGGAACACACGCCCGGCACCAACAAGCGCGCCGATTTCTGCCCCGGTTCACACGGCGGCAAGACCTGGCCCCCAGTGTCTTTCAGTCCCAAAACGCGCATGGTTTACATTCCCGCCAATAACAATATGTGCAGCTCCAACATGGGTGTGAAGGTCGAATACCATGCGGGCAAAGGTTTCGTGGGCATCGGCGGCAGCCGCCCCTTCACCGTTCCCGGCGCCGACCACTTCGGCGAAGTGCAGGCCTGGAACGTAGACACCGGCGAGAAGGTCTGGACTTATAATTACGCCAAGTCGCCCAACTGGGGTTCGATGCTCGCCACCGCCGGCGGCCTGGTTTTCAGCGGCGGCACCAACGATCGCAAGCTCCACGCCTTCGACGCGTCGACGGGCAAGTTGCTCTGGGAGTTCCCCACCAATTCCGGAATCCTCGCGCCGCCGACGTCGTTCCTGATCGATGGCAAGCAATACATCGCGATCGAATCCGGCTGGGGCGGCGATTCGAGCGGCGACCAAAGAAACCTCAACCGCATTTTCCCGGGTGAATTTCCGGACGTGCCCGAGGGCGGCGCAGTGTGGGTGTTTGCGGTGGAGTAGAGTTCGTGGGGCAGCGCCATGCGCAGCCCGATTGGAGCGGCCGCTTTTCGAGCTTTCAGTAGCTCGGCAGTCGAATATGCCAAGGCACCCTCTAACCCCTGTATTCGCAACGCGAATTTCGCGATTTGGTAAACGATGTTGCCAAATCGTTTTTGCCCGAGCCTGGAAAGAGGCTTTCCTCCGAGTAGGCCGTGGGCATGATACAGCCAACTGATTGCTGGTTCTGAGAGAATTGACAGTGGAGATTCGAATGAGCCAGGACGGACCCTCGATCTTTGATTTAAGCCCCTCCGAGAAACTGCAACTGGTGGAAGATTTGTGGGACGACCTTGCCGGGACGCCAGAGGCTGTGCCGGTCCACGACTGGCAAAGACAGGAATTGTCGCGCAGAAAAGCGAATCTCTTAAGAAGCCCGGCGTCGGGGCGCTCCTGGGAAGAGGTGAAGCAAAGAGTGCGCGACCTGCATGGCCGCTAGACTGGTCGTTGCTCCAGAAGCCGAGCTCGACATCACCGAAGCATACGCATGGTACGAGAGTCGAAGAGTGGGGCTGGGCGAGGAGTTCTTGAGTTCGGTCGATGCGTGTATGGAAAACATCCGCCGCCAACCGGAGATACATCCTTCCGTTCATGATGCCTATCGCCGCTCCCTGGTGCGGCGTTTTCCGTATGGCATCTTTTACGAATACTCGGAAACGACGGTGACCGTCTACGCCGTGTTTCACGCATCCCGCGACCCGCAGAAATGGCGCCAACGCCTCCCTTGATTTGAAATTTCAACGGATACTAACCGACGTGCGGGACTAATCCACCGAAACGCCTGGAGCCAACGTCCGTACCGCAGTTTCTCGCCCAAGTTGTGGCGCGACAGCTGATGTCGCCATGACCCACCCAATCAAAGCCGGGCGCGAGTATTCTGGAAAGGAAGAGGCGATAATGCAAGGGTCTCCGAAAGGCGCTGAGGAATTGTTGATCTTCGTCGAGCGCCTACGGCACTTCATGAACCTGTGGACGATCTATACGGACATGCTGAGCACGCGGTACGTCCCATCGCTGGGCGCCGAGGAGGGCTCCATCTTCGATCCGACTGTGACGGTCATGCTGATTGTCTACGCGTACCTCTATAGCCTTGTCGAGGATTCTGACGACAGCCTTAACGCATTCCGCATCTGGCGAGAACACTTCCCGCAGGAGGAACAGGCCATCGCCGCCGTCGAGGCGCAGATCGCTCCTTTCCGGGACGATCTCAGGAAATTCCGAAATCGGCTCGGGTTCCATGGAAGTCGAACGAGAGCACACGAGTCCCCCGGCTTCGACTTGTTCGGGAAGGTAACAGGAGATAGCACGTGGAAAGCAATTCTTAATTTCAAGGCGCTCGCCGCTACCCTCTTGGCCAAGGAACTGGCTGAAACCAGGTCGAGTGTCGGCGAAGTCGCCAAGCTCCGCTCACGGGTCGATTTCATCGCCGCGCGAGCAAGGAATCAGTCCGCCGGGTAACGAGATGGACGGGTTTCTTGAGACGCACGGCGTGGTGCGGCCGATCACGATGGAAGACGTGGTCCGGGATGCCAAGACCGCCATTGCATTCTCGAAATGACGGTTGTTGTCGCGGACACGTCACCTCCCAACTATATGGTGTTGATCGGACAAATCGGGCGCAAAGGAAGGCGCAGGGCACGGCCCTGCGCCACAATTACTTCAAAACATATTTCCGCAACCGGTGTGGACCGACATCCGCCGCGTAGATAGTCCCCTTGGCGTCCGCCACGATGCCGGATGCTCCGGAGATCCGGTTCACGTCCGCCTGGGCCAGGTCAGGGTCGGGGATGAAGGCCCTGAGCGAGCCGTCGAGGGCGCTCCCTACCGTGATGCCCCTCAAGAAACCCCGGTTGATTGTGGAATTCGACGTAGAGTCGCTCACATACAGCGTGTCGTCCTTCGAAACAAACACCGCGCTCGGCCGGCCAAATTGTTTCCACGCGGCTATGAAATTGCCGTCCTGGTCGAAGATCTGAACCCGGCTATTACTGCGGTCGGCAACGAACACGTGGCCGCGGGAGCCGCCGATGGAAATGTCGTGGGGCTGGTCGAATTCACCGGGCCCCGATCCGTGGTGTCCCCAGGTCTTGATGAACCGTCCGTCCTTCGAAAACTTCACGACGCGGTCGTTCTTCCCATGGCCATCGGTCACGAAGATATCGCCGTTGGGCGCGATCGCAATGCCCGACGGCTGATCGAAAGTGTCCGGGCCATTCCCCGCGACTCCCTCCTTACCAAGGGTCATCAACACCTTTCCTGCCGGACTCATTTTGAAAACCTGGTGGCCCCGGGTTATCCCGTTCGCATCCTTAGCCGATATACCGAGGACGGTCTCGCTGGCGTTGGCGTCGCTCGCCCAAATGTTTCCCTGGCCATCCACGGTAAAGCCATGGGGAAAGGCGAACATGCCTCCGCCAAGGCTCGCCAGAAGTTTCCCCGAAGGATCGAATTCCAGGATCGGCGGCTCGGAGCGGCCCACGCAGGTGGCGGAGCCGGCGGGTTCGGTATTGAAGCATCGATGAAAGACCCAGACGTTGCCCTTGGGATCGAGATCGGCCCGAATCAATTCTCCCCACTTGCCGCCATTCATATTCTGCGGAAGCGTGGGCCAATTTTCTACCAGGCGGTAGGGATTGGGGAGTTGTGTTTGTTTGGGGTATTCAGGCTGTGCGTGGAGTCCGATGGCAATGGCGGCTACAGACGCTGCGGCACGCAGTATTTCTGAGCAGTGCATCCACCCCACCGGCGACAAGATCGCCGGCGTTACGTAACGCTGGCGGTCTTGGCCGCCGGTGGGGTGGATCTTACGCATGACCAACGCCTCGCTCACCCCAGAACCGATGTGCCATGTCGGCGACCAGCTTGAGTTTCGCCGGCTGCGTTTCCTCCCGAATGGGGTTTCCCGTCATCACCGACGCGAAGCCGCATTGCGTTGAGAGCGCCAGTTGCTCTCGCGGAACATAGCGTGCGGCTTCGTTGATGCGCGCTTCCAATCCCGCCACGGGCTCCAGTTCATCGGTCTTGGTCGATACCAATCCCAGAACCACGCGTTTTCCAGAAGGAATGTCCGCGAGCGATTCGAAACTGCCGGATCGCCAATCGTCGTATTCCAGAAGCAGGGTGTCGTAGCGCTCCGCACGCCGGAATACTTGCTTCGAGATGGCCTCGTAGCCGCCTTCCGCCATCCATTTTCCGGCATTGTTGCCGCGGCACATATGCAATGCGAAGCTGACGCCGGGGACGTCGGCGATCGCGTTGAGCAGGTCTACGCCCTCGCCCAGCATGCGGCTGGTGGAAATCCCGTTGGCCTCGTAAACCTTGGAGCGCGTGTCCGCATCCACCAACGTTGCCAGCTCCGGGGCGTCGATCTGGATGTAGCTGCACCCCAGGCCAGCCAGCTCGCTGATCTCCTCGCGCAGGATCCCGGCCGCGTCAGCGCAAAGCACGAACGGATCTGGATATGCGGAGCTGGAATGTTTCGGCGACCACAGCAGGGACATCATGAGCGGACTCGGAAGTGTCGCTTTGACCGGTTTCGACGCCCGCGCGCGCAAGTAGGTGAATTCCTCGGCGACCACGGACCGGCGCCGGCGCAGCTTTCCCGTAACCGCCATGCGGGCGGGATTTTCCGGAGCTGGATGCTCTGAGGAGTGCCTCCAATGCCGCTGCACTTCAATCGGCTCTTGCACAAATCCGAAGCCATCGACTGAATCGGTGAGCGGGCCGAGGAAGGACGTGCGGCGCAGTTCGCCGTCGGTGATGACGTCGACCCCAGCGGCTTCCTGCTGCGCAATTGCCTCGTTCACCGCGCGGTCTTCGATCCGCTTGAACTCCTGCGCCGCCATCTGGCCTTGCTGGCGCGCCAGCCGAGCCTCTTTGAGCCATGCGGGACGGAGCAACGAGCCGATCACTTCAGCGCGCGGTAGGTTTTTCATGAGCGCATCACTTGGTGGTCACTTGCCGCTTCCAATATTCCCAGGCCCGGTTATTGGCGGCTGCGCCCGCGGCTGTTGTGGGCGGCGGTTTGGCGCCTGGCTCGCGCTCCAGGTAGGTCACCGTGCCGCCCAGCCGGATGGCCTGCTCCTCCACCCGGGCGTTCATGTTTAGGAAGTAGGCGTTGCTCACTACCGTGGGAAGCGAGGCGGCAGTAACCACCACGCCGTGACCGAACAGGATCATCGCGGTTTTGTTGCCGAGCGCCTGAGCCAGCGCCTTACCCAGCGCCTGGTTGCGAATCAGCATATCGTCCGCGGTGCCGCCGAACTTGCGGACATCGAATATGGGTATGCCGTCGTTGATGAACGACCCGACGTGGATCATATTGCGCAGCGGCACGGAACTGGCCCCGAAAGCGATCAGTTCCGGCGAGTGGGCGTGAATCACCGCCATGACGTCGGGCCTGGCTTTATAGACCTCGCCATGAATGAAGCGCTCCAGATAGCCGTCGGACCGGTCTTTGCCCACCGCTTTGCTGTCGAGATCGTACTCGATGATATCGGCGGCCGTCACCATGCCGGCAGAGATGGCGCGTGACAGGTAATAGTGATTGGGATTGCGGGGATCGCGAACGCTGACGTGTCCGTAGGCGTCCAGAACGCCAATTTCATGAGCCAGAATTCGGTTGGCTGCGACCAGGTCGTCGATGAGGGCCGCTCGGGGCGAACCTGCATTTTGCGCCACCAAGGTCTTGAGAGCGAATGCCATTCCCAAGACCAGCGCGACCGTAATGCCGGTAAGGAGGGCGCGGATGATCCACCTGGACTTCAAGCCCAATTAGTATACATCCAGCGCCCAGGCCGTGCTGGTGACGCGCGCGGTATGCCGTTACCGAACCGCGACGGTCAGCGAGCGGGGGTTACTCAGACTTCCACGCCACCGTGAAGCTAGTTCCATCCGCGCTGAGAGCCGAAGGCACCGCTTCATTCGCACCCTTGCTGCTGACCATGGTGATCTGGTCTACACTGCTGCCGAAAACGCTAATCGATCCCGATGTCGAGGAATCGGTCGCGAAATTGGTGCCGCTTACATGCGTGGAGTCGCCGCCAAGAGAAACCGTGCCGAAATCGGAGAGGGGCAGGATACCACCGCCCCTTGTGCAGCAGGGCGCCTCGGCAATCCATTCCGCCGACGATCGCGCAGCGCCGGAGACACGCGAGATCTTGGTGTGGGATTGTCCCGTAGTTTCGTCGGTGATCGTAATCGTAAACTCCCCGCCACTGTAACTTACCTCTGCCGACATCTGATCGCCGGGAGATATCGTTAGGTTTCTGATGAGTTCCGAGGGGTTCGGGTAGAACTCGTACCACGCATAGTATGAGGGCCTGGAGCCGTTGCAGTCGGAATCCGTTCCAGTCTGCTCCACGGTGCTGGAGGAGTATCCGTCAAGGCCCACCCAAAACGAGGAATAAGTGCCCGGGGTTAGGCTGCAGTTGACTGTCGGGACTGTCCATGAGCCCTTGGCCTCGGTGAACGAAGAGCCGGTCACAGCATAGCCGCTCCAGTTCTCGCTCTCCAGCGTGCCGTCGTCACGCATTCCGTGAAACTTCATAGGTACGTGCTGGCGCGGGGATGTCTCGGGTGTCGTTACCTGCGCGATGGCAGGGGTTATGGCGAGCAGTCCAATAATTGCTAACCGGTTCGATAACGTTAGATCCATGGGCACAAACTTTAGCAGCTTGCCCCATGCCCCATCAGTCAACGAATGACAGGTTACTTTGGTTAACTGGGCGCGTGTTGGATTCCGGCTGTGACGCTGCCGGCGACAAGATCGCCAGCGCTACGTAACGCCGGCGGTCTTCGCCGCCGGTGGGGTGGCTGCCGCTTATTCCGGTTGCCACTCGACGGGGAAAAGCCTTCCCGCCTGAACGGCATTCATCTTGCCGCCTGCGAGCTGCACCGCCCGGGCCAGGACCGGGTCGCGGCCCGCGGCCAGATCGGCAGGAGTCGGCAGAATAACCTCGTCGGGAACCACGCCGTTGTGCTCCAGACTCATTCCGTCTCCCATGATTAGGTCCGCCTCGGTGATGGATGCGCCGTAAAAGAACTTAGTGTCGGTGCCTTGCGAGAACGGATAATGCCGCGATTCCATGACGCTGCCGGAACTGTGGTCCCCCAGCACCGTGCCCCGGTGTTCCAGTTGGACGACACGCGCGAAAAGCTCCGCGGCGGATGCCGAGCGGCTATCCACCAACACGATCAGTTTTCCCGCAAACGCCGCCGAATGCCGCGTCTTGGCCACCATTGGCTTCAGATCGGGTTTGCGGCCCTTGCGCGTGGCGATGGTCACATCGTGATCCATAACGCTACCTACCAGGTCCTGCAGCGTCCTCACTAGACCGCCGGGATTGCCGCGCAGATCGACGACCAGAGCGGGATGACGGCGGGCCTGCTTGATCAGTCTTTCCACTCCATCCTCGTTCAGGTCGAACTCCGGCATTTTCCAGATCATGGGCCCATCCGCCATCTCCCGAAACTCGTGCCGATTCAGGCGCTCACTGTTCTCTTCGTCGCGGATCATCTGATAGTAGTCTGCATCGCTGGTAAGGTCGAGGACCCGCTTCAGCTGCTTCACCTTGAGCTTCACTTCCACGTAGCGTTCGGAGCCGTCCGGCCGCCGGATGGCGAATTGCTGAACCGTAGCCGACGCAAGCCGGTTGGTGGCATAATCGATCTTCCAAAGAGTGGCTCGCTTGGGAGCGAACCCTTGCCAGGAAATCACCTGGTCGCCGGGCGCGAGCTTTTCCTGCGCATCTGCGCCGGGCCGCACTGCGGTGATGAAACAGAGCTCCCCAACCATTTGGAGAATGAATCCCGATTCGAGGCGGACGGGACGGCTCGGCGGCAAGAAGAACGTATGCGAATCGTTTAACGCATCCAGCGCTTCGGCAATCGCCCCGTATCCCTGACCCAGGTTTACACCCTTCTGAATCTGCTCGTCCGCGGCCCGAAAGCGGGCATCCATGTCCAAGCCGTGATAAGTCGGGTCATAGTAGTGCTTGCGCAATGCATCCGCCAGATCGCGGGCCATCTGCTGTACCCGCTCCTGCTGGCGCTTGTCATAAGCTTGCTGCGCTCGAATGAGAGGGAGGGTCAGAGCGGCGCAGATCGTCGCTACCAGTAATGCCGCGCTCCGGATGGCCACTGCAAAGTACCTCGCCGGCATCTTATCTCACATTCCCGGCCGCGGCACAGCGGTGTTAGTGGTTCGTTCGCATGTGGTGAGCCTCGTAGACAGCGGAGGCGTCGGGTGACGAGAGATATTCCAGGAGCGCCCTGGCGGCCGCAGGGTCTTTCGCGTGGGTGGAGATGAACCCCACCAGTGCCGTCGGGCTCGAAACCTTCTGCGGCAATGGTCCCACTATATCGATGCCAGGATCGTTCATTTCACTGAGGAACGTCAAGCCGATCTCGGCCTCGCCCTTGGCGACCATGGCCATCGCGCCGGCGCCGCCCTGCGCGCGCTTGAGTTTCGGCTCCATCGGTTCGGCGATGCCCAGTTTCTTGAGTGTCCCCTCGAAGCTGACCCCGGCGGCGGCCCCGCCCGCGGCGTTGGGGTAGGCGACTGACTTGGCCGCCATCAGCGCGCGCCTGAGCGCTTCCGGCGTCGAGATGTCCGGCTTGGGCGCGCCCTGCCGCACCGCGATACCGACCTCCACCCTGGCGAGCGCGGTGGCGCTGGTGGGGATGACAAAGCCCGAGGCCAGCAATTCTGGGAAGGGCGGTTGGACGATCGGCACATCAAACGCCTCACCGCGCGTCACCTGCGCTTTGGTGCCCAGGCCAGAACCGAAAGTCGCCTTGACCTTATGGCCGGTCTTGCGCTCGAACCCCGGGATGAGCTGTTCGATCGCCGCTTGAATGCCGCCGGGCGCAATCAGAGTCACCTCGCTCTGGGCGCGGGCGCTGTGCGGAGTGCCTAGCACGAGGGCGATGATGGCTGAAGAAAGCAGAGATTTCATGACGTCCTCCCAATCGGCCACCATGATACAACAACTCTCTACCGGAACAGCGTCTTCACGTAGTCAGCGCCCAGGCCTATCTTTTCGTAGTGCTCGCGGCACATCGCAATGTAATGGTGTACATCGAAATAGCCGCAGTGCTCGCCATTCTCATCCAGCCAGATCAGGGGGCCGCTGACCACGAAGAATACCTTCATGGGATCCTTGTGTTCATACGCCACCAGGGTGTGGGCTTCACCCGGAGTGTTCCTGCCCAATGTCACTTACTTTTCCCGGGCCCGGGAGTCGCACGGGTATGGCGGACCCCCGGTCCGCGCAGGTCCCCCGGACCTGCTCTTGGCCCGGAGAGTCAGGCGTGCAAAACGCAAGCGGGGTTGGCCAGGAGTCGTTTGGGTTTCGAGGTGCTTCGTCCTTCGAGCAAAAAACGGGTCCGGGGGACCCGTGCGGACCGGGGGTCCGCCCTACCAGTGCCGCACGATTTGCGGGTTTGGGATAAGTAAGTGGCACAGGCATTCCTGCCTGTGTCGGGTCTTTCCGCCACCACCTATCGAATGCCGATCAACGGCCAATAAAACGGCACCACCAGCAGGAGCAGCAGTGAATCTACGGCGCTCATCAGAAGGCCAAGCCGGAGAATATCCTTCGACCGAAAATATCCGTACGCGTAGCCGATGATCAGCACGCCGGACTGATACACGAAAATCTTGCCGCCGGAGGCAAAAACCCAAATCATCCCCAGCTTGAGAGTACTCAACCCATGCGCGGATGCGAAATTCATCAGCAGCGGCATGGACGTGCCCAGCATCGAGATTTCGCTGGCCAGGAAGATGTGGTACACAAAGCCGCTCCAATACAGCGCCAGGATGGAGAGGAAGTTGTGGCTGAGCAGAGGCTGCATCCAGGCAAAGACCACGTTGGTCAGAACGTCGAGCCCCTTGGTGGCGCTCAAGACCTTGCCCATACTTACCGCGGCCGCAACAAAAAAGAGTTGCAGGAAATTGACCCTCTTCAGGTCCTCGATCTGAAGGATGCGCGTGAACGGCAGCACGCCCAGCAGGCCAATACCCAGCCCGATCATCGAGGGAGAGATGTGATGCAGGAAATCGGTCGCCCAGAAACCGATGGCGATCAGCATCAGCGCCATCGTCTTCTTCTCAACCGGCGTCCAGGGCCCAGCTTTGAGCAGCTCCGCTCTCAGAAACTCAATGCCTCCTGGAAGCGAGGCGTTTTCCGGTGGGTACAACCACAGCGTAAGCCGCCACGCTACCAGGATGGTGACGACATCGGACGGTAAATACGCTAGCAGCCAGCGGCTCCACAGAACTTCCGCGTGTCCGATGTTTTCCATAATTCCGCGGCCGGTGATGGCGGCGGCGCCGGCGATGACGCTCTTGTCGAATACGGTGGCGGTATAAGTCAGAATCAGAAACATACCGCGCCCCACGTTGCTGCCGACGCCCAGCCCAAACGCGTCGATCAGACCAATCGCCACCGTCGCCATAATGGTGACGCGCGCCATGCCCGAGGGCACCAGGAATGTCAGCAGGAAATCCGAAAGGATCAAAGCCAACAGCAGGCGCGAGTAACTGGTGCCTACGCGAATCGTAACCAGATACGCGAGACGCCGCGCCAGGCCCGACTTCGCCGCCATCGTGCCGAGTAGGATGGCGCCCATCAGAAACCAGGGCGTATCGTCCGCGAAGCCGCTGAAAGCCACATCGAACCGGGTGACCCCCAGCGCCCAAAAGAGATAGCACCCCACCAGCCCGGTGAGTCCATGATCCATCACTTCCGTGGCCCAGGCCAGAATCATGAACACCGCGATGGCGATCGAGTGCTGCGCAATCGGGTTCAGATGCAGAGGGAGAAACCACAGAGCAACGGGAACCGCGAGCGTGGGAACGATCTTAAGCAGGCTCCGCCCCGCCGAGATTCCTCTGACTAGCCCTTCGCGGATTACGGTTTCGCCGGCCTGCACGCCAGCCTCCTGTTTCCAGAGTTTATTACCGCTCCCTTTGGTCACGGCTCAGTAAGACGCGCGCCGGTGCCTTCGCGTCTTTCCGCAAACTTTCTAGACCTCGGCCGCGATCAGATCGCGCGCGCCCTCATCGAACGGCACATCCCGCTGCAGCACCATCGACGCGGAACGCACCCAGTAAATGTCACCATGATGCGCCGCGAAAGGCTCCTGCTTTTCCGCCAGCGCCTGGATTTCCTGCAGCAGCAGCCGGCGCATGGCAATGATAGCGGTGTCGCTCGTGCCCAAGCGTTCGCGCGTGCGATCGACGATCGGGCCCATGCTCTCCTGTACCGCCTGGTCTTGCGCCGCGAAGCCGTGGATGCCTGTTATGGACGCGGTCCGCTGCCGGTCGCGGTCGATCAGGTAGTTGTTGTCCTTGTTGCGCCGCGGGCGGAAGGTGACCGGGTCCACCTCCACGTGAACGAAAGTCTCCTCGCGGATGGCCTTCCACTCCTCCTCGGAAAGCGGTGCCTCGGGATTCCAGCTCATGGTCCAGACCCAGCAAGTTTGATCGTCGCGCGGCACCCAGCAGTGCCCATGAATGGGAAGGCCTTTCTGATAGGGGATCATGGTGTGGCTAGGCAGTAGAAACTGAGTCAACCGCCAGTAATAGGTATCCTCTTCGGCGTTGCGCCGCACCGCAATCACTAAACCGTAATCCGTCTTCTTCACCGTGAAGCGCGGCGACTTGTCGAGAAGATGATACCTGGCCCGCAGGTTGGTGCTGTTCTTGACCTTCTCCACATAGGCATCGGTCACACGGAATGCTTCCACACTGGCGTGCAGAAAATTCGAGTGGCTGGAATCGATGCCGCCTTCGATGGCCTGCAGGTAGTTGGTTTCCTGGTGCCGCTTGGAAATGTAACGGTAGGCTTCCGGCACACGCGCCCACTCGAGCTTGGGGAGTTCCGGCACATGCTCCGGAGAGCCCATGTAGGCCCAGACGATGCCGCCATATTCCCGCGTGGGATACGCCGTGGTGCGCACCTTGTTGTCGAACCCGTACTCCGGCGGTTCATTCGGCATGTCTACACAAGCGCCGCTCACATCGAATTTCCATCCGTGATAGACGCAGCGCAGGCCGCACTCCTCATTGCGCCCCAGGAAGAGACTGGCGCGGCGGTGCGGGCAGAACTCGTCCACCAGACCGACGCGGCCCTCGGTATCGCGGAAGGCGACGAGATCTTCGCCCAGCATCCGCAGCCGGACCGGCGGGCAATCGGGCGCCGGAACCTCGCTCGCGAGCAGCGCCGGCAGCCAGTACCGGCGGAAGTATTCACCAGCGGAGGTGCCCGGCCCGGTGCGCGTCAGCAGCTCGTTTTCTTCACGCGATAGCATGGCTACCTCACCTAAACTGTGCCGGCGACAAGATCGCCAGCGCTACGTAACGCCGGCGGTCTTCGCCGCCGGTAAGTCCGTGTCCTCATAGGAACGTACGCAGGAGCGCCGCGGCCTCCCGAGGACGGCGCTCACCTACCAGATCATGCGCCCGATGTGCTCCCTCGTGCAAGCGCATCACGGCGTCCCGCGGCGCCGGGCCGGGGCTCTGCGCCAGAAAGAAGCCGGTGATCGACCAGATGGCATCGAGCTCCGCCTCGCGGTAGACCAGATGTTCGAAATCCGTCGACACTTCCAGATGCGCCGCAATGGTGTTGAGAGTGTCCGGCGAGAAATCGCGGACCGCAACGATATGCGCAGGGTTTACGCCCACGGCAACACCGTAACATGGATGGCTCCGGGCGCTCCACAGCCTCCCACCGAGCGCACCGCCAGGTCGACATCGTTCAGCCCGAACCGATGCGTAGCCATCAGGTGCAACGGGAATCGCCCGGACGCGATGTAGTTGAGAGCCAGCTCCACAGCGGCAAAACTGTGGCCGCGGCATGGCCGCAAGATAAGCCGTCGGGCGAGCAGATCGCTCACTCGAAAATCCGGCGGGGTAGCCGATGGAGCCGCGGCAAAGAGCACGCTGCCACCCTTGCGCGTCAGACGAATCGCCGTCACCAGAGTCGCGTCGCCGCCTGCCGTATCCACTGAGAGATCAACCCCACCACCGGCGGTAATGGTCCGCACGCGAGTCTCGATATCCTCCTGCTCGATATTAATGATGTGATCCGCCCCCAGAGCCTTGGCCACCGCCAGCCGCGCGTCGTCCCGCGGCAATCCGCTCACTATGATGCAGTCGGCGCCAGCCGCCTTGGCGGCCACTACGCAGGCCAGCCCCTGTTGGCCGGGCCCCTGGATCAAAATCGCTTGACCGGGTCCGACGCCGCCCTCGAAGTAGGTCCACTGAATGCCGTTGCCCAGCGGTAGGCATAGGGCCGCCAGTTCGGCGGGCACATCTTCCGGCACCCGGTGGAAGACCGAATTCGGATGCAGATACTGAAACTGGCTATAGCCGCCCCACAAACCCGGCGATTCCGAAATTGGCGTGGTCCCGTAACGCAGCGCACCCGGCCGCCGTGCTTCCGTCTGTTCGCACAAGCGATATTCGCCCGAGCGGCACAGGCCGCAATGCCCGCAGGGCAGGTATTCTTCGAGCGCTACGCGATCGCCTTCCGCGAGGCCCCAGCGCTCGGCGGCAAGCGCTCCTAGTTGGTGTATCCGCCCGACGTTCTCGTGCCCCATGATGCGGGCAGGCTGGTCGGCGTTGTACGCGTGCCAGTCGCTGCCACACACGCCGGCGGCTTCGATCTTCAGAAGCCCGGCATCGGGCGGAATCTCCGGGAACGGAAACTCACGGATCTCAGTCTTCAATGGGCCGATCGTCGTCGCTGCCCGGATCGCTGCGGTCGTACCAGTTACTCCAGCGAGAATACTACCAGTGTTCCTCCCAGATTGGTATAGTCCCCGAGCGAAGCGGTGAGGCCGACCCCTCCCAGCCCGTCGGTCCCTTTAGTGAGATTTTCCGCCAGACCAATGGCTGCCCATCCGCCGACACCGGTGAGAACCGCGACGTATTCTTTCCCCTTATGTGTGTATGCCACGGGGTTGCCGATGATGCCGGAGGGCGCTTTGAACTGATAGAGCGTCTTCCCCGTAGCCTGGTCGGCGGCTTTGAACCAGCCATCCAGCGTGCCGTAGAAAAGTACGCCCGCGTCAGTAGTCAGAGGTCCGCTGTAAACCTGGAAGGTTTCGTTGACGGCCCACTTGGTTTCGCCGCTAACCGGATCGTAGGCAATGAGTCTGCCGCGAACGTTGCCGTGATCGGCGGGGAACATACTCAAAGTAGCACCGACATAGGGAAAGCCGCCGCGGTACTTAACGCTGAACGCCTGGTAGTCCATGCAGATGTGATTGGTGCCCACATAGAACAACTTAGTGTTGGGATCGTAAGAGGCGGGTTGGTGATTCTTGGCGCCCTGCGCAGCCGGGCAGATGTCCTTCACATTGACATCTTCCTTAGTCATCTTGGCGGGGTTTAGTATCGGCCGGCCAGTCTTCAAATCGATCTCATTGGCCCAGTTAGTCGAGGGATCGAATTTGTGGGCTGCGAGTAGCTTTCCGCTGCGACGGTCTAGCACATAGGCAAAGCCATTGCGATCGAAATGAGTCATGGTGGGAACGGTGTTGCCATTGACCACGCTATCGGTGAGTACGCTCTCGTTGATGCCGTCATAGTCCCAGGCGTCATGCGGCGTCATCTGATACGCCCAGGCCGCCACTCCCGTGTCAGGATTGCGAGCGAAGAGCGTGGTGGACCATTTGTTGTCACCCGGACGCTGTGTGGGATTCCATGTTCCCGGGTTACCGCTGCCGTAATAAACCAGGTTGAGTTGTGGGTCATACGTATACCAGCCCCACGTCGTACCGCCGCCCAGCTTCCACTCGTCCTGGTTCCAGGTCTTGACACTCGAATCCTTGCCCACCGGTTTCTGGGTTGCCGCATCGATGGTTTTATCTGGATCGAACAGGATTTCCGAGTCTGGCCCTACACTGTTGGCGCGCCAAACACGATTGCCTGACTTCAGGTCGTAAGCCGTGAGATGGCCCCGCACGCCGTACTCTCCGCCCGAGATGCCCACGATCACTTTGTCATGGACAACCAGGGGAGCGATGGTCATGGTCTGACCCAGTTTCGGATCGCCGTTCTGGACGCTCCACACCACCTTGCCGGTCTTGGCGTCGAGTGCATAGACATGCGTGTCTAAGGTGGAAATCAAAATCTTGCCATCGGCATAAGCCACGCCCTTGTTCACCAGATCGCAGCAAGCCACCGAGGGAGAAAACTTATCCTGCTCAGGAGCGAATTTCCAGACGATGTGCCCGATGTCGTCGAGGTTGATGGCGTACACGAAGTTCGGATAGGAACTTTCGAAGTACATCATGTCGCCGACAATTAGCGGTTGGCCTTCCTGGCCGCGCAGCGTGCCGGTAGACATGGTCCAGGCAACCCGCAGTTTGCCGGCATTGCGGGGATTGATCTGCGTCAGTTTGCTGTGGCGAATGCCGGCATAACTTCCCAGCGGCAAGACCCATTGGTTCGCATCCTGCGCACTCTTCTCAAGCGCTTCATCGGCCGGCGCGATCAGTGGGACAACCGCTACGGTTACCCAAAGGGCCGTTGCCACGTTCAGCCATTTTCTGCAGTTCATTGCAAATCTCCTTCGAAAGAGTTCAATCCTGCTCGGAAGCGGGCCTGCCGGACGGCACCAGATCGAGGCTGCGCGCTTTCACGTATTTGTACACGTGAACCACGTCTGACTCGCTCAGGAACCCAGCCCAGGCTGGCATGCCCTGTTCCTGCCTTCCGGTCATCGCTACCGACAGAAATTCCTGTTGCTTCATCCCAGCGCTCAGCGACCGGCGTAAGTCCGGACCGAGCTGGCCGCCGGTCGCATCCGTTCCATGGCATCGGTAGCAGTACGAGTTATACAACTGGTAGCCATGGAAGACATCCTTCGTAACCTTGGGGCCCTTAGCATCCACGAACACCGGAAAGTCGAGTTGGACCGTGGTGCCGTCCGCAAGCGTGTAGGGATACAGCTTCGCTTCCGCTTGCGCCGGAGCGGCCACGCGTTCCGCTTGCGCCAGAACCCACTTCGCCATCTCTCGCCGGTCGGCCTCCGTCAAATCGGGATGAGGCGTCATGCCTGAGCCACCGTCGCGAATCTTGTTAGCCAGCTTATCTATGGCGTCGGCTTGCCCTGCATAGCGTTTGGCCACGGAGCCGTAAGAGGGTCCTACTACCTGATGATCCACAGCGTGACACGAAGTGCAGTCGCTGGCCTTGATCAGCTTCTCGGCGTTTTCGTCAGCTTGCGGCGCTCCCAGCAAAGAGACGACCAGGATCGCCGCCGAAGTCGATAGGATTGTCGCCCGGCTCATCTGGGATCTTCCCTCGGCGCGTAGAGCATCACGCCACTCTCCGCCAAAACCGAAGTAAGTTCCGCCTGGTGCTGGGCGATCACGTCGTCGAGTCGTTTTTGCAATGCGTCGTTGCCCTCGCGCACGCCCATCGACATGGGGAACGAGTACTGTTCCGGGGCTCCGAGAGTGCGCCCATTCGGCACCACCAACACTTCCAAGCCCGGATCGCTGCGCAAGAAAGCGCCGATCGCCGGCTGCCAGGTAATCAATACGTCGATCTGCCCGTCTTTTAGCGCTTTGAGCATTGATGCGGGCGATTCGCCGGCATCCTCCGATACATCGAACGCGGTAACAGTTCCCGGAATCATGCCGCGCATCTTCAAACCGTCTTCGGCTGGAGTATCCCTTTCAAATCCGACTTTCAACCGTTTGAGCAGTGGCGAATCCATGCTCGCGATGTTGTAATTCTTGCTCTTGGGGAAGACGAAAACATAGGACGAGATATAGTACGGCTGGGTGGTAAGCTCCTCCCGGCTTCCATAGGGAATGCTCATCACCACGTCGCACTTCTTGGCGTCGAGCGTAGACGAGAGGAATTGGGGAAAGCCTCCATGGGCGCGGGTGCTGGCCCAAGTGTAGTTCACCGGTTCACCCAGAGCCTTAGCAACGGCCTCTGCAATCCTGTTTTCAAATCCTTCGCCGGCTCGATTGGAAAAAGGCAGGTAGTCCGGGTCCGCGCAAACGTTCAGCGCCTGAGCCGGAACAGCCAGCAGCACGACCCACAGGCTCGCGACGGAGAATCTCATAAGGGGCGTCGAGGAGTCTACTCCCTTAGCCCGGCTGGTGTCAAAGGGGTGGGCCAGTTTCGGGCGTCTGTTACCGAGCCGCGACTGTTAGGGAGCGGGGGTTGGTGCTTCTCTCAAATCTCCAGTTCGGCCGTGCTATCCCCAAACCGGTTCGCCGGCGTCCCCAGCTTATCTAGCATCGCCAACAGCAGATTGGACATGGTGGTGTGCTGCGCGTAGCGCAAGTGCCGCCCGCCTTTGAGTTGGCCCGATGCCCCGCCGGCCAGCACTACCGGCAGCGGATCGTGATTGTGCTTGTTCCCGTCGCTCATCGCGCTTCCGTACAGCACCATCGAATGGTCCAACAGCGTGCCATCTCCGTCCGGCGTCGACTGGAGTTTCTTCAGGAAGTACGCCAGCATGCTCACGTGATACCGATTGATCTGCGCGAACCTCTCCATGTTCTCAGGCACGTCGGAATGGTGCGAGGCGCTATGGAACCCCGAGCGGACTCCGCTTTCGGGGTACACCACCGTGCTGGTATCGCGCGCGTACATCAGCGTGGAGATGCGTGTGACCTCGGCTTTGTAAGCCAGCACCTGCAGATCGAACATCAGTTTCAAGTGCTCAGAGAAGGAATCCGGAATACCAACCGGCGCGTCCGGCACCGTCAGCTCCTTCGGCACTGCGGCCTTTTGAATGCGGCGCTCAATCTCGCGCACATCGTCCAGATATTCGGCCAGCCGTGTGCGGTCTGCTTCGGGCAGCTTCTTGCGCAACGACGCCACTTCCTCCTGCACGGAGTCGAGGATGCTGCCGGCATCTTCCCTGCGGGTGACCCGCTCGGTGTTGTTGTGCCCGGAGCCGAATAGCCGTTCGAAGACCACCTGCGGATTGTTCTCCATGGGGAGCGGGGTTGTCGCCGTCCTCCACGAGATCGTGTTCATGTAGGCGCAGCCATAGCCGGAGCCACAGCTCAACGAAACATCTTCAATCGAGAGTTCCAGCGACGGCAGCGGCGTATCCTGCCCGATCTTATCGGCGGCCATCTGGTCCATGGTCTTCCCGACGTGGACTTCGGAGCCCTTCTCCGGGTGCGCCCCGCTCAGAAACACTGCTGCCGAGCGCTGATGATCGGCGCCGGCATCGCTATCCACGCCGCCCGCCAGCGGGTGTGCCAGATCGCTGATCACATTTACGTAGTTACGGAACGGCTCGAGTGGTTTCAGAATCTCCGTGAACTCGAAGCCCGTGCCCTCGGCGGCCGGCGTCCACTTGCCCATAATGGCGCCGTGCGGCACGTAGATGCACGCCAGGCGGCTCTTCGGGTTGGCCGCGGTTTTGGCCAGCGGCGTTTGCGCCGGCAACATGGAATCCAGCAGCGGCAGTGAGATCGAGACGCCCATACCGCGCAGCAACGTGCGGCGGGACAAGTGTTTTTTAGAGATGAACATTCTTCACCCTCATTTGAAATTGTGAACTTTTCACGATGCCCAACACCAGCGACGAGAAATGGTAATCGTCTTGGGACGCGTTGCGCACGATGGCCCGCACTTCCGGCATATCGGTATACCTGACGCCACGGCCCAAAGCGAAGGTCATGAGCTTCTCCGTCATGGTCGAGACGAACACGTCGGAGCGGCTCAAAAGGGCTCGCCGCAGGCTGGCTGGCCCATCGAGCGCGGTGCCATCCACCAGCTGACTCGACGGGTCGATCGCGATGCCTAGATCCATATCGCGCCATTTGCCGGTCAGATCGAAATTCTCCAGCGAGAGCCCGATGGGGTCCATGATCTTGTGGCAGGATGCGCAAACCGCATTCTTCCGATGCAACTCCATTTGCTGGCGGACGGAGCGAGGTTCGGCCTTACTGGCACTTTCCTCCAGCGCCGGCACGTTGGGCGGCGGAACCGGAACCGCCGTCCCCAGCAGGTTTTCCAGAATCCACTTGCCGCGAGCGACCGGCGACGTACGGTCGGCCACCGAGGTCACCAGCAGAATGCTCGCCTGGCCCAGAAGCCCACGGCGCGCGTCGTCCTTCACCGTGACCCGCCGGAAGTGATCGCCATAAATGTTCGGGATTCCGTAATGCCGCGCCAGGCGTTCATTCACGAAGGTGTAGTCGGCGTTGAGCAGATCCAGGACGTTGTGCTGGCCGCGCAGAATGCTGTCGACGAATAGCTCCGTCTCGCGCTGAAACGCCCGTCGCAGTTCGCCATTCACCGGGGCCGGCGCGTTCTTTACTTCGCGCAGATACAACCACTGCGCGGCAAAATTGTTGACCAGCGCCTGCGATCGCGAGTCTTCCAGCATACGCCGCGTTTGCTGCGCCACCATTGCCGGATCGTGCAGTTTGCCTTGGGCGGCCACGTCCAGAAGCTCATCGTCGGGAATGCTGCTCCACAGGAAGAAGGAAAGACGCGAGGCCAGTTCGAGATCGCTGATACGGTAGACCGCGCCGGCCGGGATTTCGGCGGGCTCTTCTTCGAAGCGAAAGATGAACCGCGGCGAGACCAGTATGCGCTGGATCGCGAATTCGATCCCTGTCTCAAACGTTCCGCGATTCCGTCCGCGCTGGTAGAACCCCAGCAGCGTCTCCAGGTCCGCGTCTGTCGCCGGGCTTCGGTAGGCTCGGCGCGCCACCATGGAGAGAATCTTTCTGGCGCAGGTCACTTCTTCGGCCGAAGACGCCGGCTGGCACACCAATATCCTGCGGCGGCTGGCGGTATCGCCCGGACCGCTTACGCTCAGTGGTCCCGCGATGGATACGCTGGTGACCCCCACCGTGCCTGGCGCCACTTTCCAGATATGGTCGATGGGCTGGGGATCCTTCTCCGCCAGGGCAAAGCCGACCAATTGCGGACCGGCCTTCATGGGGAGTTGGAAATCGGCCGTAACGTAGTAGCCGACCTCGACCACCTTCACTAGCTCTCCGTTAACCGTCACCTCCACCTTGGAAACGCGGTTGTCGTAGGGAACACCGCCGCCACCCTTGACCTTGAACGAGTAGACGCCATCGACGGGGAAGTTGTGCCGCGCCACCAGGCCGTTGGTCGTACCCAGAGGCAGTTCGCCGGTCCCATCGCCAGAGGCCACGCGATACGCCTTGGTGGCGGCGCCCACCGAAGGATCGCCCAAGGCCAACCGGCCGATGGCCGCGGCCGCGGAGACGTATCGGTCCATGAGCGATGGAGAAACCTTCAGAACATCGGCTACATTATCGAAGCCTTCGGAGGAATCATCGGCGGGCAGCAGGTTGGTAACATCGACGTCCACCGCCAGCAGATCGCGCACCGCGTTGGCATACTCGGTTCGGTTCAGGCGATGCAGCGCCGTCGCTCCCGGGTTCGGCCGGGTGGCCGCCGCACGGTCGAGCACCGCTTCCAGGTTGGCCGCGAAACCATCGATGACACTGCGCTCGGGGCGGGGCGCGCCGCTCGGAGGCATCATTCCCGCGCGCAGCTTGCGCACAACCTTTTCCCACGTCTCCGCCTGCTCTCCAGCGTGTTCGAAGTTCAATTCATCCAGCGTCAGCCCGCCGGTTTTTAACCGCTGATTGTGGCAAGTGATGCAGTATTGATTGAGGAACGCCTGCCCGGAAGAAGGCTGGCCGGCCGCTTGGGCATGGCCCGCCAGAGCCAGCAAAATCACAATGCCTGTGGCTGCTGTCCAGTCCCTCATTGTTGAACCGGGGTACCGCTCGCCAGCTTCTGAATCAGCGCGATGGTAGTTTTTTTCGGCTCGGGAGGGTTGCCCGCCAGATATGCGCCACCGGCAAGAGCAAGCGGCGTCCGGCCCTCGTTGTCCTTTTTATCTAAGCGCGCGCCTTTCTGCGCTAGGAACTGAACGATGTCGTCCAAGCCTCGGTAAGCCGCGCCGTGCAAGGCCGTGAACCCCTTCACATCGGCAGCATTCACATCCGCGCCGTGCTCCACACACAGCTTGACCGCCTCCAGCAGCGACTCCTTCGATTCGGTGTAGGTTTGCCGCGGCACCCAGCCCACTCCTGCTGCCGCCATCAGCGCCGTGGTTCCCCCCAGGGTTGTGCGGTTCGGATCCGCTCCGCGCTCAAGCAGCAGACGCATCACCGCTACGTCACCCGCCAAGGCCGCGCGCACAAAGGGCGTTTGGCCGGCCGGACTCACCCACTGGCGCGCACCGAACGGCATCATCCACCTTCGGCTCGGCGGTTCCACACGGGTTTGCCGATTCGTATCGGCACCGCGGTCGAGCAGCGCTCGCACCAGTTCCAGAACCGGCTCACGCGTGATCCCGTTAATCCCGCTGCTCTCCCCCAGATCCAGGTTGCGAAGATCTACCGCACTCCACAGGGGCGCGCGACCAAAGCTATCTGCGGCGTTCGGGTTGGCACCCTTGTCCAACAGAAATTTCGCCACATCCACATTCCCGTTGATAGTGGCCACCAGCAGTGCGCTGGTGCCATCGGCGTCGCTTTGATCGACCACGGCGCCCGCTGCCACCAGCATCCGCGCAATTTCCAGATACCCATCTCGCGCCGCATAGAGAAGCGCCGTCATCCCGCCTTCCGGCACGGGTTTCTCGCGGTTCTGTGCGCGTCCAACGCCCTGCAGATTTCCCACCGTAGGCGGCGGCGTTTCGATGATGGGCGTCCGCGCATTCACGTCCGCCTCATGCCTGATAAGCAGCCGGACGGCGTCCGTATGGTTCTCCGTCACCGCCGCCATGAGGGCTGTCTGTTGCCCGACCGCGTCCTTTGCGTTCACGTTGGCGCCGTGATTGAGGAGGGCAACGATGGTCTCAGCATTGCCCGTGTGCGCCGCGATCATCAACGGAGTCTGCCCATCGGGACCGGAAGCATTTGCGTCCGCCCCAGCGGCCAGCAATTTCTCCACCATGGCGGCGCTGCCGTTCTGGCAAGCCAGGGCGAGCGCAGTGACGCCCCGGCGATTTCTCGCGCGGACATCAGCTCCGGCGCGGATCAGCAACCCGGCGGTCTCCAGATCGTCGGCGCGTACGACCCAGTCGAGCGCTGTCGTTCCGTCGGCCAAAGCCGCGTTGACCGCGACGTTTTGAGAGAGCAGGGATTGAACGGCCGTGCGATCGCCGTTCTGCGCAGCCTCGATCAGCCGCAGATCGGTGCCGGCCCGGAGGCCGCCGGATGCCGCTAAAAACAAAGATGCCGAAAGGAAGAATGTGCTGCGCATCCTCGGACCCTCCCAAGCGCCAAGTTGTTGAAATATTGTCAGGTTGGGTGCCCGTTGTCAAGGCATCGTGGGAGAACAGGAGTACAATCTCCAGAGATACGTTTGGCCCTTAAGGAGGAAATATGCGCCCGCTAAAGATTCTGTTCCTGCTTGCCATCGCATTCTCGCAGGTCCCGGCCCAGCAGGCCAACGCGGTCTTGTTCGAAGGCGCTCGCCTCATCGTGGGCGATGGTAGCGCTGCCGTGGAGAACTCGGCCTTCCTCGTGGAGAACAACAAGTTCACACGCATCGGCAAACGGGGCGAGATTCGGCCGCCGAAGGGCGCGGAACGTGTCGATCTCAGCGGCCAAACCGTAATGCCGGCGCTCGTCGATGCCCACACCCATCTCGGTTGGTACGTGGTTAAGACCGGCCGCATCGGCGTCGATACTTACACGCGTGAGAACCTGATCGATCACTTGCAGCGCTACGCCTACTACGGGATCGCCGCGGCCCAGAGCATGGGCATCGATCCAGGGGAGACCCCATACCAGGTGCGCGCCGATCCCGGTCCGAACGCGGCGCTGTTTCGCATTGCCGGCCGCGGGATGGCCATGCCCAATGCCGGGCCCGGCGCCGATTATTGGAGACCGGTGGCATATGGTGTCAGCACCGAGGCCGAGGCGCGCAAAGCCGTCGATGAGCTAGCCGCCAAGAAAGTCGACCTCGTCAAAATTTGGGTCGACGATCGTAATGGGACGGTGCCGAAGCTAACGCCGCCGCTCTATCGCGCCATCATCGACGAAGCCCACAAACACAATCTACGGGTCGCTGCCCACATCTTCTATCTGGCCGATGCCAAGGAATTGCTGCAGTCCGGTATCGATATCTTCGCTCATGGGATCCGCGATAAAGATGTCGACGACGAAGTGATTGCGCTGTTCAAGCAGCATCCCAACGTGTATGTCATACCGAACCTGCCGGAACGCGAAACCACGGAAGAAGATCTGAAATTTGCGGCCGAGACCGTGCCTCCCGCCGAAATCCAGCGCATGCGCGATGCCATCGCCAACCAGAAGCCCGAGGCGGCCCAGAGAGCCCGCGAGTTTTACGGCGTCCAAGCGCGCAACCTGGTGAAGCTCAACGCGGCGGGCGTGCGGATCGGGTTTGGCACCGACTCCAGCGCGACCATCGGCTGGGCCGCGCATCAGGAGATGACGGATATGGTGGCAGCGGGAATGACTCCCGCCCAGGTGCTGGTCGCAGCCACCAAGACCGCCGCCGAGCTCATGAAGCTGGATCAACTCGGCACGGTGGCCGCCGGCAAGAGCGCCGATTTCCTGGTGCTCAACGCCAATCCGCTGGACAACATCAACAACACGCGGCGCATCGCCAAGGTTTATCTCAATGGCAGGCAACTGGATCGCGCGGCCATGCGAGCAACCTGGGTGGACCAGGTGAGCCGAGCCCGATGAATCGAGCTATGAAGCCACTGCTCGGTGCGCTCGCAATCCTGTTGGTCGGGTCTTCGACGCTGGTTCCGCAGGCACCGCCGCGGCAAGTCGAATGGCCCTACTATGGCGGCGATCCAGGCGGCAGCCGCTATTCGTCCCTCACCGACATCAATGCCCAGAACGTCGCGCGCTTGCAACCGGCCTGGCAATGGACGCATTGGGAAACGCCGCTTGAGCCCTACGGCACAACGCCCGGATATTTCGAGAACACGCCGCTCATGATCGACGGCGTGTTGTACGTAACGACGCCCTACAACAACGTTGCCGCTCTGGATGCTGAAACCGGCAAAGAGCTGTGGCGCTTCGACGGCGAAGCCTACAAGCTGGGTCAAATCTTATCCGCCAGCGGGTGGAAACTGCGCGGGACGGCGTTCTGGCGCGATGGCGGAAAGCTGCGCATCGTGCTCAACAGCCGGAATCGAATGTTCCTGCTGGACGCTCAAACCGGAAAGCCGGTGCCGTCGTTTGGGGACAACGGCGTGACGTCGCTGACGGAGGGCCTGCCGCGAATCTCCGACATCCGGCACGCCACGCAGAGTTCGCCTCCGGTCGTTTACAAAGACCTGTTCATCGTCGGCAGCCAGATCCCCGACCGCGTCCAATTGCCCGATCCCATGGGTTACGTGCAGGCCATCAACGCCCGCACAGGAAAGCGCGTGTGGACCTTCTCGGTGATTCCGCAATCGGAGAAAGATGCGGGCGCCAGCACTTGGGAGGGCGGAACGTGGCGCAACAGCGGACACGGCAACGTTTGGGCGCCGATGGCGCTCGACGA
>Ga0182024_10001368_pt1 | contig 63196 bp, 54 predicted proteins | sample P32metaG_FD_120480 | JGI IMG/M metagenome (GOLD analysis project Ga0182024, IMG submission 120480) | Permafrost microbial communities from Stordalen Mire, Sweden - P3-2 metaG (Illumina Assembly) | ecosystem: Environmental > Terrestrial > Soil > Wetlands > Permafrost | place: Sweden: Stordalen...
CCCGGGTTTGGAGCAGGTAAAACTATAAGAAAATGTTTTCGATCCGCTGAGCGGCGCGCTTGCCTTATTGATATTTTCTTTGCTGCTGACATCATAGGATTCCATATCGGAGGGCCAATTCACCGTCGGTGCATTGATCATCGGCAGGTTCCCCATGCCTTTTACAGTTACGGTAAGCGTAGCGGCATCACCCGTATCAATTTCTTTTGAATCTACAGTAGCCTGTATGGAATACTTGCCCACAGCGCCATTGAAATCTGCTGGCTTATCAATTTCGGGTAATGGCTTCACATGTACACTAACCGGTTTACTATCCAATGTAAGGTGTTGGGTAAAGGGTGTACCCTGAGGGTCGGGTTCAAATATTCTGTCAAGCAAACTGCCAAGCCCATGCCCGGTTGCGGCAACTTGTTTGGCATCCAATTTCACGAAATAAATATCGTTGTCAATTTCCACCGGATCCAGGGAAACATCCCCCGCCTGCAAAGGAATAAGCTGCGCCTTGCGGATTACATGCACTGTGAAATTCTTTCCGTTAGCTTTTTCTATGGAAGATTGATCGCTGTTGGGGTCCAGCATATCGTAAACGCTGAATCCATTCAGGGATGGGTTGGTCATTACCCTGGAGTCGGAACGAAGCCGGGAGTACAGTTTGTAAGTAACAACAATGGGTTCTCCAAGGTAACAATCCTTTTTACTGACATCTACCTTAATAAAAAAATTCTTCTTTATTTTATCTGCAACATTCTCTCCGGGTTTAACCACCTCTTCCATTTCCACCTGCGGCTGGGGAGCGGGCCAACCCGGAAGGGGTATGGGGTTGTAATTATTGGGTGATTGCGAATTTCCGTAACTGCTCACACTTCGGACGTTGATGGTAACCGGATTGGATCGCATCTGTTTCCCATCTATTGTTGCCACGGCTCCTTTGATCGTGAATTTGCCGGAATGCTTTGGTTGCAAAACATAGCTGACGGATTTATTCTGGCTCATGGTGCCGTTAACAACGCTCATGCCAGTGGACTGGCTCGGGCCCTGTACTATCGCAAAATTGGGAAATGCAGGAGCTTCCAGGTTATCGATCTGTTTCGCGTTTTCAATTATGTATTGGATCTGGACATAATCGGATTTCCCCATATCTTTTGTATTTGCTTCGGTAGTAAAACTCACCTGCGCCATAGCCTGACCAACCAGCAGGGAGAGCCAAAGAGGAAGAAGACGCCGTAATGGTAAAAATGAGACGATAACCTTGGATTTAAGTGAGAAAATCTTCACAAAGCAAAGATAGAAACAGGGAAAGGGGATGAATAGAAAAACGAACTAAAAAACCGTTAAAACGCGATAGGTTGACAGTTGACAGTTGATGGTTGACGGCCTTTAATTGCGAATCCGCATCTGGAATCCGTCAACTGTCAACCGTCAACCGTCAACTCCTCAAAGATCTCCCAACAAAGGCCTGATCACAATGTCCTCCACCAGCGCCGCGGGTGAGAGCTTGCTGATCTGTAAAATGGTTTCTGCTAAATCGGAGGGTTTCATGATCCGGTTAGGGTCCACTCCGCTGCCTGACCAGGAGTCGGTATAGATAGCTCCGGGATAAATGCCCGTTACTTTAATATTATAGGGCTTCATCTCTTCCCGCAGGTTCTTTGAAAATCCCGACAAAGCAAATTTGCTGATACTGTAAGATCCGCCGTTCGGATAAGCAGCAAGTGCGGCAATGGAGCACACATTAAAGATATGTCCGCTTTTCCGCTTCATCATTGAAGGCAATAACGCACGCGTTAGGTGATAGGCGCTGAATAGATTGATGCCGAGCATATTTTCCAAAACCCCTTCAGCTTCATTGTATATACTTCCCGGAATAAAATTGCCCGCATTATTGATCAGTATATCTACATCTGCCTGCTGGTCCAAAATCCATTTACCAAATCCGGCCGACCCTTCTTTCAAAGAAAGATCAAATGCCTTGGCCTTGATCTTTTGATTTGGAAATCGCCCCATCAGGGACTCCAGGGCATGGTAAAGTGAAACTTCATTCCGCGCCGTGAGATATAAATTATGACCCTCCTTCGCGAAAGTTTCAGCCAGGGTATAACCGAGGCCCCGCGATGCACCGGTAATGATGATGTTCATGGGTGCAATTTAGCGTTTGAGCGGGATTTTGGTGGAAGTGAATTTGAAAATTTGGGAATTTGAAAATTTGAAAATGCTTCGTCCTCCGTAGCTTCAGCGAAGGAGGATGTTTTAATTATCTGATCGTGGAAATTATATAGATCTTGACGGGATTTCAAAGAAAGTGCGTACAAGAGCTGAACCCGGATCTGGCGGGTGAATGCAGTAAATTGCAGGATGCGGTACCATCATCTATTCTTTGATCTGGACCATACGCTTTGGGATTTTGACAGTAATAGCCGGGAAGCCCTGCAGGATATTTATGTTTCTCTCTCATTGCAGGATGCCGGAGTGCACGACTTCAAGGTTTTTCATACCAACTACCTGATCCATAATGACCGCCTCTGGGATAAATACAGGAACGGGCAAATAAATGTAGAGGAGCTCCGGTGGAAACGCATGTGGCTTTCCCTGCTTGATTTTAAAGTGGGCGATGAGGCGCTTGCCCGAAGGATGGGAGTTGCATTTCTGGAAATCCTGCCAACTAAAACCCTTTTGTTTCCGGATACCGAATATATCCTGCGCTATCTCAGCACAAAAAATTATAAACTCCACCTCATCACAAATGGCTTCGAAAAAACACAGCACCAAAAGCTGAAGAGTGCCGGGATAGATTCCTTTTTTCAGGAAGTAATTACTTCTGAAGGTTCAAACAGCCTCAAACCGCATCTGGAAATATTTGAATATGCGCTGATGAAAACAGGTGCATCAAAAAAAGAAAGCATCATGATCGGCGACACGCCGGACGTGGATATCCTGGGCGCAATCAATGCCGGAATTGACCAGGTTTACGTAAATCATACCCATAACCCTGAACCGGTAAGAGCAACCTATACAGTAAGCTCGCTTAAAGAATTGGAAACTATTTTTTGATGCTTACCATTCCGCCAGGACTGTAACTCCACCCTGTACTGCCTGGTTCAATTCTACCTTCACCTTCGAATCGGGAGGAAGCAGGGTATCCACCCTCGAACCGAATTTGATGAATCCCATCTCTTCGGATTGTTTTATGGATTGTCCGACCGACAGGTAATTGACAATGCGCTTGGCCAGTGCACCGGCAATCTGCTTCACCAGAACCTCGCCTCTGTTGCCCTTAATGACTATGCTATGCCTTTCGTTCTCCGTTGATGATTTTGGATTCCAGGCCACCAGGTATTTTCCACGATGATACTGACTGTAGATCACTTCCCCGCCAATGGCATTCACATTCCGGTGTACATTCGCGGGACTCATAAATATAGAAACCTGAATGCGACGGGCGTGAAAATATTCCTCGTCCGTGATTTCTTCAATGACCACCACTTTCCCGTCAGCCGGGCAAACAATACAATTATCATTCACCGTAAGCTTTCTGGACGGAACGCGGAAAAAAGAGATGATAAAGAGGAGGAGCGCGAGGCTGATGAGAAAAATCAGCCAGCTGAGCCATGGCTCGTCAAAACTGATAAAATAAAAAGATCCCAGGTTCAATAATGCAAATACAAACGCACATATTGCAATCGTTTTATACCCTTCTTTGTGGATCGTCATTGAGCTTGTAAAGTTTGCGCTTAAAAATTATGCAAAAATAGCAATGTAAAGCCAAATGAATGGTGTGGCAAAAAGCAGGGAATCAAAGCGGTCCAGAAATCCTCCATGACCAGGCATAATACGGCCACTATCCTTAACATTGGCCATCCGTTTCAGTTTGCTTTGCAGCAAATCACCAAAAGTGCCCGTTATGGAAGCAATAGCAGCTACGATCATCCATTGAATAACGGTTTGCATTTCAAAACCGCTATTCAAAAAATATCCAACCACGCCCATAATGATGATGGAAAAAACAATACCTCCGATTGTACCTTCCCAGGTTTTTTTCGGAGAAATGGCGGACAAGGGCGTTTTACCAAATACTGAACCGGTCAGATAGGCCATCGTATCATTCACCCATAAGCTCAGGACGATCATGATCACCAGAATTTTATTTACTGTATCCAGCACGGGCGCCGGATAATAGGTGCGGAGATTGAGCAGGAGGCCGAGGCTTAAGGAAATATAAATGAGTCCCAGTGTAGAATATCCCATATTGCGAAGATGGGGTTTGCGCACATATAAAATTTCCGCAACCGGTAAGATGAACAGGAAAAGTATGCAGCCGTAGAGTCCTGCGTTGTGCAGCGAAAAATTTTCCGTATCATAACCCTGTTTGCTGCAATACATCATAATGCACCACCCGGCAATGATGACGCCGTATTTTTGAAAAGAGCTGATCTCCGTATACGCCGGATCTATTTTTGCCAATAATTTCTGGTATTCGATCCAGCACCCGAAATGGATGATGGAAAACAATACAAAAAAACTCCATTCGTCCCAAAGCAATCCAAATAACATCACCGCAACAAACACCAGGGATGTCAGTGCCCGGATTCTGAAATTGACTGCTTGAATTGACATGGGGTGAAGTTACGGAAATGACGCATAATCTGGTTGACGGTTGACAGTTGACGGTTGACAGTCAACCGTCAACTGTCAACCGTCAACTTCTCCACTCTTCCCATCATCAAACGGCGTCTCCTCCCTCCTCGGCGGATAAACTTTTGCATAAGTAGTCACCGAATGTTTTCTCATGTAGTTGAGTAAGAAAATTACGACGGCAAGCGAGATAATGCCTACCACCGTGATCGTGGCATTCGGAACAGCTTTTGAGTCCATATCCGAGACCTTATAATAGACGAGGAGCAATTGGCTTCCGTTAAAAATAAAGTGCCCTGCCATGGCGGGAATAATGCTTCCGCTATACCAGTACAGTGCGCCCAGTATAATGCCCAGGATCATGCGCGGAATAAAACCCATGAACTGTCCGTGGAAAGCGGAAAAAAGTGCCGCCGTGAAAATAATCCCTGGCCACGCACTCCTGAAAATCTGGATAAACAGCCTTTGCAGGATGCCGCGAAAAAACAGTTCTTCTCCCACTGCAGCCAATACCCCAACCAGCAGGATGGATTCCATCAGATCGCCTAAACTTTTCATGGTTAAAATATTCCTGAGCGTATTATCCGTGTCTGACTCCCCTTTCTCGATCCATTGCCGCGCGGACTTCCCCAGCAGGTTAGAAACCAGTTCCTGATTTACCAGTGAAAGCCATTCCACTGTGAAAAAAGCGGCAACAATGATGAGTATTCCTAATAAGATAAAGGACTTTTTATCAGGCGACTTTAATCCGGCATAGTCGAATGGGTGTGGGTCGGCCAGATAGGCGAATATGAGTGAAGGCAGAAGGAATATCCCGAAAAACTGCACAACTAGTAATCCGCGTACCACGCCGGCGAGTTCGGGTTTGGCATAGTCGTCCGGACTCATTGAGGCAATCTGCATCACACTCAGGTTATTGGAGTGGGCAACCAGCGAAATCCCGATCGTCATCACCAAAAAAAGGATTCCTCCCGTTAATCCGCCGAAAATGATCAATTGTATCCAGGCTGGTTTATTTCTGAGATAAGTATGCATGCGAAGGGCTTCCTGCTTCTGGTTAAATAATTATCTTTGTATTCAGCAAGCTGTGCGAAATTAAGCAACGCCGCATCAATTTAAGTCATAGCGGGAGGCTGAAGAGTGTATTTGTGATTTTCCCTCAATTTTAAGGATGGCAATCAGGATCGGAAACATACTATTACCGGATTTTCCCTTGTTACTCGCGCCGATGGAAGACGTAAGTGATCCGCCTTTCCGTTACGTATGTAAAAAGTATGGGGCCGACCTAATGTATAGTGAATTCATTTCCAGCGAGGGCCTCATCCGGGACGCCATCAAAAGCAGGCAGAAACTGGAATTTTTTGAATATGAGCGGCCCTTCGGAATTCAGCTTTTCGGTGGTGATGAAGAAGCCATGGCCCTCAGTGCCAGGATCATTGATGCCACCAATCCCGACCTGGTGGATATTAATTTCGGATGTCCGGTCAAGAAAGTTGTTTGCAAAGGAGCTGGCGCTGCCGTTCTCAAGGATATTGAGGCCATGGTGCGGTTGACGCGTGCCGTGGTTAAATCCACACGTTTGCCGGTAACGGTGAAAACCAGGCTGGGTTGGGATGACCAGTCAAAAAATATTGAAGAAGTTGCCGAGCGGTTGCAGGACGAAGGGATCCGCGCCCTGACGATCCATGGAAGAACGCGTGCACAGTTATACAAGGGTGAAGCTGACTGGCAGCTGATCGCCCGGGTTAAGAACAATCCCCGTATTCAAATCCCCATATTCGGAAATGGTGACGTTGATTCACCCGAAAAAGCACTGGAATATAAAAACCGTTATGGCGTTGATGGGATCATGATCGGTCGCGCCGCCATCGGATATCCCTGGATTTTTAATGAGATAAAACATTTTCTGAAAACGGGGCTGCATCTCGAGCCTCCGCCCATTGAAGAACGGGTTGAAGCAATCCGCCAGCACTTATACAGGTCATTGGAGTGGAAAGGCAACACACTCGGTATTCTGGAAATGCGACGCCATTACAGCAATTACCTTCGCGGCTTTCCTTATATTAAGGAATTCCGCAACCAGCTCGTGCAGAAAAATTCATTGGAAGAAATTGAGGTGGTGCTTTCGGAGGTGGTGGAGGCGTATTCGGGGGAATTTGAGAATTCGAGGGAATTTGAAAATTTGAAAATTTGAAAATGGAGGAAAATGAGGTAATGTGCAAATGTGTTAATTTTCTCATTATCAAATTTTCAAATTAACCTCAAACTCCTCCAACTGCCCGGTGTACAGCAGCGCTCTCTTAGCCGCAATATAGTCCGCGATGTACAGTTCGGCAGTCATGAATGCGAGTGCGAGACCGAGGCCTACCCAGAAATGTGCTTTTGGTGCGTTCCGGAAAATCAGTATGAGGAGCACACCCGTGACTACTCCGCCGATTTCTATCCTGCGATAGATATTGAAATTGCGATTTACCCTTGTCATCCTGGCAAGTTCTACCGATTTCAACTGTCCGGGATTCATATCATAGGCATATACCTGGTTAATGCGCTGGTCATCACTGCGCTGATAAACCGTATATCCGGCAATGGCCTGGATCAATCCAAATATAATCAGGGGAATGGCTGCTCCCCGGTATATGGGTGTTTTTATGGAGAAATAAAAAATAAGTGCGAGCAAAATAGCTGCCAGTCCGACGACCAAAAAAAGCAGGCTTTCGTGCTTTTCCGCCATAAAATATTTCTCTATATCGGCCTTGGTCAACATGCAAAAATTTCTCTTTAAATATACCCAATATCCCGTTCCTTCCCTTCTTCTTATTTTTGCCAAAATTTCATCTTGCGACGATTTCTGCTTTCAGGCCTTTTTCCGCTCCTTCTCCTGGCTTGCACAAGCAATAATGTGAAAGAAGACGATAGGCTGAGGACCTATTTCGATTCCAACGGCGTCACCGGGTGTTTTGCCATGTTCAATAATGGACACAATGATTTTATTGTTTATAATCTGTCCCGTTACCGGGACAGCTCCTATACACCCGCTTCCACGTTCAAAATCGTAAACTCGCTGATCGGGATTCAGACAGGAAAGATCAGTGATGAAAATATGGTTATTAAATGGGACGGGATAGTGCGTCCGAACGCAGATTGGAACAAGGACCTCAGCATGAAAGAAGCGTTTGCAGTTTCAGCTGTTCCTTACTATCAGGAGGTGGCCCGACGGATAGGCCACGATACGATGAAGCGCTGGATCGATTCCCTCGGTTATGGCAACCGGGATATCAGCGGGCCCATCGATTCCTTCTGGCTCAACAATACGCTGAAGATAAAACCTGATGAAGAGCTGGGACTGGTAAAAAAATTATATTTCGATCAGCTTCCTTTCTTCCACCGAACACAGGAGATTGTGAAAAACGTCATGCTGCGGGAACAAAATTCCAATTACAAACTAAGTTATAAAACCGGCTACGGGATCAGAGAGAACGGGGACAGGATTGGCTGGATTGTGGGCTGGATAGAAGAAAACAGGCATCCATATTTCTTTGTGCTTAACCTGGAATCTGCGGATAAAAATACAGACATGAAGCCCCTGCGACTCAAGGTGCTCAAAGAAATCCTCTCTCATTTGGGATTTTTTAACGGAAAGAAATAATGATTAGGGTGGTGGTTTGGTAAATTGCAGGGTAAAAAGTAAAAAGTAAAAAGTAAAAAGTAAAAAGTAAAAAGGAAAAAGGAAAAAGTAAAAAGTAAAAAGGAAAAAGGAAAAAGGAAAAAGGAAAAAAGGGAGGCGACCAGTTTTTACTTTTTACTTTTTACTTTTCCCAACAACATATGCATTTTGAAAACCTGGAATATCTTATTGCGCTGCTGGTGATTCCCGGGCTGATTTTCTTGTTCAGCCGGATGGTTCGCTGGAAGGAAAAGGTAGGCAAACGTATCGGGGATCCACAGTTGGTAAAGCAATTGATCAAATCATTTTCAGCAGGAAAATTCCTCGCCAAATTTGTTTTGATCCTGCTGGTCGTTTTTCTGCTCATTGCAGGGATGGCTAATTTAAGGGCCCGTGGCGCTGCAGAAAATTTTACAAGACAGGGTGTAGATGTGATGATTGTACTTGACGTAAGCAAAAGCATGCTGGCCAGGGATATTAAACCCAGCAGGCTGGACAAGGCAAAACAATTTTTGTACAAGTTAGTGGACAAACTGCAGAGCGACCGGGTTGGACTCATCCTGTTTGCCGGAAGAGCCTATATGCAGATGCCGCTGACACCTGACCATAGCGCAGCAAAAATGTATATTTCGGAAGCGGGCCCCGAGGTGGTGCCCACCCAGGGAACCGTTTTTGCGGATGCCCTCGAAATGGCCAATAATTCCTTTAACCGCAATGAACACAAGTATAAAGCCGTTGTTTTAGTATCAGACGGGGAGGACCATGATCCGGAAGGTCTGAAAACAGCAAAACAGCTTGCGGATGACGGCGTCATGGTTAATACGGTAGGTATCGGTTCCCCTGATGGTTCTATTATCGTGGATCCAACTACCAACGAACCGAAGCGGGATGAAAAGGGAAATATTGTGATCTCGAAACTGAATGAAGCGGAACTCCAGGGCATTTCCAATGCAACCAACGGCATTTATATCAGGTTGGACAATCTCGAAGATGCGACGATAACCCTCTCGCAAAGGCTCGACGGAATGGAGAAGCGGGCACTGACGGAAAGTGAATTTATCAATTATAAAAATTATTTTCCCTGGTTCATCGGCGCTGCACTGCTCCTGCTGATCATTGAATTATTTATTACTGAAAGAAAAACAAAAACGACCTGAAAACTTTTCAATTCATATTTGTATTGGCAGCAATCCTGCTGTTTTCTTCCGGGGTCCTGGCACAGCCGACGGATGCCATCGTAAGGAAAGGTAACCGCTACTATAAGGCAAAGGATTACGATCAGTCAAAAGACAATTACCAGCTGGCGCTGAAACTGGCTCCAGGCAATAGCGATGCCCTGTTTAATCTCGGCAATGCTGAATTCCGGAAAAATGACTTTGAACATTCCGCTGCCGTTTTTGATCAGGTCCTCCAGGCAAATAGCGACGCCACTACGAAAGAGGATGCTTATTACAATAAAGGTGTTGCCATGATCAGACAGAAAAAACTGGAGGAAAGTATTGATGCCTGGGAGAATGCACTAAAATTAAATCCGGACGATAATGACGCACGTGCAAACCTGGTGAAAGCGCTGCTCGAAAAAAAGCAAAAGGATCAGCAGAATAATAAAAACGACAAACAGAATAAAAAACAAAAGAAAGATAAACAACAACAAAAGCAACAGCAAAATCAGCAGGACAATCGTCCCAAACCCCAGCAAAGCAAGTTGAGCCCGCAGCAGGTGGAACAATATCTGCGTTCACTCATCCAGCGGGAAAAAGACGTCCAGGATAAGATGAATCAGAATAAAACAGCAGCGCCCAACCAGCCGGACAAGGATTGGTAGGCACCAATCCGAATCGCTAATTTTGCCATTTATAGCCTGGCTTATCATGCAATTGTACACTTCTTCCCTTACGCAATATGAACGGCTCAAAACCGTGCCCGTAAAGGTGGGCGACCTGATTATCGGTGGCGATGCACCGATACGGGTCCAGACCATGACCACGCCGGACACGATGGATACCAGGGCGACCGTGGAGCAGTCCATTCGCTGTATCGAAGCAGGAGCCGAACTTATCCGCATTACCGCGCCCAGCAAAACAGAAGCGGAAAATCTGCTGAATATTAAAAACGAAATCAGAAAAAGAGGATACCATACACCGATTGTTGCGGACATTCACTTCACGCCCAACGCTGCAGAAATTGCCGCCCGCATTGTTGAAAAAGTAAGGGTGAATCCAGGCAATTATGTTGACAAGAAAAAGTTTCAGTTCATTGAGTACAGTGATCAGGAATATACCGGCGAGATTGAGCGGATACGGGACCGGTTTGTTCCCCTGATCAGAATCTGCAAGGAATATGGAACGGCGATGCGCATTGGCACCAATCATGGTTCATTAAGCGACAGGATCATGAGCCGATACGGTGATTCGCCCATGGGCATGGTGGAAAGTGCCATGGAGTTCCTGCGTATTGCCCGGAGCGAAAGCTATCACAGCATCGTACTCAGCATGAAGTCGAGCAATCCGATAGTCATGGTCCAGGCTTACCGGTTGCTCATCCGCAATATGCAGGATGAATTCGGCATACTCTATCCCTTACATATCGGCGTCACGGAAGCCGGGGATGGAGAAGACGGCAGGATTAAATCTGCCATCGGGATCGGCACCTTGCTGGAAGATGGCATCGGCGATACGATCCGGGTTTCCCTGACGGAAGATCCGGAATTCGAAATTCCGGTCTGCCAGGATATCGTGGCACGCTATGCATCCAGAAAGGCAGACCATTCTATTCCGCACGTAGAGAAAATTCCTTATTCGCCGTTCGAGTATAAAAGAAGAACTACTATTCATCAAAATAATATAGGGACCCCGCACCCGCCGGTCGTGGTGGCCGATTTCTCGCAAACCGAAACGCTGACAAAGGAATCTCTGCAAAGTATCGGATATCAATATCAGGCCGAAACTGATAAATGGAATATCGGCGACGCTGCGGCTGATTACATGTATACAGGAGACCATGCTCCCGATTTTGCGTTGCCGGGAACCCTCAAAGTAATTTGTGATTATGCGCACTGGAAAAAACCGGACATACAGAAATCCAATACAGGAGAAGAAAAATATTTTCCCTTGTTTAATGGTGCAGAGATTAATTTAACAGAACAATATTCTAAAACGTTGAACTTCCTCATGCTGGACACCGCCAAAGCGGAGAGTCTGGATTTGCTTTCTCTGGTCAAAGGCATCCCGGGAGTCATTATTTGCGTATATTCATCTACCCGGAATCCCGTGCAGGATACCAGGAGATTCATAGTGGAAATGATGAACCGGGACATTCAATTCCCGGTGATCCTGGCCATTCAATGTTTTGAAACCAGCATTGACAAACAGCTGATCCATTTTTCAGTTGAATCCGGCGCGTTGCTAACCGACGGAATGGGTGACGGTCTCTTGCTAAAAAATGATCCGGAAAAGATCATAGACCGGCAGGTTACCGGAAGAACTTATCTCCCATCCGGGAATAATCAGCAATTCCTGAACAACACCGCATTTTCCATTCTACAGGCCGCAAGGACCAGGATCTCTAAAACAGAATACATTTCCTGCCCTTCCTGTGGAAGAACACTTTTTGACCTTCAGGAAACCACAGCAAAAATCCGCTCCGTAACCAGCCATCTGAAAGGTTTGAAGATTGCCATTATGGGTTGCATTGTAAACGGACCGGGAGAAATGGCGGACGCGGATTTCGGATATGTGGGCAGTGGAGCCGGAAAGATCACCCTCTACAAGGGAAAGGAAGTAATGAAACGAGGGGTGAACAGCGAAACAGCCGTAGATGAATTAATCAATTTGTTAAAAGAAAACAACGAGTGGATCGAACCAGGCGAAGTTGCCGGATCATAATCATTACATGCCTTACCGGGTTCATTCTAGCGTCCACGGAACTGTGTGCCCAAACAGACAGCAGCTGGGTCGTCCCCGATCGCAGCATAATCTTTTCAGACTCTACCATGCGTCCGGTCTATCCGCAAAAAGATCTGACGGATGTTTACTATTCTATCACAAAGAAAAAGAAGGATACAGTTGTTACCAGAATAATTAAACCGGTTAAATATCATTTTTCTTTTGTTCCCGCGGTCGGTTATACACTCAGCACAGGTCTGGCCGGGATACTTGCCTCCAATGTGGCTTTTCTTGCCAAAGATCCGGAGCGGACCAATGTGTCCAATATTGCCATCCAGGCTGTGTATTCACAGTATCAGCAACTCACCATCCCGATATTGGTGAACTGGTGGACAAGGGATAACGAATACAATATTATTGCCGATTGGCGCTATTATAAATATCCGCAGGATACCTACGGACTCGGCGGTCACAGTTCTTTGAATAATGACGATGAACTGGATTATTCCCAATTCCGCATCCATCAGTCTGTATTAAAAAAAATTGATAAAAATATTTATGCGGGTATAGGCTATTTTCTCGACTATCACTGGAACGTGAAAGAGAGTGGACAGCCTAACGGAGAGCCATCGGACGCGTCCCTTTACGGACTGCCGCCAAAAACAATTTCCTCCGGACCAGTCCTGAATTTACTATTTGATAACCGGAAAAATTCGATTAATCCGAAAGGTGGTTTTTATGCAGATGTACTTTACCGTGACAATCTAAAGGCAGTAGGAAGTGATTCGAACTGGCAATCCCTTACGATCGATATGAGAAAATATTTTCGACTTTCTCCCGACGGCAGGAATATCCTTGCATTCTGGAGTTATGATTGGCTCACCCCTTCGGGGAAACCACCTTATCTGGATTTGCCGGCAACGGGCTGGGACACTTACAACAATACCGGAAGGGGCTATATCCAGGGCAGGTTCCGCTCGAAAAATATGCTTTATCTGGAATCAGAATACCGGTTTCCTATTAGCAGTAACGGGCTTTTCGGTGGTGTTGCTTTTGCGAATGTGCAAAGTTTTTCTGACTATCCTTCGAATCAGTTCAGCAAGCTCTGGCCCGCGGCGGGGGCCGGATTGCGGATTAAAGTGAACAAGCATTCCGATACCAATATCGCTATTGATTATGGAATTGGAATTGATGGATCCAGGGGATTTTTTGTAAATCTGGGAGAAGTATTCTGATATCACGGGAGCAAATGCGCTCCTTCGGCAATTTGCATCATAAAACAATCCGGCGTTTTCCCAAATCTTTTTTCATATTGCTCCCGGATGCCTTTTATGAAAGCATCCGCACCTTCTTTTTCGACCAGCGTAATGATACAGCCTCCAAAACCTCCTCCCATCTGCCGCGCACCCTTCACTTCCGGGAATGTCTTTGCAGCATTCACCAGAAAATCTGATTCGGCACAGCTTACCTCATAGTCCCTGCTTAATCCTTCGTGGGAAGCATACATAAGTTTCCCAAAAGCTTTCAGGTTTCCTGCTTCCAGAAAATCACAACTCTCAAGCAAACGCTGGTTTTCCTCCAAAACAAAAAGGCAACGCTTAAATACAAAAGGATTTATTTCAGTTTTGTGCCGATCCAACTGTTCCATTTTCACATCCCTTAATGAATGGATCTCCGGATAAAGTTTATGTAGGAATGAAACGCCTTCCTCACACTGGCTTCGCCTTTCATTGTAAGCCGAAGATGCCAGGGCATGACTTACCATAGTATTCACCAGTACGATGCAATAATCCGGAAAATCAAATGGGATATATTCAAATTCAAGGTTGCGGCAATCAAGCTTCATCACCTGACCTGTCTTTCCATGCAGGCTGGCAAACTGATCCATGATCCCGCAATTCAGGTTGGCGAACTGGTGTTCTGTTTGTTGTCCGGCAAGAGCGATTTCCATCCGGGATAAACCCAGCCTGAATATTTCATTCAGTGCAAGGCCGAAGGCTGAACAAAGTGCTGCTGAAGAACTCATGCCGGCACCGACCGGAACATCCCCGGAAACTATTACATCCATGCCTAGCGGTAATTGTTTACTGGGAATGAGAAAATAGATCATGCCAAGCAGGTAGGTGGGCCATCCCTTCACCGGATGCACGTCATCAAGAGGAAAAGTGAATTTCTCCTGATATTGTTCCGCATAAATATTCAGGGTTCTGTCCGCATTGGAAGCAATGCCGGTATAGATATTCCTGTCAATTGCTGCGGGCAATACGAAGCCTTCGTTATAATCCGTATGTTCGCCGATAAGGTTCACCCGACCCGGGGCCGCGGATATCAGGGCGTCCTTTCCGAAATATTGTTGAAATTGCCGGCGAATCTGCTTTTCCATAAGGAAAATTATCATTTTTTAGCCAATGCCATTTTCGATATCCAAAACAAGAGACCAGGGTCTGAACCTGGTGGAGCTGTCAGAAACAAGCTCCGGCATCCGCGTAAAGGTACTGCCAGAATATGGCGCCCTCCTGCATGAATTCTCTTTTCCCCTCGGTGAAGGGCGCTTGCAGGCGATAAGCAGCTATAAGGATCTTTCCGATCTCCGTCAGCATCATGCTCTCTTCTACCGCAGCGCCAAACTTTCTCCCTTTCCCTGCCGCATAAAAAACGGTAAATATGAATTTGAAGGAAAAGCCTATGAATTCCAAAATAAATTTGTCGACGGATCTGCCATTCACGGGATCCTGTTTAACAAACCCTTTAAGCCATTGGATGCATATGCAGACGATTCTATGGCTTCTTTGAAGCTTGAATATATTTATGATAAAGAAGATCCGGGTTATCCATTCACATATAAAATAAGTGTCAGATATACATTAAAACAAGGCGGCAAACTTTTCCTTGAAACTACAGTAAGGAATTTATCCGGGGGAAGAATTCCTATGGCCGACGGCTGGCATCCTTATTTCAGCCTGGGAGGCAAGGTGAACGACTGGGTTTTAACGATTGACGCAAAAGAAATACTCGCTTTCGATGAAAACCTGATCCCCACCGGTAAACGGATCCCCTTTGATCATTTTTTCAAACCTTCTGTTTTGCATACAACCAGCCTGGATCATTGTTTCCTGCCTGAATTTCATCCCGGAACAGCAGCCTGCGTATTATTCAATCCGGCTAACCAAATGTCACTATCCTTCTTCCCGGAAAGAACCTATCCTTACCTCCAGATTTACACACCGGAAGACCGCAACAGCATTGCGATTGAGAATCTGAGTGCTGCACCAAACTGCTTTAACAACCGTCTTGGGCTCACCGTTTTGGAACCCGGAGATGAACAAAGTTTTACAGTGCATTACCAGCTTAGTTTGCAGTAAACACGTACCTTTCGGCCGAAATTTTTCCGATTCGTTCATCATAAAATTTACCCAGATGAAGCGCCTCAGGTATTTATTGTGCGGTCTGTTTTTGTTGTCCCTGGCCGGCTGTTTTGAAATTCAGGAACAAATCAACATTGGGTCTGATGGAAAGGGAGACCTGTCTATTACAACAGACATGAGCCAGCTGCTGGACGGCATGCAAAACTATCTGGGCAAGGAAGAAATGGCAAAGCAAATGCCCGCAGGAAATATTGATACAACGGTCCTGATGAAAACCTTGACGGATAGTTCCAAAGATGTGAGCGCTGAAAATAAAGAACTCGTGAAAGACGGTACGGTCCACATGAAACTGAATATGGACCAGAAAATTTTTAATAGTAATATTCATATTCCTTTCAGCAGTCAGGAAAACCTCCAGAAACTGTATAACTCGATGAATAATCAGTCGCTTGGATTTACTCAATTATTCAAAGGCATGACTGGGAAATCGGATTCTTCGGGAGTGGAAGGCGATAATAATAATATGCCCGACATGAACCAGTTTAATGCTATTTATGATTTCAAGAGTCATAACGGTTTAATTTCCCGGAAACTGGATGACCAGAAGTGGAAGGCCCTGCAACAGAATCCCCAGTTTAGTCAAATGAAAGATCTCGGTGGTATGGGCATTTCAATTCCTTATACGCTGACTATTAACCTGCCGCGACCGGTAAAGAAAGTGGATAATATTCTGGCTAAATTATCTCCCGATAAGAAACAGGTCGTGATCCAATACAACCTCATTGAAGTATTTGAGCATCCCGAAAAATTTGAATACACAATTATTTACTAGGATCGTATTGCAGTTATGATAAGAAAAACGGACTTCCTGGTGGTTGGTTCCGGCATTGCCGGATTAACCTACGCGTTGAAAGTTGCAAGAGCCTGTCCGGATCAGCAGGTGCTCGTGATCACCAAAACCATCGCCGATGAAACCAATACCAAGTACGCGCAAGGCGGTATTGCAGGCGTTACGGATCTGGAGCACGACAGTTATGAAAAGCATATAGAAGACACCCTGATTGCAGGCGACGGACTGTGCAATCCGAAAATCGTCGAGATGGTTGTAAAGGAAGGTCCGGAACGGATTAAAGAAATGATTGAATGGGGAACAGAATTTGACAAGGACGAAGAAGGTGAATTTAAGAGGGGAAAAGAAGGTGGCCATTCAGAATTCCGGATCCTGCATCATAAGGATGTCACCGGCATGGAAATGGAGCGGGCCCTGCTTAGCACGGTTGTTTCCCAGAAAAATATCGAACTCATCAAGCATTGCTTTGTAATTGATATTCTCACCCAGCATCACCTGGGATACCTCGTAACCAAATCTACTCCAGATATCGAATGTTTTGGCGTTTATGCCCTTGACCTCCGGGAAAATCGTATTGTAAAAATTTTATCGCGCGTCACTGTTTTTGCAACCGGGGGAAACGGACAGGTTTATCGTACCACAACGAATCCTGTGATTGCTACCGGCGACGGGATAGCAATGGTTTACCGCGCAAAAGGAAGAATCGAGAATATGGAGTTCATCCAGTTCCATCCCACTGCATTATACCAGCAGGGTGTAAGCCCGTCTTTCCTGATCACCGAAGCGGTGCGCGGAGATGGGGGAATTCTTCGGAATAAAAACGAAGAAGCTTTTATGATCAAATACGATGATCGCAGGGATCTCGCACCGCGCGATATCGTGGCCAGGGCCATCGACAGCGAAATGAAAAAAGCCGGTACCGAGCATGTCTATCTCGATTGCCGCCATATGGATATTGAAAAATTCAGAGAGCACTTCCCGAATATTTATGAAAAATGCAAATCCATCGGCATTGATGTGGCCAAACAAATGATCCCTGTGGCGCCCGCTGCACACTATAGTTGCGGCGGAATTAAAACTGACGAATGGGGCCATACTTCCATCAGGCATTTATATGCTTGCGGAGAATGTGCTTCCACCGGACTTCACGGCGCAAACCGGCTGGCCAGCAATTCCTTACTGGAAGGCCTCGTATTTGCTCACCGCTGTTACACAGACAGCATTAAAAAAATAAAAGAAATTTCTTTCAACGAAAACATCCCGGATTGGAATGCGGAAGGCACTACGGCACCCAACGAAATGATCCTGATCACGCAAAGTATCAAAGAACTTCAATTGCTCATGAGTGATTATGTGGGTATCGTGCGAACCAATATCCGCCTGGAAAGAGCAATGAAACGACTTGACCTGCTACATGAAGAAATAGAAGCCCTCTATGAAACCACCGACGTGTCGCCTCAGCTTTGTGAGGTAAGGAACCTGATCACTACCGGATATCTGATCGTAAAAGGAGCCGTGTTCAGGAAAGAGAGCCGCGGTCTGCACTTTAACACAGATTATCCGCTAAAGAGTAAACTGATACAAAATATTGTTCTCTGATGAAAGCCATCATCTTTGCCGCAGGGCTTGGTACCCGGTTCAAACCCTGGACTGATAAGCATCCCAAGGCGCTCGCACTGATTAATGGAAAAAGCCTCCTGCAGCGGAACATCCTTTATCTTCAGCAATCCGGTATTACGGAAGTATTGGTGAATGTGCATCATTTTGGAGACCAGATCATGGAAGCGATCAGGATCAATCAGGGCTGGGGAAGCACCGTTTCCATAAGTGATGAAAGGGATGCGGTGCTGGAAACGGGCGGCGGATTAAAAAGAGCAGCCTGGTTTTTCGATGATGGTCCTTTTGTTGTAATAAATGCGGATATACTCACGGATCTGAACCTTGAATCCATGATCGCTTTTCACCATATGAAAACGCCGTTGGCCACACTCGCTGTTACCAATCGCAAATCATCCCGGTATTTCCTGTTTAATGAAGAAGACCTCTTGTGCGGATGGCGGAATACGAAAACCGGTAAGGAACGCATTGCGGTTCCTGCTCCGATATTAAATGAAAAAGCATTCAGCGGGATCCATGTTCTTTCTCCGGAAATATTTCCACTGATGCATCAGCAGGGAAAATTTTCCATCGTGGATGTTTACCTGGAGCTCTCTGCTTCCCGAATGATCATAGGCTTTGACCATTCCGGCTCGAAACTGGTGGATGTAGGAAAACCGGAATCTGTTGCTGTTGCGGAAGCTTTGTTTGTTTAATATATTTATACATGCGTGACAGGCTGGTTCCCGGAGAAAATGTTGCGGAAATAAAAAAATCCGATTGGCTCCTTATCGGGTGTTCCTGGCTGCTTGTTCAAATGATTATTTTATACTGGCTGGGTATAAATGACGGTGAAGAGTCGACAAAATACATTGACCTGGCAAATAAATGGACCAGCGGGGTTCGTCATTTTAACTGGTACAATCTTTTTTACTCCGGATATACCGGAATGCATGTTCTGCTGAGAATAGCCGGCTTCCCTCCCAAGGGTATGTATGTTGTTCAATTATTGCTCTCGGCCCTGGCCCAGTATTATTTTGTTCAGATCCTTCGCCTGTTCATCCGCTCAAGAATCGCCATTGTTGCTTCCGGAATATTATATGCTTTCTGTTTTATCATTCAGCAATGGGTCGACGCTTTATTTACGGATTCTGCATTTAGCAGCCTGCTTATTATAGCCACTTATTTTTTACTGGCTGAAGAAAAAGGTTTGGGTAAAAAAATCGTCTTCTGGACCTTGCTGATCATCCTGCCCTCTATCAGACCGGTCGGATTTCTATTCATCATACTGGCCTGCTTCTACTGGTTGCTCCTTTCCACAAGGAAAAATACGGGGAAACTGGTTATTTGCCTGGTTTACCTGTTTTTAATCGCGGTGGTCATGAATAAATCACTAGCGCAAAGTCCGGGCTATTTTTATCCCCTCCACAATATCCAGGCAAACGTGATTTGTGGATATCCCGGTAATTTGTTACAGTATCAAAAGGTCCCTTACCAGGAGGGGATGAGTATATTTTCTTATTTAATGCATAATCCCGGTATGAGTGTCAGGCTGTTCTTCTCCCGGTTTTTAAAAATATTTATTATGTCCCGGGCTTATTTTTCCCCCATGCATAATTTATTAATTACCATAAGTACAATTGTTTATTATATTCTGGCAATAACCGGCATGCTGCGGATTTTTTTCCGGAAAGAAAGAGAGAAGTATTTTCTATTTGCCGGAATATTGCTTTTTTCAATTCCCTCTGTTGTTTTTTGCGTTGACTGGAGCGGCAGGTTTTCTTTACCGGTACTTTGTTTTGTCCTTCTCCTGAGCGCTATGGGAATAGATCGTATTTTGGAGTTTATCCGTATTTCCAATTCTTCAACTCCTGCTCCACGTGGCGGACCTCAATAGTTACACCGAATTTATTTTTTAAATGCCTTGCCAGCGCGTCTGCAGCATACACACTGCGATGCTGGCCGCCGGTGCAGCCAAAACTCACTTCCAGGCTATTGAATCCTCGTTTGATATAATCTTCCACGGAAATATCCACGAGATCAAATACACTGTTGAGGTATTCCGGCATTTTGGTTTCCTGTTCCAGAAAATCCATGACTGCTTTGTCCCTTCCGGTTTTTGACCTGAATGCTTCCAGGCGCCCGGGATTTAGAATTCCGCGGCAGTCAAAAACGAATCCTCCCCCATTGCCTTCGGCATCTTCAGGGATGGCTCTTTTAAAGGAAAAGCTGTTGATATGAACCACCAACGGAGTCTCTGCGCTGGCCCTTAACGGGACAAATCGTTGAATCACCTGGTCTTCTACAATCAAATGAAGCACTCTTTCATATTCCGGCAAATCATATCCGTCGAAATGATTTTGTAAAAAATCACGCAGATTCTTTAACCCCAATGGAATGCTGATGAGAAAATGGGCCTTGCGCTCAAACAAACCGCGGAATCCGTAGGCGCCCAGCACCTGCATTAAACGGATCAGCACATAACCGCGGTACTGTACTAAAAAACGATGCCGGTTAATTTTCGTTCCCATGATTTCCTGCACACAATCCATATAGTATTCCAGCAATCCATTTTTCCATTCGTCCGGCAATTCGGCCTTCGCCTGCCAAAGCATGGAGGCAACATCATATTGAAGGGCGCCCTTCATGCCGCCCTGATAATCTATAAAATGAACGCTATCATTTTCAATCATGATATTCCTGCTCTGGAAATCCCGGAACATAAAATATTTATGATCAACGAGGCTGAGATCGGAAGCGAAGGTTTCAAAATCAGCAATGAGCTTTTCTTTATCATAAGGTAGCTGAAGCGTGTCGAGGAAATAATATTTGAAATACAACAGGTCACTCAGTATGGCCTGCTTTCCGAATTCGCTCGATGTCAGGCTCCAGTTTTCATAATCCAGACCTTCGTCTCCCCGGATTTGCAGATGGGCAAGGGCCTTCAGGCTTTGCCTGAACAGATCGAACACATAAGGTGTGAGGCCGTGCTCTTCCAATTTGTTCAGCAGCGAAACATCTCCAAAATCTTCCTGGATATAGAGCGTACACGCCTCATTCACCGCATAGATCTCTGGTACCGGGCAGTTCTTTTTCTTAAAATGCCGGCTGAACCGGATAAAACTTTGATTTTCTTTAATATTCTCCCCGTAGGTAGCAATATAGCTTTGCTTTACAGTATGGATGCGGTAATAGATCCGGATGCTTCCGGATTGCGGGATCTTTTTAATGGAGACAACAGGATCTTTGCTGTAACCGGAAAAAAGGACTGCGATCTCTTGGTTAATACTTTCCATATTAATCTATGAAACTACTGCAAGCTCAGTTAACCACGGTGATTTCCGGGGGTTCGACAGGAATCTTTTCTCCTGCTCTTTGTTGCTGCTCATTAATCAGCTCCGCAATCAGGGCGGTCCAGCCGGTTTGCTGACATGCTCCCAGGCCCTGGCCATTGTCCCCATGAAAGTATTCATAAAAAAGATTGAGGTGCTCATTTCCAGGCTTCTGATAAAACCAGTTGTATTTCCCGTATTGCGGAATGGCTCCGGATACATCCGGTTGAAACAAACTGATGACGCGCTGGGTCAGAAAATTTGCGACTTCCTCCAGGTTTAGCATTTTGCCGGAACCAACAGGGCACTCTACTTTCAAGGCATTGCCGTAAAAAATACCATACTTCCGGATTGACTGAATGATCAGATAATTTATCGGCATCCATATCGGTCCGCGCCAATTGGAATTTCCTCCAAAAAGGCTGGAAGTTGAATCGCCCGGATCGTATTGAATAGTATAATTAATATTGTCGATGGTTACGGAATAAGGATTTTTCTCATGGTATTTGGAGAGTGCACGGATTCCGCCGGGGGAAAGGAATTCATTTTCATTCAGTAATCTTTCCAGCAGGCTCACGAGGCGGTGACGCGGTATCAGCGAAAGCAGGATCGTATCACCATCCGTTTTTTCTTCATTTGGCCAAAACTTTTTATTTTTCAGCCGGTAGTTTTCAAACCAGCTGATCCGCTTTTTAAAATCGGCGAGCTTATCCAGCTTTTTCTTTTCAATAACGGAGACTGCAAAGAGTGTCGTGATGCCTACGATGGAATGAATGCGAAGCTGCACTGGCGCCGATCCGCCAATCGCCAGCGTATCATAAAAAAATTTATCTTCCTCATTCCACATACCCTGCTCATTCAGCGCTTCGGCAATTAATACGAACTGTTCAAAGAATTTAGTGGCCGTATCTTCAAAAGATAAATCTTTCATGGCAATCTCCAGCGCCATATCCATCATGTTCAGCGCATACATGCCCATCCAGCTGGTTCCGTCAGCCTGTTCAAGCTGCATTTGGCCGGGCAATTCAATACTCCGGTTAAAAACGCCAATATTATCCAATCCAAGGAATCCGCCCTCAAACATATTATTACCATTCGGGTCTTTCCGGTTTACCCACCAGGTGAAATTGATCAATAATTTCTGAAAGATCCGTTTCAGGAAATCAATGTCGCCGTGCCCGCTTTTCTCTTTTTCTATCCTGTAAACCTGGAGGGCAGCCCAGGCCTGTACCGGAGGATTCACGTCGCTGAAATTCCATTCATAGGCAGGCAGTTGTCCGTCGGGTTTCATATACCATTCGCGCATGATGAGCAGCAGCTGGTGCTTTGCGAAACTGGGATCCACCATGGACATCGGAATACTTTGAAAAGCCATATCCCAGGCGGCATACCAGGGATACTCCCATTTGTCGGGCATGGCAATGATGTCCTGGTGCTTCAGATGCTTCCAGTCGTGATTCATGCCCGCCAGTATCCCTGCGTTAACCGGGGTGAGGCCGTCGCTGCCGCCGAGCCATTTCTCTACATCGAAATGATAATATTGTTTGCTCCAGAGTAACCCGGAAAGGGCCTGCCGTTGCAGCATCTTCAGGTGATCAACGCTGCGGGGATCGAGGATGTCGTCATAAAAAGCGTTGGCTTCTTCTTTACGCTGTTCGAATATTTTCTCAAATCCAAAGGTGAAGGGATTCTCCATGGATTTATTTGATAGGCGGAGAAAAAGTGTCTGGGATTTGCCGCCTTCAATATTGAACTGATACACGGCGGAAAACTTTGTTCCCTTTTTGATCTTTCTCAGCGCTTCCACATTTTTCCCATGTATAAGCGCGTCATGAAAAGCATCTTTTACAAAAATGTTTTCATTCGGAATGCCTGAGATCTTTTCAAGATTGGTTTCATTTTCAGTAAACCATTTGTCTTTCGGTGTTTGAAAATATAGATAATAACTACCCAGCCGGCTATGGTCCGCCTTTACAGAATTCTTGTGGCGCTGGTTGATCCGTGGTTTCTGTTCGGGATCATTCTTCCATTTATTGTAAAACCAAAGTGTAGGCAGAACAGTAATTTCCGCAGCTTTATGATAACGGTTATTGATCTCGATCCTGATATAAATATCTTTTGAATTCAGCTTCGCATAGGTCACCAGTACATCGAAATATTCGTTTTTGTCAAAAATGCCTGTGTCCAGGATCTCATACTCAGGATCCTGTTTCGAACGTAATGCATTTTCCTTGCGAAGTTTCTCATATGGAAATGCCTGCTGCGGATACTTGTACAGATATTCCATATAATAATGGGAGGGAATATTATCCAGGTGATAATATAATTCCTTTACATCTTCGCCGTGGTTTCCCTGGGTATTACCGAGTCCGAATAGTCTTTCCTTTAAAATGGAGTCCTTTCCGTTCCACAGGCCAATGGCAAAACACAGGTTCTGAAAAAAATCCGAAATGCCTGCTAATCCGTCTTCTCCCCACTGATATTGCCTGCAATGGGCATGATCGAATGGAAAATAATTCCAGGCGTCTCCATAAGGGCCATAATCCTCTCTCACAGTTCCCCACTGTCGTTCGCTCAGGTAAGGTCCCCATTGTTCCAGGGGTATTTTTCTGTAAGAATTTAAAAGAAGTCGTTTCTGCTCAATGGTCATAAGTGAAAACATCCGGTTTAAAATTACGGATTAGTTCTTTAACGGATCAGGGAAACGGTTTGGATTGGTATCGTTTTTGAGTTCTATTACCTGAAACAAATACTATTCATTATTTAAAATCAATCCGTATGGGAAAGTTAAGTGGTAAGAAAGTAGCGATACTTACAGAAAATGGTTTTGAGGAAGCTGAATTAACCAGTCCCCGCAAAGCCCTTATGGACGCTGGGGCTGAAGTTCATATTGTATCTCCTCAAAAAGTTAAAGTAAAAGCCTGGAAACATGATCACTGGTCCATAGAGCTACCGGTAGATGTAAACCTGGATGATGCAGATCCGGAAGATTACGATGCGCTGATGATTCCCGGAGGCGTAATGAATCCAGATCAGATGCGCGCAAATCCCGATTGTGTGGATTTTGCTCAACAATTCCTCGAAGAAGGAAAGCCTGTTGCAGCCATTTGTCATGGTCCGCAATTGTTAATTGAAACAGGCATGCTGAGCGGGAAAAACATGACTTCCTTTCCTTCCATCCGCACCGACCTTGAAAATGCCGGCGTCAGCTGGGCCGATCTCGAAGTAGTAGTGGATAACGGACTCGTTACCAGTCGCAGTCCGGATGATCTCGAAGCGTTTAATAAAAAGATGATTGAAGAAATTGCGGAAGGGGCCCATGCTCAGTCCACTTTCTAATCAGGAAATCCGACCCATTTCTATACATTGGGATTTATCATAAAAAAGAACCACCCAGAGGTGGTCTTTTTATTCGTATTTCCGGGAAAGATTGTAAAGGATTTTATCATCTGCGCTATCAAGCGGATGAAACACGCTATCCTGCAGCCAATGCCTGTGGAAAGCATTTACCACTGCTACCGTATCTTTTAAATTAAACCCGATAATTCTCAATGCCTGGTATTCGTTAAATCCCGGAGGAACCACTACATAGCTGGTATCATCATACCATTCTCCGAATCCACGCTCAGCCAGTAATTTCCAGGGAAAGCGCCAGTTGGGATCCACTTTTCTTCCCGGCGCAATATCACCGTGGCCAATAATATTCGCATCCGGGATGTGGTATTTTATTTTGAGCGTATCGAGCAGGATCAGAAGGCTGTTGATTTGAGGAAGGCTGAAATCTTCAAAGCCATTATTATCGAGTTCTATACCGATGCTGGATGAATTGATATCGGTATTGTTACCCCATTTACTTACCCCGGCCTGCCACGCACGCAATAAATCATTGAGCATATGATGCACGGTTCCGTCTTTACATATTACATAGTGCGCACTCACTTTGAAGCTTGCAGTCGTAAATTCATGGAGTGTTTCCGGACAACCGTTCTGTGCAGTATGATGGATAATAATAAAATTAGGTTTACGCAGGTCGAAGTTTACTGTTCCCACCCATTCCTTTTCCTGCCCGGGGAAATAGTTCAGGGGCTGATCATTCAAAGTTTTGTCGAGTTGCTTCAGCTCCTTCCTGTATTCCCTGTTGGTTGACCTGTAAGGATTAGCGCGGCAACTGATGATGCACAAAAAGAATAGAAAGCAAATCCTGTTTGTCATTGGGGAGGAAAATATAGTTGACAGTTGACAGTTGACAGTTGACGGAGTTTTTGTGAGACTTCGAAATTAAGATAAACAATTTGTAATGAAATTATTTTGGATGAATAGATTAGGAAATCGTCCGTCAACCGTCAACCGTCAACCAATTCACGCGCGTCCACCTCCCTACTGTAACAGAAATTGCAGTTGCCTGGCATTGTGAATGGCTGAGCCGTTCGCGGTATTGTTAAAATAGATATAGGCATGCTTTACAGCAGGCGAACGGAGTTTTTCTGCCATGCTTTTCATAACAGAGAGTGAGTATTCTGAATAATATAACTTGGGAACTCCGTGATAACGGTAATAGACATCCGGGCCTTTAATAAAATTATCGGGAAGCGTAGGATGATTGATGCCACAGAAAATGATTTTATTCTTTATCAGCACTTCCCGAACAGAATTTAACCACCAGCTTGAGTCCCTGAATTCGATAGCATTGATGAATTTCTTATCCATGGATTGGATGAGCTTCTCCAAACGTTCTTCGGTATAGATCAATTCCTTTGGAAGTTGAAAAAGAACAGGACCCAGTTTGGATTTTAATCCATCACCGATCGATCCATAAAAATCATGGAGCAGGCTTTCCGAATCATTAAACTTCTTGTAGTGGGTAATAAGACGCGGTGCTTTTACCGCAAAAAGGAAATCATCCGGACTCCTCTCATACCAGCCCTGCAACACAGAGAGCTTTGGAAAACGATAGAAAGTAACATTTAATTCAAGCGTGTTGAACTGGGAGGTATAAAACTCAAACCATTGCTTTTGTGGCAATTTCTCGGGGTAGAATTCCGGCTTCCATTCTTTATATGAAAATCCGGAACAGCCGATATAGTATTTCATACAGTTAGCATTAAAAACACAGGCCAGCCCAACCGCCATCCACATCTCCTGGGCATAGTCTTTGATCCTTTCCCCATAAACCCAACCATGGAAAAGAGAGTATTCGGCGTTATATTAACTGTTTTGGGTATCGCAGGACTCATCCTGGCAGCTTATCAATTTGTGCAGGGAAATACGGCAACCAACCACAGTATCCGCTCTATAACCGTGTATGGAATACTGGGATTGATTTTCTTCTTTGCTGGTATCGGTCTTATCCGGAGCACACGAGATTTATCAAACAGGGAATAGCGTCGGCGCGTTGACGGTTGACCGTTGACAGTTGACGGAAATCAGGCGCGAATTCGCAATGAAATACCGTCAACTGTCAACCGTCAACCGTCAACCAAACATGCAAACCCTCACATATTCCTCCTATACTGCCCCCCAACCTCATAAAGTGCATGCGTAATTTGCCCCAGGCTGCAATACTTGACTGTTTCCATCAGTCCTTCAAATAAATTTCCATTTTCCAGCGCAATTTTTTTTAGGGTCTGGAGGCTTGATTCCCTCTTGGCTGAATTCCGTTTGCAGAAATATTGCAGGTTTTCTATCTGCCTGTCCTTTTCGGGGGATGTGCTTCTGATAATTTCATGAGGAACAACCGTGGCGGAACCGGATTTGTTTAGAAATGTATTTACACCAACAATCGGCAGCTCCCCGGAGTGTTTCAGGCTTTCATACCAAAGGCTTTCTTCCTGGATCTTATTGCGCTGATACATGCGTTCCATGGCACCCATCACGCCACCTCTTTCAGTCAGCCGGTCAAATTCTGTCATGACTGCTTCTTCCACCAGGTTTGTAAGTTCTTCAATTAAAAAAGACCCCTGATTAAAATTTTCTGTTTTCACCGTTCCCAGCTCCCTGTTGATGATGAGCTGAATAGCCATGGCCCTGCGCACACTTTCTTCTGTTGGCGTAGTAATGGCCTCATCGTATGCATTGGTATGAAGGGAATTGCAATTGTCATAAATGGCATATAATGCCTGCAGGGTTGTCCGGATATCATTGAAATCTATTTCCTGTGCATGGAGACTTCGTCCGCTCGTCTGAATATGATACTTCAGCATCTGGCTGCGCTTGTTCGCTTTGTATTTATACTTCAGGGCCTTTGCCCAGATGCGTCTGGCAACACGGCCGATCACACTGTATTCCGCATCCATACCATTGCTGAAAAAGAATGACAGGTTCGGAGCAAATTCGTCAATAGCCATTCCCCTGCTTAAATAATATTCCACATAAGTAAATCCGTTGGCCAGCGTGAATGCCAACTGGGTAATTGGGTTTGCTCCTGCTTCCGCAATATGATAACCACTGATGGATACGCTGTAAAAATTGCTCACCCGATTTGCATGAAAATAAGCTTGCACATCGCCCATCAGCTTCAGGGCGAATTCCGTGGAGAAGATGCACGTATTCTGTGCCTGGTCCTCTTTCAGAATATCCGCCTGCACGGTTCCGCGAACCAGGGAAAGCGCTTTTGCTTTCAGCGAGTCATAAACATCTGCAGACAACACCTCATCACCTGATACACCTAATAATCTTAAGCCAAGGCCCTCATTTCCTACCGGCAGTTTCTCCGATCCTGAATCCATATACTTTGGCCGTTCAACATCTGAAAATTTCTTTTGGATCTTGCGGTTGACTTCATCCCAGATTCCTTTTTCCGAAATATATTTCTCACATTCCTGATCGATGGCGGCATGCAGGAAAAATGCAAGTATCATCGGGGCAGGACCATTGATGGTCATGCTTACCGAAGTCCCCGGATCGCAGAGATCAAAACCACTATATAATTTTTTTGCATCATCCACCGTGCAGATGCTCACTCCGCTGTTTCCTACCTTCCCATAAATATCCGGCCGCCGGTCGGGGTCCTCGCCATAGAGCGTAACGGAATCGAACGCGGTGCTCAGGCGCTTAAAGGATTGCCCGGCCGACAAGTAATGGAATCTTTTGTTGGTCCTTTCCGGTCCGCCTTCGCCGGCAAACATGCGTGTGGGATCTTCCGTTTCGCGTCTCAATGGAAAAACGCCCGCGGTAAAGGGAAAAGAGCCCGGAACATTTTCCTGCGCTTGCCAGCGAAGAATATCTCCCCAATCTTTAAATGCCGGAAGTACCACTTTTGGAATCCGGGTTCCGGACAGGGTAGTTGTAAACAGCGATTGCCGGATCTGTTGATTCCGTACTCTATACTCGTAGTGGTCCTGCTGATAAGATTTTATTTTCGCGGGCCAGTTCCGGATAAGCTTTCTGCTTACAGGTGTAAGCTGCGCCTCATAATATGAAATCCTCTGTCGCAGAAAGGCCTGGAGGCTTTCTGTATTATCCGGCAGAGACCCGGCTTCAGCCAATACACCATGTAACTGGTATAAACTCGTGGCGATCCGCGATTGTTCCTTCACCAGTTCATTATAATCACGGATGGCTTCGTGGATCTCGCTCAGGTATCTTATGCGCGCTGCGGGAATGATTGATTTTTCCGTATGCGTTTGCATCGTTGACGGATGAATTTCCGCGGAGAAATGCGTTTCGCATTTTTCATCCAGCTTTTGAAGGAGTTGATTAAACATCAACTGCATCCCGGTATCGTTAAACAAAGATGCGGTGGTGGCAAGCACCGGTAAATCGGAATCTTTGGCATTCCACAATGCATGATTACGTTTGTATTGCTTGCGGACTTCAATCAACGCATCAGCCGCTCCCGGCTTATCCGATTTGTTTATCGCGATCAGGTCGGCATAGTCGAGCATATTGATCTTCTCCAACTGACTGGCTGCGCCATATTCGGGTGTCATCACGTATATACTCAGATCACAATAATCCAGTATGGAAGCATCACTTTGTCCCGTACCCGCCGACTCGAGGATGAGCAGATCAAATCCGGCACTTCGACAAATGCCGAGGGACTCGGCCACGTATGCACTTAACGCGACGTCCGCTTCCCTCGTAGCCAGCGAGCGCATATATGCGCGTGGTGAATGAATACTGTTCATTCGAATGCGGTCTCCCAGTAATGCGCCGCCGGATTTTTTTTTGGAAGGATCAACGGAAATGACGGCAATGGTTTTATCTGAAAATCCCTGAAGGAAGCGGCGAAGGATTTCGTCGGTAATGCTGCTTTTTCCTGCACCGCCGGTACCTGTAATACCGATTATCGGAGCTGAAATAATTTTGGGAGAATGGGGGTTGACGGATAAAACCGCAGATCTATTTTCTGCAAATCCATTTTCTGCAAGGCTGATTGAGCGAGCAATACGGCGAATGTCTTTATACTCTCCCAGTGGTGGATTTGCGCCCCAATCAGCACCGGTTTTCAAGAATGCGTTTGAATCAGCTTCGTCCTGCCCGAATGCGTTCAGCGTTTGCCGGATAACATCTTCGATCATTCCTTCAAGTCCCATAGCGCGGCCGTCGTCGGGAGAATAAATGCGACTTATCCCATACTCCTGGAGCTCTTTTATTTCCGAAGGAAGGATGGTACCGCCGCCACCGCCGAATACCCGGATATGACCGCAACCGCTTTCATTCAAAAGATCTTTCAGGTATTTAAAAAACTCAATATGGCCGCCCTGGTAAGAAGTAACCGCAATGGCCTGCACATCTTCTTCAATGGCCGCCTCGGCAATTTCCCGAACGCTGCGGTTATGCCCGAGGTGGATCACTTCCACGCCCTTACTCTGAAAAATCCGCCGCATGATATTGATGGCGGCATCATGTCCGTCGAACAGAGAAGTTGCCGTTACGATCCTTAACCTGTGCGGAGCCGTGTTCATAAATCTTGCACATTGCAGACAGCAAATTTAGATTAAAAAACTAATGAGCGTTAGTTTTTGAGGCAGGCAACCATATACAAGTTGGGACAAGTGGCTAGGGAACCTTTCACGAAAGATAAGACCTCGACTAGCGATGCCAGAATTTTTAATCCACCTATCTATTCCCTTCTTAGCTTTGAAATAGAAATGTAATTATATGACCGTTGATGCCGAAGTTCATTTCTGGAAATACGGAAAGACCACGGGCTCGCCGATGATCCGGAATAACAAGATGTTCCATGAAGATTACCTCCCTCCCCAGGTCTCCCTGAATATGCAACGCAACGAAGTGGACGCGTGCATCGTTGCCGCCGCCGAGCCTGCCGAAGTGGAATCCCGGTTTCTTTCAGAACTTGCATTGACAAATCCCGTTATCCGCGGTGTGATAGGCTGGATCGATTTTAAGGATAAAAATGCAAGCGAAAAGATTGCCGAATTTTCTTCTTATACCGCAATCAAAGGATACAGACTGGATATTGGTGGAGAAGATTATTCCTTCCTTCATCCCGTTATGCAGCAACTGGCCCAACGCAATTACGTTCTGGATTTGAATCTTTCTTCAAATACAAGGTCTGCTCCGCTGAATGAATGGACAAAATCCTTCCCGGATCAATCCTTCGTGCTGGAACAATGCGGAAACCCCGATACGAAACAAGCTCCTTCACCAGAATGGACCGCTCAAATCAGGCAACTGGCGAAGAATCAGAACCTTTACTGCAAGGTTTCGGGCCTGTTTACACTGGGCAGATGGCAGAACTGGAGGCCCGCAGATTTTTATCCTTTCCTCGATATTCTTTTTGAATCCTTCGGACCCGAAAGGCTTCTCTATGCAAGCGACTGGCCATTTATCCTGCTTTCGGGTTCCTATGTTCAATGGAAGAGCCTGCTCCGGAAATTCACGGAAAAACTCAAACCGGAAGAAAGAGAAAATTTTTTCGGAGAAAATGCCCGCCGCATCTATCATCTCTGAAAACCAATAATCACTAACTTGGTCAAATGAATAAACGATTGCTTTCAGTAAAAATCTTTTTCACATTCCTGGTGATGATTATTTCCTCTTCATCCATGCTTGCACAAAAGATTGACCCATGGATGATTTCCGCTTCTTCGGTTGATCCTTCCCGTTACTATGGTATAACCGTAGCAAATGGCATGATCGGAATCGTTTCTTCCCCCGAACCCTTCCAGGTAAAGGATGTGGTCCTTGCTGGCGCTTACGATCTTTACGGCCGTGGGCGGGTGAGCAATTTCCTTCGCAGTTTTAACCTGTTAAATATGCGGTTTAACGTGGACGGACAAGATCTTACATCGAAGGACGTATCCGCTATGGTACAGTCGCTGGACATGCGGCATGCGAGTTTTACCACATCTTTCAACTACCTGGATAAAGCGACCATCAGCTATACTTATTATGCTTTGCGCCAGCTTCCCTTTACCGTGCTCATGGACATTTCGGTTACTGCAAAAAAAGACGTGGAGATCACACCCGCAAGCGTGATGGAAGCGCCGGACGCACTCCGCGATGTTGAAAATTATTATAATGAGATCGACCGCCCCCATGTATTGATTTCCCTGCTGACCTCGACTGCAAAAAGTCCCACGGGTAAATTACTGATGTGCGCCTCCAATACCTTTTTGTTCAACGAGCAACATGGAGAAGAACCACGCGTAATTCATGAAATGTGGAACAATAACATGCACCTCATGAAATTTTATAAGAAGATCCGCGCCGGGGAAACGTATCGCTTCTCCATCGCAGGATCTTCTATTACTTCTGCTCACCATGAGGATCCGCTCAACGAAGCGGAAAGGCTGACCATCTTTGCCAAACTGCAGGGCCGCGATCGCCTGATCCAATTTCATAACCAGGCATGGGATGATTTGTGGAAGAGCGATATCAGCATTGAAGGCGATGAACAGTCGCAGCAGGATGTGCACAGCATGCTTTACCACCTCTATTCCTTTTCCAGGGAAGGAACATCGCTAAGCCTTTCTCCTATGGGATTGAGCGGGCTTGGATATAACGGTCATGTATTCTGGGATGCCGATCTCTGGATGTTTCCTGCCCTCCTCCTCCTTCATCCTGAAATTGCACGGTCCATGGTCGAATACAGATATGAGCGCCTGGAACCGGCAAAGAAAAATGCATTTTCCCACGGATACAAAGGTGCTATGTTCCCATGGGAAAGTGCTGCCAGCGGGGTGGAAGAAACGCCGGTCTGGGCGCTGAGCGGACCATTTGAACATCATATTACGGCCTGTGTGGGCCTGGCTGCCTGGCAATACTATTGTGTTTCGCAGGATAAGGTATGGCTGAAAGAAAAAGGATGGCCGATCATTTCCGCAACTGCAGATTTCTGGGCCTCAAGGGTGGAGAGAAACGGACCGGGCCATTATGATATTAAGAATGTGGTGGCTGCGGATGAATGGGCGGAGAACGTAGATAATGACGCGTTTACCAATGGGGCCGCCAAAATGCTCCTGGTCCATGCTACGGAAGCGGCGAAAATACTGGGGATTACACCGGACCCTGACTGGATGCTGGTGGCCGATAATATTCCTATTCCCCAACTCAGCAATGGAGTTACCCAGGAATATGCGGGTTATAGCGGAAACGGAATTAAACAAGCAGATGTAAACCTGCTTGCTTACCCGCTTAAATTGATTACAAATCCCATCCAGATCCGGAAGGATCTTGCTTATTACCAATCGCGCGTGCCCAATGCCGGAACGCCAGCCATGACACAGGCCATTTTTGCGCTGTTATACGCAAGATTGGGCCAGGGAGATACTGCTTTTCACTTTTTCCAGGAGGCTTACCAGCCTAATCTGAACCCTCCTTTTCGCGTGATTGCGGAAACAAAAGCTGGTACCAATCCTTATTTTGCCACAGGTGCCGGTGGGATTATTCAAAGCCTGCTCATGGGCTTTGGGGGTTTGGATATTACGGCTAAGGGAATCGTGCAGATGCCGTCCAGACTACCTTCCAACTGGAAAAAGCTGACCATAACAGGGGTGGGCATTGATAAGAAAAATTATCAGGTTCAATAAAAAAAGTACTAATTTAGCGCGAACTGTGAAGAGAATTGCCGCCATACTGCTTATCTGTGTGCTCCTGTTCAATTGGATAGGCTATCAATTTTATACGGCATTCATGGAACAGCGTGCAGATGAAACGCTGATCGCCAGCCTGGATGAAAACAGTTACTCCGAATCCGATCTCATTTCAATTAAAGTTCCGGCTGTTCACCTTTCTTCTTATGTAAACGATAAAGAATTTGTGCGCGTAGACGGAAAAATAGAAATTGAAGGGGTGCAATATAATTATGTAAAGCGCCGCTTCGCGAATGATTCCCTCGAACTGATGTGCATTCCCAATAAAAAAGCTACACAATTACAATCTGCAAAAGAAGAATTTTTCAAACTGGTGAACGATCTCCAGCATCCGGGGCAGTCAAAAAAAGCCGATCAGCATACCAATTCATTCAAATGTTTTAATGGAGAATATTATGCCGTTCAGGATCAGTTTTCCATAAAAGAGCATTCAACTGTTTCTCTTAAAACAGTGGATCGTTATTTATTTCAGATCCCTTTAGTCTGTCTCAGCCGGGCCGGTCAGCCCCCGGATCTAGCATAGTACATTTTCAGTGTACTCATTACCCTCGCGGGTAAGCTATGCATCTGTTTCAAAAGACCAAATTCATGAACCATTATCTGATTGCCATTGCGCGTAACGCATGGACAATATTAAACTTCGATTATTTTATAACCGTAACCAAATTCCATTAACCATTAACTGCATCCTGTATTACATTAGCCAAAACATGTTAATTAACTGAAATGACACACAAACAAATTCTTAAACCGCTGATTGCAATTTTTGCCGCTGTATTGATTGAATCCTGCGCTTTGGCACAGTTGCCGGATGATGCCATCATGCTCGATAAAAAACAATTGTGTACGGGGTTCACCTACATGAATTCCCAATGGAAAGACTACTGGGAAGGAACGCTTAAAAGGACTAACCTGAACATGGGAACTGTAAGCACTCAATCCGCCATGTTCATGGGTGTATACGGAATCAGTGATAAACTCAATGTACTCACTTCTGTTCCTTATGTGTGGACTCATGCCTCAGCCGGCACCCTGAGTGGTTTAGCAGGATTCCAGGATTTCGCCGTTGACCTCAAATGGGAAGCCCTGACCGAAAAGATCGGCAAAGGAACACTTTCACTGTTCGCTGTAGGTGGTTTCAGCACCCCGATGAGCAAATATGAAGCTGACTTCCAACCCATGTCAATCGGATTAGGCAGCACTAATATTTCCTATCGCATTACGGGCGACTATCAGCAGGGCATCTTCTTCGCCACTATATCCGGTGCATATGTTTGGAGAAGTAATATAAGAATAGACCGGACCTCTTACTACACGACCGAACTGCATAATACCGATGAAGTGCAAATGCCCAATATGTTCAACGGCAATCTGAATGTTGGCATACGAAAGAAAAACCTGATCGCGGAAGCTGTGCTGATGAACATGACAACACTCGGGGGATTTGATATCCGTAGGAACGATATGCCTTTCCCCAGCAACCGGATGAACAGTACCAGTATAGGCGCTCACGGCAAGTATTTTATACCGTTCGTGACCAATCTGGAAGTGATCGGCGGTTATGACTATGTAATAAACGGCAGGGATATTCAGTTGCCCGGGAGCCGCAACGTCGGCAAGTCACAAACATTCACTGTCGGAATCTATTATATTCTGAGTTTAAAACATAACAAAAATTAGCGGAATGAAAAAAATATTCAACTCTTTTGCCTGCGTTTCTGTCATTGCCTTGCTTACCGTCAGTTGCAATAAGAGTATAAGTAATCGCACAGCCGGTTTACCTGCATTGAGCGCCGATAATAATGATCTCAACGCCGGAGGTTGGAAAACCGTGTTGCTTTCCCGGCCAGACAGTTTTTCTGTGGCTGCTCCCGCGGCAACGAATTCTCCGGCTTACCTGGCTGATCTGAATGAGATTAAATCTTTACAGCACAATGTTTCAAAAGACCAGCAAAATTCCATTAATTACTGGGCCGCAGGAAGTGCGCTGAGATGGAATGAGATCATGCGGGGACTGGTTGCCAAATACAATCTTCCTACTGTTACAAATAGCAGTGGTACATATCCTGCGCCCAATTCCGCCAATCCGCTGGCTTATCCCCTTTTCCCTTTTACCAATCCTCCCTATTCGGCAAGGGCCTATGCTTATGTGAGTGCGGCGCAATATGACGCCCTGATTGCCTGCTGGTATTATAAAACCAAATACAACCAGGCAGCACCATATAAGATTGATTCTTCAGTAGCTGCAAAATTCATCAATAAGACAGATCTTCCTTCCTATCCTTCCGAGGCCGCCGTGCTTGCAGGTGTCACTGCAGAAATGATGAAATTGCTTTTCCCTGATGAAATTGCGAACATCCAGCAAACAGCCATTCAAGCGGAACAGGCAACCATTACCAGTGGAGCAGCTACCAGGAGTGCCGTCGTTGCCGGAGAAGCATTGGGCAGGCAGGTGGCAGAACTTTTTATAACCCGTGCCAGGGGAGACCACGCGGGCGCGGCAATCGGTACGCAAACTGACTGGACAAATTTTCAAACCATCGCGCTCAACCTCGGCCAAATACCGTGGTACAGCCTGGAAACGCCGCAACGTCCTCCGATGCTGCCGTTTTTCTATAAGGTAAAGCCTTTCCTGTTTGATTCAGCAGCCATATCCAGTTTCCGCCCGGGTCCGCCGCCTGCTACCAACAGTCCTGAATTAATGAAGGATGCTGACGAAGCCTATACTTATATAAAAAATCCCAGTCGTGATCAAATCGGTATTGTAGAGTTCTGGGCAGATGGTGTCGGCACATATACACCTACGGGACATTGGAATGCCATTGCTGCGGAAGATTTTGTCAAACAGAACTGGAGCGAGGTACGCATGGCACGCAATTTTGCGCTGCTCAATATGGCCGAAATGGATGTGGCTATTGTATGCTGGGACATCAAATATTTCTATTTCAATCCCCGGCCAACTCAAATGGAGCCCAGGATCAAAACATTAACAGGTATACCCAATTTCCCTTCTTATGTATCAGGTCACTCCTGTTTCAGCGGAGCAGCCTCTACATTATTATCCTATCTCCTGCCGGAAAATGCATCCAAGTATCAGGCCATGGCGCAGCAAGCCGGCATGTCGCGGCTTATCAGCGGGATCCATTACCGGATAGATGTCGAAACAGGATTAACAGTAGGACAAAATGTGGGAAACTATGCCGTCGCGCGCGCGCAGGCTGACGGTGCGAACTGACTTTTCATATGGTTTAAGCAATATAGACGCCTCGATTCTTCGCGGGGTCTTTTTTAAAAAATGCTAAAATTGAAAACAATGAAATCATTGACTCTGACCCATAAAATTCACTATACGCTGCGCATCGCCATAGCGTTATGTTTTATTGGTCATGGATCATTTGGTATCATTACCAAAGCAATCTGGTGCAATTATTTTGCGGTATTCGGAATCGGAACCAAGCTGGCTTATCAGCTCATGCCCTGGCTGGGATCATTTGATATCCTGCTTGGCATTACCATGCTCGTATTTCCCATCCGGGCCATCCCGGCCTGGCTTTGCGTATGGGGATTGGTAACGGCTCTGTGCCGCCCATTATCGGGAGAGCCCCTTGCAGAATTCATTGAACGCGCCGGCAATTTCGGAGTGCCTTTCACACTGCTGGTTCTCTCCGGCGGCTTAACAAAATCAAATCTTTTCAGTGTGATCAATCCCGATCATCCTGTTGACGATAAGACTATGAAGCGGGTATTCCTCTGTTTAAAAATCATCGTATTTCTCCTGCTTGCGGGGCATGGCTGGCTAAACCTGATAGATAAGAAAGGCCTGCTGATTCAGTATACGGCATTGGGGTTTTCCAATCCGGAAAAAACAGCCCTCCTGGTCGGCCTGTTTGAAGCAAGTGCTGCTATTTCCGTGCTGATCCGCCCTCTGAGGTCCCTGATTTTTATTTTCTTTATTTGGAAAATGACGACAGAACTTTTTTATCCGCATTATGAATTTTTTGAGTGGATTGAACGTGGCGGAAGCTATGGAGCCCTTCTGGCTTTGTGGTTTGCGATTTCTCCCGCCCACAACCCGAAACACTTAACACAAAATGAGAATCGTGGAACGCTTAATTCAGGTTCTGCCCGGAACGCGGGGGCTTGGACGCTTCATGTTGTTTCAAATTTAAACTTCCAAACATTTCGTTTTGTTCGTTCAATATTAAAATCTTGCATTCTTCTTTTCGAATTCCGGGATAAGCGTTTCGCGATAAGCGATTCGCATTAAAAATAATAATCAATAGTCATAAGCAATACAAATCCCTGCGATTCTTCGTGGGGGTTATTTTTTTCAGGTGGGCGTGAAAATATGAATTGGTTGACAGTTGACGGTTGACCGACATTTAGTGCGAACCCGCAACGGAAATCGGTCAACCGTCAACCGTCAACTGTCAACCAATTCCCCGTAAAATGCTATCTTTAAAACAAATAAGCTCCGATGAAACGCCTTTTGGTTCTGCCCTTGCTGCTCGCGATATTTACAAGCTTTTGCCAGATCCTGGAGCCGCCGGCACCGGATAAAATTTATGGCGAACTCTTTATCGAAGTCCAGATGCAGAAAATTTTTCCGGACGGAAAAACATTTGTTGACTGCATTCCGAAACGTAAGCCCGCAGATATCATGTACGATTACGGTTTGCAAAAGGGACCAAATTTTAATCTTAAAAAATTTGTGGAAGACAATTTCGAAATCCCCCAGCCCGTTACCGCGAATTACAAATCGGATACTTCACAGGACGTTGTTACCCACATAAAAAATCTCTGGGCCGTGCTGAAGAGAAACCCGGATAAAGAAGTGGAAGGCAGTTCACTGCTCCCGCTTCCTTATCCGTACATCGTACCCGGAGGACGCTTCCGCGAAGTGTATTACTGGGACTCTTATTTTACGATGCTGGGCCTCAAGGAAAGCGGGGAAGTGGATATGATCCAAAATATGATCCGCAATTTTGCTTACCTCATCGAAAATTACGGGCATATTCCCAATGGAAACAGAACCTATTACCTGGGCAGGTCACAACCGCCTTTTTTTTCCAGCATGGTTGAACTTCTCGCGGGAATAAAAGGAGACAGCATCTACCAAACCTTTCTTCCGGACATGGAAAAAGAATATGCTTTCTGGATGGATGGAGCCGATAAAGTGAAACCCGGTCAGGCCTTCCGCCGGATCGTGAAATTAAAAGATGGCACGCTGCTAAACAGATACTGGGACGATAGTGTCGTCCCCCGCCAGGAAAGTTACAGGGAAGATTTTCTTACAGCGGAAAAATCGGGCCGGAATAAAGTAGAAATGTATGAAAGCCTCCGCGCTTGCGCGGAAAGCGGCATGGACTTCAGCAGCCGGTGGTTTGCCGACAATAAGAATATCGCCAGCGTCCAGATCATAGACATACTGCCGGTTGACCTGAATTGCCTGTTGTACCACCTCGAATGGACAATTGCAAGAGCCAGGATGATTAACGGTGATCAGGCAGGGGCTGCTATTTTCAGGAAAAAAGCAAAACTGCGCGGTGAACAGATTGATAAATATTTTTGGAACAAAAAAATGTCTTTTTATACGGACTATAATTTTAAGACAGGAATGCAGAGGAACAATATTACACCCGCAGGGCTTTATCCATTCTGTTTCATCAAAGCACATCCCGATTATCTCAGTTTTCTCGGAAAGAAAGTGGCAGCAGTATTGAAGGCAAAATTATTAAAGGATGGCGGATTTGTAACTACAGAATACCCAACCGGCGAACAGTGGGATGCCCCAAATGGATGGGCTCCGCTCGAATGGATGATGATCTGGGGATTGGATCGCTGCGGACAAAAGAACCTGGCAGCAACAGCGGCAAAAAGATGGATCCGGCTAAACACCAGCGTATACAAAAAAACCGGCAAGCTGATGGAGAAATATAATGTGGCAGATATTACCAAAGAAGCGGGTGGTGGGGAATATAGTGGACAGGATGGGTTCGGCTGGACCAATGGCGTCTTGCTCAAATTGATCAGCGTATATGGTAAATCGAATTAATAAGAGAAATTTAACGGCAGCATGACGGATGAATATTTTATGTTGCAGGCGCTCAAGGAAGCCAAAAAGGCTTTTACAGAAGGTGAGGTTCCGGTGGGGGCAATCATTACAATACAGGACCGAATTATCGCCCGTGGTCACAACCAGGTTGAGCGATTAAAAGATCCCACCGCTCACGCGGAGATCATAGCCATGACATCAGCATTTAATTTTATCGGCGCTAAATATTTACCGGACGCAACTATTTACATAACCATCGAACCCTGCCTGATGTGCGCCGGAGCCATGTACTGGGGTAAATTGCAAAAGGTAGTTTACGGCGGCACGGACGAAAAAAATGGTTACAAGAAATATATAATCCCCGCGCCTTCCCTGGAACAATTGGGTATTGGCCCCCCTCCCTTCCATCCTAAAACAACAGTAATTTCCGGCATACTCAGTGAAGAATGCGGCATTTTGATGAAGGAGTTTTTTCGGGCAAGACGAGGGTTAATTTGAAAATTTGAAAATGAAGAGCGATTGTGAATTGGGATCCCATTTTCAAATTTTCAAATTATCTAATTAACCTCCCTCACCTTAATATTCTTAAACCAAACCCCGCCGCCGTGATCCTGCAAAGCAATCAGCCCGGTTTTTGAAATACCATAATCCGGATAGTCCTTCCATTTGCCTGCGGCTTTCAGCGTATTCCATTCCGGAGTCCATGCTTCAAAATCCGCCACTATCACTCCGTTGAGCCACTGTTGTACATGGGCGCCACGCACGATCAACAGGGTATGATTATATTCTCCTGCTGGTTTTGAGGCAAGAGAAGAAGGCGGATGCATTGCATAATCAGCCCCTGATTTTTGCCAATCCTCCAACTTTCCACCATAACCGCGATCATCGATCATCTGATATTCAGGTCCCGTTTCATATGAACCGGTTTTGGTTTCCTGAACATGATAAAGCAAGCCGCTGTTTGCAGCCTTGGAAACCTTCCAGTCAACCTGAATCTCAAAACTGCTGTATTTATTTTTTGTTACCAGGTCAGCGCGATGCGTAACACCCTCCTGATCCGATTTACAATGAAGTTGACCGTTTACTATTTCCCAACTATTGTCAGGCAGGTTTTTATATGTTCTCCAGTTTGCCGTAGATTTTCCGTCAAACAGCAGGATCCAGCCATCTTTTTTTTCAGCAGCTGTCAATTGGTTGTCGCCAGATTGATAATTTCCCATCAGCGTCAATAGGAAAACAAGCATCAATTTATGCATCAGCAGAATTTTTTCAAATGTACTTGTTTCACGGCATTAGTTTTGAGTAATCAACCTTTGATCCCTAATTTTGTTAACCCTATAATGAACACCGGAATTAAATTCTTAAAAAAACAATAGTTATGGCATTTACTCTACCTGCACTTCCGTACGCTCCGGCTGCGCTTGAGCCGAATATTGACGCATTGACAATGCAGATCCATCATGACAAACATCATCAGGCATACGTGGACAATCTGAATAAGGCAGTTGCCGGCACGCCCAATGAAAATAAATCTCTGGAGGACCTGGTAAAAGCGGCAGGATCTCTTCCCCCGGCTATTCGCAATAACGGGGGTGGCCATTGGAACCATAGTTTTTTCTGGGAAATCCTTGGCCCCAATGCAGGCGGCAAGCCTTCCGGCAAACTCGCCGAGTCTATAGACGCCGATTTCGGATCGTTTGATGCTTTTAAAGAAAAATTTACTCAGGCAGCTGTAGGCCGATTCGGAAGCGGTTGGGCATGGCTGGTTGAACAGGATGGCAAGCTGGTTGTATCATCAACCCCAAACCAGGACAATCCCCTGATGGATGTGGCAGAAGTAAAAGGAACTCCTATCCTGGGGGTCGACGTTTGGGAACATGCTTATTACCTGAAATACCAGAACCGCCGCGCGGAATACCTGGGTGCATTCTGGAATGTGATCAATTGGAAAGAGGTAAATAAAAAATATGAGGCATCTTTATAAATCATAATTCAATAATTCTTCCTAATTTATAATCCCGGTACCTTTTACCGGGATTCCTTTTATAAAATATAATTCATGAAAAAACCCATTACACTCCTGCTTTCAGCCGCCTTTCTTTTTTCGGCCTGCAATTCCCATGTAAAAAAAATCCTGGTATATGCCAATACCAGCATCCAGGTGGATGAATCCCAAAAGAACATTGTGATTGGTGATAAAGAAGGTACGACCCAGCAGGAAAAAGAATTAAGTTTTTCCGGATCCGGTCCGGTTGAGTTGAACATTCAGGAGCCCGGCAGAAAGTACACGCTGGAGGCAGCAGAAGACGGATATTATATAGCCAATCTGAAAACCGATACCGTTGTCGGAAGCCTTCTGCACGTAGGTGCTGTCGCCCAGACTCGGCTGACACAGGATCAGCTGAAAGCGAATCTGGACAGCCTGAACAAATTGGTCAGAGATCAAAATGTTTCTGCCGCAAATAAAAATTATTTTATTGCCCCGGGAAAGATTGTGAAACTCACCGATAATACCAAGGCTAAAGTATTCGGGCCTTTTAATCCCGTCCCATCTTCCTTTGATGCGGGTTCCGTTCCCGAAATTTATAAATTCTACAATCTTTCCGAAGTACGCGAAATCATTGACAAACTAACGGGGTTGGGTACTTATAAAGGGGATGAGAAGTAAAAAGTAAAAAGTAAAAAAGGGTTGTCAGGCCAGGGGATCATGGCCGCTCCCTCCCCAGGGATGGCAACGCGAAATGCGTCGGATCGCCATCCAGCCGCCTTTAAACAATCCATATTTCCGGAAAGCTTCAATGGCATATTGTGAGCAGCTGGGCACAAACCGGCATTTCGGTCCAAGCCATGGAGAAATCATCCATTGATACAGCCGGATCATTCCGATCAGGGGCAAACTAATTATTTGAAGAATTCCCTTCATGCAATTGCTTAACCAGTTTATCTATAAGAAGTTGAATACTGTTCCGCACCTGGGTGAGATCAGGAATTTCCTTACCCGTATAAATAAAAAATAAATTCGCCTCCTGCCTGGTTTCTTTCAGCATTTCCTGCAGCGTGTTTTTCTGAAGGCGGTAGGCTTCCCGGCTAAGGCGCTTAATGCGGTTTCTGTCGGCCGCTCTGGGAAAATTCCTTGAACTTACCGTAAACCCGGCTTTCAGTCCCGGTTCGCCCGGGCTCAGCTGATACATGATCCGGAAAGGAAAGACAATCATCTTGTTTCCGTGATCAAAAAGACCGTCAATCAGTTTCCTGCTTTTCAGCCTTTCCAATTTGCCCAGTGAATATATTTTGCTACCTGTCATTTCCTTTACAAAATTAAATAGCCCCGGATTGCCGGGGCTAAAGATATTGCGGACCTTCTTATGCTAATTATTTGGCTTTGTGTTCATCGGAAACTGTGAGTTTACCACGACCTTTGGCGCGACGGCTTGCCAGCACTTTCCGGCCGTTGGCCGTTTGCATACGCTTTCTGAAACCGTGAACAGTTTTACGGCGGCGGGTATGTGGTTGAAATGTACGTTTCATGTTTTAAAAATTTTAGCCTGTATAAATACCTGGAGCACAGTCAGTTCCCCGCTTACTTTCCTGTAAAGACGGTTCGCGATGCTGAAAAGGAGGCAAAGTTAAATAATTCCTGATTGACCACCAACAATAGGAATTATTTATCAGTAGCTCACTGAAAAATATCCGTTAGTAATATTGGCTGACCCATTGGTCGCCTGCGAAATCCCGACAAAATTAAATCTTCCGGTTATGCGCCTGTTTACCGTGTCATTAGAAATTATGGTGAGGCTGCCATTTCCCTGGGCAACAAAAAAAGTCAGCGGGTCGGGACTATAAGAAGCCAAATAGGTACCAGCGTTCAAATCCAGGGTATAAGTACCTGCAATCACGGATGAAGGCATAAAAAGGCCAAGTGTCTGCTGTCCATCCGAAGATGTTCCGGCAATAACCAGCATCCCTGACTGATCGCTTGGCTGCACTAGCGCTGCAACCCAACTCACATTGTTCACGCTGGCAATCAGGGTGTCCGAATTCTGTCCTGCCGGTGGAGTTATAGGAGGAAGTGAGCTTGAATTAATATAGGGTATTTTATTGAACACACCTGCAGTTACCGTCTTGGTGGTCATATCAGAGGACCGGTAAACCTTGAATTGAAAAGTTCCGGACACGGTATGATTGACTGTGTCTATGGCAGTCAGACTAACCGTTCCTCCGGCCTTAGTAACATCCGTGCTTCCGTTGGAAAGAAATGGATCTACTGCGCTTCCCTGCAGGCTGGCATAAAGTGAATAGCCGGGAGACTCGCCGCTAACGGCATAAACACCAATCAGGAATCCGGGCAAGACCATGGAAATCTCTTCCTGGGATTTGCTGATCCCGGTGATCGTGACTATGCCGGAATCATCTACAATAGCTACCTGGACGCTATCGGCCTCCCAGATTTGGCCATCAATGGTAGCATAGAAATTTCCTGGACCCTGTGCTTGCTGTACCGGATTCTCCCGACTTAATTCTTTTGTACATGATCCCAGAGAAAACAGGAATGCCGCCAACAATAAAAGAACCGGATTTGATTTCATAATGGTGAGGCGTTATGGATCAGAAAGGCCAGCAACTTGCTTTACAAAAATACTTCTTCTGAATGAATTTCCTTTCCATAGAATATTCCTGCATGACGGTCAAAATCTTCCGTTGAATCTGTTGTATAAAAAAGCGCTTTCCCCTTCTTACTGCAGCGGACCTCGATTTCGGGGTGCCGGGCCAGATAACCGGCCACGCTCTCTGCAACGATATCTCCCTGTGCGATCAGGCGGACGGTATCCGGGAAATAAGCACTGAGTTTATCCATCAATAAAGGATAATGCGTACAGCCCAGCAATACCGTATCTATAAGTACGGATTGGGACAGCAATGCGTCGGCATATTTCTTAATAAAATAATCCGCCCCTCCGCTTTGATGTTCATTATTTTCAATAAGGGGAACCCACAAAGGACAAGCCTGCTGGTACACCTTCAGGTCCGGAAAAAATTTCTGTATCTCTATCGGATAGGAATTGGAATTAACGGTTCCCTGAGTAGCCAAAACGCCGACATGGCCGGTTTTGGAAAGCCTGCCCGTTATTTCCGTCGTTGGCCTGATGACCCCGAGTACGCGGTTGGGAGTTCCGCTTTCTATTAAGTCATGTTGCTGGATTGTACGCAAAGCTTTGGCAGAAGCGGTATTGCAGGCTAGTATAACCAGGGGACAACCCTTGGAAAAAAACCATTGTACACATTCTCTCGTGTATTGATATACGGTCTGAAACGACCGGTTGCCGTAAGGCGCGCGTGCATTATCCCCGAGATAAATAAAATCATACTCCGGCAATTTTTTTACAATAGATTGCAAAACGGTAAGGCCGCCATAACCGGAATCAAATACAGCAATCGGATACTCAGAAGACATAATTCAAAAGTAAAAAGTAAAAAATAAAAAAACCATCCTGTCTGAGACCGGATGGTTCCTAATTTTTTTGTGCCAAAATCATCTCAACCCAAGCTTCTTCTTTACGATCGGAAGCAAATCCTCAGCGGGTGGTGAAACGATCAGGGCATCCTTCAAAAACACATAGGTGTAACCGTTTTCTTTTGCAACCTGCTGAACCATTTCCTGAGCCTTTTTCTGAATGGGTGCCATCAACTCCTGCTGTTTCTGCTGGTACAATTGGCTGGCCTGTTGCTGGTATCCCTGCAATTTCAAATAAAGTTCTCCGAGCTGTTTTCTTTTTATTTCGATCTGGGCCTTGGTATATTTTGAAGTGTCCTTGGAAGAAAGCATACTATCCTTTTCATTGAATTCGCTTTTCATATCGTCGAAATTCTGATTCAGGGCTGTCTGATAATCCACCATGGAAGTATCTGCCTTTTTGTATTCCGGCATTGCTGAAATGAGTTCACTCAGGCTGATATAACCTAATTTGGTTTGGGCGTGCAAGGGGGAACCGCCAAAAAGGCTGACGCTTGCAACAAAAATGATGATAACAATTCTTTTCATAATTGCTTTTAGTTTTCTTTGTTTTTGTTAATGGTTGAATGTTGTGATTTATTCGATACGGATTACCGGGCCCCCAATAATTTTAATACATCGTCGCTCTTATCCAGCTTAGGGTCGGCAAAGATAACAGTAATTCCTTCACTTTTATCTAAAATAATGTCATACATTCTGTTAACGGCTAGTTTTTGAATGGCGTCATAAACCTTGTCCTGCACGGGTTTGATGAGTTCCTGGCGTTTTTTGAACAGATCTCCCTCAAATCCAAAGCGTTTACGCTGCAGGTCCCGTACTTCTTTTTCATGGTTAAAGAGTTCGTCCTCTCTTTTTTTCTTCAGGTCCTCACTTAGCATTACCTGTTCCCCTTCATAATCTTTGTACATCTTATCCAAAACTGCTTGTTTGTCGTCTATTTCCTTTTGCCATTGGGCGCTGGTTTGATCCAATTGCTTCTGGGCCAATTTATATTCAGGCATTTTTTCCAGAATGTACTTGGTATCTACTATTGCAAAGTGCTGCGCATCAGCCATGCAAAAACAGCCGGCAGCAAGAAGAAAGCACAAAAGTATTTTTCTCATATTATTTTATTTAGGTCAGGCTTATTGTGGTTCTACCCCCAGCATAAAGGTAAAGCGGGATGCGCCTTTAAGAGAACCATTCTGAATGCGGTCAAGGCCGATGCCATAGTCAAATCCAAGCAATCCGAACATAGGTAGGAAAAAGCGAAGGCCCACACCTGCATCGCGTCGGAGGCGGAACGGGTTATAATCCGTGTAATTGTACCATCCGTTGGCCGCTTCAAAGAATGCTTCTCCATATATTGTACTGCTGGGATTCGTGGTGAAAGGATAGCGAAGTTCCAGCGTATACTTATTAAACATGATGAAGAACTGGGAAGCGGTCTGCTGATCCGGATTTACTCGCGGATCGGAATTCTGATAAACCGGATAACCGCGCTGCGCTATGATATCGTATCCGAGTAACCCAAAGTTATTCGTGAGGCCCGCATCTCCGAGCTGGAACCTTTCGAAGGGCGCATAATCCAGCTTGCTGGTATACCTGCCCATGAATCCGTACTTCATTGCAGCATACAACACAAACTGACGGCTCTTGTCAGCGCCCATGGCTTTTCCGATAGGAATATACCATTCGCTGTTCATCCGCCATTTCGTGTATTCCGGCAATTGAAAATTCTGTTGATCCGAGAAACTCTTATTAAGTGCAGAATAGGGCGGCGTCGCCTGAACGCTGATAAAGAAATTGGATCCGCTTCTGGGATATATGGGCTGATCAACTGAATATCTGGCCAGCATCAGCTTAAAACTGAGGTTAGTGGAAAAACCATTTCTGAAAGTCGGTGAGAAAAGGGAATAGTTGGTCAGATCGTATTGCGTATAATTCAAAGAATAAGTTAGCGTAAAATAGTCATCCGGCCATTTCAATTGTTTTCCGAGGGCAATCACTGCGCCAAAATTCTTCAGTGAATTGGTATCGCTGAAAGCATACTTAGCCGTCGTGTAATTATATCCGCCGGTCCGGAAGGCACTCCGGTATAGACTCACAGTGAGCGAGTTTCTCTTTTTCCCGCCGAGCCAGGGTTCCGTGAATGAAAGATTATAGGATTGATATGCCCGGCCATTTGCCTGAACACGCAAGCTGAGTTTTTGTCCGTCCCCCGTAGGCAAAGGATCCCAGGCGGATTTTTTCCAGATATTATTTATGGAAAAGTTATTGAAGGAAATACCCACAGTACCGGTTATTCCGATACCACCGCCCCAGCCCGCGGATAGTTCGAGCTGGTCTGCAGATTTCTCTTCTACTGACCAGTTGATATCTACCGTTCCATCTTCCTGGTTTGGAACCGGGCTTGGAATCACTTTTTCCTGGTTGAAAAATCCAAGGTTTACAATATCGCGGGTAGACCGGATGATATCTGTGCGGCTGAATTTTTCTCCCGGAATTGTACGGAGCTCCCGGCGGATAACGTATTCTTTTGTTTTTTCATTGCCGGCAATCGTAACGTTCTTGATCGTTGCCTGCGGTCCCTCTGTCATGCGTATCTCAAAATCAATGGTATCATTATAGACCGCGGTCTCCACCGGATCAACACGGAAAAACAGGTAGCCATCATCCAGGTAAAGATCACTGATACCACCGCCTTCCTGTGTTACCTGTTTGCCCAGTTTTTTACTGAGGATATCCAGATTATATACGTCACCTTTTTTAATACCAAGGATCAATGAGAGCAGGGAATCCGAGTATTTGGTATTGCCCTTCCACACCACACTACCGAAATAATATTTATGCCCCTCATCAATCTTGATGCCTATGTTCAATTGGTTTTTGCTGTTGTAATAAGTGGTGTCTGAAACGATCGTAGCATCGCGGTATCCCATTGAATTATAATAATCAAGTAATTTATCTTTATCGTCTGCGTATTTTTTCTCATTGAATTTTGCCGAGCTGAAAAGTTTGAAACGGAAATAGGGATCCAGGAATTCCTTTGACCGGGTAAATGAAAGAAAGCCCCAACCGTAAATGTATTGTTTCAGCGTCATCGGTTTGTTGATGCCATAAGAACTGGAATCTTTCGCTGGGAAAAGGGTAAGCCTGGTAACTTCTTTCGTATCCTTCAATTGTTTTTTCAGCCTTGGTGATGAAACGGCCTCATTGCCATAAAAGCTGATCTGGTTGATCCGTATTTTCGATCCTTTATCGATGTTGAATGTCAGCGTTTCGGAATTAGGTGTTTTCGGATCAACGGTTTCTGAGATCTGAACCTGAATTCCCTGGAACCCTTTATCGGCATAATACTTCTTGATGTTTTCGTCGGCGGTCTGCTTCATGTTTTCCGTTATCACACGGCCCTTGATCAGTCCTGTTTTTATTTTCAAATCATCCGATTCTGATTTGCTTGCGTTTTTAAATACAAAATTCGTGAGCCGCGGCCTTTCAGTCACGTTAATCTCGACATAGATATCGTTGCCCGAAACCTTGGTGAAAAAAATAGCGACATTGGAAAAAAGATTCTGATTCCAGAGTTTGGTAATAGCCTTGCTGAAATTATCCCCCCCGGGAATCATGATTTTATCGCCGATGGTTAAGCCGGAAACAGAGATCAGTAATGATTGATCCAGATATTTACTGCCGGTAATTTTTATGCCCGCGAGTGTATATTCTTTTGGTGTTTTTGCATTTTCCAGGGCCAGTAGTTCAGGATCAACGGAAACCGGATGCGTGGTATCCGAAACCTGCCCCTTGACAACCGAAATCTTCATTAAGCAGAAAGTAAGCAAAAAAACACCAGTCAAAAATCTTCGTTGCATCCGGGTGGGTTTTTTAGAGCGGCAAATTAAGGGGATTAATTAAAAGTGTTTGTTAAAATAGAGGCTGCATCAGCGATGCAGCAGATTTATTCTCAGGCATTTCCGCGATTCCCGGCCTTCCCGGAACTGAGTTGCTCGCTGGTCTTTCCAAACCGCCTTTCGCGGCTCTGAAAATCGAGAATGGCCTCATAAAGGTTTTCCTTCCGGAAATCGGGCCATAAAACGGGAGTAAAGAATAATTCAGCATAAGCCAGTTGGTATAAAAGAAAATTACTGATCCGGCGCTCTCCGCTGGTCCTGATCATCAGTTCAGGGTCCGGATAGTTCCGTGTACAGAGGTATTGTTCAAATGATTCCTGCGTAATGGTTTCTGGATCAAGTTTCCCTGCTTTCACATCCCGGCCCAGGTTTTTCGCTGCTTCGCCCATCTCCCAACGGCTACTGTAACTCAGTGCCATGATAAGGTTAAGTCCTGAGTTTTTTGATGTTTCCAGAATCGCTTCTTCGAGGGCGGCGAGGGTATCATCCGGCAGCATGCTGATATTTCCAATCGCGTGAAGCCGGATATTATTCTTATTGAGTGTAGGCACTTCCTTGCGGATGGTTTGTACAAGCAATTCCATCAATCCGCTTACTTCACCTGCTGGCCTGTCCCAGTTTTCGGTGGAAAAAGCATAAAGGCTTAAATATCCGACTCCCAATTCGGCACAACCCTCCACCACGTCGCGCACACTTTCCACGCCATGGTAATGCCCAAACAGCCTGTCCTGACCCTGTACTTTGGCCCATCTGCCATTACCGTCCATGATAATGGCAATATGATTGGGCAAACTTGCCGGATCTATCATGCTTTTCAAAGACTCCATGCCCCTTTTTGAAGGGCACGAAGGTATACAATTTCTGCGATTAGAAGCTGGGTCAAATTAGTTCAGGATCAGGTTGTTATTTGGCTGTTGGACAGCGGTAGGAGCTAATGTTGAAGGAAAACATGATTTCTGCGAAAATATAACTGTCATTCTGATTTGAATATCCTCTTTGCTTTCCTGCAGTGCCAATCGGTGTTTCGCCGGTTTCATTGGAACGGTCCTGCAAAATAGCCGCAATGGAAGGATCACCGTTGGGCAGCGTGGGAAAATCACTAATACCTGCATAGGTTTTACTAACATCATCTAGGTAGTCGGTGGTGGTAAACCGGTAAACAATTTCAAACCCGATATTCATTTTTGGATTGATATTGTATTTGTAACCAACACCCAGTGGAATATAAGCCGCTATATTGCTGTAGGGTTTACGGTTGGGATAAGCAGCCGTTCCCTGGCCTTCTGTGCCCAATTCCCGGAGGTAGATTTTCTGGCCCTGATAGTAGGCATAAGGATCAAAACTGAATATACCGACACCCAGGGTGAGGTAGGGTGTTGAACGGTGGTATCCATTGCCCGGTATGAATTTAAAAAAGTTGAAATCGCCCTGAATGCCCAGTTCCCAAATATTGCTGTTAAAACTAAGGTTCCGCCGGAGGTCAAATGCATTTTGGGTATTATAAATATCGGAGTAGCCGACCTGCGCAAAATGACCTGCGACCCGGAGGGCCACATATTCATTGAATTGCTTTCTGAAAAACAAACCGATTGCCGGTTTAGGCCTGTTAATATGGTAGTCCGGGTTCAGGTCGCCGAAATAGTGGGCGGCGCCCAGGGAAATTCCAAATTCCCCTTCATGAACCTGGCTTCTGTCTTCCGGATCATACCTCTCCTGTGCGCAGGTATGAAGAATAAAACAAAAAAGGCCCAATCCGCTCATTAATAGTTGCTTCATAACCGCAAAATACTTCATACCCGCAAAATAATTGATTATCCCTTGCCTAATCAGATATTCTTATGCCTCGCATAACGAATACAGCATTTTTTTCTTATAAGTGAAATGTTAATTCCGGCGATCCAGCCCCCATGAAAGTTTATTACGAAGGGTTTGTAAAAAATTATTCTCGTTCAGGCGTACCAGGGATATATTAAAGGTTTCCCTCCTCACGGCCAGCTGGACATTTTTATCCACAATCTCTTTGCGGGAATCCAGGGCGCAGATAAAATTCTCCGCCCTCCCTTCCACCTCGAAGGAAATAATATTATCGTCCGGAACAATGATGGGGCGCACATTGAGGTTATGCGGCGCCACGGGATTGATCACAAAACTGCCTGATTCCGGAAACACTATTGGACCACCGCAACTCAGGGAATAGCCGGTAGATCCGGTTGGCGTGGAAACGATCAGGCCATCGGCCCAATAGGTATTCAGAAACTCACCGTTCAGGTAAGTATGGATTCTGATCATGGGTGAGGTGTCGGTCTTGTGGATGGCAAACTCATTTAAACCGTAAGGCACTTCATCAAACAATGGTTTGTTCGCGTCCAAATGGATCAGGGATCTTTTATCCGTGACATAGGTTCTGTTAACCAGGGCCTTTACCGCCATTACCATGTCCCCTTTCCCGATGCTTGCCAAAAATCCCAAACGCCCGAAATTAATGCCGATCACCGGAATATTTTTATCCCGGACAAAGGCAATCGTATCCAGCAGGGTGCCGTCTCCTCCGAGGCTGATCAGAAAATCGACAGAATCATCAAGCTGACCGGAATCCCTGAAGAACAATATGTTTTCAGGAAAACGGAAAACCGTAGAGATCTGATCATAAAAAGGTTTGTAGATCATGGACTGGATGCGCTGCAGCTGCAATTCATCCAGTAACTGCTGAACTTCAACTCTTTCATTCTCTTCTATGACCCTGCTATAGATTGCTACTTTCATCCCGAATTTTTTAATTTTTAATTTTTAATTTTTAATTTTTTTAAAAATCATTTCTAATATGAAAAAATACTCCTTTTTCTCCCAACTGATTCATGCTGAATTCTGCCCGGAAAACAAAATCATAAAACGTAACCACATCAATGCCCACACCGCCTGTATAAAGCGGACTGTTTACCATAGAATTGAAATTAAAATATTTGTCATAAACATAGCCTACGTCAACGTATGCTTTTGCATAGATATGGAACGGAATGTGGTCGTGCGCAGTGCCCCTCATGAAAGGAACATCGAAATGGGTCAGCTCGCGGAGTACGGTGTTGCGGGCCATGACGCAAGCTACTCCATCCACCACATATCTTTCCAGCCCACGCATATAATAATCATTATACCCCAATAGTTGCTGGTTATAAAAGGGTTGTTTAAAGGGAACCCGTATAAGCCCGAAATCTTCGGAAACAAAATACATTTTTGGTGCAAAGGAAAAAGCTTCGCTGGTCTTGGTATTAAGCTGCCACATATTCATTTCTGCAGTTATTCCGCGTTTGAGTAAACCGCCCTCGAAATAAAATCCTCTGGTTGGATAAGGAACATAATCAATATTATTATAACGGATCAGGTAAGAAAGCTCGGGGTAAAAAATATTGCGGCGGTTATTGAGAAAATAATAAGGGTTATATACCAGCACGGCGCTGTCGATTTTTACATTATTAAAGCTCAATCTCAAAAAGTGGCGTGTACGGAGACCAGGACGATAATAATACCTAAGCGAAAAATTCATTTGCTCCTGCATAAATTTTCCTGCATATAGCAGACTATCGCTGTTTACAAACACTTGCTTATTCTGATAAGTGGCCAGATCCAGCTCTTCTTGTTCCCCATAAAGAAAGCCACCGCCGAATCCATGTTTCAACTCCTTACCCGTGTTCGGTCTATCATAAGCTAATTCCACTTCTTTCATGTAGCCGGTGATCAGCCACACTCTTAAAAAATCATTCCGCCCTGTAAAATTATATTGAGAATATTTTAGCCCGTAGTCGAACCGCTTTAAACTGTAATGCTCCTCCGCCCAGGCAGTGAAGTTCCGGTCAACCGGACGCACATACGGCAGGGGAAAAATATACCAGCGCTCTTTTACGTCTATCCGGATATCAATGGTATAGCCCCTGAATTCTTTCAGTGATACCTCTACTTCATTAAAGAGCCGCGTGTTGATGAGGCGTTCACGGATTTTGCCAAATGATTCGGTAATTTCTTCCAGTGTGAGAGAATCGCCTGCCTTAAACGGTAATTCCCTTTCAATGACGTATCCGCGGGTTATGCGGTTACCGCTGATAGTTGTCTTTCCTATTTCAAAAAGATGGGTTGGTGCCGGAACCGGAACGCTGTCCCTTGCATAAACAACGGGGTGCTTTTCCGAAAGGACGGTCATTGCCCTTCCATGAAAAAATGCGAACAAGGCAAAGATCAGCGCAAGAGATTTGTCCGATTTTCGGATCATAGTATTAGTCCCGATCTTTACATGGATAACATGAGCTATGGATTAAATGCTCAGGTAATTCATCAGATGATTGTAATTACTGCGCAATTCATTATCATAATGCTCTTCACCAAAATAATATTTGATCTTGTATTCATACCGCTGGAAGGTGGCGATGATATCAGAAATCTCCAGCTTATTGATCCGGAGTGTGATGTAAAAGGAAGAAGTAGCATTGTCATAATAGGTATTCAGCTGCGTGATCTGGGCATCATTGGTCTCTACCAGTTTGCTGATCTCGGCGAAAGAGAAATTGACCTTATCCAGTTCGAGTACAACGAGGGCCCCGGGATTTCCGGCGCCGATTAACTGCCCTGTACTTTTCAATAATTCGACGGCGGTAATTGATCCCAGGTAATCATTTTCTCCGTTGACCACCGGTACGAGGGAAAGATTATATTCATTCAGCACATGAATGGTCTCCAGAATATGGCTGCCGCCCTGAACCGCTGCTCCTGAAAAAGAGGGCTGCATCCGGCTGAGTGGCATACTCTCAGATGCCGCATTCAACAAGCTTTCTTCGCTAATCGTGCCCACCAGTTTGCCTACATGAATAACAGGCAGATGCATAACATGGGAATCATTCATTGCTTCTCTGGCAAACTGAACCGTATCGTCCGTGTGAAGCGGCGAAATGGTAAGGGATAGAATTTCCTGGTTTAACACAGCAAGGGTTTTAGTGATAAGATCTTATCTGTCTCATGCCACTGCTGCAGGTTCGTTTAGTTTGGTCAGAAACTGGTGTAATATTTCGTTGAATTCGGCCGGAACCTCCATCATGGGTGCGTGACCGCATTTATCTATGAAATGCAGTTCACTATGCGGGATTAAACGTTGGAACTCCCTGCCTACAAAAGGCGGTGTGATGCCGTCGTTGTTTCCCCATATCAATAACGTAGGCTGTTTGATTTGATTGAGTTCTTCTCCTAAATTATTTCTGATGGCGCTCTTTGCCAGTGCTATGATCTTGATGGCTTTGATCCGGTTATTAACAATTTCATATACTTCATCCACCAGTTCCTTGCTCGCAATTTTCGGATCGTAAAAAGTAAGTTCTGTTTTCTTCTTGATATAATCATAATCCCCCCTTTTCGGGTAGGTATCTCCCATGGCGCTTTCAAAAAGGCCCGAACTTCCCGTGAGGATAATGGATTTTATCCTTTCCGGGTTTTTCAGCACATGGATCAGGGCAACATGACCGCCCAGGGAATTACCCAGCAGGTGCACATTTCTATAGTTCCGCGATTCGATGAACCTATTTACAAATTTGGCCAATCCGCCAACGGAAGTATGCAGGATATCGAGCTCGAATAAGGGAAGCATGGGAACCACCACCTTATAGTGCCTCTTGAAATATTCAACCAGGTCAACAAAATTGCTGAGTGCACCAAAAAGCCCATGCAGCAATACCAGGGGCTGCCCTTCGCCTTCCTCAACGAATCTAAATTTATCCGCCTGTTTGATCTCGTACTGCATCACACAATTAAAATATTTCCAATAAATATTCGCTAAAATAAACGATTTAGCGCAAAAATCAGCTCTTTCAAAAGCTTAGCAATGTTTTCATTACAAATGTACGATAAGTCATTTAACCGGCTTGCCTCATCTCACCGGGCGCCCTTCAGCATGGAGATCCGGCGAATATTGCTTAGCGCACACGGTGTGCAATTTTATCAAAAAAGGCCTCCAGTTGCTTGAACATATCCTGGCCGAAAGGAATGAATTTCTCTATGAAATGAATAATTCCGGGGCCCCAGGGTGCAATCAGGGGATATATATGTGAGGATTCAATGCCTTCCCGCGAAATGATGTGCGCATGAGTACCATAAAAGAGCAAAACGCTGTAAATAGAAGTATACAATATTATAAAGAGCAGTATTCCGCCTAATTTGTTCAGCCACTCCAGGAAAACCATCCTGAGCACTTTTTGGAGCAAATTTGCAGCCCACCTAACCAGCAGGGCAACCACAATAAACACAGAAATAAAAGCAATCACGGGCAGCCAGCGGGAAGAAATCTTTAAGTCTGATCCCATTTGAGCTGCTACAAGAGCAGATAATTTCACGGCAGCAGCCAGTCCGACCAGGCAACAGATAACTGAAAAAAGAGCCAGCAGCAAACCTCTTCTCCAGCCTCTTAAAATGGCCAGGAAAATGATGACGCAAAAAATAATGTCTATCATTACTGATTAGTCGTTAGGCCCGTAAATGTAGTGGTAATAGGCGGAACGCCGAACGCAGAATGCGGAACGCTTCGCCCTTCAAATGCCTTAACGAAGGAGGGCTTAATGTGGATCTGAAACCCGAACTTAAAACAAAGAAGACCGAAAAATAATCTTGAAATGGATCGGTGAACGGTATTCATTTTTCTTGCAGGGCCGGGATTCCCAGAATGGGAACAAGCCGCAATTCATCGCTGTGAAATGTTCAGCGGCAAGTGAAAGATAATTGCCTTAATACTTGCATTTTTGCCATCTGTGTATAATCTTTGTTGTGTTATCAATCTGTACCCAATCTCTTCCTGATAACCCCTCCAATTATCCCTTTTAGTTTAAGTTTTCCTGATCGTCCATTCCTCTGAATTACGTACTGATATCCTGATCAACCCCCGATCAATCCGTAATTTATTTCTTAACATACTTAAACCGTGCTACATGAAAACGATCTCTACACTTGTTTACCTCCTGGTAATTATATCTATGTGTGCTACCAGCTTCATTCTTTACATGCGCCAGTCATATAATTTGTCTGCCCTGCTCACGATTGCAGGGGTTGTTTCGCTGGCCATCTGGATCAAGGCTTGTGGAGTAATGGAAAATGAGGAAACTAATGCGGTTAATCAGTAAGGGTGATAGTTGACAGTTGATAGTTGACAGTTGACAGTTGACGGACTTTAGGTGCGAATTCGCATCTGATTACTGTCAACCGTCAACTGTCAACCCGATTCGCTAAGGTGCCCGCACTACCTTATACTCAACCCTTCGGTTAACCTCACGACCTGCAGGATTATCTTTGCCATTGATGGTTTCCGGTTCAATCGGACAGCATTCACCCATCCCCTTACCTACCAGTCTGTTTGCAGGCACACCTTTCTTTATCAGATATTTTATACAGGCATCCACGCGCCGCTGCGCCAGGCGTTTATTATATGCGTTGCCTCCGATACTGTCAGTATACCCTTCCACCTGGATGACCATTTGCGGATATTTCTGCATCATTTTTGCGAGAGAATCCAGGTTGTCCAGCGCAGAATCATTGAGGATTGCCTTCTTATAAGCAAAATTACCAACCCTCGATGTTCTTGTCAGCGATTTCAACAACTGGCTGACTTCGTTATCCGGAGCCTCTGCTGTCTTCACGCAAATTGATCCGGTGCTCATCGAGTCCTTCCCTATGATCATTTGCAAATCGTATTCATCAATCTTCTTTTCGTACCCTGCCTTATTCACAGAGATCTTAAAATGCGCTGTATTACGGATTTCGAATGCATAATAACCAGCACTATCCGTTTGCAACCTGTTCAGCAGCCTGTCCGGATGGCGGATATCTGTCACCGTTAGTAAGGCGCGATCAACCGGCTTTCCGGTCTTACAGTCAATAACTGACCCGCTTACATAGCTTGCATTGTTTTCCCTTACGGAAAAAAGTGCAAGGCAGCATGCTGATGATCGGTCCGAGCTTACCCAACCCGTATTCCACACAAATTCGTCATCTGTACTTACATAATAAAGATCGTCCTTGGGTGAATTCAAAGGTGCTCCTGCATTTTCAGGTTTTTCCCAGTCAGACAGATCAAAATTTCCCTTTGCAAAGAATAGGTCAAATCCACCCATGCCTACGCGCCCGTTTGTTGAAAAAACAAGGGTGCGGGATTTAGTATGGAAATATGGTGCTTCTTCATCACCTGCCGTATTGATAATGTTTCCCAAATTTTGTACCTGGATTACGTCCAGGTTGCTATCCAGCGACGCGTCCCAAAGATCGTATCCGCCCGAACCACCTGGCCTGTCTGAAGAAAAAATGACATAGTGTGCATCGGCCGTAAGAAATGGCTGTGCGTTATTGCTGGCCTCCAGATTCAATGGGGGCGGGGCTTTCATGGGCTGTGACCAACCCGTATCGGTTTGGTGGCTCATATAAATCGAGGATTGCGTTTTGCCATTGGTTCTGGTCCACCGGGTGAAGAACATGTGTTTCCCGTCCCGGGTAAACGTTGCCATGCCGCTATTTTCGCCTGGATGTTCATACATTTCAATACCCTTAGCCGACGGGAATGGATCATCCCTCTGAGCGGATTCAAACAACACATTGGAATATTGTGCCTGTCCGTTTTTTCCGCCATCTTCTTTCACCATGGTAAAAGCAACTTCGTCTGAATCCTTCAGAGCCAGAGCATATGCAGATTTATTTTTACCAACTGAATAAGGAGTTATGGTAAACTGCTCAGAAATGTTTTCGGATTGGGCCTGAATGAAACGAAGATTTTCCAGTTCCCTGTCGGCTCCCTGCAGCAGGTCATCCAACTGGGTATGTTTTTCAAGAAAGAGCGAAATTTCCCGGAAGGCATCCGCATACTTTTGATTTGTACGCAAGGTTACGGCATACCAATATCTTGAAGCCGGATAAGCTTTGAGCGAAAAACTCGTCGACTCTTTGTAATATTTCTCCGCTTTCTCATAGTTATGGATCATCCTGTAACACTCTGCCAGATGATAAACGGCTTCTTCATGAGGATCCAGGTTAGCTTTACCCTTTTCTTTTTTCTCAACTGCAAACGCTTGGGATTTGGGCCTTGAGTTTTTTTCAGTGGCAAGGTATCTCTCGTAAACCTGAGAAGCTTCGTAATAATTATGTGTGTTGAATAATTCTTCCGCCTGGTTGAAATATCCCGTGTACCGCTGGGCTTGCGCGGCAAAGCAGATGATCAGTGCGCTTACCATTATCATTAAAGAATGTCGCAGGAATTGCTTGGTTTTCACTTCAGGAGGTTTTTAACAGGAATTAGTTTTTTGAAAAAATTTAAAATCTTGGACAATAAAATTTATTGGTGGACACGCCTGATTTTCCTTTACCCACAAAAGAAATTGAAAGCTCGACGCTATTTCCTTTTGATCCGGCCACGCTTTTATTCGAAGCATCAACATCATAACTAACGCCGAAGGTCAGGCCTTTATAATAAAAGCCTGCAAAAGGAGATATGGCATCACCCAAACGATAGTAAGCGCCGAACATCAGGTCGGTTGATTCGCTTGCATAAACCTGAAAATAAGCACCCGCCATTTTCTCCTCTGCATCACCTTCTTTCATATAGATAGCTGTAGGCACAATGCTCAGCAGGTCTGATGCAATAATTCTAACACCGGCATGGACGCTGTAACGGACATCCAGCCGCTCTTTCTCTCCACTGGATAAAAACGGATCCGTCGGTTTGGTGATATGATATGCGGAAACTCCGCCGAAAAAATTTGCGCTTTTATCAGGTGAAGCATCATAGTAGGCAATTCCGGCGCCGGCATCAAATGTAGTCATCGTAGGTTTAACGAATACTTCATTTGAATTGTTAGATGGATCAAAGCCTGTTCCGGAAATCCACTGCGAGCCGAACTGCATTTTCGTAATATCGAATTTACGGCTGATGAATCCACATTGCATAGCCATTACCAGGTAATGATCTTCATTTCGGCCAAAACGCACGCCGGTATAAGCGAAGCTCAGGTATCCATTCGTGAAAGTGTATGATTTATCGCTTGTCGTCTGATTCACAAGATTAAAACCAAAATTCGCATTCTTATTGGTCGTGTTCTCTGCTGAAATGCCTTCTGTGGTCAGCGAATTGCTATACTGGCTTCTCCATATTGCAGACACGCGATAATCTCCTTCAATAGCGCCGGTCAGAGCGGGATTCACATTCATCGGCTGGATAAAGTATTGAGAAAAGTGGGGATCTACCTGGGCCACGGCAGCATTGTCCATGCCACAGGCCAGGAGTGCTATCCAGCATATTTTACGAATTATATAATTTTTCATAGTCAAAAAGTTATCGGATAAGGTTCACGGTTCCCTTGCGTTTGATAGTTACATTATTATAGAACGTCACTTTTGCTTCATAAATATATACCCCGACCTGCTGCGGGCGTCCCTTCCATGTTCCATCCCATCCCTGCGAGTTATTGGTTTCAGAAATAAGCTCACCCCACTGATTATAAATCCGGAGTATGACTTCTTTTACAGATGAACCATAAACTTTGAAGATATCATTGTTGCCGTCGTTGTTCGGCGAGAATGAATTGGGTATAAAGAAATCCTTCAGGTTAGGGTCTACCACAACATACAATGTGGCTGTATCCAGACATCCATCAGTTGACTGCCCAATAACAGTGAACGATTTCGAAGTATCCTTCACGACAATAGTTTGCGTTAATGCCGTTTGATCGGCAAAGAAAATATCCGGTGACCAGGAAATTATATTGTAGGTAAAGTTCCCGGTCGTGGTCAGTGTCGTGCTGGTTCCGGCAAGTACGGGATCCGGAGTGGCTGACAGGTTTATCTTAAAGGGCTGCACGGCGACATCCACGGTTGCCGTATCCATACAACCATCCGGGCTCGTGGCTATTGCCAGATATTCGGTACTATCCGCAGGTGTAACAACAAAGCTGTTACCCGATCCTATGCCCAGCCAATCAATCGTATTACCCGGCGAAGAGGCAGTAAGGGTAACGGTGCTTCCCTTACAGATATTTGTTTCGCTGCTGCTGGCCGTGATTGCCGGCTTAGGGAAAATAGTCACAACCACAGAGCTGAGATCTGATGCACATCCCGTACTGCTGTTAGTTCCTTTTACAAAGTAAACGCCGCTCGTACCCATCGCTGCCGGATTTACAACCGGAACAAGACCGGAGGCATCCTGATAAAAACTAAAAGTCAACCCGCTTGCACTTCCTGCCGTCACAGCAGGGTTGGTTAGGTCCACGATTCCCGGGAAACATATGCCCGGAGGATTATTCACCTGGACAAATGGATTCTTAATGGTGACCGAAGTAATGGAGCTGTTACCACAGGTTCCGTTACTGAAGCTGTACACGACGGTGTAAGTGCCTTCCGCGCTGGAAGAGAGGTCAATGTCACCTGTTGCGGAATTGATGACAAGTCCAGCGGGCGAGGAACCATAAATACCGCCGCCCAGACCAGTCAGACTGACAAAGGCTGTTCCTGAAGTACAATATGGTGAACCATTGTAGGAGATCGTAGCGTTCGGTAAAGGATTAATCGTTACGACCACCGGTTGAATATCTGAACATCCAAGCACAGTCGTTCCTTGAATATAATATGTGCCACTCAAATTGACAGCATTCGGATTTGGCAGAACTATCGTTGCTCCCGCATCCTTGTAATAAGAATAGGTTAGGCCAGCCGTGCTGCCCGCAGTTGTTGAAGCGGTGGTAATATTCACCGTATTGGGCCAGCAAACAGCGGCCGGGATCGTAATCACCACAGCAGGTTTTGGATTAATAGTTACTATCACCGGTTGAATCGTGTTGCATCCGGAAGGAGTTGCGCCCTTAATATAGTATGTACCGCTCAATGCGATCGCATTTGGATTAGGCAGCGGAATTGTCGCAGCAGCATCCTGGTAATAGCTGTAGATAAGACCTGCTGTGCTTCCTGCCGTAACGGAGGCGGCTGTGATATCCACCGTTGCGGGCGAACAAACAGCCGGAGGATTTGTGATCAGCACCATCGGTGAAAGAGTTATTGTCACGGAAGTAGTAGCGGTGTTGCTGCAGGTTCCATTGCTGAATGAATATGTTATCGTGTAGGTTCCAGGTGTACTGGTGGTCAGGTCCATGTCGCCTGTCACCGCGTTGATCACAACTCCCGCCGGGGCTGAGTATGTTCCTCCGCCTTGTCCTGTTTGAGTTACTGTACCCGTTGCAGTGGAACAGAAAGGGCTTCCGGCATAAGAGATCGTTGCCATCGGAAGTGCGTTGATCGTAACGCTCGCGGTTGTGGTATTGCTGCAGGCACCACTGGTAAAAGTATAGGTAACAAGATATACGCCCGGGGTGCTGGTTGCAAGGTTGATATCTCCCATAGCCGCAGTAATATTCAGTCCCGCTGTCGAAGTATATGTTCCGCCTGCCTGACCGGTTTGAGTTACAGTTGCGGTCCCTGTAGCGCAATAAGGATTTGCCGCATAGGAAATCATCGCGATCGGCAATGCATTAATTGTTATTGATGTTGTCGTGCTGTTACTGCAACCGCCATTGTTAAAGCTGTATGTTACCGTGTATGTTCCGGGTGTGCTCGTTACAAGATTGACGTCTCCTGTTCCTGCAGTAATATTTAACCCGGCTGTAGAACTATATGTTCCTCCTGGCTGACCGGTTTGAGTTACTGTTGCAGTGCCGGTTGCACAATAAGGGCTTCCTGAGTAAGAGATCGATGCAATTGGCAATGCATTTATTGTAATGGTTGATGTTATTGTATTGTTGCAGGTTCCATTGCTGAATGAATAAGCAACGGTATAAGTTCCAGGCGTGCTGCTGGCAAGATTGATGTCACCTGTTCCTGCAATAATATTCAAGCCGACGGTTGAACTATATGTTCCTCCCGGCTGGCCGGTTTGTGTTGCTGTTGCTGTGCCTGTTGCGCAATAAGGATTTGCCGCATAAGAAATCGTCGCAATTGGCAAAGCATTAATTGTTACAGAAGTTGTTGTTGTATTACTGCATGTGCCATTGCTGAATGAATAAGTAACGGTATAAGTTCCGGGAGTGCTGGTTGCAAGATTTATATCTCCCGTAGCGGCAGTAATATTCAAGCCGCCGGTTGAACTATATGTTCCTCCTACCTGACCGGTTTGTGTTACCGTTGCAATACCTGTTGCGCAATATGGACTTCCGTAATAAGAGATCGTTGCTATTGGAAGGGCATTGATCGTAACAGAGGTAGTTGTTGTATTGCTGCAGGTTCCATTATTGAATGAATACGTAACGGCATAAGTTCCGGGCGTGCTGGTTGCAAGATTAATGTCCCCCGTTGCAGCTGTAATACTTAACCCGGCTGTAGAACTGAAGGTTCCACCTGCCTGACCGGTTTGAGTTACAGTTGCAGTGCCCGTAGCGCAATATGGGCTTCCTGTGTAAGAAATTGTCGCAGCCGGAAGGGCATTAATAGTAACCGATGTTGTTGTTGTATTATTGCAGGTTCCATTGCTAAAGCTATATGTTACGGTATATGTTCCAGGAGTGCTGGTTGCAAGATTGATGTCACCTGTTGCAGCAGAAATGTTGAGTCCTGCATTAGAACTAAAGGTTCCACCTGGCTGACCGGTTTGAGTAACCGTTGCAATTCCGGTTGCGCAATAAGGAGAGCCATTATAAGAAATTGTTGCAGCCGGAAGGGCATTTATGGTTACGGAGGTAGTTGTTGTATTGCTACAAATTCCATTAGTGAAACTGTATGTAACAATATATGTACCTGCTATGCTGGTTGCAAGATTAATGGCTCCGGTAGCAGCTGTAATGTTCAGACCTGCAGTTGAACTATAAGTTCCACCTGCCTGACCGGTTTGGGTTACAGTTGCAGCGCCAGTTGCACAATAAGGACTTCCGGCGTAAGAAATTGTCGCAATCGGCAAGGCATTTATGGTGACGGAAGTATTTGTTGTATTGCTGCAGGTTCCGTTAGTGAAACTATAAGTGACGGTATAAGTCCCTGCTGTGCTCGTAACAAGATTAATTGCTCCTGTTGCAGCTGTAATATTAAGGCCTACTGTGGAAGAATATGTTCCTCCTGCCTGACCGGTTTGAGTTACCGTTGCAGTTCCTGTTGCGCAATATGGACTTCCGGAATAAGAGATCGTTGCTATCGGCAACGCATTAATAGTTACGGAAGTTGTTGTTGTGTTACTGCAGGTTCCATTGCTAAAGCTGTATGTAACGGTATATGTCCCTGATGTGCTCGTGGCAAGATTAATTGCTCCTGTTGCAGCTGTAATACTTAGACCCGCTGTAGAAGTATATGTTCCTCCTGCCTGACCGGTTTGAGTTACCGTTGCA
>Ga0182024_10001369_pt1 | contig 63190 bp, 66 predicted proteins | sample P32metaG_FD_120480 | JGI IMG/M metagenome (GOLD analysis project Ga0182024, IMG submission 120480) | Permafrost microbial communities from Stordalen Mire, Sweden - P3-2 metaG (Illumina Assembly) | ecosystem: Environmental > Terrestrial > Soil > Wetlands > Permafrost | place: Sweden: Stordalen...
CTTTCCTTCCGTCCTTGCTCTTGGCACTCTCGCTCATGGCGGCCTCCTCTTGCTCAACCCGATCTTCTGATCGGGCGAGGTGAGCCGCCACTCAAATCTCAACAACCTTCAGGACATCGCCACCAATTCGGGCTGTAAATCTTACAAATATGCAGCGAGGCATTTTTGATTAGCTTACCAGCAGAGCGACCTTTGTAGCGGATAGCGAGAGTCTTAGTGAAATATCTGGAACCCCTCAATGCAGCGTAGACTCATAGCTGGCTCTGAGGGCGGGGCGCGGCGTGATTCTCGCTCCTGGATTGGCGAGAAGCATGCCGCGCATAGGGGCGGTATAGGGGAATGATGCGCAGCCACCGCTTACATCGCGAGGCCACCGTCGACCTGGATGACCGCGCCCGTGATGTATGACGCCGCATCGGAAAGCAGGAATGCCGCAATCGGCGCGACCTCATCCACTTTGCCGAAGCGGCCGAGCGGGATCATGTTTAGCACTTGCGTCCGATTCTCTGCCGGAAGCGTCGCTGTCATGTCGGTCTCGATCATGCCGAGCGCGAGCGCATTGACACGGACGTTGAGACGCCCGAGTTCCTTCGCCAGCGCCTTGGTAAGTCCGATGAGCCCGGCCTTGGAGGCCGAATAGTTCGCTTGCCCCGCCATCCCGACCAGACCACTGACTGAAGTGATATTGAGGATAGAACCGCGCTTCGCCTTCATCATCATGAATGCCGCGGCACGCGCGAAATTGAACGCGCCGGTCAGATTGGTGCGGATGACATCGGACCATTCGTCCTCGGTCATCATCACCAGCAGCTTGTCGCGCGTGAGACCGGCGTTGTTGACCACCCCATCGATGGCGCCGAATTCTTTTTTGACCGCATTGACCATCTCGCGAACGGATTTCAGATCGCCGACGTCGGTCTTGAACGGCAACGCCTTGACACCGAGCGCCTCGATTTCCGACTTGAGCGCGACCGCCTGCTCCTCGCTCTTCAGGTAGTTGAAAGCGATATTGGCGCCGCGGCGCGCTGCCTCGATCGCGATAGCGCGGCCGATGCCGCGAGTGGCGCCGGTGACGATAATTCCTCTTTTTTCGAGATCCTTCATTCTGTCTCCATCTCGCGCCTGCGTGTCGGGTCAGGATTCCAGTTGTGCGAGCGCGCGTGCGAGCGCCGGCCGGTACTGACCGATGTAACCTAGGTAGCCGTATGAGAAGCTGCGCTCAAGCTGTGCATCGTAGGCCGGCCGCTCGCCGCCCAGCGCCATGACCAGCCAGGTGTAGAGCTGCCATTCCTCGGAGCGCGGCGCCTTGCGCAGTTGGTCGCGCCGCAGCATCACCTGGGTTACCTCGAGGCCGGCGACGTGCGCGAGCAGCGGGATGAGCTGGCCGTCGTCGCGCTGCATATCCTCGCGCGCGAACAGGGCGGCCGAGTAAATGAGCATCGCGGCGAGTGCTGCCTCGACCTGCGCAGGCGTCGCGCCAACGGCGAATCTGGCTAAGGGGCCTTCGGGCGAAGAAATCGCGAAAGCAAGGAATTCAGCATTCCCGTGAAGCATCATAGTACACAGTGAAACACCAGAGGGTGATCCGGCGGCCGCCAGTCGCGCCTCGAGTCGCGCAAGAGCGGGACGCCCGAGTCGTCGCATGAAGCGCCGCCGTCGCGGCGAGAGCCAGTACATCAGGCCAGCAAGCATAGCATCGAGGAGCTAGCATCAAATGAAAAGGCCGCCTAGGCAGGCGGCCCTTAGAGTCGGCTGAATCTACAATTAGGCGCTGAAGGACGACCCGCATCCGCAGGTGCGCGACGCGCGGGGATTGTCGAATTTGAAGCCCGCGCCATGCAGTCCCTCGACGAAGTCGAGCGTGATGCCGGCGATGTAGGGGAACGAAATTTCATCGACGAGGACGCGCACGTCATCGAAATGCGCGACGCGATCGCCTTCCTTTTCGGCGTCGAAATTGAGCTGATACTGGAAGCCGGAGCATCCGCCGCCGGTCACCGCGATGCGCAGACCCTGCTCGGCGCCGAGTGCCTCTTTCGCGCGCATCTTGCGGACCATCTCAACGGCTTTTGGAGTCAGGATTACGTCGGGCAGCGCCGCATTTTCCTCGACCCGACGCTGTTGGACAGAAGTCTGATTGTCGTGCATTTCTTCGGACATGGTTAGAAGCTAATGCCCGCCGCCTCGACAGTCAAGGTAGACTTAAGAGGTCGGCTTTTCCTCAGATTGCTCTTATAAGAAAAACTCTCGCAAAAATGGTATCTTTTCTCGATTCCGTGCCGAATCTCAACAAAATCGTGACTACGACGGCCCTTGAGCAGGGCTTTGCGATGGTCGGGTTTGCCGCGATCCGTCCGCTCGACGAGCGCCGAGAGTTTTATCGTCAATGGCTCGACGATGGCCGTCATGGCGCAATGGGCTATCTTGCGCGCGAGCCCGATCGCCGATTCGATCCGCGAGTACTCGATTCCCGATTCACCAGCGTTGTCAGCCTCGCGTATCCTTATCATTCGCCGATGCCGCCTAAGCTCGATTGGCGCGCCGAGTTGCGCGGTCGCATCGCTGCGTATGCGCTCGGTCCCGATTACCACGATGTCGTCCTGAAGAAGGCCCGCGCGGTCGCCGAAGCTATGGGCAAGATTCGAGGAGGAGTCGTCACCCGCGCATATGTCGATACGGGTCCGGTCTTCGAGCGCGAATGGGCGGCCGAGGCGCGCCTCGGATGGTTCGGGAAAAATACCACCACGCTCAATCGCGATCACGGCTCGTATTTTTTTCTCGCCGAAATTTTCACTGACCTCGAGCTGGAGCCGACCCGCGGCGCCTATCGCGAGCATTGCGGCACCTGCACGCGATGCCTCGATCTTTGTCCGACCGCGGCGCTCGCCGACGGCTATCTGATGGAGCCGCGTTTGTGCATCTCATATCTCACCATCGAAAACCGCGGGCCGATCGCGCGCGACTTGCGTCCGAAACTCGGCAACTGGATTTTCGGATGCGACATCTGCCAGGAAGTTTGTCCCTGGAACGAGCCGTTCAGCGAAACCATCGCGCCTGAGCTGATGCCGCTGCTGCCGGACCTGATGGCGCTCGACGATGCCGCCTTCAGCCGCCGTTTCAGCAAGAGCGCGATCAAACGCGCGAAGCGCCGCGGCCTATTGCGCAACGTCGCGATCGCGCTCGGCAACAGTGGCAATCGCGAGGCTGTGCCGGTCCTCGCACGTGCGATGGAGCATGAGGCCGAGCCGCTGGTGCGAATGCATGCGGCGTGGGCGCTCGGTGCTTTGGGCGGCCCCATCGCGAAACGCGCGCTCGACCGCGCACGGAAACGCGATGCCGACTCTGGGGTGACAGAGGAAATCGTTTCAGCCCTGAGCGCTATCTAGATCATGGACTACGACAAAGGAAATATTCCGTCGGCCTATGATGCTGGCCGCGCGTATTCTCCCGCAGTGCTTGCGCTCTGGTTCGATAGAATTTCGCGGTGCGCCCCACGTGGCGCGCTCTCCACGATTCTCGATCTTGGTTGTGGCACCGGACGCTACTCGGCGGCGCTGGCGAATCATTTCGATGCGGACGTGATCGCTGTAGATCGTTCCGAGAAGATGCTCGCCGAGGCGCGAAAGAAATCAGCTGAGCGGGTCCACTGTGCGCGCGCGACGGGAGAATTGTTGCCGCTCCGCGAGGCTTCGGTCGACATGGTCTTCATGTCGATGGTTTTTCATCATTTCGAAGATCCTCTGCGCGCCGCGCGAGAATGCCGCCGGGTTTTGCGCGCAGGCGGTGTCGTCTGCCTGCGGGCTGCGACCATCGATCGGATCTCGACCTATCCATATGTGCCGTTCTTTACGAGGAGTCGCGCCATCCTCGAAGCCACGTTGCAAACTCAAGAACGTATCGAGTCGATTTTCCAAGATGCGGGACTCGAACTTGCGCGGCATGAGCTTGTCCGCAACGAGGTCGCTCCGAACTGGCACACTTATGCGGACAAGATCGCGCGGGGCGCCGATTCGATCCTTGCGCAACTTTCCGATCGTGAATTCCAAGAAGGTTTGCGCCTTCTCAAGCAGCATGCGGCAACCGCAGAAATCGAGCCCGTCGTCGAGATCGTCGATTTTTTTGCATTTCGTCGCGACGTCGTTCCCATGAAGGCTAACTTCCCCCCTTCGCGGACTTGTCAAACGCGCGCCAGAAATGAACACTGATTGCGATGCCCGATATTGCTGACATCCGCCGCGATTTTGCGACGCTCGCCGCGCGCGAGCCGATTCCACTGGCTCGTGGAGCGCTCCTCATCGCGCAAGAGGAATACCCTGCGCTCGAAATCGACAAATATCTCGACAAGCTCGCGGCGATAGCGCGTGAGGCCGAGATGGTCGTCAAAATGGGCAACGACACCATCGAGAAGATTCAGCTCTTGTCGCATTTTCTGTTCGAGCAGAAGGGCTTCGAGGGCAATCGCGAGGAATACGCCGACCCCCGCAATTCGTTTTTGAATGAAGTCATCGATCGCCGCCGCGGCATTCCGATCACGTTGTCCGTCATTTATCTCGAAATCGGAAAACGGCTCGGCCTCAATCTCTATGGCGTCGGGTTCCCCACTCACTTCCTGGTCAAAGCGGTCGATGAGCGCGGCGAGCTGATCATCGATCCGTTTTATGACGGCGCTATCCTGACCCTCGAAGAAATTCGCGCGCGCCTGACCCAGGTTTACGGGCAACCGGTTGAGGTTTCACCGGCGCATCTCAAACCGATCGGCACGCGGCACATTCTCGTGAGGATGTTGCGCAACTTGAAAGCCGTTTACCTCAAAAACGCCGACTCGACGCGCGCGCTGTCGGCGCTCGATCGCATCCTGCTGCTGGACCCGCGCTCGCTGGAAGAGCTGATGGAGCGCGGCACGCTGTACGAGAGTCTCGAATGCTTCAAGGCCGCGCTCGACGACTTCCAAAGTTTTCTGTCACAAGCGCCCGAGCATACCGCCTCGGAAACCGCGCGCGAAGCCGTGCTGCGGCTGGCGCGCCAAGTCGATCGTATCAACTGATTCGTAGACTGATTCCTGGATAAGGTGGCTGAAGTTCCTAATAAAGCCGACTTCTTCGAAGCGAGCCGCGCGGGCGTCGCCGACCTCGAACTGCGCCGCAAGCTGGAAAATGCAAGCGGGCGGCACCTCGAGCACGTTGCTGAGATGCGCGCCGAGTTTCCGCCGTTCGAGGCAGAGCGCGACGAGGCCCGCCGCATCAAGGAAGACACCATCGAGCATCTGGACGAGTACCTGATCGCGCTGAAGGCCAAGCTCGAAGCGAACGGATGCGTCGTTTTCTTCGCCGCCGATGCCGCGCAGGCGCGCGAGTACATCCTCGAAGTAGCGAAAAAGAACAAAGTGAAGCGGGTGGTCAAAGGCAAATCGATGACCACCGAGGAAATCGGGCTGAACAATTCGCTGATGCGCACCGGCATCGAGGTGACCGAGACCGACCTCGGTGAATACATCGTGCAGCTTCGCCGCGAGCCGCCCTCGCATATCATCACCCCCGCGATTCATCTTTCGAAGGAAGACATCGGCCAACTGTTCGCCGAAAAGCTGCACACGCCGTACACCGCAGAGCCGGCCGAGTTGACCGCGCAGGCGCGCACCAAGCTGCGTTCGATTTTCCTCGCCGCCGATATGGGAATCACCGGGGTCAACTTCGCGATCGCGGAAACCGGCACGCTGGTGGTGATCGAAAACGAGGGCAACGGGCGGCTGTCGAGCACGCTGCCGGATATCTTCGTCGGCGTGATGGGGATCGAAAAAGTGATCCCGAAGCTCGAGGATGTGAGCTACTTCCTGGAGATTCTCGCGCGCACTGCGACGGGTCAGAAGCTAACCACCTATACCAACTTCATCAACGGGCCGAGGCGCCGTGGCGAGATTGATGGGCCGCGCGAGGTTCACGTCGTGATTCTCGACAACGGGCGTAGCGCGATGCTGGCCGATCCGGTCATGCGCGAGGCGCTTTACTGCATTCGATGCGGAGCGTGCCTCAACGTATGCCCGATTTACCGGCGCATCGGCGGGCACGCGTATAACTCGACGTATCCGGGTCCGATCGGATCGATCATCAGTCCCGGTCTTTTCGGCAGTGCGGCAGGTCATCTGCCGTTCGCGTCGACGCTATGCGGCGCGTGCCGCGACATTTGTCCGGTGCGAATCGATATTCCGCGCATCCTGCTCCATTTGCGATGGAAAGAAACTGAGGGGCAGAGCAACCTTAAGTGGCCGCGCGCCGCGCAGCGGGTGCGAAAAGGCGTACGGAGATTTGCGAAGATGGCGCAACATCCGCGGACGATTCGCGCACTGGGAAAAATCGGATCGTGGGTGCTGCGGCCGTTTTCGCGCGACGGATGGGTAAGATGGATGCCGGCGCCGTTCAATGCATGGACCAAACTTCGCGATTTTCCGCGGCCGCATCCGCATCGCCAGCGCAAACCGTCCGACACCGCAGCCTAGCGGATCAGAATCGTGGCCGAGTTTCATAAACTACTCGCGCGATTGAAGGGTGCGCTGGAAACGCCAAAGGCGCCCGGCGCGCATGAAAATCATGCTCCCGCCGCGCACGTTCCGGTCGCCTCGATCGCGCAACGCGCCGAACTCGCGTCGACGTTCGCGCGCGAGCTGGAGGCGGTCAGCGGACGTTTCCTCGGTACCTTGAGCGCCGAGCAGGCTGCCGCGAGCGTCGCAACTCTCGCCCGCGACAACGCCGCAAAGAGCGCCGCGATTGGCGAGGGAGTCGTCACGAAGATGTCGCTTTTCAGCGCCGCACTGGAAGGCACAGGATGCACGCTGATGAAGCCGCGCGGCATCGACAAGGGCCAGGAGAAAAATCGCGCCGCGATGATCGAGCAGTTCGCGACGTGCGATATCGGAATCGCAGAGGCTCACTTCGCGATCGCATCGACGGGAACCTTCGCGGTGATGACTGCCGAGGCGCGCCCGAGCTCGCTGACGCTGCTCCCGCCGATAAGCGTCATTATCGTGAATATCGATCGGCTAGTGCCCAATCTCGCCGCTGCAATCGCAGGCTTCGGCGCCGACGCGATTACGCACAATCGCGTGTCGTTCATCACCGGTCCCAGCCGCACCGCCGACATCGAGAAGCGCATCGTGATGGGCGTGCATGGTCCCAAAATTCTCTACGGCGCGATAATCTGGCCCAACGAATGAATGTCGAATGAATGAAGTAGTGCTGTTCCCGACCTGCCTCGCGGAGGAATTTTTTCCCGAGGCGCGCGACGCCGCGGCGGTCGTAATCGAACGGCTGCACGTGAAAGTGCGCACGATGCCGCGCGCGTTCTGCTGCGGCCAGGCCGCATTCAACGAAGGCTTTCGAACCGAGGCCAAACAACTCGCGCGCCGATTTCTCGAATCATGCGAGCCGGGCACCCCAATCGTGATCCCGTCGGGGTCGTGCACCAGCATGATCAAAATCTTCTATCGCGATCTACTCGCCGAGGATCCGGAACTGCTCGCGAAGGCTGATGCGATACGTCCGTGGATCTTCGAGTTCTCCCAATTCCTGGTCGATGTGCTGAAAGTGAAATACGTCGGCGCGCGATTCGAGCGCACCGTGACCTACCATCCATCGTGTCACCTGATGCGTGAACTGGGGGTGCGCGAGCAACCGCGCGCGCTGCTGTCGGCGGTGACAGGAATTCGTATCGTCGATATACGCGATCGCGAGGAATGTTGCGGTTTCGGCGGGTTGTTCTCGGTCAAGTTTCCGCACATTTCGGGCGCAATGCTGGACGATAAAATGGTGCGCATCCGCGAGAGCGGCGCCGAAGTGATCGTCTCGAATGATTGCGGATGCCTGATGCAGATTGGCGGCGGGCTGCATCGCGCGGGCGACAAGATTGAAACCCGTCACCTCGCGCAGGTTCTCGCCGCGCGCTAGCTCAAGGTGCCGCGCAACAGATTGAGCTGGGCGACCGCGTGGGCGATCTTCGAGACCCGCTCATCAAGCTTGGCGATCTGATCGGACAGGGCCGTAATTTGCGCATCCGCGCTGGCGGAGGCTTCGAGCTTCTTTTCCAGCTCCGCGATTCTGGCGCTTAGATCTTTAGTCGAGACGCGTTTCTTCCCGACGGCCTTGGCGGCCTCGGCACCGTTGCCATCGCTGTCGTTGTTCTGGTGGACCCCGTTGTTCTCGTTGCTTTCGAGCATTTGATAGCTCTCCCCTCTTTCCGCGTTCCTACCTAATCCTGCATCCAAGCCAATCGCGAATCAATGGTGTAGTAGGATTTTATGTCAGATTGTACGGTCATTTCGGTCCCGTTTTAACCATGTCGCTTGACACTTCACACCACGCGCGGCTACGCCGAGGCATGCCAGATCATCACCGCTTCAGCTTGACGTTGACAGACCGAGACAGTGAGTTGGGCAGCGGCGGTAGTCGAGGGAGGAAATCCTTGCGCGAGGTTGCCACACGCGGAGGATCACTATCGAGCGGGGGATAACTCTGTAATGATCAAGGGTGGACTGGGAGTCATCCGGTCGATGGAAAAAGACGTAGACACCGCGAGACATCGTCGAGCGGTGTCCTGAGCGTCCTCGCGAAGGACCTCGGGCGGCACGAATTCGAATGCTGAAAGTGCAAAAACGAACCCACCGCGAGACATCGTCGAGCGGTGTCCTGAGCGCTTCGCGAAGGATTTCAGGCGGCACAATGCCGGATCTCGAAAGTGCAAAAACAAACTCACCGCGATACGGAGCCATCGCACCCGTGAATGCATGTGATTTTGCATAAACGAAGCCAAATCTTCCTGAGAATTGCTGCTCTTTATGGAACAAGCTGGTACCCCAACACCGGCGGCGAACCGCCGCCAGCCCTCACCGTTCACCGCCGTGCGTTGCACAGCGGCGCACTTCCTCTCCCAGCTTGCGGCTGCGGCTTTGCCGCACCCGCGGGAGAGGGCAGCATGCGGTGTCCTGGAGGCTCGGCGAAGGACCTCGGACGGCACTACGCCGGATGTAAAAACGCAAAAACAAACCCACTTCAAGCCCTACCGACTCAATGTCGATACATACTGACGCCTCGTCAGTGATCCTCACGGAGCAGCCGCGCCATCGCAGCCTTGAGCTCCCGCCGCTGCGTCGCATCAAGCTTCGGATACCTCAGCTTCAGCTTCTCCATCGTCTCGATGACAACCTCGGCGACCACCAGCCGCGCGAACCACTTGTTGTCGGCCGGCACCACATACCACGGCGCATAGTCGCTCGCGGTGTGCGCGATCATCTCCTCATATGCGTTCTGGTAGTCGTCCCATCGTTCGCGCTCACGTACATCCGACGGCGACAGCTTCCAATTCTTGCTCGGCTCCTTGAGCCGTTCTACGAAGCGCCGCTTCTGCTCCTCCTTCGAGACGTTGAGGAAGAACTTTCGAATGACGATGCCGTTGCGCGTCAGGTAGCGCTCGAAGCGAGCGATGTCCTCGAAGCGCTCCGCCCAGATGTGCTTCGTCACGAGCGGATGAGGGAGGCGCTCGCTTTTGAGAATTTTGTCATGAAGGCGCACGACAAGAACCTCTTCATAGTAGGAGCGATTGAAAATGCCGATGTGACCGCGGCGCGGAAGAACCTCGCTCGCGCGCCAGAGGTAATCGTGATCGAGTTCCTCCGCCGAGGGCTCCTTGAACGCATGGACCTCGCACCCCTGTGGATTGACGCCCGACATCACGTGCTTGATGGCGCTGTCCTTCCCGGCCGCATCCATCGCCTGGAACATCACCAGCAGCGCCCATCGATCTTGCGCGTAGAGCCGGTCCTGCAACTCCGTCATCTGATGGATGCCGCGTTGGAGAAGTTCGATGGCATCCTCGCGAGACTTGAGGCCTCGCGTCTCGCCGGGGTCGTAGTCCTTCAGGCGGAAATGTTTTCCATTCTCGACCAGAAAAGGCTTGATGAACTTCTCGCGCTTCATAGCTCGATCCTACGGGGAGTCGGCCCAAAATCCCACGGTCGAGATGAGTGCGACGCAAACGCGAACTAAGCTTCTTTCTCCTGGAGGATGCGTTTGGCCTTTTCGAGTTCGCGCTTGCGCGCGGCGCTGAGTTTCTTGCCGCCGCGATTGATGAACATCTGAACCATCTTGATCGCCGAGCCGACTCCGCCCGGAGAGACACTCTTACGCGCCATGATGCGCGCGATCTCCTCGCCCGGCTTGGTGAAAGTGCCTTCGGGAGGATGCGTGGAGTTGGTCTTGATCGTCCGTGCCCATTTTCGTTTTGGGGTTGCGCTTTTACTATTGGTCCTGGACGCCATGCGGCATTACCTCAAGGAAGATGATGGATGAGATCATAAGTTTTGACGGACACCATCGGCGCGTGATTCGAGGCGACGGGAACGTATTCGAAGCGATAGAAATTGGCTTGGTGCTACGCGTGATCAGCGATATATCTGCTTGATGCACGGATGCCTTGAGTGCGAACCAGATTTACCAGGCTAATTGTTCTCTCTGCGATTTTTGTGACGGCGGCGTCGTGCTCGGTATACAAGGACTACCAAGCGAGCCGGCCCGCCAACGTGATGAAGATCGAGACGCGGCTTGAGCAGGCGGGTTTCCGCCGCGTTCCCATCGAGACTCCCGAACAGAACGGCGCTGTATCGCAACTACCGTTGCATCGGCTCAATCGCTATCAGAGCGCGAAGGGCAGCGTCTTCTGGTATGCGGATCCTACGGTCTGTAGTTGCCTGTATCAGGGCGACCAGAATGCCTACGAACGCTACGTCGGACTGCTCCAGCAGGAGCAAGACACCGCGGAGTACATGGATGACAACCAGCCGGAGCAGGTCGCGTATCTAAGTCCCTTCGGCTACGCGTTCCCGCCTCCAGTGATCCTCGGCGGCTGGCCGGTGCTGATTCCTAGCGGCGGCGGTGGCGGAGCCGTTCAGCCTAGAGGTGGGGGCGGACTACACCCGCGCGGTGGAGGTCCCGGCGGCGTCCACCGCCGCTAGTTGGATGTGCAATCTCTGGACAAAATCTGGGCAAAGAAAAAAGGGCCGCTCAGTCGAACGGCCCTTGGAGAGAATCGCTACAAGATGTTTCGAGTTAGTGCGCTTTCGCCTTTTTCACTTCCTCGGCCATCTCGGGCACTGCCTTGAAGAGATCCGCAACCAGCCCGTAGTCGGCGACGTTGAAAATCGGCGCCTCCTCATCCTTGTTGATCGCGACGATGATCTTTGAATCCTTCATCCCCGCCAGATGCTGAATGGCGCCGGAGATTCCCACTGCCACATACAGCTCGGGCGCGACCACCTTGCCGGTCTGACCCACCTGCAAATCGTTGGGAACGAATCCCGCATCGACTGCGGCGCGACTGGCGCCCATCGCGGCGCCCATCTCATCGACGAGCGGCTCGAGCACGGTTTTGAAGTTCTCGCCGGATTTGAGGCCGCGTCCACCTGACACGACGATGCGCGCCTCGGTGAGTTGCGGACGATCGCTCTTGGTCTGATTGAACGACACGAACTCCATCTTGGTCGATGCGCTGTCGATCTCGGCGTTCACCTTCTCGATGGGAGCGGCGGCGTCGGCCGGCTTTGCCGCGTCGAAAGCGGTACCGCGCACGCTGATGACTTTGATGGGACCTTCGAATTCGATCGTCGCCATCGCATTGCCTGCATACATCGGACGCACCACCGTGCCGTCATCGCCAATCGAGCTTATGTCCGAGGCCATCGGGGCTTTCATGCGCGCGGCCAACCGCGGCATCAGGTCCTTGCCGATCGCGGTCGCGGTAGCAAGGACGTACTCGGCGCCGGTCGCCTTGACGAGGTTGGCGAGCGCCTGCGCGTGCGCATCGGCGAGGTAGTTCTTCAGCGCGGGGCTCGAAAGCGCGATCACTTTCGCGACGCCGTACTTCGCGATGTCGGCGGCCAGAGCATCAGGGTTGTCGCTCGCGACCACGGCGATCGCCTTTCCACCGCGCTTCTGTGCGAGTTCGAGGCCGGCATGAATAGCAGTGAGCGTAGTTTTAGGAAAATGACCAAGTAGATGTTCTGCGAAAATTAATACGTCGCCCATTTGAGACCTAACCCCTAACCCCTTCCCTTTAGGGAAGGGGGATCAGAATGTCTTTGCTGTACCGTTCGTTCATCCGCGCGAATCCTTAGATCACCTTCGCTTCGGTGTGCAGCACCTGCACCAGCTCTTGCACCGATGCGACCTTCTTGCCGGCTTGGCGTTTCGGCGGTGCCGTCAGCGTCTTGATCTTCAGTTTCGGCGCGAGGTCGACGCCAAGGCTGTCGGCCGCCACTTCTTTCAGCTCCTTCTTTCGCGCCTTCATGATTCCCGGCAGCGACGCATAGCGCGGCTCGTTAAGTCGCAGGTCGGTGCTGATGACGCCCGGCAAGTTGAACGCGATAGTCTCGAGGCCGCCATCCACTTCGCGCACGACGGTGCACTTGGTGCCGGCGAACTCGACCTTAGACGCGAAGGTCGCCTGCGGCCAACCGAGCATCTCAGCCAGCATCTGTGGAATCTGATTGGAGTCGTCGTCGATGGCCTGCTTACCAAGAATGATGAGGTCGGGCTTCTGCTCTTCGGCAACCTTGGCGAGGATGCCGGCCAGCGCGAGCGCATCCAGGGGCGCATCGGTCTTCACCAGAATCGCGCGGTCGGCGCCCATCGCGAGGCCGGTGCGAAGCTGCTCCTGCCACGTCGATTGGCCGATCGTTACGAGCACGACTTCGCCGGTCTGCTTTTCCTTGATGCGGAGCGCTTCTTCGATCGCGATTTCGTCGAAGGGGTTGATCACCCATTTGACGTTGTCGGTGGCGATACCGGAACCATCGGGCATCACGCGGATGGTGGTTGCGGGGTCGGGTACTCTTTTGATGGGTACGAGGATTTTCACGTGGATTTCACCTGGAACGTATCAATAGTATTTGCGGCGAAATAGGAACGAAAATTTTGGAATATTGCGCGCTAAGAACGTAACAGCGGTTCTAATGCTGGTTAATTCCGAATTCAGCAACATCTAATACTAGCCTGAATCGGCTATTCGTTGTAGCCCAGCCGATGACTCAGTTCCCGCCCCGCATCGAGGATCAACGGCGCGATTTCCGCGACGATGCGATCCTCAGGAATCCGATACGCCGGCCCCGACACCGACAGCGAGCCGACCACCGAGCGCGTGTAATCGCGAATCGGCACCGCCACCGAGGAAACCTCGTTGAGGTACTCGCCGCTGTCGACTGCATAGCCATTTTTGGCGACGGCCTCCAATTGCGCGAAAAGCTGCGCGCGATCGGTGATGGTGTGCTCGGTGTATGCGCGCAGCACATCGGGGAGCGACGACTTCAGTTGCTCGTCGGTGTCGAACGCGAGATGCGTCTTACCCGCGGCCGTGGCGTGAAGCGGCAGCGTCTGGCCGACCGGCGAGTTGATGCGCACCGCGCGATCCTCGGGATCGACCGCCTCCAATGGCACCACGCCCCCACGCCGATACACCGCAACATAAGTGCTCTCGCGACACTTGCGCGTGACATTGTCGAGGATCGGGCGCGCCTGCCGCACCAGCCCCATATGCTCGATATAGCGTCGCCCGAGATGCAGGCACTTGATGCCGAGGCGATAGTTCTCGCTCGCCTTGTTCTGCTCGATGTAGCCGCGCGCCTCGAGGGTTGCGAGCAGGCGGAAAACATTGTTCTTATGGAGCTTGAGACGCTTCGATAGTTCGGTGACACCGAGCTCATCGACATCGCCAAAAAACTGCTCCATTACATCGAGCGCATGCGCGACCGATTGGATGAGGTAATTGGTTTTGTCGCGTCTGACTGCCATGCTGAATCGATCGGGCCCTCCCAACCAGCCGGAGTTGGGCCGGAGTTCGTTTTGGGAAGGCGTTCTAATCTAGACGAGGGCCACAAAGTAAGTCAACGATGACTCCGAGGCGCGCTTTGCCCTCGATTTGGCCGAAGTTTTCTGCGAATGTCAGAATTGCACGGCGCTCTCGACCTTGGCGGAACTACAAAGGCGCGATGAAAATGCCTTCCGATTTTAAACCTGAGTTTTTTCGCCGCATCGACGACTCCGAAGACGAGAATTTCTACTCGATGCCGCGCTTCTTGGTTCACATAGATGACGGCGCGATCGCGAAGGTCGGCGAGATCTACGCGCAACTGCTTCCGCAAGGCGGCGCCATCATCGATCTGATGAGCAGTTGGCGCACCCATCTCACCGAGCAAGTGCGCCCCGCGCGTGTGGTCGGCGTCGGCCTCAATCGCGCCGAGATGGAAGACAATCCGCAGCTCACCGAGGCCGTCGTTCACAACGTCAACGCCAATCCGCGCCTCCCGTTCGACGACGCGCAATTCGACGGCGCCATCATGACCGTCTCGGTGCAGTACCTGATTCATCCGCTCGAAACTTTTTCCGATGTTGGCCGCGTTCTGAAGCCGGGCGCGCCGTTCATCGTCACGTTCTCCAATCGGATGTTCCCGACCAAGGCAGTCGCGATTTGGCAGTACCTCGACGAGCGCGACCGGGTCGGGCTAGTCGGGCGTTACTTTAAGGATAGCGGCGCGTTTGAGAATATAGATGTGATCGATAAAAGCGCTCCGACCGATCCGCCGTCGGATCCGATTTACGCGGTGGTCGGGTATCGGCGCGCCGATTGGAAACCCGGTATCAGGAACCCTTCAGGTGATTAAGCATCGCGGCCTTCGCCATCTCGCGCTCAAGGTTTCGGATGTGGAACGCGCCGCGCAGTTCTACTCGCGGGTCTTCGGCATGCGCCTCGTATGGCAGCCCGATCCCGACAACGCCTACCTCTCCTCGGGTTGCGACAACCTCGCGCTTCACAAAGGCACTCACGGTGACGCCGATGCGCAGACGCTCGATCATCTCGGATTCATCGCGGCGAGCATTGCCGACGTTGAGGCTGCCTGGTCATGGGCGCAGAGCGAACATCTCGATATCGCGCATCTATTGAAGCATCATCGCGATGGTTCAGTGTCGTTTTACATCCGCGACCCCGACGGGATTGTGATCCAGATCCTCTACGAACCAGCTATCAGCCCTCTTACGATGTCCTAGTCTTACGCTGGCCCATCTGGGAAGAGATTTCGCGGTCCTCACCCAACCTTGAGAGCATCGAGGTGTGAACCGGCAACCTGTTGACAAACTGTCGCAATTTTAGCCTCTAGTGTTTGGATAAGTGACGCCGCCGCACTACAGTCTGCCCTCAGCTAATCGGGAGGTGAGAGGTGAGGAACTGGGCATTCGGTGGGAAAACTTTTTCCTGTTTCGCTTTCATCGCGATATTCATCGGTCCGTATGCCGCACTCGCTGACGATAATCCTGCTGCGACCACTACGCCGGTACCTCCTGTACCACCCGGACCATTATGGTTTTGGATCGGCGCTATATTCTTTCTCGCTGTGCTGGCGTTCTTCCTCTTCTACCTGGTGCCCTATACCAACATCGTCCGCGATCAAGGTCCCAACCCCGGTCCCTCCACCTACAAGACCTACAGCCTGGCGCGCTGTCAGATGGCGCTGTGGTTTTTCGTCGTGCTCGGCTCGTTCCTGCTGATTTACCTGGAGAAGGGGGACGACACGCTTTCTAAAACTGCGCTGATAGTGATGGGAATCAGTTTCGGAACGACGGCAGCTGCAAAAACCGTCGATGCGGGGAAAGTCGCACAGGCCCAGTCGCAGCAGAATGCGATCGCACCTAAGCTCGCCGAAGCGAAGGCACAACTCCAGAAGTTCCAGTCAATTGCACCGCAGGTAGAGGATGGTCACGCGCTGGTAGGCGAGGCCCAGGCCGAGATCGTCAACTTGCAGAAGCAGCTCAACGACGCGCAGCAGGCCGCGATGCCGCAACCATCGGAAGCGTTCGTGCCGGACCTCCTGACCGACGATGGCGGCGCAGCTCTGCATCGCTTTCAGATGGCGGTGTGGACCTTGGTTATCGCCGCGATGTTCATTCACGACGTCTATGTCAATCTCGCGATGCCGAACTTCCCGGATACGTTGCTCGGGTTGATGGGAATCAGCAACGGACTTTACGTAGGACTCAAGATCCCGGAGAAGTGACATTCCGCTCGCGGAGTCAAATGGTGGCGAAAAAAGATCTAAGCCGAATTCAGCAAGTCGTGATCGTAATGATGGAAAACCGTTCCTTCGATCACATGCTGGGTTATCTGTCGCTGCCCGGATTTGGCCATCCGCGCTTCGACGAGATTGAAGGCGTGGCGCAGGCGATGGAGTTCTACAACGGACAGCAATTCTTCCCTAAGACTCTGCAGAGTCCGTCTCTTTCGCCTGATCCGCCCCATGAGCGCTCCGATATAGCTGTGCAGCTCGCGAAGAACGCCGCGGGCGGATACGACATGAACGGCTTCGTCTCCAGCTACTTGCAATGGCTGATGGATAACCGTTATGTCGGCGCCGATATGAATTGGCTGGTGACTAACAATGCCTCACAGCCGGTACGGCCCGACGGGGTAATGGAGTATTGCACCGGGCCTCAGGTTCCAACCACGGACTTCCTCGCCAAGAACTTCACCATATGCGATCGATCTTTCGCGTCGATCCCGGCGAGCACCTTGCCCAATCGGCTGTTTGCGATGAGCGGGCACGCGCTGAGAGATGTCACCCCCGACGGATACCTGGCCGACGCAAATAATTTTCTGTTCCTTGGTCCGGACGATCTGCTTTATCAATGGCTCACCAAATGGAGCATTCCGTGGCACGTTTACCATCAGGGCTCACCTTTTTTTCGCGCCTGCGAGAGCCTGAAAGGTCTTATCTCCAACCCCAATCTGTTCAAGGACCTGACCGCGCTTGCGGACGATGCAGCCAATGACATGCTTACCGGAGTGACCTTCGTCGAGCCGCTCTATCAGGACGATTTGTACCTGAACCATCAGCAGGCGACGGACGATCATCCGCCGGCATCGATTTGGGGCGGCGAAGGCTTCTTGAAAAAGGTGTACGACGCAGTCAGCCACTCGCCGAGTTGGGCTAATACGGTAATGATCGTCACCTATGACGAGCACGGCGCGTTTTTCGATCACGTCCCGCCGCTTTCAATTCCAGCCCCGACTCCAACCGGCGCGAACTACCAGCCGTTCGCGACCAGCGGACTGCGTGTTCCCACCATCGTGGTATCGCCATTCGTGGGCGCGGGCGGCGTTTCGCATGTGACCCTCGATCACACTTCGACGTTAAGGTTCCTCGCGGAATTGTATGCGCACGAGCCCTACAACGATCTCGTCGCGGCGCGAAACGGCGTGGTCAGTCTGAGCGAAGTTTTCGACGACGCACTACTCGCGCCTAACGCAGCCACTCGTCCAGCGCCACCGATCGGTTGATCCCGTTTGTACCGATTGCTCTTCCGGACCGCCAGCGTTGGAACCTCAAAGGTGCGGACCGTCTTGTCGATGGCGCCGGAGATATGAGCTAATGTCGTAAGACCGGAAGGACATCATGCTCAAGAATCGCGCTAGCTCTGCTGGAACTGCTTCCTATGCCTCTCGTCATGCCGACCTGCCGGGAAATTTCCGCAGCGTGCTCGGACTCGCGATCTCGTCGATCGGCGTCGGCACCTATCTCGGCGAGACCGACGAGGAAACCGATCGCGCCTATGAAGAATCGATCCGGGCGGCGCTCCGTGGCGGGATAAATCTGATCGATACCGCGGTGAACTATCGCTTCCAACGCAGCGAACGCACCATCGGAAAAGTCATCGCCGAGATGGTCGCGGCCGGAGAACTTCGGCGCGAGGAAGTTATCGTCGCCACCAAGGGCGGCTACATCACTTTCGACGGCGCGGTGCCGCCGAATCCGCGCGAATGGTTCGAGGAACATTTCGTACGCACCGGCATCGTCGGGCCGGGTGACATGGTCGAAGGCTCGCACTGCATGACGCCGAAGTACCTCGCCACCATGCTCGAGATGAGCCGGCAGAACCTGGGCCTCGACACCATCGACATTTACTATGTCCACAATCCCGAGACTCAGCTCGCCGCGGTCGAGCGCAAGGAATTCCTCGCGCGTATCGGCAAGGCCTTCGAGTTCCTCGAGCGCGCGGTCACCGAAAACAAGATCGCCTACTACGGGATCGCGACCTGGAACGGCCTTCGCGCGCAGCAGACCGAACGCGGATGGCTCTCGCTCGATGAGCTACTGCGCGTCGCTCGCGAGGTCGGTGGCGACGAGCATCATTTCCGCGCGATCCAGCTTCCTTACAACCTTGCGATGCCCGAGGCCGCGACTCTCGCGAATCAGGGCTTGCCGAATGACAAGACCACTCCGGTGGCGTTGGCGAAGACCTTCGGCATGGCGGTATGCGCAAGCGCGTCACTGTTGCAAGGCCGCCTGGCAAATGGGCTTCCTCCAATCCTTGCGGAAGCGTTCTCGGGACTAACCACCGACGCGCAACGCTCGGTTCAGTTCGTGCGCTCGACGCCCGGCATCGATGTGGCATTGGTGGGAATGAAGTCGCTCCCGCACGTCGAGGAAATTCTCGCCGCGATGAAGCAACCTCCGGCCTCGCGCGACGCGCTGATGAAACTGTTTCGCTCCGCAAAGGCGTAACCGGTCGTCCGCGTCTTCAATTGCCGAGCGAGCGAGGACTGAAGATCGTCTCGTCCGCTGATCCCGCATTGATTTTCTGATCGAACGCTCCGTGGATCGGAACCACCGATCGAAAGAACCATCGCTTCAGATTTCCTTGAGAGAATCCTGCTAGCTCGGGATGCGCGGGAAACGCCGGCTGATATGGAAGCGGTACATAGAAGGAGCCCGCGAGGTCGAACAGATTGCCGCCCTCAGGGGCGGGACGCGTGCGCCATAGAGGCGCGGCGATTTCCTGCAGCTCCGGGATTTCAGTTTTCTTGTCCGATTCGAAAAACTCGGCGCCCAACCAGACGTAGGTCTCGTTATCGATCCAAATCAGAGCGCGCAGGTTCATGTAGTTAGTATCTGTAGGAATCATCTCGATGATGTAGGCACTGCGCATCTCGAAAGGTTCCTCGCCCATCGCCACTCGCTCGCTTGCGCCGAGCAGACTTTCCTCGGCGCCCTTAGTGTTGCGGCCGACGAAGCCCGCCGGTTCGTCGTCCGCGGTCATACACGCAAGAATCGGAGTGGTGCCCAAAAGCCGATACAAGTAGGCCTCCGTTTTTGGCAACGCATACGCCCAGTATGGCTGATGGCAGGTACGACATTCGTGCTCCACATATGGCGGAGGCACGACGTCCCTGCGAACTCGGCGGGTGCTGGGGTAGTAGGCATAGTTCTCATCGGCGTAATGCGGATCGAGGAATCGCATCCAGATGCTTTGGCCGCCATGGACTTCAGTTTCCAAGTACCAATTCGCGCAACGCGCTTTCCATTCGAGTTGTTGGGAGTTGGTTCCGAACGTGGGACGCGGATCGACTTCCGTGCGATGCGCGTATCGCAGAAAGCTGAACTGGTCGCAGATGAAGGTGTAGTCCGGCTCGCTGAAGACCGGCTTAGAGGTGACGCCCGAGTCCGAATAGGCGAAGCTACCCCACGGCTTTAGCGAGAAGTCGTCCGGCATGTACGGACCCATATGCCAGTTGTAGGCGATCTTACGCGCAGCCTTAGGATCGAAGACGTTCACCAGCGGAAACGGCATGCCAGCGACATAGTTGGCGAGATTGTCTTCCTCATCGAGACGGACCTGCGGCGAATATTTTTCCGTCGCATCCTTAAAGCCCTTTGGCCAATCTAATTTGTGAGTGCCGACTACGCGAATTTTGAATCCATGCTTAACCACTGCAATTGCCGCGGCAGAGAGATAGCAGTCATAGGTGGCGACGTTGTGAGCATCGATGATGGTACCTGACGGAGGTTGTGCGGCGCCGCAACGCCTCGGGATGGCGCCACTGTTTGCTGCGTATGCGTTGGGCGGGGGTTCAGCGGCAATCCGAGCCGCGAGCAACAGTAAGATCACTACGCCTATGAGTGAGTGAGCGAAGCATCGCATGACGACCTCCGTTCGGCGCGGGGCAAGGCCTCGTTACTTCCGGGCGTCTCTAGCCATAGACAATAAACCCGGGTCAGGTAGATTTGCAAAACAACCGGCCGTTACTCACGGCGTTTAATTATGCTGAAGGTTACCAGCGAAGCGGCATACGTGCTGAAGGCGGCGCGCGAGGGCGTCACAACTCCTACCGCGGGACTTCGCATCAAGCGCGCGGACAACCCTAATGACGGATGGGACGGCTTTCGGATCGGCTTCCAGCAAGAACCCGATGCGACCGACCAGGTCTTTGAGCAGGATGGACTGCGCGTCTTCGTCGCCGCCGATGTCGCCGACGCGCTTAGCGATCGCGTCCTCGATGTAGACGCTACCTCGCACGGCGCAGAGCTAGTATTTCGATAGAACTACCGCCGAATGGCTTACTTGCTCGCCACCGGATGGCTGAAGGCCGCGATCATATCGCGCCATTGATCGCCGAATGCGAGGAGCATCACCTGCTGATTGATCTGCTCGTTGCGATCGAGGCTGTGCATCGCGCCGCCGCCGTCACGCGTCAGCACCTGATATGCGAGCTGAGTCTCACGATAGAACTGCGGCAAAGCCCCATCAGCATGCGGCGAACCTATCTCGCCGTGAACTTTCTTTTCGAACGCCTGCTCAAAGCGCTCATGTTCCAGGCGCGAGAGATCGACCGCATTGAAGGTCCCGTTGCGCGCACGAAAGCCGGCAATCATTTCGCGCGTGGCGGCGAAATCATCCTTGGACGGCGGAGTATCGGCGACCAGCACGATGACTTTTTTCGCGTATGGGCGCCAATCCATCTTGTCGATCGCCGTCGCGATTCCGCCGCGCACATTCTCTTCCCATTGGTCCCCGCCCGAGGCGCGGATCGATCCTAAAAAATCCTCCAGCTTCGATGGCGACAAGGTGAGTGGTTGCGCATCGATAGCCTCGCCTTTCCCGCCGTAGACCACCATCCCGATTTTTGCGGTCGGCACCAGCCGATGAATGGCCGCGACCAGTTCGCGCATTTTTGCTTTGACGTCCTGAATCACGAGCGACATCGATCCGGTACCATCGATCACCAGCACCACATCGAGGCCCTTGCGTCTAAGCTCGAGCAGATAACCACCGAAGCCGCCGCCGATGCCCGGGCCGCGCCCGCTACCGATTCCTGGGCCGCGGCCGAGTCCGATTCCGTCCGCTGGCCCTCCACGCATGTAAGTATCGAGAGCGCCGACGTTAACCCCAGATGTTGTTGGAGGTTCGGAAAGCGTTGTCGGTTCGATTTCCGGCATCGGCTGAGTGTCGAGATCGAGGCCGCGCATCTCATCCCCGCTTCCACCGCCGCCGCCCGCTTCCATCGTCAAGATCGCGAGATCGCGCGCGCGACTTTCATGCATCGTGACGATGAGAAACAGCAGAAGGAACGCATGTAACGATATCGAAAGCGGGAAAGGTCCGCCGATGAAACGAAGTGCGCTGCCGACGACGCTATGGCTTCGTGGCGCGTCGTCATCAGAGCGCGCGCGCCAAATCAGATGCGCGATCAGAATCGTTGAGACGCAAATCGCCGTCGCCGCCAGAAGGATCATCATCACGGCCTCACCTCCGAATATGTGCGAGTGTGCGAAAAGAAAGGCCGACCGAATTTTGCGCCCCGTTTATTCGATGGTGCGGCCTCTATGCCTAAGACGGTCGCGCGGAGTTTTCTTGCAAAAGAAAAATGTCGCGGGTCTTTTGTGCTACGGACTTCCGATAGCGCTTATACGCGTTCCACGCGCACCTTCGGAATCGACACAAAATCCTCATCCTGCGTGTAGATCGGAAGGTCGTGAGCGAGTGCGGTGGCAGCGATCCACGTATCCATAATCTTGGGACGTTTCCCGTCGCGCCTCGCTTCAGCCACGATCTCGGCGAACATTCTTGCCACCTCCGCGTCGATCGGTATCGGTTCAAAAGCGTTCTGCACCGCGGTCAGGGTACGCAGACGTCGGGCTCGCGTGCTTAAACCATGCGCCATCAAAACACCCAGGTGGAGTTCTGCGATAGTTATGACGGAGACCGCCGCAGTTTCCGGCAGTTCGCCCACTGGCCGCCCAACTTCTCTCGCGATGAAGACTGAAGTATCGAGCAGACTTTTCCGATCAGGGCGCCCTGTCGCCATTGTCAAAGCTCGTCGATGGTTGCACTTATCCGAGCAAGATCGCGCGCGAAATTCCGATCCAACGAGGCTCGGCGCAGCAGCGCGGCTACATCATCTTTGGACACAAAGGTGCGGCGCGCGCCTTCAACCGGAACCAGGTCTGCGACCGGGCGCCCATCGACGGTTATACGCATGCGTACTCCAGCTTCAACCTCGCGCAGCACCCTGCTTACCCGGTTGCGAAGCTCGCGCTGTGGAATGGTCTTCATGATCTGTAGCAGATTGCCTACGCAAGCCTACTCTCAATCTTCGTGTGCGCACAACTCGAGCAATGCGTAACGCTTCTGCAGCCTCAATCTGTTAGTGGACTGTGCTACGGGTTGGTGCCACTCGTGATGCCGCGCCCGAAGGCCGCGACCTGGCCCTGCCATTGTTCGCCGAAAGCCAGCACCAGTACCTGTTGGTTGATGTGGCTGTCCTTGGTCAAACTGCGCATCGCGCCGCCGCCCGCATTGGCGAGCACCTTAAACGAGGCGCGCGTCTGCTGATAGAACTCTGGCAGCGGCGAGATCTTCGGCGGCTCCTCGCGATGTACCTTGAGCCAGAACTCGCGCTCGAACCGCTCGTGCTCTTCGGCCGCGACGTCGACGGTGTTGAACGTTCCGTTATTGCTCCTGAACTGATGAATTTCCGCGATCAGCGGCTGGAAGTCATCCTTCTTCGGCGGCGAATCACCCACCAACACGATCACTTTCTTGGCGTAGGGTTTCCAGTCCATCTGATGGATCGCGCTATTGACCCCGCCGGCGAGATCCTCTTCCCATTCGTCGCCGCCTTCCGCATGCAGGGTGCCGAGAAAATCCACCAGCTTCTGCGGATTGAGCGTGAGCGGCTGAATATCCATCTTCTTGCCCTTGCCGCCGAACACCACCATCCCGACCCGCGCGATCGGCACCAGGCGATGAATCGCGTGCACCAACTGCGCCATCTTCGCCTTCACGTCGTCGATGATTAACTGCATCGAGCCCGTGCCATCCACCACAAGGACTACGTCGAGCCCTTTACGGCGCAGCTCTCCGATGAAGCCGCCGAATCCTGAACCGATGCCTTTGCCATAGCCCGAGCCGACACCGCCGCCGCGACCGATTCCGATTCCGCCGCCGCCCGCGGCGCGCACGTAGTCATTCGCCAGGCCGACCGCCTGCGACGTGTCAACCGCAGTGGGCTGATCCATCTGTTGCGGCGCGGTATCGGGCATCGGAACTTCCGGCATATCGAGGTCGTTCATCTCGCTGCCACCGCCTCCGCCGCCGCCAGCCTCGAGGTTAACCATGATCAACTCGCGGCCGCGCTGCTCGTGCACGGTGATGATGAGAAACAAGATCAGTGCGACGTGAATCGTGACCGAGAGTGGGAACGGACCGAGCATGAAGCGGGTCGCGCTGCGAATGCTCTCGATGAGCTCGCTGGTCGATTTGCGAATCGCATGGTAGGTCGACTCGTCATCTTCGCTGATGGCCGCCATGGTGGCCGCCTGCGCCGCACGATCGCCTCGAGGTTCAATCGCCAGCCCGGTGCGTGCGAGTGCAGCCACATCGCGCAGGCATAGTGCGCATCCCGCGACGTGCGATTCCCAATGGCCGTATTCCGCGGCCGAAAGTGCATGCGATGCGAACGCGGCCAGCACGTCCGGATCGGGGCATTCGCTTTCCGAGTCGGTGATACTCATACCGAGTCCTCGCGCGATGAGCGTGTCAAAAGAGTCTTTGCCGTTGCCTCGCGTCGCCATCACTTAGCCTGCGCCAGGACTTCCGCCAGGTTGAACGGCCAGTCCTCGGTTGCATATTCGAAGCACGAACTAATCTGGTCGGCGCTCAGGTGATATTCGTCGCTAAGATTCTTTTCGACTTCTTCGCGAATCTTGTTTCGGGTCTGCGCGAGCTTGCGCGAAATTGTCGATTCGTGTTCGCCTATCAGAGAGCCGATCTGCGCCAAGGTCAGCCCTTGCAAGTAGTAGTATGAGATCCTTAGACGGTCCGAGGGCGGAAGTTTTGCAATGGTGCGCTGGAGCGAGTCGCACAGCATTGTGAGATAGCGCCCGCGCTGCGGATCGTGCGGCGACTGCGGCTCGCACGCGGCGTGATTCATCGAGCGCTCGGCCGCATCGTCCATCGGCTCGTGAATTTTGGTCGCGCGCCATACATCGGCCGCGCGGCGCGCGATCACCGTTCGCAGCCATGCCGCGAGCGGACTTCGGCCATGATAGCGATCGAGTGGGGAGTTGCGCGCGCCGTTGTTTTGCCGCAGCCCGTACAAATCGGCATATAGGGAGTCGGCCAGCTCGTGCGCCGCCGACGCATCCGAGATCAGCGCGCGCGCCGCTCCCTCGGCCACCGCGCGGTATTTGGCGAGGAATTCGCGCCAGGCATTCTCGTTACCGTTGCGGCATGCGGCCGCGAGCGCGAGATCGTCGACAAACAACGAGTCTAGAAATGCGTCTATTTGATCGGATGAGGTGAATTCGGGGCCGCTTTCGTGCCGGCGCGCATAGCTACGATAGAGCGCATCAGCGAACGTGCCCTCAGAGAGATTCCATTTCCCGGCGCCGCTCTGCCGATACAGCCTCTCGATGCTGTGGCGATGGTCGCGGTGGAACTGCGGGAAGGATTCCGCCGTCATGTTTTGAATGGCCGACCCATTGGATGCCCCAAAATCCATTGTCGGACCGCGCCACGCTGCGCACAAGATCCGTAATTTAGCGTTTGAGGCGCTAAATTTTGAATCGGATGTGGATGATGTCGCCGTCGCGCATCACGTAGTCGCGCCCCTCGAGGCGCAACTTGCCCGCCTCCTTCACCTTCGCATCCGACTTGAGCTGGGCGAAATCCTCGTAGCTCACCACCTCGGCGCGGATGAACCCGCGCGCAATGTCGCTGTGAATCTTCGCAGCCGCATCCAGAGCTGACGCGCCGCGCTCGAGCGACCATCCATGCGCTTCCGGCTCACCCGCGGTGTAGAACGTCATCAAGCCGAGGTGATGATAAAGCGCGGCGATGAGCCGATCGCGCGCGGGCGCATCGAGACCCGCGGCCTTGAGCATCTCGGTCTGCCCAGCAGGGTCGAGCTCCCATAGCTCCGACTCGAATGCGGCGGCGAGGCGGAACACCTCGATGCCGTGGGCCTTCACCGCTTCATGTTCCTTCGCGGTGATGTCCGCCGTTGCGCGATCCATCTCGCAATTAATGACGACCAGTACCGGCTTGCGCGAGAGAAATCCGAAGCTCGAAAACGCAGTGTTCTCCTGCGCGGTCGTTTCGAGCAAACGCAGCGGTTTGCCCTGCTCGAGCCATTTAAGGAATTTCTCCAGACCCGCGCGCTCGAAGTCGCTGGGATTTTTTTCCTTCTTTAGCCGCTCGAGCCGGCGCTCGGCCTGATCGAAATCGGAAAAAATCAGCTCGCCCTCGATACTCTCGATTGCGGATGCGAGATCCTTCTCGTTGCCGGCGTGTTGCGGGACGACGACCAGCAGCGCATCGAGGTCGCGCGTCAGTGGGAGCAGACTCGGATCGAGCGCCGCGCCCTCCTTCTGCTCCTTCGGATTCGGCGCGAAGTCAAGCACCGTCAGCTCGACCGGGACTTTCTTTTTCGAACCGTAAGTGGCCTCGAGGAAATCGAGGCGCGCATCAGCCACCTTGATTTGACCCGGGCGGCCGCGGTTTTTTCCCTCGGCAGCGCCGGGAATCGGCGCGAGCCCGGTCAGCGCGTGGAAGACAGTAGATTTTCCGGCGCCTCGCGCGCCAATGATTCCAGTTTTCACTATGAAGAGTTAATCACAAAGCGGCGACTACACTTAAGAGGAGTCTGTGACGCGCCGCCGCGCCTGTGCTATGCAGCGAATCGAGTAAGGAGACATCGACGATGCCGAAAGCCCCGGCCGATTACCAGATGCGTTATCCGATCGATTTCGCGGAGATCGGGCCCAACGTTCACAAGGTGGTGCAGTTGTATGCGCAGGACCTCGGCAAGTCGCGCGGCATTCTATGGATGCCCGCGAAGAGCAAGCCGAAGACCTGCGTCATCATGGCGCATCCGCGCGCCGAGTTCGGCCATCATTATTCGATTCCGTATTGGGTCGATGCGGGCTACGCGGCGTTCGCGCACAACACGCGCTACCTCAACAATGACTCAACTATGATTCATGAGAGCATCCTGCTCGACCTCGCCGCGGCGATGAAATATCTGCGCGAGGAAGAAAGATTCGAGCATATCGTAATGCTCGGGAACTCGGGCGGCGGCTCGTTATTTTCCTATTACGACGCGCAGGCGCGTGCGCCCAAAGGGAGCCGGGTCGCATCGCCACCGGGCGGTGGCCCGCCGGATCTCAATAAGTATGATTTCCCTACCGCGGACGGTTTCATCGTACTCGCGGCGCATCCTGGGCAGGGGATGGTGCTGATGAACTGCCTCGATGCGGCGGTGGTCGATGAGAACGACCCGCTTGCTAGTGACCCCGACCTCGACATGTATGACGAGCGCAACGGATTCAAGACGCCGCCGGCGGAGAGCCGCTACTCGCCGGAGTTCCTCGCGAAATATCGCGCAGCACAGCGGGCGCGATGTGCTCGCATCGATGCGATCGCGCGCCGCCACATTGCCGAGGCGGATAATGCTCGCGCTGCGATGCGCACGGAGAGCTTCAAGACGGAGCAGCCGGCGAATCGGCATTTCATCGAGCGCCGCGCGATGGCGCCCCGGATGATGTTCGTGTATCGCACGCAGGCGAATCCGAACTACCTCGATTTGTCGATCGATGCATCGGAGCGCGCGGTCGGCTCGATCATTTCGCCTCGCCCAGACATGGCGAACTATGTCGTGTTCGGACTCGGGCGCATCGTCACGCCGGATGCGTGGCTATCGACATGGTCGGGGCTGTCGTCCTACGCACGCACCGCGGCGAATCTGCCGAAGGTGACAGTGCCGACGCTGGTGGTGGGTGCGAACGGCGATCAGGACATCTTCATTTCGGACGTGAAGGCGGAGTATGAGGCGTCGGGCGCGAAAGACAAGCAGCTTGCGTTCATCGAGGGCGCGGACCACTTCATGCGAGCGGGCGGAAGTAAGGCGAACCTCGGCGATCCGCGGCCTCGGCTGATGAAGACGTTGGTGGAATGGACGCGGGAACGTTTCGCGCCTTGATATCTTTCATGAGCGCGAGCGGTTAGCTAATCTTCGGAGTCCGCGCGGATGGGATGCCACCCTAGCTCAGTTGGTAGAGCAGCTGATTCGTAATCAGCAGGTCGTCGGTTCGAATCCGACGGGTGGCTCCAAATACCTCAACAAAATCGATAAGTTATGACGCTGGCCGAACTGAAGGAGCGGCCATAGCCGTTCTGTGTCACCACTGTGTCACCAGTGAGCGAAGGCACGCCATTTTCCAGCCGTTGTCTAGATCCACTCAGCGCTTTCATCGGTGCCCCGTCAGGCTTGCATCCAGTTGTTCAAGCTTTGATTTCAGCGTTCGGCGAGAATTGTGTTCCATTCGACCCAGCTCGTCGAACAATCTCTCAGTGTCATCGGTTTTCTTTGCCTCGATAGTCCCCTTTATCTCCACAAGCTTTTTCGCCGCGTCAGCCCATCGCCTCCCGCCAACGGCTCGCCCGGACCATCGCCCGTCCTCAAACAAAGCAATCACACGCTCGATTGATACGCCTAATCTTTCCGCAAAGAACGCATCGATCGCCTTAGCAGTCTGCAGTTGTCTCGCTGTCTGGCGCAGAGGCTGGAGGACTTTCCACGCAACGTAACGGTCTGGGCACTTTTTTCTCGACAGCTTTTCAGCCAGAAGGTGCACTTCGGACGTGTCCAACTCCGTCAGATATCGAGCCTCGTGGTAGATGAGTGTCACGTAGTCAGCGAATTTCTCGATCGATCTCATTTTCTGCGCTGATCGTACTTGCCTTCCAGGTTCTGAACAATCGCGCACTGCTCTCGTTGTCTGGGGCCACTCCTCGTTCGCGCTACCTCCGCCCAACGGCAAGGAATTTGCTCCATGCAAGTCCAAGCGAGCTCCACTGTTGATGTGTGAGTTCCAGATTTTCACGGTGAGGCGTCGGCATGGAGAGGAGCGTCTATCAACGGGCACGGCAGGAATGGGACGAGCGCTACGCTGATCTCGTTCTTGGCAAACGCAACTGGCAGATCGCGGCAGCTGGCTCGATCGCCGTCAGCCTTATCCTCGCTGGGGGCATCGTCTGGCTCAGCACTCGCAGCCGCTTTGTCCCATACGTCGTTCAAGTGGACAAGCTCGGTTACGCGCTCACGGCACCGCAGACTTTGAGCGCAGACAGCTCCAGCCAGCTCACTGACGATCGCATCGTCCGCTACGAACTCGCCGGCTTCATACGTTCAGCGCGAGAAGTAATCGCCGATCCTGCCGCGGAGCACCAAGCCATCCAGCAGGTCTACAGCCGCACGCGCGGCGCAGCATATGCATTGCTGGACGCCTACTACCACCAGAACAGCCTCGAACATGATCCGTTCAAGGTTGCGGAGCATCAGACCGTAACCGTCCAGATAGATTCGATTCTGTCGCTCTCCAAATCATCGTGGCAGGTGCGATGGACCGAGCAGGCGCTCGATCTCCAAGGCACGACGATTGGCACCAGCCATTGGGAAGCGGTTCTCGACACTCAGATCGTCCCGCCAACTTCTGACCAATCGATCCTGACGAATCCACTTGGCCTCTACGTGACTCATCTCAGTTGGACGGAACAGCGGAGCTGAAGGAGGAATTCCGATGCGAGCTGTCGTGACAGCAGGTTGTCTTTCCCTGGCGTTCATCATCGCGTCTTGCGCGGCAAAGACTCCACCGCCCCCGCCGCCGCTCACGCTCGTGACGAACGACATGGCGAGCCCGGAGCCAACGCCCACGCCTTTCACAGGAGCGCAACTGCTGGCGCAGCAACCGAGCGAGGTTCGGCAGGCAGTCAAAGAACACGCCGATAACGGCAACTGGCCGACTCACGATACCGGGAGATATGTCCTATATCCATACGGCCAAGGGCCGGATCCGACCGTCAACTGCGCGCCGCTGCGAACCACAGACGTTCAACTTCAGCCAGGGGAGACCATCACCGACGTTGCGAGCGGCGACAGCGAGCGCTGGATGGTGATTCCCGCCGCCTCAGGTGATCCACAGAATCCAACTCCGCACCTCGCGCTCAAGCCCCAGACGGCGAGCATCAGCACCAATCTCACCATCTACACGACCAAGCACATCTACCATCTGATGCTCCGCTCACGGCCGGGTCACGAGATGCAGGAGGTGCGCTTCTATTATCCGGATGAACTGCTCGCAGCGATGCGCGACACGGATAAGGCAGCGAACGAACAGAAGGCCAATCCACCTTCCGATGGCGCGGTCTCATCTTTGAAATCACTGGACTCGGGAGCCATGAACTTCGCATACGCAGTCGCCGGAGCCAAAGTTCCGTGGAAACCCGTTCGAGCTTTCGACGATGGCAAGCACGTTTACATCCAGATGCCGCAGCGCACGGAGTCGAGCGAGTCTCCCGTCCTGATGGTCGCGTCCAACAGTGGAAATCAGATGGTGAACTACCGCGTCAAAGGCGACTACTACGTCGTCGACAAATTATTCAGTGAAGCAGTTCTCGTCTCAGGCGTCGGACGCAACCAGGACCGAGTGACGATCGACTACACCGGCGATCCGAGGTGACGGCGATGGCGGCGATAGCAAACGTGTCAGGACCGAGTCAGCCTACACAGCGTCGCGGTGGCGCGCGGCTTACGAGAACGCTCTTGATCGTAGTTGGCAGCGTGCTGGCGGGAGCGGCGCTCGTAATGACCGTCGCGCTCCACTCCGCAACACAACTCTCATCCTCATCAACTGTCAGGAACGATAGCAACGAGATCACGCCAGCGGAACAGAGCGAAGCCGTGCGAGAGCTCGAAGCGTCGGGCAGGCCGCCTGTGCACGCGGCCCTGAAAACAACACCGCCTCAACCTCCTCCGGCCGAGATCAGGCCCCAGGCTTCGACGCCTCCACCGATTCCGCAACCGGCGAGCAGATTCACGGAATGGAGCAAAGACGAATACATGAAGGCGCTCTCTGCTCCGCCGTTGATCGAAGCGTTCCACAAAGGTCAGACCCTGCAGATTCCATCGCAGACGGCGCAACAGACTGGCGGAACTGAAGGCCTTACGAACACGAATCCGAACCAATCGTCTGTCGGCGCAACTGCCCAGCTGCATCGCGCCGAGTCTCCGTACTTGATCACCGCAGGCAGCGTGATTCCTGCCCTTCTGATCAGCGGCATCAACTCAGATCTGCCCGGACCGATTCTCGCGCAGCTACGAGAGAACGTCTTCGATACCGCAACGGGTCGCTGGGTTCTGTTGCCGCAGGGAACCAAGCTCATCGGCTCGGACAAGAACGAAACAGGCTACGGGCAACAGCGTGTACAGATCGCATGGAAGCGTCTCGTCTTTCCGAACGCATCGAGCATGGATTTGCCGGAGATGCCCGGAGCCGACGCGGCCGGCTACGCCGGTTTCAACGACCAGGTCAACAACCACTACGCCGAGAGGTTCGGCACCGCCGCGCTCCTCTCCGTGATCAGTGCCGGCCAGATGGTTGGACAGATGGGAGCGTTCGGCGGAGGGACAGGATTCTCCGGCCCCTACGGGTACGGCTACACCACGCCAAACCAGATGGCTTTGCTCGGTGAGATGGGCGGCGCATCCGCAAGTCAGCAGCTCGGACAAGTCGGACAGAACAGCATTCAGCGCGGGATGAACATCCCGCCGACCCTCGAAATACGGCCCGGCTATGAGTTCAACGTGATGGTCACCAGCGATCTCATACTGCCGGGACCGTATCGGAACTGAGCGCAGGAGCACGGACATGGAATCGGACTCTGTGACTAAGAGGACTGTTGCTCCCTGCTTCACGCTGAGGATCAGCGGAACGCTGAAACATGAGATCGACAAGTACCTCGAGTACGGGCGCGAGATGGCACACGTTGAGATGGATCGGATTGAAGTGGCGCACTCCATGCTCTGGTACTTCCTCGACAACAACGAGGAGTTCACGGCGTGGCGAAGGAGCCGCGCAGCAAAGGACGTGATGCGAATCAAGAAAAGGAGTTCCGAACATGAAGCTCAGACTCAAAGAGAAAGAGCAGCCATCGGTACAGTTGCGGCTTACGTTGCCAGGCAGCCTCAAGGAATCACTGGACGAATACGTGGGCTATTTGCGCGACAAGCTTAAGCGCGAGACCGATTGCAAGGAGGTCGCCATCGAGATGCTGAAGCACTTCGTTGAGAGCGACCGTGACTTCAGGGTGTGGCGGAGCAGGCGATCAGAAGCATCGCTGCCATTACCTCACGCGCGTCAGAAGAAGGCTGAGAGAGAGGAAGGGAACGGGGCAGTTGGGGCGATGCGGTCGTAGGGCAAGATAAAGGTTTTACCGTACCGTGGATGCACTTCGTCACATTCCCCTTGTACGGCGCGGGATTTCTTCCCCGTACCGCATCGCCGTGCCCCGTATTTCAGGCGGACTTAGAAGTGCCGCGTTCACCGCTTTGGGCGCGGTGCTGATCCTTGCTCCGGTTGCGATCTTCTGGACGTTCGATTTGCGTGTCGCGCTCACCGACAGTTCGTGCGCTCCAGGCATCTATCACGCGGTGAATCGCGAGCCATCACGCGGCGATTTAGTGCTGGTATGTCTGCCGGAAAACGTCGCGCGTTTCGGGTTAGAACGCGGCTACCTCTCCCGTGGACGCGGATGCGGCGATGGCATCGAGCCGGTCGGAAAGATGCTCGCTGCAGTCCCCGGCGACACTGTGGAGATCGCTCCAAAATTCGTCGCGATCAACGGCAAGCCACTGAGCAACACGGCAACGATCTCGCGCGATAGCCGCGGCAACACGGTGACTCATCTTTCATGGGGACTTCGACGCGTTCAACCCGGGCAAGCATGGCTGATCGGACGTTCGAACGCTCGCAGTTGGGATTCGCGTTACTTCGGATCTGTGCCGCTCACTTCGATTCGAGCCGCGCTGAAACCAATCGTGATCTGGTGATCTATGTCTGACGGTCTTCATACCAAGGAGCAGGGACTTAGAGTTCATCACCTTGCCAACCTCGGTGGCCTAGTCGCGCTCGCGGGTCTCGATCATCAACCGCCCGATCTGCTTCTCGGCACGCTTATGGAAGTAGCGCGGCGGCTGCCTGAGCTGCCCGCTGAACGCCGGGGCCAGATCGCCTCCGCTGGTCGCTCCAAGCTTGATGAACGCGCGACCTCCAAGCGCGCGTGGAAATCATGGAGCCGGGCGCGCGAACTGCACAACCTCACGCTGTCGGCGTCTCAGATCAGAGCCATCATCCGCGCGCTTGGCGGTACCCAGCCCGGCGATTCAAGCGCTCTACCGCATGTAATGCTCCAACTTCTATCGAGGACATCGTAGTGGCGGACCTACTGCGTGAGGACCTCGAAATCCGCCCGCGTCCGCCCTATAAGCGCGGCGAGCGCCGGTCGCGCAATCGCATTTGGTGGAGAGCACTCTCCTGGAAACATCGTCAGCCGACTCGCTCGAATACACGATTGGAACAACGCGGCTCCGGCATCGTCAGATCGCCCCGCGCATACATGCAGCGGAGCGTCGTCAAGACGTCTTATTCGCGCAACACAAAGTCTGCCCCGTGGGCAGCCCACGGCCGTTACCTCGCTCGCGAGGGTGCGCAGCTCGAGACCGGCAAAGGGCGCGGATTCGACGCAGCGCGCAGCGATATCGATCTGGCGAAGACGCTCGCTGGATGGCAGAAGGCCGGCGATCAACACATGTTCCGCTGGATCGTTTCGCCTGAAAACGCCGCTCGTCTCGATCTGCATGCGCATGCGCGCGAACTCATGAGCGAGGTCCAACGCGATCTTGGAACCAGGCTCGAATGGACCGCGATCGATCATCACGACACCGACAATCCGCACATTCACATTCTGGTCCGAGGGCGAGATGAGCAAGGGCAAACTCTCAGAATCGATCGCGACTACATCAAATCCGGCATACGTACGCGAAGTTCCGAAGTTGCCAGTCGTGCGCTTGGCCTCGTGTCAGAGAACGAACTGCTGGCAGCACGCGGCAGACTCGTCGCGCGAGACCAGTTCACAGAAATCGATCGCTTTCTCGTGAGACGCGCCAACGGCCAACGCGTAGTCACGCTAAGCCAAAAGCCACCGCATGACGCGCACGCTCGCGAACGCAGATCGCAGGACACCGCACGCCTCGACTTTCTGGAAAAGAATGGACTTGCAGAGAAGGTCGGAACACTCTCGTGGCGGCTCGCGCCCGATCTCGAAACTTCCCTGCGCGCGCACCAACTAAGCAACGACGTTATCAAAGGCCGCGCCGCACAACTCGACAGGGGCCACGATCAATCAGCGATCGCAAAAGGGTGGCAGCGAGATACACGAACAACGGGCCGCGTTCGCATCGAGCAAAACAACAAGGAGCGCTCACGCTGATGGCCAGACAGTCGCTCCCATATCGAACGCCGCGCCTGCGAACCGCAGCCGAGCGAGAGATCACCTTAGCCGCTTTGATTGCGGTGGGATTCACCGCCGTCCTGTCGCTTGGCATTGCCACTCAACATGTCGCTACGCTTCTGGGACACGCCGCCGTTTTGGGGACTCCGATGGCGGTCCTGCCGTTTGTCGGCGAGCTCTACCGTCCGTGGGCGATCCTCTTATGGGCGTGGCAGTGGCGCAGCGTGGCAGCAGCGAAACCGATTCTCGCGGTCGGAATGCACATCTTCGAGTATCCAACTCTCGTTGTGACCGGCCTCGCGATGGTTGCTGTTCAGATTACAAAAGAGACAAACGTCGCGGTCGAAGACCTTCACGGCTCCGCGCATTGGGCGAACAAGCGTGAAGTTCAGGGCACGGATCTTCTAAACAGCGATGGCGTTTATGTGGGCGCTTGGCAGTCTGGACGTAAAACACACTATCTCCGCGACGGCGGACCAAGCCACGTCCTTGCGTTCGCTCCCACCCGAAGCGGGAAGGGCGTCGGGCTGGTAATCCCGACACTGCTCAGTTGGCCAGGGAGCGTCGTGATCCACGACATCAAGGGCGAGAACTGGCAGCTAACCGCAGGATGGCGCCAGCGCGCTGTGGGCAGTGTCTGTCTTAGATTCGACCCCACCTGCAGCGATGGCACCGCGGCCCGCTACAACCCGCTCGCCGAAGTCCGCGTGGGGCCGGAAGAGGTCAAAGACGCGCAAAACATTGCCGACATGCTGATAGATCCGGCAGGCAACGCACCACGCGATCACTGGGACATCACTGCGCACGACCTTCTTACCGGCGTCATCCTACATGTCATCTATGCGGAACGTGACAAAACGCTCGCTGGATGCCTCAGCTTCCTCAATCCGCCAGAGCACGATCAGGAAAAAGCGCTCCAGGCGATGATCGGTACGCGGCACAGCCACGACATCACGCACGCGGTTGTCGCCGGGGCAGCGCAATCACTCCTCAGCAAGAGTCCCAACGAGCGCGCGTCAGTTCTGAGCACCGCGACGCGATGCCTCACCCTGTACCGCGATCCAATCGTCGCGGCGAACACCGCCGAGTCAGACTTCTCAGTCTCAGACCTCATGCATCATGCACGGCCAATAAGCCTCTATCTCACCGTACCGCCTTCGGATCTCACGCGAACGCGCCCCCTAATGAGACTGCTCTTGGCGCAAATCGGCAACCGTCTGACCGAGCACCTACACACGCACAGCGATCTTCAGACCAAGCGCCGACTGTTATTGATGCTCGATGAGTTTCCAGCGCTGGGCCGTCTGGACTTTCTCCAGACGGCGCTTTCCTACGCAGCCGGATATGGAATCAAGGCGTACCTGATCGCTCAGGATCTGAGCCAGCTATACGCCGCATACGGACACGACGAATCGATCCTGTCGAACTGCGGCGTGCGCGTCGCATACGCGCCGAACAAGATTGAAACAGCGCGCCTCATTTCAGACATGGCCGGCAGCGCGACCGTCCGACACGAGCACCGAACATATAGCGGCACTCACCGGACTATCTCCGAACCGGCCATCCAGCGACCGCTGCTCACGCCCGATGAGGCGATGCGATTGCCCGAAGACGCAGCGCTGATCTTTGTCTCAGGAAATCCGCCGATCTACGGCGCGAAGATTCGCTACTACCTCGATTCCGAATTCAAGGCTCGATCGCTGATGCCAGCACCCAAACACTCAGATCGGATCGGCGGCACACACGAATGGCCTTTGGCATCGGCTCAGAACGGGAACACCAACGGACACCAGGCCCAGAGCAACGACGGCCTGCAGGAGAGTGCCTCGAGCGATGAAGATGGGCGCGATCACACGGAACGGAATGCCGATAGGGAGTGGCTGTTCAAGTGAGAAACAACGCACGCGAAGTTTCCTGCTATTTGAGCGCTGACGAAGCTGCGCGCTTTCGAGAAGCGGCGGCTTCATCGAAGGTCTCGTTGTCGCGATATCTCAGGCAATGCCTCCTCGACTACGAGCGAATCACTGGCGACCTAACCAAACCGAATTCATTCGCTCTCTCGGAGACGGAAGAGCGTCTCTCACGAAGGATCGAGGCGGAGAGCAGGCGAGTTGCGACCGTGCAAGGTCACTTACACCTGGTCCTCGCGATGCTTGATCGGCTGGCGTTCATTTCACTCGTTCATCTACCCGAGGTCCCGCCAGACAAGCGCAAGACAGTATTGGCGAGTGGAACTCGGCTCTATGAGAACTGGCGTCGCGCCGTCGCGGAGCTCACGGAGTCTCCTCCAGAAACCAATCCTCGCGCGACGGAGGATCAGGACGAGACTTCCGAGCAAACGTTTGCAAACGAAGGAGTAGCAAATGGGTTTGGCAGCGATTCAATCGGCGAGACTCGATGAACGGCTGACGCGCGAGCTAGGCACAGCCGTGCTGGCAGCGCTCGACGATCCAGATGTGATCGAGATCATTCTCAATCCGGACGGCTCGCTTTGGTTCGAATCACATACCAAAGGCATGCGGCCGTCGAACGCTAGCATGTCATGTGTCCAGGCCGAACGGCTTATCGGCACCGTGGCATTCGCGCTCAACCGCGTCGTCAACGACAGCCGTCCTGTCATTGAGTGCGAGCTGCCACTCACCGGCAGCCGTTTTACGGGTTGGCTACCGCCCGTGACCAAAGCGCCAGCTTTTGTCATTCGCAAACACGCTCGACTGATTCACACGCTTGAGGATTACCTCCGTGATCAAATCATCACCGAACGTCAAGCAGAGGCGTTCCGTCAAGCGATTGCGGCACGTCAGAACATCGTCCTCGCAGGTGGAACGGGTTCAGGCAAAACTACACTTGCCAACGCGCTGATTCACGCGATGGCCTCCAGCAGCGACGACAACGAGCGATTCATCATCATCGAGGACACGGCGGAGTTGAAGTGCGACGCTCCGAATGTTCTGCAACTACACACGACTGCGGCGACCGATCTGACCTTTCTGACGCGCACCACGATGCGCGCGCGACCGGACCGGATCATCATCGGCGAAGTCCGCGGGGCTGAGGCTCTAGGACTCCTAAAGGCCTGGAACACAGGACACCCGGGAGGCGTCACCACCATTCACGCCAACAGCGCGAGCGCCGCACTGCTCAGACTTGGCAGTCTGGTTCAGGAAGCCAACGTGCCGCCGCAGCCGGAGTTGATCGCCCAGACGATCGATGTCTTGGCGTTCATCGTTCGCACGGCGAACGGCAGACGGGTAACCGAGATGCTCTCCGTTGAAGGATACGACCCGATCAAGAGTTTCAAGCTCAGTCCAATCGGAGGTTCGTTATGAAGACCATCAGCAACTCAGCTCGCAAACTCTACAGCACTCTCGCTGCGGCGACAGTGTTGTGGCCGGCAAAGGCTCTGGCCGCTGTCGGCATTGCCACCTTGCCGTGGGACCAGCCTCTGCAGACCATTCAAGGAGACCTGCAGGGCACCGTCGCTCATGCCGCGACGACCATCGCGGTGATCGCCGCCGGAATGATGTGGACGTTCACTGAGCACGGCACCGGAGCCCGCAAAGTATCAGCCGTCGCCCTCGGAGGAGCGGCAGCGTTGGGCGCCACGCAACTTGTGACAGCGCTGTTTCCCTTCGCGCCAGCTCTTCTGTGACGAGCCATGACGATCGCCGATTACAGAACGACGATTCATCAGTCGCTGACCAGGCCGATCCTCTTGGGAGGCGCCGAGCGTCGGCTTGCCATCCTCAACTGGCTTTTCGTGACCGCGCTCATCTTCGGAGTGGGCCTTCACTTTTACTCCGTTGCGCTGGCGGCAGTTCTGGGCACGGCAGGGCATTGGGGACTTCGCCAGGCCGCGAAATTGGACCCGCAGCTGAGCGAGACCTACGTGCGCCACCTCCATTACCAAGCCTACTATCCGCCGCGCGCGTCGATCACGGCTCCGCCCGCTCCAGTCCACGAATCAATTCCCAAAATTCGCAGGTACTGAACCATGTTCAAAGAATTCAGACCAGCAAATAGTGGCGCCGAACGCGCAAACGGGTTTCCCGATCTGTTGAACTACGCCGCTCTCATCGATCCGGGAGTCATCCTGCTTAAAGACGGATCGCTGCTCGCCGGCTGGCACTACCACGGGCCCGATCTGAACTCCGCAAGCGCGGAGGAACTCGCAGCGCTTTGCCATCAAGTGAACTCAGCTCTCGCGCAACTCGGCGACGGCTGGATGATCAACATCGATCTCATCCGACGCGCGAGCGTCGGCTACCCGGAGAACGGGGCCTTTCCGGACGCCGCGACACAGCTGATCGATAATGAACGCCGGACGCACTACAGCGCGGAGGGCCAGCACTTTGAAACCGTCTATGCGCTGACCCTGACGCATACGCCACCCACGGAGACTCAGTCCCGCGCAGCGCGGCTGTTCCTCAGAGACGAAAAGGACGGACCGGGCTGGGAGCGCGTGCTCGATCTCTTTCGCCGAAATCTCCTCGAGAGCCAAGACGCGATCAGTGCGCGCCTCGATCTGCGCCGCATGGATGACCGCGACCTCTTGTCTCACTTGCACGCCTGCATCACCGGAATGCCCGACCCGATTTTGCCGCCCGACGACGGCGGTTATCTCGACGTTCTGCTCGGCTGCCACGAGTTTCATAGCGGCTTCGAGCCGATGCTGGACGACAGTCACATACGTGCCGTTACCATCGCCGGGCTTCCGCTTCATTCATGGCCGGAAGCGATGGCCTTCCTGGACGAACTCGCCATTCCCTATCGATGGTCGACGAGATTTATGCTTCTCGATCCGGCTGAGGCCGAGCGAACTCTCCGGATCCAGCGGCGCAACTGGTTTCAGAAACGGCACGGACTCGGCGGAATGCTGAAGATGGTCTTCAGTCACGGGACTACCGGACAGACCTTTGAGAATCGAGACGCGGTTCAGATGGCGCGCGACGCCGATGAAGCATTAGGTGAAGCGAGCGCTGGCCGAGTGCGCTTCGGTTACTACACGAGCACCATCGTCGTCATAGAGGAGGATCGGGACTCCGCGGAGACGAGTGCGCGAGAAATCGCTAAGCAGTTACAGCATCACGGCTTCCCAAGTCTGGTCGAGCGCGTCAATGCCAACGAGGCATATCTCGGCTCGCTTCCTGGCCACGGCTATCGTAACGTCCGCCGTCCACTCATTCACACGCGCAATCTTGCCGACCTCTTACCCCTCACCAGCGTCTGGCCAGGCGAGGAGTGTAATCCTTGCCCTTCGTATCCGCGGAACAGCCCTCCGCTATGCTACGCCGCGACCACGGGCGGGACACCATTTCGACTCAACTTGCACGTTGGCGACGTCGGTCACACCCTAATCTTCGGTCCCACCGGCTCCGGCAAATCGACCCTGCTTGGCTTGCTGATCGCGCAGTTCTTTCGCTATCGCGACGCGCAGGTCTTCTGCTTCGACAAAGGCCTGTCATCATTCGTCCTGACGAAAGCTGCAGAGGGCGATCACTACGATCTCGGAGAAGGCGACATTTCCTTCTGCCCGCTCGCCAATGTAAACGACGACAACGAGCGGATGTGGGCGCAGGACTGGCTCGAAACTCTGCTCAACTTGCAGGGCGTTACACTGCTTCCGCAGAATCGCAAAGCCATCTGGCGTGCCCTGCAACTCTTGGGTGACAGCAGATCCGACGCCCGAACCATCACAGACTTAATTCGATTGCTTCAGGATCAGACGCTCCGTGATGGACTCGACTTCTATTCTCTTCACGGCCCGATGGGCCGTTTCCTCGATGCCGACAAGGACGTGCTGGGAGCCAGCCGGTTTCAGACTTTCGAGATCGAAGCCCTGATGGCGATGGGCGAGAAGGTCCTTTTGCCGGTCCTGACGTATCTCTTTCACCGGATCGAACAGCGCATGGACGGAAGACCAACCCTCATCGTGCTCGACGAAGCATGGGTGATGTTGGCCAACGGGGTATTTGGTTCCAAAATCGAGGACTGGCTGCGGACTCTGCGCAAGAAAAACGGCGCCGTCATACTGTCCACGCAGAGTCTCGTTGAAGTCGCCAACTCCCCTCAGCGCGATGTGATTCTCGAGTCTTGCCCAACGAAGATTCTGCTACCGAATCCCGAAGCCCAGAATCCAGCTACTGCCGAGCTCTATCGCAAGTTCGGGCTGACGAGTCGGCAGATAGAGATGCTCTCGTTTGCCATACCCAAGCGCCAGTACTACTACATCTCGCCCGCGGGACGGCGGCTTTTTGATCTCGCACTTGGAGAGGCCACATTGGCTTTCATCGGCTCGGGATCAAAGACGGACATTCTTGAGGCGCGTCGTCTGATTGTGAAACACGGCGATCGATGGGCGGCTGAATGGCTTCGGACACGAGGGCTGCACGAGTGGACCAGCAACCGCGAAGAACTCGGCGGTTCTCAAGTCTCGCCAACGCGCGCGGACAAAGCATTTTACGCCAACGGAAAAGCAACGGAGGCGGTGCAATGAAAGTTACGTTTTTCTCGCCCGAACGGCGGCGCGGTATCCTAACGGCGTCCGCTGCATTTCTGACCCTTCTACTCTCAGCAACCTCCGCTAGTGCGCTGTTCGGCGTCGGCGACGAGGTATTCGATCCGACGATGTACGCCAGCCAACTCCAGCAGCTCCAGCAGCAGACCGCCGAAGTCACGAATCTCGCCCAGCAACTCCAATACATGATCAGGAACACTAACGGCGGCTACGGCGGCGCTTGGCGATCCGATCAGTCGCTACTCAATGAACTCGGCGGGCTCATCCAACAACAGGGCGGGCTCTCATACACGCTCGGAAATCTGCAGGGGCAATTCCAACGTCAGTTCCCCGGTTACATGGTCCCCGCGAACGCCAATCAGCAGAACTCGACCAACACAGCCGTGACGCTGAACACGTTGAACGGCACGCTTGCCGCAGCGCAGGCTCAGGCGCAAAACTTTGCTAACGAGCAGGCGACGTTTGCCGCACTCGAAGCGAGAAACAACACGGCGACTGGACACATGCAGGCGATCCAAGTCGGCAACGAGATCGCCCTGCAACAGGCGCAGCAGATTCAGTTGCTCAGGCAACTAATGGTTTCAATGATGAACGCGCAGAATGTCGCGACCGCGAATCAGATCAACCGCGCAGCGGCTGAAGACGCGAGCAGTCAGCACTGGTTGGAGGCCGGACCTCAGGTGCCCTTCGCCGGTTCATCAACCTACTGACAACAGCGGCTTGGGAGGCATCGATGAAATCAGATTTCGCGGTCGTTTTGGCTGCTCTCGTACTGATCGTTTCCGCCTGCCATCACTCTCCGTCGCAGCAGCAGGCCGATGCGCTCGCATCCTTGCCATCAACCCAGGCCGACCAGCGCTACGGCGCCGAATTCTGGAAAACCCAGCAGCAGAGCTCCAATGACCTGTGGAAACACGCCTTGGAATTTTGCGGGCAACCCGATCACCAAAGCCTCCCAAACTGCGGGCCGGTTCTGACTCTGTCCGCCGACCCAAGTTCTAAGCGTTGGTTGGGCGGAGGAACCAACATTCCTTTCGGCCTCCAGCAGACTCCCGCTGGCAGTTCGACTCCGTAGTTGAGGGCCATCATGAATAACCTCGACAACATTGCGCAGACTTTCCAATGGGCAGGGCAGCGATACATGGCCATCATGCAGCCCTTCGCTCAGAAGATCTTTTTCGGACTAGTTCTCATCGAGATCATCATCACCGCCGTTCACTTTCTGGCGGACCAAGACGAACCCGCGCGCCTTCTAGCCGAACTGATCAGAAAGTCACTGGCGCTCGGCTTCATCTACGCAATGATCGTGAATGCGCCGATCTGGCTCGGCGCCATCATTCAGAGCTTTCAACAGATTGGCGGTCAGGCCGCCGGTATACCGGGGCTCAGTCCGTCCGCCGCTTTCAACAGCGGGCTCTCACTCTTTCAGATCATGTACCGTGGATTTGCCAGTCTCGGATGGTTTCACCTCACAATCGCTGCTCTCATCGCACTGATCGCCGGCCTCATCATGTTTCTATCTTTCGCTCTCATTGCGGGCCAGATGATTCTGGCGATTTGCGAGGCTTATATCGGACTAGGGGGCGGCGTGCTTCTTCTCGGCTTCAGTGGGTCACGCTGGACGATCAGGTTTGCCGAAGGTTTCCTCGGTTGGCTCGCCGGAGTCGGCATCAAGTTGTTTTTTCTCTATCTGCTTGTCGGAGTCGGTCTAACGATCACGGCAGGCTGGAACACCGCGCTAATGGGTTGGACGGTCGGTGATCCGACATTACCGTTGACCATAGCGGGAGGATCGCTGATCTTCATGCTCGTAGCTTGGAATATACCCAACACCGCTGCCTCAATCGTCGGAGGCGCGGTTTCATTAAACCTGAGCCCCGCGTTTGAGACGGCGATGGCCGCTTACGGTGCGGGCAGAATTCTCGGCGGGCAGGCGACCGCCGCACCCGAGCCGTCATTCGCATCCGATACATCACTCAGCAACAGCCTCGACGCTGGCGAACGCGCCGCCACGAACGATTCTTCGAGCCACTCAACCCCACTTCCGGCATCAGCCGTTCCCGTCAGCGGCGGGTCTCGAGCGCAAACATCCCGATCTACGAAGGCGGGCGCTCCGCGGGGGCAGACGCAACTCGTCCGCGGAGGACCATCGAACATAAGCACAACTTCGCTTCGAGGGAACCATTCGACCGTCATCAGTTGAACGACCGGAGCCCAAGCGAACAGTCTTAAATCGACGCTCGGCTCTTTCGGAATCCGCATCGGGCTAGCGCTCCGCGCTTCATACCGATATCGTTCCTGCTAACGATGGTACGGAGGGCCGGGTTGCGCACTCTCCTCCGCAAAAACAAAGTGCACGCTATCATCGATCTTCGAACATGGTAAATTCGGAGACAGAGCCGCCGGTTTTATTTGACGCACTGAGACAAGCGTCACGCAGCCATTTGTCGAGCATTCAAGCCGACGAACGGCGTCACATCCTAACGTTTGGGCCGAGCCATGTGGACGAACTCGGCCACGTTCTTTTTACCAGCCTGCGACGTGGCGGTTTCTGTACCTTTGTGGTGTCGGGGCGACGGTCTTGGAATCCGCATAGCCACTACTTCAACATGGCTCGCCAGGCCGCTGGCCGCGGTCTCAAAATCACTCGAGCTTTCTTATTACCCCATCGCCACTACCGATCCGATACCACGCTAATCGAACATATTCAGATGGACCGCGCCGCCGGTCTAGCGGTGGAGGTCCTAGTGATCGGTGACCTTCTATCAAGCTCCGCCATCCCGTTGGTCGAGAGCCTCGATTTCGGACTTTGGGACGAGACCGTACTGTGCACCGCGATTCGCTCTCCCCATTCCGATTATCAAACGTTGTCTGAGTGGCGAGTCTCTTCCCGTCCTGAAGACGTCCAGCATGGACAAGAATTGATCACTCTGCTCCTGAACAAGGCCACGCGCCTTCCCACCGACGGACGCGAAGACCAACTCAACTTGGAAGAACCGATGTTGAGCACCGCTCCCATCGCCGATTTTCTGAGTAGCGTCCTTTGCCGAGGGAATCATGTCTCTAGCGAAGACTGTTCTTGGTACCACTCTATCTGGCAGTACCTTAGGGTCTTCAATCTGGTCTCTACGCCCACATGGCACTCGGAGTTCTACTTCAGCGCCTTGAAAACCGTTCTGTCATCACTAGATCAACGGCGTGTCCTCATCTCGGGCGCCGCTGACTACTCAACTCTGGCACACGTTCTCTGGACACTCGGATCGACTTCACCGCTCGCAAAGGTCACAGTTCTCGATCTCTGCGAGACGCCACTCTTTCTATGCCGCTGGTACGCCAAGAGCGTAGGATCGCAAATCGACGCCGTTTCCGCAGATATTCTTACCTACACCTCAGAATCGCCGTTCGACTGTATTGTCACAGACGCTTTTCTGACCCGTTTCCCACCGGCCGAGCGAACCCGCATAATCCAACGCTGGTGGACTCTGCTTTCTGCCGACGGCAGGGTAATAACAACAGTCCGTCTCGAGAAAGCGTCCGACTCCACATCTCTTCGAGCGACTCCCGCGCAGGCGGATTCCTTTCGGCACCGAGCAATTAAGGAAGCCACGAAATGGGCTGACTTCCTCAACCTGAGTCCGGCGGAAATCGGGCGTCGGGCGCGACGTTACGCCGAGCAAATGACAAGCTACCCCGTCGAGTCATCCGAGTCTCTGCGTCGCACCTTCGAGGACAACGGATTCGTCATGGATTCCCTTCATGTCGTCGAAGTTCCTGGCGAGTTGGCTCCGACCATCTACGCTGAAGTCGTAGCTCGAAAGGCTTCTGCCAGTGGCAATCAAACATGAGCACGAGCGAGATCTCAGCAGTTGCGTTCGAACCCTATTGGCAATCTTACGCAACGGCCGGCGAAGCCGTCGAACGCGCCAAGAAGGCATGGCGAACTGATTCTCTGTCGAAAGGCATAGTCCAGGCGTCTCTCAAAGCACTCGCCACCTGCCTCACGGTGCCAACAAAGGCGGTACCTCAGGTCGCAACTGTTGGGACCAACATCTACTTCCTATCTCAGTGCCTATATTGGAATGGTATCCGCATAGAGTTGATCGGAACCTCATGCACCTCTGTCGAAGTCCTGAGTTCTCTGACGATACAGGTGCGCGAGCGATCCCGCGAGGCGCTGTGTATTTGCGTCCTGCCGAGCGTCACAGCCAAGCTCCACGAGCGAATAGCTCAGGACGTTAGCGACCAATGTTATGTTCCTGTTTTCTTTTTCCCAGACGATCTTGATGCTCTCGCACTAGCAGACTGGGACCTAACCGATCTATTGGAGTATAAGACTTACCGCTCGCTGGTTCTAGAGAAGCCCGCCCCGGAGACACAGTACGATCGTCGTCTCGTGACAGAGTTCAGATCTCGGTATCAAGAACAGCCGACTGCACTTCAATCGGTCTCTGATGTCCTACACGTGCATTCGGATGATCCTCGCAGATGGGCCCAGCATCCTTCGCTCGGGCGCGTCATGAACGCCCTCCGCGGTGGCCGTTCTTGCCTACTCATAGGCCCTAGTGCTGGCGGTAAGACAGTCCTTGCCTTGGAAGCCGGTAGACAATGCGCCGACGAAGGCATGTCAGTTTTCTATCTGAACATGGGTGCGATAACGGAAGCGGTACCGTTCTCTCTCGTCCAGCTACTAGCTTCTAGCCGTACCAGACATCGCACGATCTACATTCTAGACGATCTGCAAAGCAATCCACAGGCTGCGCACTACCTTTGTCATATCGCCAACCTCTCGAGACGAGCCGCCGAATCGACGCCCATTCTAATCCTAGGAGTTTCGTGGCCGGATTTCGCCCAATCCGGTGCGCAATTTTTGGAAGACTGTCTTCCAGTGTACGTCCGTCCTAAAGACGTCCGCCAGGCAATAATTAGTGAGTACTCGTCGTCTACTGTATCCATCATCGAGAATCGAGATGCTAGTCAAACATTCGATGCCGTCAAGGACGATCTTCAACTCCTCCGCATCTACATAGAGGCTTGTAGCCAACGCCAGAGCGAAGCTCCAACACTCTTCGACATTGCCGCTAGTTATTGGTCGAACCGAACTACTCGCTTTCCGGGTTCCATTCGCGACGCGGAACTAGCAGTTCTCATTGTTGCGTCTTTGGGAAGATACGATCTATCTGTCGCCGTCACATTTGTCGAGCACGAAGCCCACCTAGCGACAGAGGTGATTCCCGGTCTCTTGCAAACCGGGCTTCTCAGACTTTCCCAGAGTCTTTTGACCGTAGGGCACCGATCTCTAGCTGCCTTGCTTGCGGACTGGCTCGCCTCCAAGGGACTTTGGACTCACCTAAAAGCCGCCGGTGGCCCAGAGGATCCGTTCGCCGTCGCCCGGGACTATCTTCGAAGCGCGAGTCCGGCCCTCGCACTAGGCACCCTCCGGGCACTGCAGACTAGAGCGGGATTTAAAGAATCCAGCAAACTAAACAGCCGCACTGCCGCGCTAGTTTCGACTTGGAAAGCATTCAACGCGCTCCTTGAACGAATCGAACATCAACAGTCACTCGATCCGCACTGGGGTGCCGTTCTGTCTTCCGTGATGTTTGCCGTCCAGTCGTTGGCTGAGATTGGCTCTGCGCGAGAAGCACTCCCAAGCATTCGATTCCTTCGGAGTAAGTATTCGCTCGACGGGCGAGGTCAGCTTGAAATCGACACGTCGGGATTGACGACCCTCAGAGATTTCGAACTCATTGCTCAAGCGATGAAAGAGCAAGACGAGCTTACCTCAGAATCTAACGTTCCTAGCAGTTATCTAAAGGCCGGTGACATCGATATAGAGCGATTCCATAAGACTTGGTTGTCCGGCGTTATCCTATGCACCGAAGCGGCCTGCCGCCAAGCTCCAGACAGCGAACTCGAACTGCTGGCGTCAGCGGTCGCTCGAGAGCAATTACCATCCGGGGCGTTCTACCCCGAGCGGGCCATTTGGTCGACCGCACGGGTTTGTATCGGTCTTGCAGCCAGCGGTATGAGCGTACATACCGACGCTTCTCTACGAAAAACCATCGATTGGCTGTTACTCGATACTCATCGAGGAGGTGCGTGCGACGCCGGCTTGTGGTTAAGCGGTACCAAACCTTGGAACAGCGACTTGGAAGTCACCGCGATGACCTTGCTGGCCTGTGTTGCGTCTGGAATTGATCCGGACGACGACCGGCTGAAGGTCGCCCGGAGTTTCCTTATTTCGCAATCTGATCAATGGATAAAACATGGTCATGAGCTTGATGGTGCGCTAGCAGCACAGGCCTACCTGGAGTCCGGGGGAGCATGGGACGACATTGTCGACCAAGTTCAGCGTCTGAGCGAGTGGGCTCAAGGTGAGGCCTTCTGGCGCACCGCGACTTTTACATCCGAGCAGTCGTTCGAGCAGTCTTGCCGAGTCGCGCAAATCGCCTCGCATCTGCTCGCCATCGGTTGGTCTGCCATACGAGCGGACTTGCCTTTGCTTCTTCAAGCTCTAGATGCGCCTGAGACGCACGGCCTCTGGAGGTCATCTACTCTCGCTCAGGCTGACGTCTCTCAAACCCCTCTTCCACCTTTCACGGACAACTCGTCAAAACTCACCATCGCCGATAGCATGGGAGATCCCTCCACTATCGAACTCTTAGAAAGCATAGTCACTCTCCGGGTCGAGGATCTCTCAGTCGTCGGTAAGTATTGCCGCTCGGAGGAGAAGATACGAAACCAACTTAAAGACTGGAAAAATCGACTCACGCACAATTTCGTAAGTAAGGCTTGCACCCATGAAAATTTCCTGATCTGGGCAGCTCCCGGCAGCGGCAAATCGTTTTTTATCACCGAAATAGCCGCAAGCTTGGCACCTGCTGTGAAATATGTAGAGCTGAACCTGGCAAAATCCAAAGAGGAATTCTGCGAATTGCTGGCGGAAGTCACTCAATCTGTTCAGCCCACGTTGTGCTTAGTTGACGAGATCGATGCTCGCAAAGACGAACTCTGGCCATTCGAAACTCTCTTTCCGCACTTAGATCGCAATTTATCTCCCGATCACTCTCTGGTATTTGTTCTGGTCGGGAGTTCCCGGGCTGGTAAGAACGGAATGATCCAAGAAATGAATGCGAGACCTAAGGGCCCTGACCTACTTGATCGCATTCCACTCGACCGGCGGTTCGAAATTCCGCCTTTATCGCTCGGGGACAGAGCCACGGTATTCGCCGCAAATGCTAGTGAGGCCGCCCTTACAAGGCGGCAGACAGTCAAGGCTGTCGAAAAGTTTGCGATTTACTATGTTCTCACGAACACTGAGTTTGCGAGCCCACGCCAACTGCGAGACCTTGCCTACTCTGCGGTCGGTCGGCTCAGTTCCGCAGAAGATCGAATTCACTACGACAACCTGTTCGCCGCGGGTGACCGGCGTAACCAACAGTTCTGGGCACAGAATCAATTGGCCGCTGCACGCCTGGCTGACCTGTACGCAAACATTTGAAGCCACCACGGAGGCAAGATATGCCACGAACGGTAGTCATCATTCATGGAAGTTTCGGTAACGCTCGGGAAAACTGGTTTTCATGGCTGGCTGCCGAGGTACGTCGTTTAGGTCACACCGCCGTCGTTCCTGAGTTTCCAACGCCTGAGAGGCAGAATTTGCTCGAATGGCTCAAGGTATTTGACACCGCTGTTCATTCTCTCTCTCTAGACACCGTGCTTGTTGGGCATAGCTTAGGAGCTGCATTCATTCTTCGAATCTTGGAGCGAGCTGATCACCCTATTGCTGGCTCATTCCTTGTATCTGGCTTCCTCGGCGAACTCGGACTTCCGGACTTTGATAAGGTGAATGCCGATTTCGTTACCAAGCCGGTCAACTGGGCCCGCGTTAAGCGGAACGGGGGCCATATCAAGGTGTACAACGGCGACAACGATCCGTATGTCCCGATAGACAGAGGGCGTGAGATAGCTCTACGTCTCGGTTCTGACCTCACCATCATTAAGGGAGGTGGACATATCAATACTGAAGCCGGCTTTACTACATTTCCACTGCTCCTCGAAGACTTGCGACAGTCGTGTCTAACCTAGAGCCTGAGTCCCAGAAGCTGCTCGTGTCGCAACGGACCGAGCTTTCCAAGTGGTACGAATTATGGCCCTTCTGGCGTCACCACGGGTCGTTCTTCCGCAACTCAACCCCTACGATATCCAGCATAATATAGCGTCATTTTCTCGATCTTATGAGCCACGGAAGAGTCGGCTCCGTGCCTAGGATATCTTCTATCTTTCCGCAACCGCCGCAACCGCGAGACATTGGTTATCGGCAGAGCAAAGGATCTTCAGGAGAAATTGCGCGCTAAGACATCGGCGCTCGTGTTGGAGAGTCCGCATAAGACGCGGATTCTCCAACATTCGACAGTTCCGACCTGGGCTACGGCGGGAAGATTCCAAATCGTTCCATCATTTCTTGTGATTTGGCCCAAAACGCACCGGGAATTTTCACGATCAGTCCGAAAAAGACTCCGGAAAGCCTCCTTCGCGGCCGCCTCGGTTAGCTTGGACTTACTACCTCGTCGCCGCCGATCAAGAAACGCGAGTGCGCTGCGGCTCTTCGCCGGGACGAAATAAATCACTTCCGCAGTTTCGGTTGTAGACAGTTTTCGCCAAATATTCGTATATTCGGCTAGACATTGACGTAAAGTGGTGCAATAAACATCACTTATGGCTCGGCCCCGAGGAAGACGAAGAGAAGCCCGAATTTCCGTCAGTTTCGACGAACGCGAATACGCGGTTATCTGCGCGCTTGCTCGCCGCCACGACGTGTCCGTTGCTTGGATTGTACGCCAGGCGGTTCATACCATGATCGAACACGAAGAAACCCAACTTCAAAACCTCGAATTGCCCCTTCTTCCCCGAGCCGCGCGTCAAGGGCAGCCATGACCGAGAACCCGCCCACCGACGCGAGCAAGGTGAGCCTTCCTTTTGGCAGCGAATTCTCGCCATCTCAAGTGGAACTTCGTCATCTCCTCGAGCTGACGGCCGAACACGAAGGAGACACCCCGGCACTTCAAGAGGCGATTCTGAAGAAATATTTCGCTAAGCACGGCTCTACGGGAACCAACCCGGCCAAGGCTGCGAAAAACCGCAAGACACTCGCGATGAACTGCCGTTTGGGCGTCCGGGCCTACGGCATTATCGACCAAGAAGCCCATTTCACGGACTTCGGTCGTAAACTTTATCAGCTTCGGAGCGACGAGAAGGCACTTTATGATGCACTCGCCAAGCACATTCTCCTAAACCTGCATGGCATGGCGCTCGTTCAGTGCATCCGGGACATGACGACCGCCGGCGAGGAAGTCAATCTCACCAGCCTCCGCGAAGCCCTCGGCGAGCGCGGCGTCCACTTTCCGGCGGGCGGCAAGCACCCCAGCATGATGCGCCTGTGGCTGGAGAAGGCGGGCGTTTTCGTCGGCAGCCGCTGGCAGATCGACGACATCCGCCTCCAGGAAGTACTGGGCGCTGACCCTGAAACGTTCCGCCAATTGGCACGATTCACCACCGAGCAACGCGCCTTCTTGCGCGCGCTCGCCAATACCGGCGTGACTGACCCACAACCCGCCAATGAAATCGCAAGACTCGCTTCCGCTACCTTCGGTGTAAAGTTTCCCGAAAAAAGTCTACCCAAACTGGTTCTCAATGCCCTCGCGGCGGCCGGTTACATCACGGCGACCAAGACCACAGAGGGGCGAGGAGCCAAACCTTTCATGGTCGCGCCGACGCCGAAGGTATCGGCCGACCTTATAGAGCCCTTCTTTGACCAGCTCAAAGAGCAGACTGACCCCAAGCTCTTGGACCTTTTGCGCAAACCTCTGACCGAAATCCTCTCCGAACTCAAATCGAACGATCGGTACATCAGCGGCCTCGCGCTCGAGGCCCTAGCGTTCAAGCTGATGCGCCTCTTGGATATGGACTATATGGCGACGCGCTTGCGCGCGTCGGCGACCGGCGGCGCCGAAGTAGACCTCGTTTTTCAGTCGGCGCGTCTCGTCTATTCGCGCTGGCAGATTCAGTGCAAGAACACCGCCCATGTCTCTCTCGACGACGTTGCCAAAGAAGTTGGTCTCACGGCCTTCATTAAGAGCAACGTCATAGTCGTCGTGACTACCGGCAATGTCAGTGGCGAATCCCGTCGTTACGCCAACAAAATAATGCGCGATTCCAATCTCTCGATCGTGATGCTGGACGGTCCGGACCTCGCCCGTATCACAGGCAACCCGGCGCACATCGTGGACGTATTCAACAGAGAAGCCCACACGGCCATGCAACTCAAAAAACTGGATTTGGACCAATGACCCAGCCGACCAGACCCCGCCGCTTTCATCGCACCCGCCTTGGCCGAATCATGCACGGAGATTCGTTACATTTGCTCCGTCACATGCCTCGCAATTCGGTGGACTTGATAATGACAAGCCCGCCGTTCGGCCTCGTGCGGAAAAAGGACTATGGCAACGTCCCGGCCAGCCAATACCTCGAATGGTTCCGGCCGTTTGCCGAGCAACTTAACCGCATTCTTAAGGACACCGGCAGTCTGGTCATCGATATCGGAGGCGCATGGGACGCAGGCCAGCCGACGCGCAGTCTTTACCATTTCAAACTGCTGATCATGCTCTGCGAGGATTTCGGATTTCATCTCGCGCAGGATTTTTATTGGTGGAATCCCTCGAAGCTACCGACGCCGGCCGAGTGGGTTACAGTACGGCGAATCCGCGTCAAAGACGCGATCAACACGGTGTGGTGGCTTTCAAAGACTCCTTGGCCGAAGGCGAGCAACCGTCGCGTTTTGCAGCCTTATAGTCCGAGCATGATGACGCTATTGGAGAAGGGCTATCGCGCAAAAAAGCGCCCGTCCGGCCACGACATCAGCGAGAAATTCTCCATCAACAACGGTGCGGCGATTCCGCCTAACCTGATCGCGCTTCCTAACACCGAGAGCAACGGTGCCTACCAGCGCGATTGTGAGGAGCAGGGGCACATCCCTCACCCTGCTCGGTATCCGGCCGAGCTGCCTGAATACTTCATTCGAATGCTCACCGACCGAGGCGACCTGGTGCTAGACCCCTTCGCCGGAAGTTGCGTGACTGGCGAAGTGGCGGAGCGTCTGGGGCGCCGCTGGGTGTGTGTCGAGCTTTTGAAGGAATATTTGGACGGCGCTCTATGCCGCTTTGCGCCAAGTAATGGGACGCCCCGGAAAGTACCGCAGAAGCCGAAGCAGCAGGACAACTATTACCGGATACCGCACCCAGGCATTTTGTGGAACGGCACACCGGACGAACCATTGCCCTCCGATGGCGGCAGGAAGCGCCCAGCCAACGTCAAAACCGCCCGCCAAACTTGGACCACGTCTCCCGTTCCAGGCGAACAGATAGCTCTGCCCATGGCAGCCGCAAGCGCCGAAAAATTTCGATGACTGATAGAGTGCGGCAGTATACGACACGCTCTTAACGGCCATCGAGAAGGGCGCTCCGTGATGGTGGGGGACTTATGTGATGCCTTCGAATCAAAGGCTATCCGTCGAATCTCTACACAGGAGGTTTCTTGAAGCCCTAGATGACGCCGTTGCCTCGCACGGTGAAATCGGGGCCAAGCCGCTTGAGGTCGACCTCAAAGTCCCCCTTCCTCCCAAGCTCAGGGTTTACATCTACAACGCCACATATCCGCCCGGCGGGCGGACAATGGGAGAACACAAAATTCAGCTCATTGTTCCGGGGCAGGAGCGCGGCGCGCGAGGAAATTTCGACAGCTCCGGCGGCCGCATTCCTCTGCTCGTGGGCTACCGCGCTGACCTTCAGATATTCATGCTGTGGGACGCCGAGCTGTACGTCGACTTTGCCTATTCCCGCAATGTTCAGGTGAAACCCGAAACTGTCTACGAAGCATTCGCGCAGGGTATCGGAAGACAAGAGCGCCGCCTGTGGAACCAGCCGACTGAAATCGTTATTACGGCTGACGCCCAACATCTCGGTCAGGCTATACTCGAGCGGCAACAAGAAGCGCTGAAGCGTCTGTTACGAGGAAACACATGAGCGGGCTTGCCAGTTTGCCTCTCAAGACTGACTACCGGAAGGGTCGCGACGACATTGCTCACGACTTCTATCTGCCCTGCATACGCCTCGGCAGGCGTTATGATCGAGCGGTCGGGTTTTTCAACAGCGCAATCTACATCATCGCCTGGCCAAGCCTCAAAGACTTCGTCGCCCGCGGCGGCAAAATGCGGCTTATCTGTTCGCCGGTATTGCCGGCACCCGACATCGAGGCCATCGAGACCGGATATTCACAACGCTTCGAACAAGACAACGCCGACAAATTGCTCGAAGACATCCGGTACATGCTGGCAACTCCCTATTTGCACAAGCCCACGACTGTGCTCGCAACGTTGATCGCCATTGACGTTGTGGATATCCGGATTGCTTTCATGAAGAGAGCGTCACGCCACCAGTACCTCTTTCACGACAAGCTCGGTCTCTTCCACGACGATTTCAGCAATATCGTCGCCTTCAAGGGATCCATGAACGAGACGTGGGCCGGCCTCTCCGCAGACGGCAATCTGGAATCGGTCGATGTGTTCGTGTCGTGGGAGCACGCCCGCGAGGCCAACCGCGTCACCGAACACGAAGCTTATTTCGATGCGTTGTGGGAAAACCGATGCGAGGCGGAGGGAGTAACGGTCAGGAAATTCCCAGACATCGCGCGCGCCGAACTCGTGAGCGCCGCCGATGCTAATAAATGGCCCGAACTCGTCGACGAGATCTGCCGGGAAATCGAAGCGGCGGACAAGTTCGAGACGCGAGAGATCCGTGGCGGCAAAATGCTGCGCCCCCACCAAACCTCTGCGCTCCAAATCTGGGAAGCCCAAGGTCGGCGCGGCATCCTCGAACATGCGACAGGCAGCGGCAAGACGTTCACGGCAATTTGCGCGATACGGGACGCTCTTCGCCGACATGAAGTGCCTGTGATCCTGGTTCCGAGCGAGTTGCTCCTTGGCCAGTGGTATCGAGAACTTGATGAGAACCTGACGGACCTCAAGCCCCAGATATTACGATGCGGCGCCGGACACGCGAAGTGGCACGAAGGGGGACTCATCCAAGCCTGGACACGGCCCGGATCGAGCACCCCGCGCATTGTCCTCTCCACCATGCAGACGGCGGCAACGGCCGAGTTTCGATCGGCGATCAGGCAGGGAGAGCACCTCTTCCTTGTCGCCGACGAGGTTCATCGGATCGGAAGCCCCAATCATGTGCAGCTGCTTTCGCTCGACACGGGGCCGCGACTCGGCTTGAGCGCAACCCCCAGACGCGCCGGAGATCCGCTAGGCACGGCGCAGACTCTCGACTATTTCAACGGTGTCGTGCCTCCGCCCTTTACTCTGCAAGATGCAATCAGATCCGGCGCCCTTACGCCGTACTTCTACCACATTCACACCGTCACGCTGACCGAAATGGAGCAGCAGAACTGGGACCAGCTTACAAAGCGGATCAGGCGGCTCACCGCGCAAAATTCCTCGGCACCGGAACCAGAACCGCCCTCGGATTATCAAATAAAGATGCTTCTCATCGAGCGCGGCAGGCTGCTCAAACAGGCGCAACGTAAGGCGGGCGCAGCAGCGGACATACTCGCCGAGCACTACCAACGCGGAGAGCGCTGGATTGTCTATTGCGACGATTTGGCCCAGCTTGCGGCGGTGCAGGAGCAGCTTGCCCGGCGTGGCCTTGAAAGCATGCAGTACCATTCGGCAATGACCGGAGATAAGGACCAGACGATTCGCCTCTTCGAGGTGAATGGCGGAATCGTGGTATCCATCCGGTGTCTTGACGAAGGGGTGGACATTCCTACTGTTACTCACGCCTTGATACTGGCTTCATCGAAAAATCCCCGTGAGTACATCCAGCGACGCGGGCGCGTGCTCCGCCGAGCAGAAGGAAAGAGCGTGGCGCACATCCACGACGTTCTCATATTGCCCATTGCCGCAGACACCCCGGACGAAGGGGAAGATCCCCGTATCAACATACTCGGAGGCGAAATAACCCGTTCGCTCGAATTCGGTAGGTCGGCGTTGAATCCCGCTGCTATAACGGACCTGCAACGCATTGCCCTACGGTTCTCGAAAGACACGACTTCGCTTTTGACGGCAGGCTATGAGGACGAGGAATGACACCTGAGAATGAACTATTGGACACTATCGAGGAACTTCGAAAACAAAAGTTTCCGGATGTTCCCGCCGAACTCGTCGAGCAGATCGCTACGATCGAGAGAAACTTCACCGAGAACCGTCCGGAAGCGTACAAGCGTATCGTTCAGGCGATAGACACACACCTAGCCGTCCAAGCTTCGGGCAAAAAAGCGGGAGGTTAAGCTGTGCTCTCGATTCGGAGTATTTCGCTGACTGATTTCGGACCGTTCAAAGGTGAACAGCGCATCGATTTCCCTGCCGATCCGGGTGTCTCGATCATTTACGGCGAGAATATGCGGGGCAAGACGACCCTGCTTAACGCTATCCGCTATGCGCTCTTCGGGAAGGTCATGACGCGTGGAGCGACCCAGGTGGCGCTGCACCAGATAGGCAATTGGGAGACCGCGAAAGACCATGGCAAATACGGCTTCAAAGTTGTGCTCGAGTTCGAAAACGAGGGTTTAAAATACGAGCTGACGCGAGAGCACCGTCCTCGTGCCGGCGTGACGATTCCGCAAACCGACATCGACTATCAGCAGGATTGTTTTCTGCGCAAAGACGGTCAGGTGCTTGGTCCCGATCAGCGCGACTCGGAGCTTGCCCGTATCATGCCCGAGACGGTTTCGCGCTTCTTCCTTTTCGACGGTGAGTTGCTTCAGCAATACGAAGAGTTGCTTCGAAACGAAAGCGACATGGGCCGCAACATCAAAGAGGCGATCGAAAGAATACTCGGTGTCCCCGTTTTAACAAACGGCCGGACCGATTTGGGAGAGCTTTTCAAGGACGCGCAGAAGCGGGAGGCCAAGGCCGCACAGAAAAACCAGAAGACTCAGGCCCTCGGCAACCAACACGAGGCGCTGCTGAAACAACGCGATGGACTTCAGGAAGATACCGATAGACTGAAATCTGACCTTGCGACTCTCAGAAGCAGCAAGGCCTCGAAGGAAGAAGAACTGCGAAAGACGGAAAGAACAAAGGCTCTCCTCGATGAACGCGCGCGCTTGCAGGACGAGATCGCCAAAGCCGAGAACCGGCTCAACGAGAAGCAGGAAAGGCGACAAGAGCTCCTGACGGACGTGTGGAAAGGATTGCTCAACAGCCGAATTCGCGCCACCCGCGAGGGCCTCGAACAAGATCTGCAGAAAGACAGCGATACCTATCAGCGTGCACTGGTTTCAGCCGACATTAATGAAAAGCTTCGAAAGGCTCTCGAGGACGGACAATGTTCAAGCTGCGGCCAGGACTTATCGGCAACTGCCAAGGGCCGCATTACGGCGCTCGTGTCAGAAACACTTTCGAATGACGCGCGCACTCATCTAGAGGCGAAGATTCAGGAACTCAAAAGCCGTATCGCCGCGCTGAAACAAAGCGAGGCGACTAGCAACGCCGACGTTCTGCAAGAAGTCCAAGACGCCATCGACGAGCTGATAGTCCAGAAAGCTGCCGCCGAGGACCGTCTCTCCGAAGTTAAGGACCAGACTAAAGACCTAGACGAGACGGAGTTGAGAAAGCTCTATTCCGACTTCGAACGCACGGTTATCGACATGGGCATTCTTCAGGACGGAATCAAAAAGCAGGACGAAGCGCTCAAGGCCATCAACGAAAATATCAGCAAAGTTGAGGCCGAGATGGCGAAATTTGCCGATGCCGATCTGGATACAGAGAGGACACGCAAGGACCTTTGTGAAAAGTTGAGGTCTCTCTTCGCGTCGGCGGTGGACGCTTATCGCGAACGTCTCCGAGGCCGAGTGGAAAAGGACGCGACCGCGTTGTTCGTCCAGCTTACGAGCGAGCCCGAATACAAGGCATTGAGCATCAACGACAGCTACGGTCTTACGATCGTGCATCAAGACGGATCGGTAATTCCAGTCAGGTCGGCGGGCGCAGAACACATTGTGGCACTTTCGCTAATGGGCGCTCTTCAACAGAATGCGCCGCTGCGAGGACCTATCGTTATGGATTCTCCGTTCGGCCGCCTCGACCATGTGCACACGACGAAAGTCGTTCAGGCGCTGCCGAGCATGGCCAACCAGGTCATGCTTCTTGTATACGATTCGGAGCTCGACCCGAAACAAGCCCGTAACCAACTGCAAGGTAAACTTCAGAAGGAATATCGCATCGCCCGCCGGACAGCACGGCATTCGGAGCTTGAGCCGATAGCATAAAGGAGCCAATGGCGGAAGACAAAAAGACGATTGGCCTCACCGACGCAAACAAAGCCATCTTGGACAAAGTCGTCGAAAAGGCGGGGTTCAAGCGCGATATGGACGCGGCGAAATTTGCTTTCGCACTAGCGATCAGTCGCGGCTGTGAGCCGGGTCAGGTCGAAGGAGCCGGCACCATATGGAACATGGGCAGCTTTGATGAAGGCGGTGACCTTAAGGCGCTCATCCAGAATCTCTTTCCGGCGACAGACGCGCCATATCGGGCGCTAGAGTCGCTGATGAACACCGGATTTGGTCTCCTAGCGGCAGAGTTAAAAGCAAATCCCAATGTTCGGATCGAGGACTTGTTAAAACAGGAAATCAAAGCGGCTAAGTAAAACTTTCTACGCTAGGTAATGATGTAGCCACTCTATGTTTGAAAGAGACTACTTCGAGAGCCATTGAGCATATGCTTGAATGTCGATCATCGGGACTGTCCCGCTGAACTGAAGCTCGGATATCAACTTAAAGAGAAAAGCAGTCGCCGGTTTCGCTTCGTTCGAAAGCTCATAAGTGCCTGTCTTTTTGTCTAGGCTGAAGAACCCATGTGCGGCGACACATCCGAGGTCAAGACGTCCGTCGGCGTCGCCGCCAGAGAGAGCACCTAGCAACGACTTTCCAAGCGCCGGAGTCCATTCGCTTTCGAAGGTTAGCAAACCTCCGTAAATTGGAATTAACGGTTTTGCGGGGTACACACCCTGTGCATACGGGATCGGCAAGCTCGTCCGATGTAGCCGCCTGACGCTTGCGGCTTTCTCCTGTGCGTACCTCACCAAGCCGGCATTGACGGTCTGCTTCGCTTCGAAAACGGCGTATACACTCTCCGCTGGTATGATGGTTTGACCCTGGTAGTTGAAGATAAACGGCGAATATTGGCGGTCGAACACCACCACATCAATCTGGTCGCTGAACACACCGCGGCTGTCGACCACATGCGCTTTTGCCGCCTCATATCGGCGTGGGAGATACTTCTGCAAGAGCTCAAGCCAGACATTTTCGCTAGCGTCCCCCTTCGTCCCCGGATGGCCAAAGGTCTTCCGGACATTCTCCAGCCGCTGCTGAATATCGTCATGTAGGCCTGCGAGAAGCTGCGACAGGGACCAAGTGCTCATAGCGTTTTGTCCTGAAAAGGCGGTGTCGGAACCATCGCTCGCGCAATTTCCACCGCGCGCGCCGGGCTAACGCCTTTGGCCGGGTACGCATCCAGCACAATCGCGGGAAGCAAGCGCTGCATAATATCGGAAAATGTGAATCCGTAGCTGCGTCCGTCTTCCGCGCCCGTAGCAACCACCATTGCTTCGATCTGCGATCGCGAAAAGCCAAGTTTCCCTAGCGAGGCGGCCATCATTGAATGGCGTTGCTCTGCATTCGGCCGTTCAAATATCAAGATGTCGGCCGCGCGCCTCCGAACGGCGGGGTCGAGGGCACCGAGTCGATTGGTGCACATAATCACGGCAGCAGGCAGACGGCTGTGGGCGACGCGGTCGACTCCGCGAATAAAGGCATTCACGCCCGCCCGATCCTCGTGATGCATCTGAGCAGCCTCACGCGACTGAGCCAGTGCGTCCGCTTCGTCGACCAGAAGAATGACAGCCCCGCGCGCTCGTCCGGACGCCCCTTTGAGTTTATGGGCTTCCGACACGGTGTGATCGAACGCGCTAGACAGTAGCTGCGTCATCTCCCCGACACGACCTTGTCCCCGCGTCGAGAGGCTAAGCGGAAATAACGTGATATCGATCTTCTCCTGTCTGGCGACGCAATCGCCGATGGTTTCGGCAAGTTCGGATTTCCCGCTGCCAACGTCGCCGGCGAGCACGACCAGCGGCGGACGCCTCAGCACCGCGTCCAAAAGCCCGTCGGCATCGGGATGATGTTTCTTCGCCCATGCTTCCAATCCCGCGGGATTCACCAAGAGCCCCAAGACTTTCGCCAATCGGCTCTTGTGATCGTCGAGTCCCACCAGCCGATCGAGGCGCTCCTTGGCTTCAGAATCCGGATAGGTCATCCGGTGTTCGAACAAATCATCGAGTGCCGGCCGCGTGTTCATGTAAAACTCCTCACGCTCGCGCGGGACAGTGCGCGTCCGCCCGATGAATAGGTAAGATCGTCGAGCAAGTAGCCGTTCACCGCCGGTTCTGCCGCGTCTCCCCGTTGAAACGGAAGCCGCTGGCGGAAGGTATTTCTAGCTGTTGATGAGAGGTTGTCCCACGCGGAACTATAGCTCAGGAAACTGCCGAACGACGCGCCGTCGATATTGGCGCCGGGACGGATGCGACCCGGATCGTCGTCGTTTGCGGTGAAACCCATGAGGTCGCGCGCGGTATAACGCAGGCTAGGTTCGATCCATTTGCCGTCGCGCCGGAAACCGTAGGTCACGGCTCCTAGATAACCCTCCTTGAGCAGTTCAATTATCTCACTCTCATACGCCGCGATTCTCGAATCGTCCGGCTGACCATAATAAAGTCGCTGTACGCGTTTGAGATCGGTAGCGACCTTAGCCGCCATATGCCTTGCATGCGTGACAGTGAAACTCGTCGACTCGGACTCCGTAATGCTGAAACTCATTTTTTCCTCATACCTGAAAAGATGAACCAAAGACCTTCTGCCAGTAATAAACGGTTTCTCTTTTCGTCGGTGCCGCCAAAGCTGCATCGATGGCGTCACCCGCCTCCAACGCGGCCTCGACGATCGCGTCCGCCTGCTTCGTCGTGTATAGACGGCTCACGTTGTTCTTTGCGTTTACAGGATCCACGATCTGCACCGTTTCGGTGAACGGGCCAGCCACGTCTGGCGCGTAGTAGTCATCAAATACGACGTGATCTCGAAAGTTCGTGCGCGCGATATATGTGAAGAAGTGTTGCAGCGCCTCTGGGTAGTCCGCGAAACCCAATCCTTGGTCCGCGAGATGAGACAGAACCAGCTCGATCATGAAGGATTTGAACCGGAAGCCCTCGCGCTCGCGTTTCATTTTGCCCGCCCAAAATTTGACCAACCTTACGACCTGGGCGAAGTCAGTTTCGTTGGCAGCCTTGCGCTTTCGAATAAATTCTAGGTGACGTGGAATGCTCGTCGCGAGAAAAGAGCCATCCTCCTGACTCACGAGTTGTCCGTACCAGTCAGGATCTCCGTAGTACAGGATTGGAACAACATCTACGTCGAGACCAGAGCCGCGGAAAGAAACGGTGACGCTATAGGTCTGCGGCTTGACTTGCTCCGGTTTGAAATTCGGAAAGGCCTTTCGCAGCCGCTCGGCCAGATATTCCAGCAATTTCCCCACATCCTCAGGCGCGTCCGCGCCGCTGATGTAGCAGGCAACGTCGACATCGTTGAGGGACCTCAGTGCAGTGCCTTTCGCCAGACTACCCGCGAGCAACATTTTCTTGAGAGAAAAGTCGGCATGATCGCCGAGATACGCTTCGAGCTTCTCGCGGAGCCGCCGCACCTGCGCTCGATATTCGTCCGCCGCTTCCTTGGGCAGATTCACCTTTTCTTGCGCGAAGCGCGCGATGTCGCAATGTCCAACATGTTCTCTTGCCATCTTCTCAAACCTTTCTCTTGCCATGGCGATCCCGCCATGTAATAGATGTCTATTATACACGAGGCCGATAAAGTCGTCAAGTCAACCATGTCGAGTCAGCCATGACCGAAGAGTCTAAACCGTCCGAAATGTTCATGCAGCGCCTTCGAGCCGCTAGAGAGCTTCGGCAGTGGAGCCAAAGCGACCTCGCGACGCATGCAGGCATGCCGCCGAGCTCGATAACCCACTTCGAAACCGGCACCCGAAAGCCGTCCTTCGATACACTCCGGCGTCTTGCGAATGCGCTCGAGGTCACAACCGATTATTTGCTTGGTCGCGTGGAAAGCCCCGGTCTTGCAGAGGCGGGCGACCCCCTATATCGCGATGTCGGTAAGCTGACCGGTCGTGACCGCGAAATAGCCAAAGATTTCTTAAAGATGCTGGCGCGACGAAATCAGCAGAAGCGAAAAGAGGAGGGCTAGTGAATCAGTTATTGCGGATCACACTGGCAAAGCGGAAGGCCGAAGCGTTCCTCCGAGAGAATGGGCTTGAGTCGTTACCGGTGGACCCGATCGCGATCGCTGCAAGCCACGACATATTGGTGGAGCCCAAACCTGACGCTTCTGGAGGCGTTTCCGGAATGCTGCTGCGTCATGGGGACGTTTTCGGAATTCTCTACGCGACCCACATCCAGAGCGAGGGTTTTCAGCGTTTCAGCATTGCCCATGAACTTGGCCATTACTTTCTAGACGGGCACATCGACCACGTCCTTCCGAAAGGGACCCTGATCCATACATCTCATGCTGGATTCGTGTCCGGAGACCCCTTCGAGATGGAAGCTGACAATTTCGCGTCCGGCTTGCTGATGCCAGACCGCCCTTTCAAACGCGAGTTAGAATATTATGAGCCCGGATTCGCAACCGTGGAATCGATGGCGAACGTTTGCCGGACATCACTTACGGCGACCGCAATTCGATATACCGAGCTGACCGATGATGCCGTCGCTGTCATCATAAGTACCGGCTCGACCATCGACTATTGCCGCCTCTCCGAAACCATGAAATCGCTCAAGCAGATGAATTGGCTTAAGAAAGGGTCGCTCGTTCCTATGAACACTGCTACAGCGCGGCTCAATGGGAACCCCGAATGGGTAGCTCGGGCGGATCGCGTCGACGAAGAAATCGATATTATGGACTGGCTTGGGGGCGTTCGCTCGGTCAAAGCGCTGGAGGAAGTTATCGCCCTCGGCAGCTACGGTAAAACCCTGACAGTTGTAACCTGCTCGGCAATTCAAGACCAGATTGACGCAGAAGAGGACAGCGACGACGAGGAAAGTATGATCGAACGCTGGACTCCGCGCTTTAGGAGATGAACCAACGCCTTCGCATGGCTCCTTCGGCAAGAGCAGTAAGCGTATCCTTAACTGCCGATGGAGGTGGTGATGCAAGTCGTTCTGAAGAACTCTCGCAAAATCATAGGAACTTGGGTCCAGCCGATTTCAATCGATCAGCGTATTCCTTTGCCGCATCAGCTATCCGCCCCTGCCTATCGCACCGATCAAGGTATTGCCTGGGAACCTGATCCTCCCCCGAATCCAAAGCGTCCGGTCTCGATACCGTTCTGGTGCGACCGAAATTCCGCCGGAGAGCTAGACATGGTCGTTGATGACTCGGATGAACATCTATTTCGAATGCATCCGCTTTTTCGGCCTACCACCTAAGGTGCGGGCTCGCCCTTTACGCCGTAAGCTTCTGAGCTTCCTTCTTTTGGAGCCTACCAAGCACGGCTGATTCGCTCACTCCCGCCCTACCAGTCGCGCATCAATATCGTCGCGCAATGAGACAAACTTCGGATGGCGAAGCCGATTTTCCGCCGTCCACTCTAGAAACTCGATCGCGGCTACGAGCTGCGGTTTCAGCCATCGGCACTTCTCCATGTCGGAGGCAGTAAGTCCCTCACCCCAGCGGCCTTTGGTTCGCTCCGGAAGGTTCTGAAACGGACATTCCTCGATTGCCAATCCATCGAACTCCGCGAAGAGCTTCTGCCTCGACGCCGGCACGAAGCCGCTACGAATCCGCGCCGCGTACATCAGATCGTGTCCGTTGTAAAATCCCACAAGGATGGAATCGAAAGTGCTCGAACTCGGCACATAACCTCCGATCACCAATTCCTGTCCTCGGTTGGCGCGTACTTTGACCCAATCTCCCGAGCGGTCTCCGGAACGATAGGAACTGCTCCGCCGCTTTGCGACCACGCCTTCGAGACCATTTTGACGGACGGCTTCGAGAAGGTCCGCCGGAGAGACGGCGAAGCTTTCGGACAAGCGAATCGGGTCGGACAATGTTCCCATCAATTCGGCAAGTAACGCGCGGCGTTGTTCAAGCGGACGCGACCGCAAGTCCGTGGCGTCGAGAATCAGTAGATCGAACGCGTAAAACAGGGTCGTCGCTTCTTCGCCATTCTGCAGAAGATTGAAACTTGGAATGCCCTCGTCGTTTACGGCGATGATTTCGCCGTCGACAACCGTATCGTCCGGCAGCCTCTCGAGTCCCCGCGCGATCGCCGGAAAACGATGCGTAAAATCCTTTCCGTTACGCGATAGGAGCAGTGCACGGCTTTTGGACTTAACGCCAATTCCTCGATAGCCGTCGAGTTTCAGTTCGTACTGCCATTCTGGGCCCGTCGGCAATTTTGTCGTGGCGAGGCAGAGCATCGGCTCAAAGAAGCGCGCATTCATCGGCGAAATATTCTACAAATCGCGGTTCTCGATCAAATTCCTCCTCAAGGACAATTGTAGGCCGCTCGATACCCCGCCTGTTCCGCAGTCTCGCGGCTCGGAAACACAACCCGATTCTGCGGCGCCATCTTCTCGTAACTTCCGCAGCCCGGCCACGGCGATGTCCTGAAGGTTGTTGAGATTTGAGTGGCGGCTCACCTCGCCCGATCAGAAGATCGGGTTGAGCAAGAGGAGGCCGCCATGAGCGAGAGTGCCAAGAGCAAGGACGGAAGGAAAGC
>Ga0182024_10001370_pt1 | contig 63177 bp, 55 predicted proteins | sample P32metaG_FD_120480 | JGI IMG/M metagenome (GOLD analysis project Ga0182024, IMG submission 120480) | Permafrost microbial communities from Stordalen Mire, Sweden - P3-2 metaG (Illumina Assembly) | ecosystem: Environmental > Terrestrial > Soil > Wetlands > Permafrost | place: Sweden: Stordalen...
CTCCACCCCGCCCGCCCGTCCCCGCTCCACCCTCTCCACTGCCGCCGCCCTCCGCGCTGCCTGACTCCGCCGCGGCCACGAAGAAGGCGAGCATGATTGCCGCCGGCGCGTTGATCGTCATCGACACCGACACCTCGCCGAGGTCGATCCCGGAGAACAGCGTTTGCATGTCATCGAGCGTGTCGATCGCCACGCCCTCGCGCCCGACCTCACCGAGCGAGCGCGGATGATCGGAGTCGTGCCCCATCAGGGAGGGCATGTCGAAAGCGGTCGAGAGCCCGGTCTGGCCGTGATCGAGCAGATAGCGAAAACGCTCGTTGGTCTCCTCGCTGGTGCCGAATCCAGCGAACTGGCGCATCGTCCACAGGCGACCCCGATACATCGACTCGTAGATCCCGCGCGTGTAGGGGTACTCGCCGGGCCGCCCGATCTGGTCCTCGCCGGGCGGGTGGGCGCCTACGTCAGCCTCGGTGTAGAGCCCCTTGACGGGCTCGCCGGATAGGGTCCGGAACGAATCCCCACCCGCTCGCTTGCTCGCCTCCGTAGGCTTGCTCGCCTCCGCGGGCTTACTCCTCTCCGAGGGGGAGGTTGCGTTTGTTGCCATGACTGCACGAGATCCTACCGGCCGATATCGATCCCCCCTGCCGCCTGCGCCCCTGCGGACTGCATTCCTCGCAGCACTGGCCCTCGCGGCGCTGGCGCTCTCTGCCTGCGGCAGCTCCTCGCCGGCCGGCCCGTCCTCCTCGCCCTCTGCGGTTCTCACCGGCGCGTCTTCCGCCTCGGCGAGCCTCCCGTCTGCGCTGCCCCGACCGGCGAAGGTGACCTTGATCCTCGATTTCGTGCCGAATGCCGTGCACGTCGGCATCTACCGGGCGCTGGCGGCCGGTTATTACAAGCGCGAGAACATCGATTTGCAGGTGATCCAGCCGACTTCGACGCAGGAAACGTTGAAGCTGATCGACGCCGGCAAGGCGCAGTTCGGGCTGGCCGACGGTAGCGACGTGGCTGGCCTGATCAACGATGGCGGCGACGCGCAGGCGGTGATGGCGCTCGTGCAGCGTCCGCTCGGTGGGTTGATCGCGCTGGCCTCCGAGCATCTCAGCACGCCTGCGTCCCTCACCGGCAAGACCGTCGGGATCACGGGTGTGCCCTCCGATCTGGCAGTGCTCGACACGGAGTTGCGCCACGCCGGCGTGAGCCCCAGCCGGGTGCGCGTCGTCACGGTCGGCTTCAACGGCCCGCAGGCGCTGCTGGCGGGGCGGATCTCGGCATTCACGGGCTTCATCCCCGACGAAGGCGTGACGCTGCAAACCGGCGGCGGGGCGGGTGGGCATCCAATTACTTCCTTCGCGCTCGACGAAAACGGCGGCCCCGCCTATCCGGGGCTGGTGGCCTTCACCACGCGCAAGCTGATCGCTGCGGATCCGCTGCTCGTGCGCGATTTCGTGGCGGCCACGACGGAGGGCTATCAGGACGCGCTGCGCGATCCGGCTCGCGCTCTGAATGATCTGCTGGACGCCAACCCGTCGCTGTCGCGCAAGCTGACGGCCGCCTCGCTCGCTGTCTACCTGCCCCTGTTCAGCGGCTCCCCCTCCGGCTCCTCCACTACCACCATCACCGCTGCCAGCGCCAAGGTGCCGTTCGGCACTTTGCAGAGCGCCAACGTCTCGGCGATGTCGCGGTGGATGCTGGAAAGCCACTTGATCGACGCCCCGATCTCGCCTGCGCGCTACGGGACCAATCGGTTTCTCCGGCCGGCCCGGTAGCCTGCGCGCCTCCGGTTACCTAGTTGAAAGGAAGCGCATATGAACAAGTCCCAGCTGGTCGAGGCGATTGCCGCCGACAGCGGTCTCACCAAGACCGACTCCGCGCGTGCGGTCGAGTCGTTCTTGGGCACGGTCTCGAAGACGCTGAAAAAAGGCGACGAGGTCATCATCACGGGCTTCGGCAAGTTCTCAGTGGTCAAACGCGCCGCGCGCCAGGGCGTCAACCCGCGCACGGGCGAGCGCGTGAAGATCAAGGCCTCCAAGGCGCCGAAGTTCAGCGCCGGCGCGACCTTGAAGCAGGCGGTGAGCCCGAAGAAGTAACCGAGGGTCCGCCGTCGGGATCCACCGGATGCAGTCAGGGGATTCACGGTCAGGGGATTCACGGATGCGCAGAGCGGGTAGTCCTCCAACTAGGCAGGCGCAATCACGCGCAGGCTGTCGGGACGAAGGAGGAAGACATGGTCGCTCTGATCGCGCTCGTATTGATACTGGCCATCTTCGGAGGGCTCGGCTTCGCCGTGAATCTGCTGTGGTACGTGCTGGTGATCGCGATCATCCTGTGGCTGATCGGGTTCTTTGTGGGCGGCCTGCCCGAGGGCGGACGGCGCACCTGGTACGGGCGTTAGCGCCAATCGGCTGACCGCCGAATAGGAATCACTGGTTGATGCGGGGCCCGGATGCCCCGCGGGGGAGCGGCAGGGATGCCGGGCCTCGGGTAGCGTCTACCGGTGATGACGCTCGTGACCGATCTGGAGCTGAAGGGCTTCGACTACACCGATCCCGGGATGTCTGGTGAGCGCTTCCACGCGGCGATGGGCGAGTTACGCGCGGCGGGCTGGCTGGCGAGCGGGCCGTTTGGCTACATCGTGCTCGACCGCGAGGCGGGAGAGTTCTTCTTGCGGTCACGCGCGACGAGCTTTCCTGGGATGAAGATTGCCGAGATATTTAATGTGACTGAGGGGCCGCTGTGGGAGCAGATGCGGCGCAACATCCTGCACGTCAACGGTCCCGACCACTCGCGCCTGCGCAGTCTGGTCAACCCTGCGCTCTCACCCCGTGCCGTCGAGCGCTACCGCCCGGCGATGCGCGGCTTCCTCGAGGACCTCCTCGCGCGGGCGACAGCCTCCTCCGCCGCCTCCTCGGCCGCCTCTTCAGCCTCTCCAACCTCCCCTTCCCCAGGGGCTCTCTCCTGCGAGTTCGTCGAGGCCTTCGCCAAGCCCTACCCCTCGCAGGTGATCGCCAGCGTGATGGGCGCTCCGCTAAAGGACGCGCCGCGGCTGCACCACTGGTCCAACTGGATTCAGAAGCAATTCGACGCGGTCAGCATGGCCACCGAGCGCGAGCGGATCGAGCAGGCGGTGGAGGAGTTCTACGAGTACGCCGGGGCGCTGGTGGCGGCGCGCCGGAATGACCCCGGCGACGACTTGATCTCGACGCTGATCGCCGCCGCCGACCCTGCCCATTCACCTGAGCGACTTTCAGATATTGAGTGCATTAATCTTGTATTTAACGTACTTGCGGGCGGCGTGGATACGAGCCAGAGCCAGCTGGCGCACGCGGTCAGGCTGTTGGCCGAAAATCCAGATCAATGGCAGGCGCTGCGCGCCGATCCTTCACTCGCCTCGGCGGCCGTCGAGGAGGCGCTGCGCTATGAGCCGATTACTCCATTTACGGCACGCATCGTGGATGAGGAGGTTATTTTCCGCGATGTGACTTTTCCGGTGGGGACGATCGTCATGGTGTGTGCGTTCACTGGTAATCGTGACGGAACTGGCGAGGACTTCGACATCACGGCCGATCGGGGAGGAGCACGCGCGCTGACCTTTGGCGCGGGCGTCCATTACTGCGTAGGCGCGAATTTGGCGCGCGCTGAGCTGGAAGAGGCCCTGACGTTCCTGGCACAAAGATTTGAGCATTTGGAGCTCGACGGTGAAACAGAATTTGAGAGCATCACGGGCATCTATGGCTTGGGAAGGCTGCCCGTGCGATTCTTGGGGGATGGGGAGGACGGCTAGCAATAGTCAAAAGCAGATTTGGGAGGGGGGTCATGTGTGCCCCGCGATCGACATGTGGACGATGCTACGAATCCTGAAACCGAGGCGCCCCGCCACGAGGCCTGTCCTCCTGCTTGCCGCGGCCCTCCACACGAGCCGTGTCCTCCCCACGAGGCGTCTCCTCCCGCTCGCCGCCGCCCTCGCCATCAGCCTCACGACCCTCGCCGCGAGCCCGATCAGCACCGCCCACGCCGGCCAGTACCACGTGTACTCGTGCCGCACTCCCACCGGCGAACCCGCCCCCACGGACGGCTGGACCAGCTCGAGCGCCGGGGCGTATGACAACTACGAGAAAGACACGTGTGGCGAAGGCGGGGCACTGGTTGCTGAGCTCAGCGATCTGACAACGCACATCGCCGATCTCGACCAGGCAACCTGGACCTTCAGCGTGCCTGCTGGCGACACGATGGTGGGTGCCACTCTATGGCGCGCCGACGATGCTGACGGAGGAGAAGAACCCGACGCCTTCTACGAGTCATGGATAGCGGGACCGAACCAAAGCGAAATTTTCGATAGCTGCGTGTATCAATTTGGATGCATCACCGGCGTGGGTAACACTGGTCAACCCTTCTCCGGGATCAACCAGGTGCTCGTACCGCATGCAAATCTCGGCTCCCACCTCTACCTGAACGCTGCCTGCGGAGGAGCCCCGAAAGTAGAATGCCCCGCTGGCCACGGCGACGCGAACGGCTACGCAGCGGTCATCTATCTGTATGCCGCCGACGTGATCCTCGAACAGAGTGCGGGTCCGAGTGTCAGCAAGGTGGGCGGCGAACTGGCGAGCGCACCTGCGGTCAGCGGAATGAGCGACGTGACCCTTGACGCGAGCGACCCGGGTGCGGGCGTCTGGGAGGTGACGTTCAGCGTCGATGGCAAGCTCGTGCAGAGCACAGTGCCCAACGAAAACGGCGGGCGCTGCCGCAACGTGGGGCAGACGACGGACGGTTTGGCGGCCTTCCTCTACCTGCAGCCTTGTCCGCCGTCAGAGAGCGTGGACGTGGGGCTCGACACGACACGATTGAGCAACGGCGCGCACCACTTGGTCGTGAGCGTCCTCGACGCCGCGGGCAACGCGGCGCCGGTGGTGGACCGCGAGATCAACGTCGACAACCCAGTCCCACCGATCCCGCCGCAGCCAAACGGCACGAATGCCTCCAGCCAGGCGACGCTGACGACGCGCTGGGCGAGCACCACGAAGGCGCATTTGACGAGCGCCTGGGGCAAGGCAGAGGCGATCACGGGACGGCTGACGGCCCCCGGTGGCGTGCCCATCGCGGGCGCGCTGATCGACGCTACGGCGACTCCCAACTACACGGGCGCGAAGCCGCTGGCGATCGCGAGCCCGAAAACCGGATCGGACGGGCGCTTCACGCTGACTCTGCCGCGCGGGGAGTCCTCAGAGAAGCTCCTCTTCTCCTACCGCGCCCATATCGGCGACGCGCAGCCGGTCGCGACGCGCACGTTGACGCTGAGCGTGCGGGCGGGCGTGAGCTTGAGTGTGGTCCCACACACGACGAGCGTTGGCCGGAGCATCTTCTTCAAAGGTGTGTTGGACGGAACGCCGCTGCCGGTGGGCGGCAAGCAACTGGTGCTCGAGGCGAGATCCCCCGGCGGAGGCTGGATCGAGTTCGACACGCTCAGCACCACCACGCACGGCCGCTATCACGCCAGCTATCGCTTCAAGTTCCCCGGCCCCGCGAGCTATCAGTTCCGCGCCCTGTGCAAGCAGGAGGCTGACTTCCCGTTCTCAGCGGGCTCCTCAAACGTGGTGGGAGTCAGGGAGCGCTGAGGAGGCGGGAGCTGTTGCCGCTCACCCGCCCGGCATCACCGAGCGAAGAACACTGCCCATGGCCGAGCCGTGTGGAATAGTGCCGCCTCGACCGTACTACGACGGAGGACGATGTGACCACCCGCAAGCCCGCCCCACGCACCAGCCTGATCACGCGTACCACGTGTCGCATCTGCGGCTGCGCGCACCTCGCGCCGGTGCTGTCGCTCGGCGAGCAGCGCATCGCCGGGGCGTTTGCCGATCCCGGCGGCGACCAGCCGGTCGAGCGGGCGATCCCACTGGAGCTCGTGCGCTGCGACATGACGCGCGAGCAGGAGGCATGCGGCCTGATCCAGACCAAGCACACCGTCCCCGGCTCGATCCTCTACAGCTCCTACTGGTATCGCAGCGGCGTCAACCGCACGATGACCGACAACCTCCACGGCATCGCGCGCGGGGTCGAAACGATCGTCTCGCTGGAGTCCGGCGACCTCGTCGTCGACATCGGCTGCAACGACGGCACGCTGCTGGACGGCTACCAGGCGGAGGGCTTGCGCTACCTCGGTTTCGACCCCTCCGACGTGGCGCGTTACGCGATCGAGAAAGGCTACGACGTAGTCAACGACTTCTACTCGGCGCAGGCGCTGCGAGCACGCCGTCCCGATCAGAAGGCCAAGGCGGTCACGAGCATCGCGATGTTCTACGACCTCGAGTACCCGCGTACATTCGTCGCCGACATCGCCGAGGTGCTCGCCGAGCGCGGCGTCTGGGTGATAGAGCTGCACTACCTGCCGATGATGCTGGAGGCCAACGCCTTCGACGCGATCGTCCACGAGCACCTCGAGTACTACTCGCTCGCGGTGATCGAGCGGCTGATCGGCGAGGAGGGCCTCGAGGTCGTCTCCGCCGAGCTCAACGACATGAACGGCGGGTCGATCCGGCTGTTCATCGGGCACGCCGGCCAGCACCAGCGCACGCCAGAGCAGCTCGAGGCGCTGACGGCGCTGCGCGTGAAGGAGTTCGAGCTGGCGCTCGACGCGCCCGAGCCCTACGAGGCGTTCCGGCTCGGCGCGGAGCGGGTCCGCGACGATCTCATCGCGATGTGCAAGACACTTCACGACGAAGGCAAGAAGATCCATGTCTACGGCGCCTCGACGAAGGGCAACACGATTCTCCAGTACGCGGGTATCGACAGCGCCTACATCGAGGCCGCCGCCGACCGTAATCCAGACAAGTGGGGATCGGAGACGATCGGCACGAAGATCCCGATCGTCAGCGAGGAGGACTCACGGGCGATGAACCCGGACTACTACCTCGCCCTGCCCTGGCACTTCCTGGACGAGTTCATCGAGCGCGAGCAGGAGTTCCTCCAGGGCGGTGGGAAGTTCATCGTTCCCCTGCCCGAGGTACGGGTGGTAGGCGCGTGATGAGCCGGGGGCAGCGACGGGTCCTTCGGGGCGCCTCGCTGATCGCCTCGCTCGCCCGGTCTGAACGGTGAGGATCGGGCTGGTCGCCCGCTTCCTGGGATTGCCGATCGGCCTCGGCACCTATGCGGTCAACCTGTTGCAAGCCCTCGACCGCCACGAGGACGAGCACGAATACTTCATCTACACGCCGACTTGGAATGAGGTTCCGCCGCTCGGGCCGCGCTTTCAAGTTCGTCGCTCCTACGCCCCGCGCGGCTCGCGGGCGGCGCTCACGCTGTGGGACCAGACCCTGCCGGCGATCGCGGCCGCGCGCGAGCCGGTCGACCTGGTCCACTACCTGCACCCCGCCGGCCCCCCTTTCTCGCCGGGCGGCCCGGTGGTCGTCAACCTGCTGGACGCGATCCGCTGGGTGGTGCCCGGCTATCGCCTGCCTTATCCCTACGACTGGCTCGAACGGCGTGCCGTGCGCCGCGCCGACCTCCTGCTGACGCTCTCCGAGAGCGCGCGCGTAGACATCGAGAGCGTGCTCGGTGTCCCGCGCGCAAAGATCCGTGTCACCTACCTCGGGGGGCCCCCACTGGACCCTGAGCCGTCGTCCAAGGAGCCCTACTTCCTGTTCGTCGGCGGCACCGAGAAGCGCAAGAACCTCACCTCCGTCTTGGAGGCCTTCTCCTCAATCGAGGGTTACGAGCTGCGAGTGGTCGGCCAAAACAAGGCCTCGCCGGTGCACGACGCGCGGCGCGAGCAGAGCGGCGTGCGCTGGCTCGGCTATATCGACGAGCGGGATCTGGTGGAGCTGTACCGCCACGCGACTGCCCTGGTCTTCCCAAGTCGCTACGAGGGCTTCGGCTTGCCCGTGCTCGAGGCGATGGCGCGGCGCACACCGGTGATTGCGGCCGATGCCTCCTCGATCCCCGAGGTGGCGCGCGGCGCGGCGATCCTTGTCGACCCGGGCGACGTCGAGGCTTTGCGCGATGCGATGCGACGGGTCGCTACCGAGCCGGGCTTGAGCGCGCGGATGATCGAGCGCGGCGTCGAGGTCGTGGAGTCCTTCAGCTGGGACGAGACGGCCCGCGCCACCGTCGCCGCCTATGACGAGCTGCTTTTACCCCGCACGGCTTCGTAGGCGCCCCGCAGCCGGCGCTTGGCCGACTCGGGGAAGTGGCGCCCGCCGCGCGTGGCGACGCGGTTCACAAGTCCTCGCCGCCGGCGCTCCCAGAGCTGCAGCTGCTTGGCGCGCTCGAACCTCTTGATCTCATCTGGCTTGACCAGCTCGGCATCGGACGCGCGCGCGTACCACTCGTTGACGCCCGTTCGCTTGAAGTGCACGTAGCCGTGGTCGGTCATGTGCCGGGCGACGGCGGTGTCGCCCGCGACCGTGTTGTCCTCCAGGATTACGATTCGAGGGGCGTGCTTGCCCAGGTCGAAGCCTTCGAGCACCGACAGCTCGTGCCCCTCGACGTCGATCGTCACGAAGTCGAGCTCGCCAAAGCCGACCTCCTCGAGCAGGCTGTCGAGCGTCGCGGTGCGGACGGTTATCTCTTTGATCGTGCCACCGGCCCGCTGGATCCACTCCGCGCGCTCGGGTGAGAGGTCAAGGCCCGAGATCGCCTCCACGTTCTCGGCGACGAAGAACGTCGCCTCGCCCTCGCCGGCGCTGGCCGCGCAGTTGACGACCCGGCAGCTTCGGTGCTTGCGAATCTCCTGCACCAGCGCGGGAATCGGCTCGACCAGCAGGCATTGCCAGCCGCGCTGCTCGAACAGATAGCTCGCGCTTCCGGTCACGCCATCGTTGGCGCCCACCTCGACGCAGCGGCCCTCGGCGCGCTCGCCAAAGATCTCGGCGAGGATGCGATCCTCCGCGAACTGGGCGTGCGACTGTGGCTCGCTCACCGTCGCCTCGACGCTCATGCGGGGCGCCCGCGCTTGAAGAGCGCCTCGCGGATCTCGGCGGGGACGATCCCGAGCGCCAGCAGCGCCGCCAGGTAGAGCGCGACCCCGAGCATCGCCGCGAGCACTGAGGGCAGCCCGAGCACGCCCGCCACGACGCCGGCGAGCAGCGCCGCGGCGGCGGCCCGCAGGGTGAATCCCGGGCTGAGGCGCAGCTCGGGTCGCTGGTGTGAGAGCGCTCGCTCGTAGCAGACGGCCAGCGTCAACTCGGCGGCCACCATCGCGATCGCCGCTCCCTTCGCGCCATAGGTGCTGATCAGCGGCACTCCGCACGCCAGCACGACGACGAGCGCGATTGCGTTGCAGACGAGCATCGCGCGCAATCGGTCGAGCGAAAGCAGCGCGTATCCTCGCGAAGCGATGACGAAGGTGCCGAGCAGGGCCACGGCCAGAATTCGCAGGACCTCGACCGACTGCTCGTAGCCCGAGCCAGCGATCACGCGGATCGCAAATGTGGCGCCGAGGAACAGCGCGAGCGCCAAGGCGCAGCCGGCGAGCATCATGGTCTCGACGAGCCTGCGACTGGCGTAGTCGAAGCGCTCCGCGTCGTCGCGCGCCGCGCGAGCAAGGAGCGGCAGAGCCGTGGAGACGATCAGCGGCGGCAGCAGGGTGAACGCGGCCAGCACGCGGAAGGACACGCCGAAGTATCCGGTCTGCTTGGCGCTGGAGAGTAGCGACACCATGACCTGAGCGATCTGGAAGTAGACGACCGAGAACACGACCGCGGCGGAGTAGGGCAGGATCCGACCGACCATCCGGCGCCACTCCCGGGTGTCGAGCGAGGGCATCAGGCGCGAGTCGTGGCCGCCGATGAGGGTCGTCGCGAACAGCACCGGGATGACGATCGGCAGTTGCAGCGCAAAGAACGGGAGCAGCCCTGCGCCGGCCAGCGCCAGCAGCACCGCCTCGATCGCCACACCGACCTGGAGAGCAAGCTGCAGTCCGGCCACCCAGCCAAAGCGCAGACTGACCTGGAGCGGGATCGCGACCCCGTCCTGAACGACCAGGAAGACCATGCCGAAGCCCGTGATGACCGTCCCGAGCACCATCACGGTGGGGTAGCCGACCAGCAGGCCGAAGAGCACGGCGAGCAGCAGCCCGCTGCAGGCAAGCACCATGCGGATGCCAAGCAGGTTGCGCAGGAAGCGTCGCCCGTCCGCGCGCTCTCCCGTGGAGTATTCGCGCACGGCGTAGCCCGTCAGCCCGAGGTCGCTGACGGTCGCGACGATCGTGACGAGCGCCGTGACCGTCAAGAAGTGCCCGGTGTCGATCACGCCGAGATGGCGGATGACGACCGCGCTCGAGGCCAGCGTGGCCAGCCCGCCGAGCACGTAGCCGCCGAGACGCAGCATGCTCCCGCGGATTACGCTCGGGCCGGCGGCGGCAGTATCGAGAATGTCCACGTGCGCGTCCTCCGACGAGCCGGCCAGCACCGGATCGCCATCGACTGGGAGCGTCGATATCATCCAATGGCAGGATATTGGACGGTCGGCTTCCCGTCGCCGCGCGAAAATCCTTGCCCGCGGCCACCGCGCGATCGCCACTCTCCCAAATGCACATCGCGCTTGTCAACGATCACGTCGGCGGAAAGGCGGGTGGTGGTGGCGGCGTGCGGCTGATGCTCGAGCTTGGTATCGGACTGGTCAGGCGCGGCCATCGTGTCACCGTTGCGTGTCACGACTTCGTTCCCGGCAGCAAGTTCTCCTACGCGTCGGATCAGCTCGAGGTCCGATCGGTCAGGCGAGGCACCTTTGAGCCGCCCGCCGGCAACCGGGCGCTGGCGCGTCGCTTCTGGCTGGACATGCCGAAGGTCGCCCAGCTCGTCCCACCCGACGCAGACGTCGTCAACGCGCACGACTGGCTCGCGCTTCGACCCGGGCGCATCGCCGCCGGGCGCCTGTCGGTCCCGCTCGTGTGGACTCGCAACAACGAATCGCTCTGGGAGCGCGCGATCGTGCCGAAGCAGACGATCACCGGCGAGCGCCCGCCGCTGCGCCGGGCGGTGCAGGCTGCTCTGACGTGGCCCGATCTGCTCGACGCTCGCCGCGCCGACGCGATCGCGGTGCTGAGCGCCCAGCAGGTAGAGATGGTCCGTCGCAGCTATCACAAGGACGCCCTGCTCCTGCCAGTCGGACCGCCGGCACACTTCTTCGATCCGCCGCAGCGGGCGGCGGCCCGCGCCAGGCTCGGCGTCGCCGAGGACGTCTTCCTGGTAGTCGGCATGGGCACGCTCGTCGAGCACCGCTGCTTCGACGATCTGATCGAGGCGACCTCGCTGCTGGCCGACGATCCGCAGCTACACACGCTGATCGCCGGCTCCGACCACGAAGATCCCGCCTGCGGGGACCGCCTGGCCGCTCAGATCGCCGCGGGCGAGCTGAGTGAGCGCGTGACGCTGCCGCGCGAGTCGCTGTCCGACGCGGAGCTGAAGGACACCTACGCAGCCGCCGACGTGTTCGTGATCCTCAGCCAGCGCTACGCCTGGGGTCTCGCACCCTTGGAGGCGCTCGCCTCGGGAACGCCCGTGATCCTCACCCCCGGCGCCGGCGTCTACGACATCCTCGCCGGCCACCCGGGCGTGCAGCCGGTCCCGGCGGAGGATCCGCGAGCGATAGCGGACGCAATCCGGCGTTGGCGCTCGGGCGAGGGCCGGCAGGGACTCGAGTCAACGCGTGCGTGGCTGCGCGAGGAGTTCGCGTTCGACAGGTACGTGGAGCGTATGGAGCAGATCTACATGGACGTGGGACGCCCATAGCGGCAGGGTGGACCATCCTAGCCTCTGGCTCGCGAATAACCTCGCGCGCTCGTGGAACGCTATCGACGGGTCCGGGGCTTGTGCGCCACGGCATGTAGTACGTCGCCGCCGCCCGTGCAGCGGTCGAGGAGCCACGCCATCGGGCCGGTAAGCGCGCAGGCGGCGACGGCGGCCCGCAGTGCAAGCCCACGCGGGAACAGGCAGCGGCCGAAGATCGCGTACTGGATCGAGGCCGGGAGCCCGGCGGTGCTCGAGGAGGTGGTCGTCTGGATATCTTCGAAGCCGCCACGCTTGAGAGTCGGCCGCAGCGTGTCGGCGTCGAAGTGGAACCGATGACGGGGGAGGTCGAGGTGAAACCACGCCCCGCCGAACCGGTGCCGTTGCCAGCAGCCGAAGTTCGGCACGCTGACGATCGCCACGCCGCCTTCGCGTAGCGCGCCCAGCACGCGGCGCAGATCGCCGACGGGATCCGTCACGTGCTCGAGGGATTGGCGGAAGACCACGGCGTCATAGGACTCGGGCTCAAGCTCCACATCGGCGAGAGTCCCCACCCGCGCGTCTATGCCACGATGGCGCGCCACCGCGCAGGCCTCCGGCGATGGCTCCACTCCCGTCACCGACCAGCCGCGCCGGATGAACCAGCTGCCGAGATCGCCGCGACCGCAGCCGATCTCGAGCAGGCGACTCGCGGGCAACTCGGTCAAAACTGCCAGCGGAGCGGTGCGGAGCGCCTGTCGCTCCTGCAGGCGCCCGATCAGACGGGAGACGAGCCCGAGCGCGCCCGCGGGCAGCTGATAGGCACCGTAGGTCTCCGGGTAGAAGGCAGCGAGCTGTTCCGGTCGGGCAAGCGGGAGCGAGACGCCAAGCCCACAGGTTTCGCACAGCGCGACTGAGAACGTGCCGGGTACGCCGTGGAAGCGATCCGGGGAGCTGAGCAGAGGGGGGCCGAGCGGTCCCTCACAGGCCGGGCATCGCGCGGGATCTGCCGCAGTGGACGGCGTGGATGGCGCATCCGCACGCTGGTAGGTGCTTCCCATCCGGCGCATCTTAGAGCTCTCCGGAGAAGCCTCGTGAGTCATGCGACGCCGGCCGGCGCCCGCGGTCAGGCCGGGCGGCGGGCATACACCCCGCGGCGCAGGGCCAGTGAGTCGCGTATCCCTATCTCTGGATCGAGCGCCACGGCCGGTGCGCTGCGACGTGCGAGGCCGCTCGCCGAGCGCCAGCCGGCGAGTCGTCCGGAGACGGCCGCGAGGTCGCGCGAGAGGACCGCGTCGCCGAGAACGACGGCCGTCTCGGTGGCCAGCGCGCGCAGCGCCTGCCGACCGCGCAGGACGCCGTAGCGGCGCAGCAGGTAGCCGCGCGCGAAGCCCGCGTGGCGTCGCTGGGAGGCCGTGCGATGTCCGTGCGTGGCCGAGCCGAGGTGCATCCCCACCGCCTCGGGTGCCACCGCCGCTCCCCAGCCGTCGGCGCGCAGGCGCAGTGCCAGATCGAGGTCCTCCGAGTAGGCGAAGATCGCCTCGTCGAGGCCGCCGACCTGCTCCCAGGCGGTGCGCCGGTATGCCCCTGCGGCGCCCGCCGGCCCTGCCAGTGAAGGCCGCGCGTCGCCCGCCCGAGCGACCGGCAGGCCCTCCAGGCGTGGAAAGCCCGCGAGCGTGCGGTCGGCGCACAGCCCGACGCTGTCGATCACGTGCTCGCCGGGCCGCACGAGCAGGCACGAGACCGAGCCCATCCGCGACTCGGCCTCCAGCGGTGCGATCAGGCGCTCGAGCCAGTCGGGGCGGCAGTAGACATCGTTGTTCAGCAGCACCACCACCTCGCCGTCCCCCGCGTTCGCGCCGCGGTTGCACGCGGCGGCGAAGCTCAGCCTGTCCGCCGATCGGATCAGCCGGACCGCGGGCCACTCGCGGCCAACCCGCTCGGCGGTCTCGCCGCTGTCGCCGTTGTCGGAGACGATCACCGTATGCGGGTGGGTCTGTCGCGCGAGATGCGACAGGCAGTTTCCCGTCAGGTCATAGCGCCCCGAGGTCGGGATCACGATGTCGATTGTCAGCGGCAGGGTGGCTCATCCTAGCGGCAGGGTGGCTCATCCTCAGCCTCTGGCTCGCGGATAACCTTGCACGCTCGTGGCCCCCGCCAAGCCCACTCATGTCGGCCTGAACCTGATCTTCCTCGTCCCGGGTGAGACCGGTGGCATGGAGGTAGCCGCGCGCGAGCTGATCCCGGCGCTGCTGTCGCAGGCACCGCCCGAGACGCGCTTCACCGCGTTCGTCAACCGCGAGGCGGCCACGGCGGGTGGCGGTCCGTGGGGCGAGATGCTGCCGGCGGTGACGGTTCCGGTGAACGCCCGCAACCGCGTGCAGTGGGTGCTCGGCGAGCAGACGCTACTGCCGCGGCTGGCCGCCCGGGAGGGCGTGGACCTGGTGCACAGCCTCGCGTCCACCGCGCCGCTGTGGGGGCGCTTTCGCAGGGTTGTGACAGTGCACGATTTGATCTACGCGCGTTTCCCCGAGGCGCACGCGGGCATCCGCGACAAGGGCATGAAGGTGCTCGTTCCACAGGCGGTGCGCCGCTCGCACCGGGTGATCGCCGACTCGCAGAGCACGCGGGAGGACCTGATCGAGCTGCTCGGCGTGCGGTCCGACCGCATCGACGTGGTTCCCCTCGGGCTGGGCGGCGTCCGCCGCGCAGCCCCGCTCTCCGAGCGCGAGACGCGCGCGCGGTTCGAGTTGGGTGAGCGCTCGGTGCTGCTGAGCCTCTCGGCGAAGCGCCCCCACAAGAATCTGCTCGCGCTGATCGGCGCGTTTGCGCGGATCCCCGCCGAGCGCCGTCCGCTGCTGGTGCTGCCCGGCTACCCCACCTGGCACGAGGCCGAGCTTCGCTCTCGTGCTGCCACCGCCGGCGTGGTTGAGGATGTGCGTTTCCTCAGCTGGCTCTCCGGGGAGGAGCTCGAGGGGCTGTGGGCTTTGGCGGAGGCGTTTGTGTTCCCCTCGCTGTATGAGGGCTTCGGGCTGCCGGTGCTGGAGGCGATGGCGCGCGGCGTGCCGGTCGCGTGCTCGAACGCCTCCTCGCTGCCCGAGGTCGCGGGCGATGCGGCGCTGCTGTTCGATCCGCATCAGGAATCGGCCATCGCCGATGCCCTGGAGCGCTTGCTGGGTGAGCCGGCGCTGCGCGAGAGCCTGCGCACTCGTGGTCTGGCTCGAGTGCGTGAGTTCACCTGGGAGCGCACCGCGCGCCTGACGCTCGAGAGCTACCGCCGCGCGCTAGCATCGGCCAGCTAAATACACCTGATCTGGTATATTACCGGCATGAGTCCCGGTACATTGATCCGCTCGACGCGCGAGCGTCATGGTCTCACCCAGACACAGTTGGCCCTGCGCGCGGGTACCTCACAGAACGCAGTCAGCCGAGCGGAGCGCGATGAGATCTCCTCCTCGGTGGACACGATTCAACGCTTGCTTGCCGCGATGGGCGAGCGGCTGGAGTTGAGCGTGCGACGGATCGAGGGGGACTTCGACCCAGATCACCTGGCGGACTCGATGGCGCAGACGATGAGCGAACGGCTCGAGCGCTCACTGGCGTGGAACCGCTTCGCGGGACGGTTGGCCGGTGTCGCGCGCTTAGGCGAGCGATGAGCCCGCGGCGTTCGCGTCGTCCGGTCGAGCGGAGTGAGCCGCCGGATGACGCGCCGACCGATCCCGTCGAGGTCTTCCGTGTGCTCAACGGCCACGCGGTCGACTACCTGATAATCGGCGGCGTCGCCGTACAGGCGTACGGGCACGTCCGCACGACCCAGGATGTCGATGTGATCGTCGCGCCCGACACGCGCAACCTCGAACGTCTCGCTGCGGCTCTCGAGGAGTTGGGTGCTCGGCTGAAGGGCGTGGACGCGCACCTGCTCGGCATCGATCCGACCAATGCGACGCATCTGCGCGACGGCGCCAATTGTGGCCTCGCCACCCGAGCCCGTGGCCTGGACGTGTGGACCGACGCGGCCGAGCTGAGGGGCGCGCGATCGTGGAAGGAGATGCGTGAGCGGGCCGTCACCGCGGAGGTCGGCGAGCAGCCGCTGCGCTTCGTCCACCGCGACGACCTGATCCGCATGAAGCTGGCCGCAGGGCGCGAGAAGGACCTCCAGGACATCGCTGCTCTCACCAGTCAGGAGGATCAACCCTCGTAGCTGGCCAGCACCTTTCGCAGCGAGGACTCCAGCGACAGTCGCTCCCCATTCTCGGCGAACCACCCGGCGGTGCTCTCGCGCAGCGCGAGGCCCGCCTCGTGCACGCGCACGATCGCGTCCGCGATCGTCTGGGGATCGTCCGCGGTGGCGAGGACGCCGTTGACGCCGTCGTCCACCAGCTCGACCGCGGCGTTGTCCTCACCGGCCACCACCACGCTCGGAGTGGCTCGCGCGGCGGCCTCGATCACGACCATCCCGTAGCCCTCGCGCCGCGAGGTGGAGAGCATGCACATCGCGCCTGACAGCGCCGCGTCGATCCGCGAGGACTCGACGAATCCCGGCGCGCTGAGCGTCTCGGTGAGGCCATGCTCGGTGATCGCTGAAAGCAAGCTCTCACGCTCGGGACCGTCGCCGTACAGCTCACCCCGCAGACCCTCGATTCGGGAGGCGGCCGCGGCGAAGGCGGCCACCGCAAGCGCTGCGCGCTTCTCGGGGATCAGCCTGCCGGCGAAGACGACCACGGGCTCCACCACCTGCGCGATGGGTCTCTCGAGCGAACCCGCGTACTCGCCCTCGAGCACGATCGGCTCGCCGCGCAGGCCCTCCGCGCCCAGCCGCCCGGCGTGCAGCCGCGAGAAGCAGAAGGCGCGCTGGGGCACGCGCGCGCAGAGGCGCTGGACGAAATGCCCGATCGCGCCCGCGGGACGCCCCAGATACTCGCGCCAGTAGCTGGCGCTCCACACCTCGTGCCAGTCCACGACCAGCCCGTAGCCTCCTGGCCGGCGCAGCAGCGCGGCCGCAAGCAGCGAGAAGTAGGGAAACGAGCAGGTGTGGACCACGTCATAGCGCCGGCCGTGGCGCAGTAGGTGCCACAACACTCCCAGCCCAAACACGAGCGGCGGCAGGATGCGCCGGCGTCCGTCCGCCGTGTACAGGGCCATGCGCGGGCCCACCGCCACGACCCGCACGCCCTCTATCTCTGGGTGCTCGCCGCGATCCCACTGGCGCAGCGTCAGGTAGGTGACCTCGTGCCCGCCTGACGCCAGGCGCTCCGCGAGGTTGCGATACCAGCGCTCGGCGCCACCGACCGTGAGCGGGAAGAGGCAGTCATAGACGACGCAGATACGCATAGCGGTAGCATCATCTCGCGAATCCCCGCCACTTTCCGCCCGCACAGGCGTTATAACCGCATGACTCCGCGTCTACCCGGGAAAACTTGGGCGCAGAGCAACTTATGAGCACAGTCGTCCAGACAAAGCCCTCGATCCCCGCGGATGCCGAGGATCGCCACGCGCCGCTGGTGTCGGTCGTGATCCCGTGCCTGAACGAGGCCGAGAACATCGAGGTCTGCGTCGCCGCCGCGCTCGGCGCGCTGCGCGACGGTGCGCTCGACGGCGAGGTGCTCGTCGTCGACAACGCCTCCGAGGACGACTCCGCGGCGCTGGCCACGGCCGCGGGCGCGCGCGTCGTCTCCGAGCCCCGGCGCGGCTACGGCAGCGCCTATCTCGCCGGCTTTGCCGCCGCCCGCGGCGAGTACATCGTGATGGCCGACGCCGACCTCACGTATGACTTCAACGAGATCCCCCACTTCGTGGAAGAGCTGAACGACGGCGCGGAGCTCGTGATGGGCGACCGCATGGACAACATCCAGCCCGGCGCGATGCCCTGGCTGCACCGCTATATCGGCAACCCTCTGCTCTCCGGTCTGTTGAACCTGTTCTTCCGCACTGGCATAAAGGACGCTCACTGCGGTATGCGGGCGTTGCGTCGCGATGTGCTTCCTCGTCTCGATCTGCGCACGACCGGCATGGAGTTCGCCTCGGAGATGGTGATCCGCGCCTCCAAGGAGCACCTGAAGATCGCTGAGTTCCCGATCGAATACCACCCGCGCGGGGGCGAAAGCAAGCTGTCGAGCTTCCGCGACGGCTGGCGCCACCTGCGCTTCCTACTGGTCCACAGCCCTACGCATCTGTTTGTCCTACCGGGCACGCTGCTCGCGGGCGTGGGCACGCTGATCCTTGTGTTCGTGGGCACCGGCCTTGACTTCTTCGGGCGCGCCTGGGGATTGCACGCGCTGATCGGGGGCGCGCTGTTGATGATCGTGGGGACGCAGATACTCGGGCTCGGGCTGTGTGCGCATGCTTACGGCACCTACTTCATGGGCGAGAAGGACCCCTGGTTCGACCGCATGCGCGCGCGTTTCCGCCTCGAGCACGGGCTGCTGCTCGGTGGTGTCTTCATGCTCATCGGGCTGGCGATGGGCGCGGTGATCGTTGCGACCTGGATCTCACACGGTTTCGGCTCGCTCGCCGATGAACATCTCGCGGTGATCGCGGCCTCGCTGCTGATCGTCGGAATTCAGATCTTCTTCTCGTCGTTTTTGCTGAGCATCCTCGGGCTGCGGAAGAATTCCTAGGTACACGAGAGGTTCGCCGTGCGTTACGACCTGATGGCCGTGATCGGGGTGCCCCTCGTCATGTGGGCGGTCTGCCTCGGCTGCGGCCTGGCGCTGGAGCGTCTGCTGCGGATCCGCCTGGAAAACGCCCTGCTGCTGCCGCTGGGACTGTGCGTAGCGCTCGTCCTGATCTTCCCCGGATACGTCGCCGGCGCCGGCGACGTGCTGGCCGTGACGCTGCTCGTGATTGTCGGGCTCGCAGGTCTCCTGTTTGCACAGGATGGGCTGCGCGCCCGCCTGAACCCGGGCTGGGCTGGGGCGGCGGGGTTGGCCGCTTATGTCCTCTACATGCTGCCGGTGATCGCCTACGGGCACTGGACGTGGTCGGGCTATGACTTTGTCAACGATACGTCCTTTGAGATGCTGCTCGCCAGCCACATCAAGGGGTTTGGCACCACCCTTGGCAACATCCCGCAGTCGAGCGAGCGGGAATTCCTCCTCCAGTATTTGAAAAACGGCTACCCGCTCGGCACCCAGTCGTTCTTGGGCACGCTCAGCGGCCTGACTGACATGCCTGTGGAGGTGCTCTACCAGGGCTTCATTGCAAGCATGGCGGCGCTCGGTGCAGTCGCCCTGGCGACGCTCACACGGGGCTTGCTCGATGCGCGGCGTGCGGCATTCATTGGCTTGGTTGCGATCTCCGCCAACCTGACCTATCAGTACGCGCTGCAGGGCGGCATCAAGGAGATCGGCCTGCTGGCGACGCTGTGCGCCGCCGCCGCCTTGGGGCGAGCGGCAATCTCGCTGGGCAGACCGTACGCGGGCGCGGTACTGGTCGCGGTGCCGGCCGCGGCGGCGCTTGCCACCTATAACGCCGTGGCTGTGCCGTTTCTCGGCGCGTTAGTGCTGTTCACCGGGCTTGGCGTCGTGTTCGTTTACCGGAGGTGGCCGACTCTTCGTTGGGTGGGTCCGATAGCGGCTGGTGGGTGTCTCACCATGCTGCTGGCGATTCCCTCGCTGACCACGCTGCAGACGTTCTTCCAGGCAGCAAGCGCGGGACAGGGCGCCACTGGTGTGGGAGCGAGCCAAATCGGACAGCTGCTGCGAGTCTTGCCGCTCAGTCAGATCAGCGGCGTATGGCTATCCGGAGAATACCGGCTGGCGATCGTCTCTCATCACGCTGGGCTGCTGACCGCGCTCGCGAGTGCGGTCATCCTGCTGGCGATCGTTCCCAGTCTTGCCTGGGCCTTGTGGCGGCGGCAGGCTGGGCTGTTGCTGCTTCTCGGGATGGTCGGGCTGGTGCTGCTGATCGTCTATCCCCGCGTCAGTCCTTACGCGCAGGGCAAGCTGCTGGCCATCTCCAGCCCTGCGGTTGTCCTGGTAGCGCTGGCCGGTCTTGCGAGCGTGCGCGCCCGCCGCACCTCGATCCTGGCAATGGCGGTCGGGGGAGCGCTGTCGCTGGGGATCTTCGCGTCAGATCTGCTGGCCTATAGCCACGATCGGGTCGCCCCGACCGCGCGCATCGAAGCGATCCGCGAGACCGGCGATCACTTTGCCGGGCAGGGCCCGGTGCTGTGGAACGAGTTCGAGGAGTACGCCAAGTACTTTGCCCGCGCCGCCAGGGTCAGCTCTCCCTTCGAGGCGATCACGCCGCAGCAGGTGCTGCTGCGCTCGCCCACTTACTTCTACGGGCACTACTTCGACCTCGATCAGGAGACACTCGCGTTCGTCGAGGGCTATCCGATCATCGTCACGCGCCGCTCACCGTCAGCCAGTCGTCCCCCCGCGAACTACCGGCTGGTCTACCAGAACGCGTACTACCTAGGCTGGCGGCGCATACCCAAGCCGCAGGTGCTCGAACATCTACCGCTGCAGCAGCTCTACAGCCCGATGCAGCAGGTGACGTGCAGCGCGCTGGCGCCGATCGTGGCGAAAGCCCCGCGCGGGTCCGAGCTGGTCGTTGCGCTCGACCCCGAACTGGCATGGTTCGAACCGCAATCGGACACCAAGCGCTCGGTTGGCTGGGTGGCCGACCCTGGCCAGACGGGAGCGGTCTTCACCACGACCGGGGGTCGCGCCCAAGGTGTGCTCAAAGTCAAGGGTGGCGCCTACAACGTGTGGGTCCAGGGTGACTTTCCCCGTGCCGTTGCGGTGTACGTCGACGGACATGAGGTCGGATCGGTGTCTGGATCGAACACGCCCGATCAATGGCTCCAGGCCTCTTCATTGCGGCTCAGTCCGGGCAAACACCTCATCCGTCTCTACGAGGCGGCTGGTCGTAGGCACTTCGGTCCCGGAGAATTCGGGACTGGGCTAATCGGAGCGGTCGCCTTGCAGAGCGAGACTCCCGAGCGCCTGCAGACGTTGCCGCTAACGCGCTGGCGGACGTTGTGCGGAACCGAAGCCGACTGGGTCGAGGTTGTGCGGCTGTGACCGAGAACGTCACGGTGGCGATCCCGGTACGCAACGGGGGGCGGTTGCTCGCGGGAACTCTGGAGGCGCTCCGTCGCCAGAGCGTCGAGCACGAGCTGCTCGTCTGCGACTCGGGCTCGACCGACGACTCGCTTGCGCTCGCCCGTGCGCATGGGGCCCGGGTGCTCGAGATCGCGCCCGGGGACTTCAGTCACGGCGGCACCCGCAACCTGCTGATCCGTGAGGCTTCGGGCGCGCACGTGGCACTGCTCACCCAGGACGCTGAGCCTGCTCACGAGCGCTGGTTGGAGCGGCTGCTGGAGGGCTTCGAGTTGGCCGAAGACGTCGGCATCGTCTACGGGCCATACATTCCCCGCCCGCAAGCCGCGCCGGCGGTCCGCTGGGAACTGCAGGCGTGGTTTGCTTCGCTCTCCCCGGATGGCGGCCCACGGCTGGAGCGGCTGGCGGAGCACGAGCGTGAGCTGCCGGCGAGCGAGCTGATCGGCCGGCGCGGATTCTTCACCGACGCCAACGCCTGTGTGGCGCGCGCGGCCTGGGAGCGGGTGCCCTTCCGCGAGGTTCCGTATGCCGAGGACCGCGTGCTGGCGATCGACATGCTGCGCGCCGGCTATGCCAAGGCGTTCGTGCCCGACGCGTCCGTGGTGCACTCCCACGACTACACGACGCTCCAGGAGCTGCGCCGCTGCTTCGACGAGTGGCGTGGGTTGCGTGAGATTTATGGCTGGCGTGAGCCGGCCTCTCCCGCCCACCTGGCACGGCAGCTACGCGGAGCGCTGGGACAGGCCCGGCGCGAGCTGATCAGCGAAAACGCCCCGCCTGTCCACCGCCGGACGACGCTTGCCGCCGCCGGCCGTCACCATGTTGTGCGCCTTGTGGGCGCGCTGCTCGGCTCGCGGGCCGATCTGCTGCCTCCCCGGGTGCGGCGCCGGCTTTCGCTCGAGGGGCGCGCCGGCTTCACGCTGCTCAATCTCGATACACCCACGCTCCATGACTGACGAGAACGCCTCTACAGACGCAAGACCCTCGATCGCTCAACCGGAGTCGATCGCCGCGACCGCGCTCGACGGCACGTTCAGCGGGCCGCTCGCCGGCCTGCGCAGGCGCATCTACCTGACCTACCGCTACCTCGGCTGGCGCACGCTCCTCTTTCGCGTGCTCACCCTGCCGCTGCGATTGACCCCGCTCAAACACTGGTTGCGACTGCGCACGCACGCACGCGACCGCGAGATGCGTCGCGCGCTGGCCTGGTATCGCGAGCACGGCAGGCCGATAAGCATCGTGATCCCGAGCTACCGCGACGCCGAGCACGTGGCAACGCTCGTCGCGAGCATCCAAAGGACGGTCCCGCGCGGGATGGCTCGCGTGATCGTCGCCGACGACGCGAGTGGCCCCGAGCACGTCGCCGAGCTGAGGCGGATCGCCGGAATCGAAGTGCTCGAGGGGACCGAGAACGCGGGCTTTGCGACCAACGTCAACCGCGGCCTGCGTGTCGTGCACGAGGGTGACGTGGTCGTGCTGAACTCCGATGTCGAGGCCCGCCCTGGGTGGCTTGCCTGCCTGCAGTACGCCGCCTCTCAGGAGCAGGACGTGGGCATCGTCGGCGCCCAGCTGCTCTACCCCGACGGGCGGATCCAATTCGGTGGGACTGTGCGTAACCGCGACGCCCCCGAGTGGTTCGACCATCGCTACCGCTTCAAACCCGAGGGCTGGGGTCCGGCACGCACGGCTGGGCCGGCGCTTGCTGTGACCGGAGCGTGCATGTATGTGCGGCGCGAGGTGATCGAGCGGGTGGGGCTGCTCGACGAGGCCTATCCGATGGCATACGAGGACGTTGACTGGTGCCTACGCGCCTGGCAGGCCGGCTTTCGCGTCCTGTATTTCCCAGCCGCACGCCTCGTTCACCACGAGTCGGTCACGCGGGGGACGGATGTGGGCGAGCGCGAGCTTGCTTCACAACGGATCTTCTGGGAGCGCTGGGGCGACTTCTTCGATGCACGCCCGGTGCGTACGGAGTCCGGCGCTCTGCGCATCGCCTACGTGACCGAGGGCACGGGCATCGGTGGCGGGCACCGCGACATCTTCGAGCATCTCAACCGCCTGCTCGAACGCGGGCACGAGGTGGCGTTGTACACGCTCGGCGACCCTCCAGACTGGTTCGAGCTGCGCGCGCCCGTGCACAGCTTCGAGTTCTACGACGAACTCATCGATGCGCTCGCGGACCTCGATTCGATCAAGGTCGCGACCTGGTGGAACACCGCCGCGCCGGTCTGGCGGGCGAGCGTTCTGCACGGCATCCCCGTGTATTTCGTGCAGGACATCGAGACCTCCTACTACCCCGACGATGAGTCCACCCGCCATGCCGTGCTCGACTCCTATCGTCCCGAGTTCCGTTACATGACGATCTCCTCCTGGAACCGCGAGCGCCTGCGCGAGCTGGGCCTGGACGCCGAGCTGATCCCTCCCGGGATCGACCTGGAGACCTTCCGCCCGCGTGTCGATATAGCGCGCCACGAGGACACCGTGCTGGCGCTCGGGCGCTCCAACCCGCTGAAGAACCTACCCCTGACCTTGGACGCCTGGCGCGCGCTGCCCGAGCCGCGGCCGCAGCTCTGCCTGTTTGGGATCGAGCCCGAGCTGGCGACCGATCCGGGCATGCGTTATGTGGAGTCCCCCAGCGACGAGCAGGTCGCCGAGCTGCTGGCGCAGGCCACTGTGCTCGTGCAGACCTCCACGCACGAGGGCTTCTGCCTGCCGCCCCTGGAGTCGATGGCGACCGGTGGCGCGGTGCTGTGCACCGACGCGCACGGCAACCGCGACTTCTGCGTCGACGGCGAGAACTGCCTGATGCCCGATCCGAACCCCGGCGCGGTGAGCGAGGCGCTGGCGCGGCTGCTGGGTGATCCGCAGCTGCGTGAGCGTCTCGGTCAGGCGGGCATTCAGACCGCGCGGGAGTACGCCTGGGAGCGTCGGATAGACGCGTTGGAGAGGTTCCTCGATCGGGTGGCGGCGCCGCGGCCACAGGAGCCGGCGGCGCCGAGGGTGGGTGGTGCGTGACCCGTTTGCTCATCGCGAGCGCCCCCGTCCGGGGGCGCGTAACCGCGGGAATGGTGATGCTGCTCGTGATCGTCGGCTTGTCTTGGCCGCTGATCGCGACCAACTCGGCGATGACCCAGGACTGGCCGAACCACCTCTGGTACATGTGGCGCCAGAGCCTGACAATTCGCTCCGACGGACTGCCGAGCATCTTCCTCAACGCCGGTGGCGCGGTCTTCTACCCGTTCTATGGCTTCTACGGCGGGAGCCTCTATTCGCTCGGTGGCGTCCTCTCGCTCCTGCTCGGCAACGCGCCGGTAAAGGCCTACATCCTGACGTGGATACTCGGCTTCGCCGCAGCCTACGGCGGACTCTACTGGCTTGCTCGCATGGCTGGCGTCGGGAGGTGGCTGTCGCACGCCCCGGCGCTCGTCTATGTCACCTCGCCCTACATCCTCACCTTGGTGTACGCCCGTGGCGCCTGGCCCGAGTTCATGGCCACGTCGGCCATTCCCCTTTTTGTCGCTGCGTCGGTGCAAACCCTGCGCGATGGGCGCCTCCGGCTTGGGCCCTCCCTGGCGCTCGCGCTGAGCACCGTCATCTTGACCGGGTCACACAACATCACCTTGCTCTGGGGCGGCACGTTCATCGTGCTGATCGCGGTGTTGGCGATCGTCTGCATCCCCGCCGCCCGTGCCATGTTGGCGCCGGGGAACGTCGTGCGATGGTGCCTCGTCGCCGCGCCGAGCGCGCTTGTCAATGCTTGGTTCCTGCTTCCCGCGCTTGCATACGGCTCGCGCATTCGCATAGGCAGCGCCGACTGGACCCCCACGTTGAGGCTCACGTCGGTCTTCACGAGCATTGCTCGCCTCTTTGCTCTTTCGCGCGGGACTTCCGTCGTGGCTGGTCCGAGAATCAGCTACTCGCCGGACTTCTCCTTGGCGCTTCCGGTTCTCGCGATCGCCTGGATCCTGCTCGGCGGCGCCCTCGCAATCCGCCATGGAAGGCGCGCCGGAGGCGTCGCCTTCCGTCGCCTCCTCGTCGTCTTGGCGGGCGTGGGGACGCTGTTCGGACTGCTCCTGACCAACTGGCGCCTCATCGCCGATCTGCCGGGCCCATACCATCTCGTTCAATTCCCGTATCGCTTGGAGACCTACGTGCTCCTCGCCACCTCCGGTGCGATGATCTGCGTGCTTGCCCTCCAACGGTCTGAGATCGCCGGCCGGCGTGCCTTGCGGGCGCTGCTGGTGGGCGTGCTCGCCTTCTCGGCGATCGGCGCCGTCGAGCAGGTGGCCGACTATCCAAACCAGTTTCCAAATCGCAACTTCGTCTTCGCTGCGCAACGGCAGCCACCGGCGAGCGTCTATGACACGGGCGATTATTCAGACACCACCCTTCCCCTGATCGGGCCAGCGGGCCTCGCCACTGCGACGTTCCCGCAGGCCGTCCATGACGACCGTGTGCGCGCGACGTTCGCGGTGGATCCGCGCCAGACCCTTCTCCAGTCGAACGTCCGGGCGGCGCCGTACCTTGTGCGTGTCCTGGGAGCGACGGTCGTAGGGCGCAGCCTGTCCGGGTTCATGGTGTTGCGGCTGCCCACGGGCCATCCCCGTCTGGTGAGCCTGACAGTGGAGCGCGCGACGTCCACGCCCGTCGAGTTGGGCCGCGCGCTGTCGGCGGCGGGGCTCCTCGCGCTGCTGGCGCTCTCGTGCGCCGGGGTGGTTCGGGCGCTGCGGCGAGCGTCACCGCCGCGGGTGGAGCTCGCCACCCCCGAGGCGACCGGCGGGAGTCTCCGACCATGAAGGCTGACTTTGCGCGGCGTCTACGCTGTCCGGCCTGCAGGCGCGACGGTACGCTCGTGCTGGACCCTGAGAAAAGCGATGACCACGAGGTGCGCGAGGGTGCTCTGCGCTGTACGGCGTGCGCGACCGAGTTCGCGGTGCGCCGCGGGGTGATCGAGCTGCTGCACGATCCGCCTGAATACATCGTCGCGGAGGCCGCTGGCCTGGAGCGCTTTGCCGAGCAGATGCGCGCGGAGGGCTGGGACCGCGAGATGGTGCGTAGGCTGCCAAACATCGAGCACGGCTACTGGTACGTGCAGGCGCGTTCGATGCACCAGCTGGTGACGATGATCCCGTTCAAGCCGGGCCAGAGCATCCTGGACGTCGGCTCGAACACCTGCTGGGCCGCGAACCGCTTCGCCGAGCTGGGCCTGAACGCGATCGCACTGGATATCGCGACGACTGAGCTGCAGGGTCTCTACACGGCGGAGTATTTCATCGAGGACGGCGAGGTCTTCTTCGAGCGGATCCTGGGCTCGATGGATGCGATCCCGCTTGCCTCCAGCAGTCTCGACTACGTGTACTGCTGCGAGGTGCTGCACCACAACGATCCCGACAGCCTGCGCCGCACGTTCGCGGAGATCTTCCGCGTGCTGCGCCCCGGCGGTCGGCTGCTGATGGTCAACGAGACGCTCAAGACGCTGCGCGACCCCAGTGGCGTGCACGTCGAGGGTGTCGAGCAGTTCGAGGGCTACGAGCACGCCCACTGGGCGCTGCGCTACCGCTGGGAGGCGACGCGCGCGGGCTTTCAGACCGAGGTCGCCGAGCCGCACTACCGGCCGTTCTTCGGCGACGCCACGGTGCGCCTCAGGGGATCTGGCATGCCGCTGCTGGGCCCGGTGATCCGCCGCGGTGGCAGGGCGCTGCACTCCAGCGGCCTCGCGCGTCGCGCCTATCTGACGTGGTTGAACCAGGTGTGGGGGACGGTCTCGATGAACATGATCGCGACTAAGCCACTGCGCTATGTGGGGCGCCATGAGGGCATGGGAACGGGACAGCGCCTGCTGCGCCTGCTGGGCGCATGGGCGCGCCTGCCTATCGATCGCAGCCGCGGACGGGCGCCGGCACGGCTGCCACGCACGCCGGAGCAGATCGCCGCGGCTCATCGCAGCTAGAGCGCAAGCTCGTTAGCTCGGCGCCGGCTGTGCACCAGGCCCCGATTTTCGCTGCCGCCCTACGCCGGCTGACCGCAAATGCCAGCGTTTACGAACGAGACGTCCTACCTGCCAGAGCCCTAGAGCGGCCGCGGCGCTTACAGGGCCGAGGGGCGGGATCGCGACCCGCGCGTCCCACTGGTGGCTGGCGACGGGGGTCACCAGCGATGTCCACGCCAGCAGGAACAGCAGTAACCCGACCTGGCGGGGCCGCCCGCGAGGCAAGAATGGCGCGAAGAAGGTGAGCAGCATCAGCACAGCCATCAGCACGCCATCGGGACGCATAACGGACTCATAGTTGAACAGGAATTTCATCAGCGCCGGGTTGGTCTTGTAGCCGTTCACGCCGTAGAGGTCCAGACGCTCCTGGCGCGCGATCTCCATCTCCTCCGGGTCGAAAAGAATTTCGTGATAGAAGGCGTCGAAGCCCGCACCCACCTCGACGCGGTTGCTGAACAGCACCCTTGTGGGCGTCACGTATGCGAGCAAGCCTTCGAAGATCGTCGCCAGATATTCCAGGGGCTGGTGGAGGATGACCTCGCGAGTCCACGCGCCGATTTTCTTGTTACTGGCCTGGGTAGACCAGAACGGGCCAGCACCTTTGCCGAAGGCTCTGAATGCAGGCGAGGCACTGGGGTCGAAGTCGTACTGTTCAACGTAGGTCGTCCTCTGAGACGCCGGCGTGCTTTCACAGAGCACGCTCGTACCTGGCGGAGGCGTGAACTTGTGACAGTTGGCGAAGGGCGCCACACGGGCATAGAGGTTCCACGCGCCCGCTGGTGTTGTCACACCCCAGTACCCCGTGTGCTCGTGCTGAACGGCAGCGTACGGAACGAGCACGGCCAGCGTGCACACCATCGCGCAGACGGTGGCAAGCAGCCTCCGTCGCCAAGAGCCGCCTGACAACAACAACAGCCACGCGAGCAATATCACGAGCGATGGCAGCGCCACCACGCGAACGGTGTTTGCGAGACCAAACGTCAGGCCTGCCAACGCCGCCCATATCGGCAGTCGCGCGCCCGCGGCGCGAACGCCGAAGTAGATGGCAAGCGACTGCAGGAAGATGAACAGGGACTCGGTCAACGCCGAATGCTCGAGGAACATCTCGGCGCCGTTGAGCGCGACAACAGCCGCGGGGAGCAACCCCAGCGAAAGCGGCCCGCCCGCGCGACGCACCGCCAAGAACAGCAGAACAGCGCTCGCGAGCCCGAAGACGTGCTGGAGCGCGATCGCCCAGGTCAGATGGGTAGGGAACATCGCGTGCAGCTCACGCAGGAAAAGCGGGTAGCCCACCTCGCGCGTAGGATCGACCCACAGTTTTTCCAACGCCAGCCCGACATAGCTGACCGTGTCCGGAAAGCCGAAGAACGCTGGTCGCCACGCCAGCAGGAACAGCAACCTCATGATTGCCCCTGCAACGAGTATCAACAACAGGCCCCCGAGCGCAACTCGCCCATCGCGACTCCGCGGCACCCACGATGCGGGCGTCCTAGCTGCGACCGGTACCCTGAGGCGCCCCAGCCAAGCCAGACTCCTACCCATGGTACCCGCAGCTGCCGACGTGGGCCTCACGAAACACCGCCGCGCTATTGCCCAAGAGGCCACCAAGTCACTGACATCGACGGCGCACAACCTAACATACGAAACCGACGCGAACTAGCGTCTCAGGTCACTAGAGGTTCTCGGCGACGAACGGCGCCGAGCGATTGAAGACCCAGAAGCCGAGCACGAAGACCGCGACTACGACTCCTAACGGCTCCAGCAGCGCAGCCCAGCTGCCGAGCGCCTGCCCGGCGGTGAGCGTGGCGTGCGTGACCATCGCGTGGCGGAACTGCTGGAAGACGGTGACCAGTGGGTTGAGCATGTAGAGGTGATAGAGCAACTGCTGGTCGTGCGGAGGGATGATGAGCTTTGCGCGAACGGTCGTGATCGGGATGATCACGGGGGAGCCATAGAAGACGATCTGGCTGACGACTTCCCAGATCGGCTGGATGTCCCGGAAGCGCACGAACATGGCCGAGAGCAGCATCGCCAGGCCGGTCGAGAACAGGATCAGCATCACAAGGATCAGCGGTAGCTCGAGCCAGCTGAGCATTGGATGCACGCCGGAGATGAGCGCGAAGATCAGCACCACGATCAGGTTCATCATCAGGTTGAAGAAGGCCAGCAGCACGATCGCCAGGGGGATGACCAGGCGCGGGAACTGGATCTTGCGAACCAGGTTCTCGCGGTCCACGACGCTCCGTACCGCCCCGCCAGTGGCTTCGGCGAAGAAGGTGAACAGGATGATCGAGCCCAGCAGTTGAACGCCGTAGAATCGTTCGTCGGGCTTGCCGCCACTGCCGACGTGGCTGATGACGACGAAGAAGACGTACAGCACGCCGAACAGCAGCAGGGGCTTCATCACCTGCCAGACATAGCCGAGCGCCGAGCCGAAGAACTTGAGCTTGAATTCGTTGCGGGCGATGTTGTAGGTGAGGTGCCAGAAGCGCCTCCAGTCATGCGTCAGCGCGTGGGGACCCCTGATCGGACGCCCGAGGCCCTCGTAGGGGACGGGCTCGTGGGGGAAAGCCTCGGTGCTCACGCCCGCACCTGCTGGGTGCTCACTGCCGCTCCACGGCTTACGCTCACGTCGATCGGGAGGTCGACCAGCCCGCCCATCGCCTCGGGACCTGTGACCACGAACGAGAAGGCGCCCTCGAAACGGTCCATCAGATCCAGGCCTGTCCCGCGATGGGCAAGCGTGAACAGCGGGTTGTAGCGCCCTGGGGCGAGTACGTTCTCGAACGAGAACGAGAACAGCACCTCCTCGCCCGCGCTGAAGCTGCCGCTGCGCTCGTGCTCGCGGGCGGTCGTGGCGACGATGATCGCGACGTGGTCTTCGTTGAGCACATACACGCCTGCGACTGGGTCCTCGACGTCGACGGCGAAGTTGACGAGTGCCTTGAGGGTGATCTGGCGCCCCTGGGGCAGGGATTCATGGCGCTCTCCGTGCTCGTCCTCGACCCATGCCTCGACGATGCGGGCCTCGCCGTCGCCGCCGCGTTCCTCGCCTGTGCTCGCACTCGCCTCCGGATCACGTCCGAAGTTGATCTCCAGGTAGCGATCGGCAACCTCGTGGGGCTCGCCGAGATGCACCATGTGGCCGCGCTCCAGCAGCATCGCCCGATGACAGAAGCGGTTCAGGGTTGCCATATCGTGGGTGACGAACACGATCGTGCGGCCCTCGTCGCGCATCCGGTTGAAGACGTCGAAGCACTTCTGCGCGAAGGCCGCATCGCCAACGGCGAGCACCTCGTCAACGAGGAGGATGTCCGCATCCACCTGGATCGCGACGGAGAAGGCCAAACGCACGTGCATGCCCGAGGAGTAGTTCTTGAGCTTGAGCTCCTCGAACTCGCGCAGCTCGGCGAAGTCGATCACCTCGTCGACGCGACGCCGTGCCTCACGCGGCGAGAGCCCCATCATGATGCCGTTGAGCACGACGTTGTCGCGCGCCGCCAGGTCCTGGTTGAAGCCGACGCCGAGCTCGATGAACGGCGACAGGCGCCCGTTCATCCAGATCTTGCCGGTGTCGACACCGTAGATCCCGGCGAGGCACTTCAGCAGGGTGCTCTTGCCGCTGCCGTTGCGCCCGGCGATCCCGAAGAACTCGCCGCTGCCGACCTGAAAGGAGATGTCATGGAGCGCCTGGAAGGACTCGTGGCGGCTGCGGCGCATGGGGTGCAGCGCGCGCTCCTTGAGCGTGTGCACGCGCTCCTCGGGCACGCGGAAGGTCTTGCTGATCCCGTCGACGACGATCGGCGGGGTGCCGCTGCTGATCGGTTGAGGCATCTCGGAAGGGTACCGTGAGCATCCTGCGGCACCTACATCGAACCTCCTGCGGCGCCTACATCGCACCGGGCTTTGGCTCGCGCATGGACGCCCGCCGATCGCGGATCGATATGGTTGATACCGCCCGATGCGTGCGGTTTCTATCCTTCTCCCCGACAGCCACGTGACCGAGGCGTGACGCCGCGCATGACGGATCAACAGATGAGTCTGCGCCGTCGCGCAGGGGCACCGCGGCTGATTGAGTGGACAGGTGAGCGGTGCGTCCCCTGGGCTCCGGACGTGCAGGTCGTCTACGAGCACCTGCACCGATACCTATGGGCGGCGGGGCTCGTTCAAGGCCGGCGTGTCCTCGACCTCGGCAGCGGCGAGGGCTTTGGAGCGTCGATCCTCGCTGATAGCGCGAGCGAGGTGGTAGGAGTGGATCTGGATGAGCGCACGGTCGAACACGCTCGGCTGAACTGGTCGAGTGCGGCTGTCTCGTTCGTGCAGGGAAGCGCGCTCGACCTATCGAGGTTCGAGGACGGCTCGTTTGGCGCGGTCGTGGCGTTCGAGGTGATCGAGCACATCGAGCAACAAGAGACGATGCTCGCCGAGGTCGCACGCGTGCTCGCCGACGACGGGATCCTGATCGTCTCGACCCCAGATCGCCGCATCTACAGCGAGAGTACCGGCCAGAACAACCCCTTCCACGAGCGAGAGCTCAGCTATGAGGAGTTCTCCTCGTTGCTGGACCAGTTCTTCGCGAACCTGTCGGTATGGGGCCAGCGGACGATCACCGGCTCTCATCTCGGCGCGCTTGAGTCAGGGCCAGCAGTGACGAGCTCGCCTGCGTCAGAGTTCTTCATTGAGCGAGCCGGCGAGGAGTGGCGTCTCGCGGGCGATCCAGCAGGTCTGTACCTCGTGGCGGTGGCATCGAATGGTGTGCTCCCTCCCGCGCCCGCCAACTCGACGCTGGGCGACTGCGATCTCGAGCTCTTGCGCGTGAAGGAACGCAATGCGGCGAAGGCGGCCGGCGTGCTGGTCGCCCAGCGCGATGAGGCGCAAGAGCGAGAGCGCCAAGGATCGCTCGCTAGCGCATCGGAGCTGAAGCATCGAAAGGAGCAGCTCGCGCAACGCGACGAGCAACTCGTGCAGCGTGACGAGTACATCCGCCATCGCAACGCGGAGATCACGGCTGCGCGCGCACGCTTGCGTGATGCCGATGCCAGCATCGCTGATCTCGAGGGCCGCCTCGCGGAGGTGCGTCAAGCGCACCTCCGGGTCGAGGAGTCGGTGACCTGGCAGGCTTTTCAGCGACTGCGCGGGCGCTTGTTCTCCTCGATTGGTGAAGGGTCAGTGGCGGTGCGACTGCTGAGATCGATGCTGCGGCTTGGCGGACGCGCGATGAGTAGTCGCGGGAAGACCTCCGACCCGGTGATCGAGACAGAGACGATCCCATCTGGTGGGGAGCCCATCAACCTCCCAACCTTCGCGCACCCGACGGTGTCGCTCGTGATTCCGCTTTACTCGGCTGCTGCGCTTACCCGGCGTTGCCTGGAGACGATCCGGGATTACACCGACCAAGTCGCCTACGAGGTGATCCTTGTTGACGATACGGCGGATGAGGAGACTAAACGACTGCTCGACGTAGTGACTGGTGCACGGGTGGTTATAAATAAGCAGAACCTGGGGTATCTGCGCAGTGTGAATCTCGGGGCGTCACTGGCCCGCGGCGAGTGGCTGGTCTTGTGTAACAACGATATCGAGGTGACGCCGGCGTGGCTCAAGGCCATGCTCGTGTGTGGTGAGTCCGGCGAGGACATCGGGGTGATTGCGCCAAAGTTCGTGTCTCCGGATGGCCGCCTGAGCGAGGCGGGTGCTGTGCTCTGGAGCGATGGCACGGGCGTCAACTACGGGCGTGGGGACGACCCGACGAAGTGCCAATACGAGTACACCCGTGAGGTGGACTACGGGTCGGCTGCGGCGTTGATGGTGCGGGCCAAGCTGTGGCACGAGCTGGGAGGGTTCGACGAGCGCTACATCCCCATGTACTACGAGGACGCCGATCTTTGCCTCGAGGCGCGTCAGCATGGTTGGCGAGTGCTCTACGAACCGAGCGCGGTTGTGATGCACGTCGAGGGGGGCACGGCGGGTGTGGATCAGGCTGTCGGCCACAAGCGCAATCAGGCGACGAACCGGCTCAAGTTCGTTGAGAAGTGGCGGACGGTGCTGGAGTCTGAGCACCTTCGGCCGGGTGATGAGCGCGTCCGAGCGGCAGCCAATCGCCACCGCGGTCCAGGGGTGCTCGTCGTCGACTTTCGCGTTCCCATGCGAGATCGTGATGCAGGCTCGCTACGTATGTTCGAGATGATCGGCTCGCTGCTCCGTCTTGGATACAGCGTGAAGTTTCTTCCTGACAACCTCGTGCCGATTCAGCCCTACACCCGCGATCTCCAACGCCTCGGGATCGAGGTTATGTATGGCTCACTCGACCTCAACCATGAGTTTGCGGAGATCGGTCCGGGCTTGCAGGCCGCGATCCTATCGCGACCTCACTCCGCGAGCCGATGGCTGGACTCCGTGTGCGAGTTTGCCCCGTCGGCGACGGTCATATATGACACCGTGGATCTTCATTGGATCCGTGAGTCTCGTCGCTTTGCCCTCGGTAAAGGGGACACCGCTGAGCGCGACGGCGTGATCGCCGTGCAAGGACCTAAGGCTGCGGCGCTGCGCGAGCTCGAGCTCGCCCTCGTGCGTGCGAGCGATATCACCATCACCGTGACCGCGGATGAGCGCAAGGTGCTCGAGGCGCAGGTTCCTGAGGCAAACGTTGCGGTCATACCCACAATCCATAACATCGCGCCACGCGTTACCCCTGTTGATCAGCGCAGGGGTCTGCTGTTCGTGGGAGGCTTCGAGCACCCGCCCAACGCTGATGCCGCTGTCTACCTCATACGCGAGGTGATGCCGCTCGTATGGAATCTCTTGGGAGATGTCTCGGTGACGATCATCGGCAGCAGTGTGCCCCCTGAGGTTGAGAAGCTCGCCTCCCCACGAGTCGATGTCAGAGGCTGGGTTGAGGACCTGGAGCCGCTGCTTCAGTCTGCCCGTGCGCTCGTGGCTACCGTTCGGTTCGGGGCGGGCGTCAAGGGCAAAATCACCCAGGGGCTGGCGGCGGGCCTGCCGGTGGTCACGACGCCGGTTGGAGCCGAGGGCCTTGGCGGTCGCGATGGCGAGAACATGCTGATTGGCGCGGATACCGATGCGCTTGCCGAGCGGATCGTCCGGGTCGTCGAGGACGACATACTGTGGGGCTCGCTCTCCAGGGGCGGGCAAGAGCTGATCGCAGGCGGATTTTCGCGGGCCGTCCTGGATGATCGGATGCGCGAGCTATTGGATCATCGAGTGCTCGGCCATCCGATTGCCAGTGGAGGCTGAAGCCGACGCGTCTGAGCACGCCGCGTCGCCACGTGCATGGACCGGGTCGTTGTAATCGGGAACTGCCAGGCGCAGGCTCTAGAGCTGCTGCTCGGCACGAACGAGGCGTTCAGGGGCCGCTTAGAGCTCGTGAGCTTTCCGCCTGTGCACGACATTCCCGAGGCGATGATCTCGGAGCTCCACAGCGCGGTGGCTGCGGCCACGGTTGTGGTCTCACAGCGCGTCGAGGAGGGCTACCGAGGCGAAATCGGATTGGGAACCCAGACGATCGCCTCGATCGCCGGGACAGCGACCGTGGTGCGCTGGCCGAGCGGATCTTGCGGGTCGTCGAAGACGACGCGCTATGGGGATCGCTATCCCAGCAGGGTCAAGAGTTGATCACGGCCAAGTGTTCGCGCGAGGTGCTTGACGAGAGATTGCGCGAGACGCTGGCGATCAGTCATCTCGGTTTGCCGGACGGCGTAGGCTGGTTGCTGAACTGGCGCTTACCAGCGAATATGCTCCTCCGCCATGGACACTGTCAGGAGAAGGTATGAGCCGTTTGATTGACCTCGCCCGTAAGAAGGGCGTTACGCCTCGAGATAGGACTGGACGCGAGGGCTGGTTGAGTCTTCCGGATAGCGGGAAAGACGATCCGGTAGTCAAGCCGGCAGCTTATTTGCCTATCTATGAACAGCTGTTGTTCCCCTTGCGTGAACAACCATTCACCTTGCTGGAGCTTGGTGTATGGGGTGGGGACTCGCTACAGATGTGGCGCGATGCCTTTCCTTTGGCCACCATAATCGGCCTGGACTGGGACCCACCAGACTTGCATCTTGGGGATCGCGTGCATGTCTTCCGTGGCGATCAAACCGATGCAGATCTGCTCAAGCAGTTGCGCGAAGATTATGCGCCCGAGGGGTTCGAGGTGATTATCGATGACGCCTCTCATCTCGGTATCACCACAGCTCGCTCCCTACAGGCTCTCTATGCAAACCACCTACGATCCGGCGGTCTGTATTGCATCGAGGACTGGGGCACCGGATACCTGCCCGGCTGGGATGACGGCGGACGGTTGGGCTCCCGTTTGGACCTCGCACAGCTCGATAGCGCTATCACAGTCACCGAGGATGCTGCCGAGGGGGCAGTGTCGCTGCCAAGCCACGATCTCGGAGTCGTCGGGCTAGTTAAGCGTCTGGTAGACCACACGGCTAGGGGAACCATTGGCTTTGCTCAGCCCGAAACCTTGGGCGAGGCTATGGCGATCGAGTCCATGACGGTGTGGGACGGCGTTGTGGCCCTCCGCAAGCCCACTGCCTGATGCGGGCAGCATTCAACCCGAAGAATAGACCCACTGCGTCATGGACCGAGTAGTCATCGTCGGGAACTGTCAGGCCGGGGCGCTGGAGATGATGCTGAGCACCAATGAGGAGTTCACGAAGCGGTTTGAGCTCGTGAGCTTCCCTCCCGTGCATGAAATACCCGACGCGATGGTGACTGAGCTGCATCGAGAGGTTGCCAACGCCGCCGTGGTCATCCCTCAGTGTGTTCAGGAGGACTACCGCGATGGGATCGGCCTTGGCACCGAGACGCTCGCGAGAATCGCGGGATCGGCGACAGTTGTGCGCTGGCCGAGCGTGTACTGGGCCGGTTACTTCCCGGATCTGTTTTACCTGCGAGACGCGGAGGGGCAGCCGGTAGTCGATGGTCCGTTCGACTACCACGACAGGACGATCTTGGAGGCATATGCTTCAGGCGTTGACGTGCCAGGCGTATGCCGTCTCTTGGAGGATCCCGATCTACCGTCCGATGCGCAGACTTGGGCGACAAATGCCACGGCAGAGTTGGAGAGCCGTGGTCAGAACTGCGAGGTCAAGGTGACCTCGTTCATAGCGTCCAGGTTTCGTAACGAGCTGCTGTTCTTTACGATGAACCACCCGACAAACTATCTGCTCGGTTTCATGGCGCAGCAGATCACGGATCTCATCGGTATTCCTGGGAGCATTGACCACCGGCGGATTCCAGATGAGATCCTCGGACCCACGTTCTATCCGCTTCACGCCAATCACGTGCGTGCGTTGGAACTGGGGTTCGTGAGGGAGCTTATAGCTGGGAGCGCGCCGTTCAAGATCCGGGGAGTGACCTACGAGCCGGCGGAGGCTGTGCAGGCATTCTTTGACTATTACGAGGCGTACCCGGAGCTGGTTGCCCTTAATTTAAATTGTGACCAACCTTTTACCTAGGCAAAGCCGTTCCTGATCGTCATGGACTAAGTGGACGCAATAAAATCACCCTGCGGGTTCATCTTAATAGTGATGTGAGTCGCCGAGGTTGGCGCTGGACACGGTTGACCCTGCGGTAGCAGGAAGGCCTGAGCAGCATCGATCGGAGGTATCAAAAACCCGTTCTCCCCAGACATCTCTGCAGTAAGAAGCGCTTGGTTCTGGGTACTGAGTTCTAAATTCGCGCATATCGTGCCCCCTTCCGGCGTCAGCGAGGCGACCTCGGAGCGAAACGCCGTGAGACGGCCACCATACGGTGTCTGGATAAAGAATGAGCGAACTTCCGTGCCTTGCCGAAAGATGAATACGAGGGCGACGGCGATGATGAGAACTAACCCAGTCCTCATCCTCACCAGATGCTTAGAGCGACCAATGAGCACGGGGTATGCACCGGCAGCCAGTGCGCTGAAGGTAAGAAGTAGCGGCATGGCGGCGTAGTGAATGTCCCGCTGCTGTCCCTGTACCAGTGCGGGAATTGCGGTAGCACCCGCGGCACCCAATACTGCTATTGGGAACCAGTCCCTGCGGCGGATAGCCGCTATGCCTCCAATTACTCCAAGTACCAATATCACCACATACAGCACCAAAAGAATACTTGTCGGTGCCAAAATCCCCCTGTAATAGTGAAGATTTTGACGGACAAAATGTAATCCGCTATTCGCATATGGGGCACTCGCTGTTGTGGAAGGGTAGGCGATCGCCAGGAAGTAAACGATTGGAACCAATACGCTCCAGGTGCCCACCAGGAACCCTGCCCTGGTGGCGACAAGGCCTAGATCTCGAATCTTCCTGACCTGATGAAAAGCGCAGTAGGCGGCGATAACAAGCAACCCCAAGTAGAGGGGGTTGCTTATAACGGCGAGTGTCCATGCCGCGCCGCCGGCCAGAGACCAGAGCATACTGTCACGAACGGTTCGAGCTTTCATGCACCGTTCATGGGCTAGCAGCCCAAAGCCAAGGGCAAGGAATCCGACCGAATGCACTATGTTCGAAGACCACAGGGCTGTGGGGAGCCAGGCTGCTGTTGCAAGGAACAGGCCACCTATCCACCATGCTTCGGTAATCCCCCACCTGGCCCTGCTTCCAATCCATAGCCACATGGCAACACCTACTGTAAAGACCAGCGTGTTGAGGAGGAGAAACGGTACTACAGAGCCAAGACCAAAGGCTAGCGTGCCGAGTGCCCAGAAGGCATTGATCACATACTTACCTTGATTATCGTGATATGACAGGTCTCCCAGTGACCGGTTGTAATGAGTGATGTTGAAAAAGTCGTCAGCCCAAAACCCACTATGCGATACGGCAGCAACCCACGCCATTATGCTAAGGACAATCACCAGAGCTGGAAGCGCAAGGAGCAGCATTGCGGCTACGCCTCGTGGCTTAGGGCTTGTGGTTTGCTTCATGATTGACGCACCTGTTCCTCGTCCCTTGTCCTCTTCCTCGGCCATGCGACGGCAGGATAACGCTCGTTCCGGTCAGATGCTGTGCATAGGCACATCCTCCTGAATGACGTCATAGATCACCGGAAGGCTTGACTGGCGCACGCTGGGCGATCATCTCCGGTTCACTCGCTAGCTACAGCAGCCACACATGGAGAACCGTGTCACACTATCTCCAGCAGGGCAGGTAGGGGTTGTTTAGCGGGGCCTATCGGACCCGTCTAGGGTAGCCTGCCCATCATGGAGCGCATCCGCCAAATCTTGCTGTCACGGCCAGCCGAGCACCCCGCAGTCCAAGTCATTCGCTACGGACTCGTCGCTGGCTGTGGTTACCTGCTTGCGATCACTATATATTCTGGCGAGCTCGCGATTGGGATCCCGCCGTACGCCGCACTCGGTGTTGCTTTTGTGCTCAACGGCCTCTTCAACTTCGCGCTTATACGTATCTGGGCCTTTCCACCCAGTGGGAGGGCCGTCAAGAGCGATCTGAGCCGTTTTGCGATCGTTGCAGCCGTATCCTTTGTCTTCAACTATGCAAGCTTTGCCGTTCTCTACTCGGGGATCGGCCTCGGCGCTAGTACCTCACAGCGTCTGGCGATCCTGATCGCCGCGCCGGTCACTTTTCTGCTCAACCGACTCTGGTCCTTTCGGTCCCATCCCCACCGAGCGTAGGCTTATCTCGACCGATCAAGTTCGCGGTGCGTTCGTGCCCGTCTCGAGTAGGAACTGGTCGTACTCACGGATGTAATCATCTGAGTCGTACGGATGGGAAGCCAGTACCAGCAACACCGCATCGGCGTCGTAACGGTACTGACTACCCCACACGAGCGGCGGTATATATATCCCGAGCGTGGGATCATCGAGCAATACCTCGCCGCGATTCCGGCCATCATCGACGGCGACTGTTACCCGGCCGGATACGCAGAGCAAGAACTGATGGCATACGCGATGTGCATGCTCTCCGCGTATCTCGCGGCTGGGCACGTCGTAGACCAAGAACCACCGCTGTGGAGTAAAAGGTATGGCGTCGGCCGGAAATTCACCTGCGGTGAGTCGACCGCGCAGGTCGGAGAACTCGGCGAATCGCTGCACGTGTACCGCTCCGACACCGAGCTCAGTCCTCCCCGGCTCGTTTGTCGCCGGCGGTATCGTCGGGGCCTCGGTGGTTGACGTCTGGGCGTAGCCGGTGATGCGGGCGGGATTGCCCGTCACCACGGCATGGGGTGGAACCGAGCGCGTGACGACCGCACCCGCACCTACCATCGCCCCAAGGCCGATTTCGAGACCTGGGAGGATCGTCGCATTGGCGCCGATCGATGCTCCGGCTCGGACGACGGTCTTCTCGTTGGCTTTGAGCCACTGCCTGCTACGAGGAAAGCGATCGTTTGTAAAGGTCGCATTCGGTCCTACGAACACGTCATCCTCGAGCACGACTCCATTCCAGAGCTGGACTCCGCACTTGACGGTCACTCGATCGCCGACTACTACCTCACCCTCGATAAAAACGCCGTCGCAGATATTGCAGTCCTCGCCGATACGTGCTCCCTCGAGCACATGGGCGAAGGCCCAGACGCGCGTGCGAGCACCGATTGCGTCGCTCTCGCATAGTGCCTGTTCATGTACAAAAACATCATTCATCAGCTGCGCTCCCGACGATCTCCGTGGTCTCTCGTACTATCGCACCTGGCCGTCCCTTGGTGGTTTCGTAGGCTCTCCACACATACGAGCCGATGATCCCCAGCCCGAGCGAGTTGAGGCTCATGAAGATCAGCAGGATCAAGACCGTCGCGGCGTAGCCCGGAACGGTGATCGCCCCGGCGGCCCGCGCGACCAGCACGATCGCTCCGACGAGTATCCCGAGCGCCATCCCCAAGAGGCCCACGATCCAGAGGATCCTGACCGGCAGGTCGGTGAAGGCGAAGACGCTGTCGGAGAGATAGCGAAGCTTGCGACGCAACGTCCATCCGCTCTTACCCGATCGGGGCAGCCTATCGTAGGGAACGAGCTCTCTGCGGAAGCCCACCCAGAAAAGCTGAGCCACGAGCGATGTGTGAACGCTCTCCAGCGAGCAGATGACGTCGCGGACGGCCGCTGTACATGCGAACACATCAACGCCCGAAGGTGGCATTTCGCTGACCACGAACCGGCGATACAGGCGCCAGTAGATCTTGGATGCGGTATCTCCGTCGTCGTCGCGGCTTCTGCGCTCACCGGCGACGACATCGACGTCCCCGCTCGCCAGCCGACGGAGGAACTCGATCACGAGCTCGGGCGGCTCCTGCAGATCGGCGGCCATGACCGCGATGCGATCTCCCTGAGCGAGGCTCATGCCGGTGCGGATCGCCGCGAAGGACCCGAAGTTCCGCGAATGATCGACAACCCGGGCACGGAGCTTGCTCGTCGCCAAGGCGGTCAGCAACAGCTCCCGGGAGTCGTCTGGGCTGCCGTCGATCACAAAGATCGTCTCCAAGCCTCCGTCGATCTGATCGGCTATGTGCTCGATCGCTCCGATCAGCGCCGTGATCGTGCCGGCGTTGCCGTAGACCGGAACGACGAGCGAGTTGAGTGGAGGACTCATGCGCAGGCCTCCAGACAGGCCTCGATCACGGCTTCGACCTCGTGATCTTCCAGGTATGGATGGATTGGTAGGGACAACTCGCGCTTGGCCAGTCGACGAGCGACCGCAAGATCGCCGACGATTGTTCCCAGGCCGCGCACGGCCGGCTGGTCGGGACATACGAGCGGGTAGTGGCGACCGACAGCTACCCCCCGCCGGACGATCTGCTCCCTGACGGCTCCGGAGTCGAGGTCGAGCACCTCGACCGGGAACAGGTGATGGGCTGAGTGCCCGCCCGCGGCGACGACCGGACGCAAGCGGCTCTCGCGCAGCGCCTCTGCATAGCGCGAGGCGATCTCAGCCCGCCGCGCCAGCCATCGATCGAGCCGTGGCAGCATCGCCGAGCGCAGAACCGCAGCGTGGAGCTCGTCCAGCCTGCTGTTGAGCCCCAGCTCGACGTGCTCGTACTGCGCGCCCTGCCCATAGTTGCGCAGCCTCCTCGCTCGCTCGGCGGTCGCCTCGTCGGATGTCAGCAGCACGCCGCCATCGCCCATCGCGCCGAGGTTCTTCGTCGGGTAGAGGCTCGTGCCTGCCGCGATCCCGGCAAGCCCCGTCGACTTGCCGTCGCGCGCAGCGCCCGCAGACTGCGCACAGTCCTCGATCACGACCACGTCGTGCTCGGCCGCGAGACGCTCGAGCGCGGTCGGATCGAGCGGATGACCGTAGAGATGGACCGGCATCACAGCCCGAATCGAGCGATCGGCACGCAGGGCCGCGTCGACTTGGTCGAGGTCCAAACCGCCGGTCTCGTCTACGTCGCACCACACCGGCTCGGCGCCGGCACGGACGATCGCCAGCGTCGTCGCGAAGGCCGTCAGCGGCGTCGTAAGCACACGGCCGCCCTGCGGGATGTCCGCGCATCGCAGCGCTATCTCGAGCGCATCCAGTCCGCTTGCTACCCCGACGGCATGCGGGACTCCCCACCAGGCGGCGAGCTCCAACTCGAATGAGCGCACCTCTTCGCCGAGGACCAGCCAGCCGCTATGGCCGACGCGATCGATCGCTGCGACGGCGTCGACGCCAACATCTTGCCACTGGCGCACAAAGTCATTTGCACGGACTTGGGTCAGTGACTGCGGATCAACCACGACGACAGCCTATCTGGAAGGGGATGCATGGTTCTGGGCGGTCCAGCATCGTCGGGCAGTCAGACCACTCCAAAGTTAAGGTGCTGGCTGGCATGGCTGACCAGATCCCATACAAGGGCCATAAAGATCAGATAGGCCACAGCGATAACGACCACGGTTCGGTAGCGGCGAAGCCCCACCAAGGAAAAGTTAACGGGGTTCGGCCATCCCGGTACTAATACGAAGATGTAGCTGAGTAGGAAGATCGGCAACATGTAACGGGTTTCAACCGCAGATGGCACCGACGTGAGACAGCAAAGTGCGAGTGCGGCCGGATAGCGCCACCGCGCGGGCGCAAGACGGCGTCGAGCAGTAGACCACAGTACGCGCAGGAGCGCGAGGAAGATGAGCAGAAATCCAGCTAGGCGCAGCCAACGGTTGGAGCCCGTTGAGAGATGGGACACGTAAGGCGTGCTGTAGCGTTGGTCGAGGCCATTGACAATGTGGCGGATGAAAACCTCCGCCATTGTGAGCGGATGACTGACCACGAGTCCCAGGTATTGAGAGGTACTCGAGACCGTCTGATCCTTTTGCTCTAACAGAAGCTTTGTGCCTGTCGGATCTTCGTAAAGCATTCTCGGGCCGTGGCCTGGGCCTACGTAGGTTTCGTAACGTTGAAGATGGAGGCCTTCATCGAACTGTATGGTTGTCAAATGTGCGGCTGAGCCTGGCACGAAGCTCCATGTATGGAAATAGCGATGTGAGGAAAGCGACTGTGGCAGGGAGATTACGAAAAAGCCGACCAAAAAAAGACCTCCGCAGAGCATGAGCCATCGAACTGAAGAGCTCTCTCTAGAACGCCCCTTTAACCATGCCCATACGATCAGGACAACAAGGATCGGCGCCAGCAGCAGATAGGATGGCCTCATGTCGATTGCCGCTGCAGACGCGAGGCCTCCGAGCAACATCCAGCCGGGGCTTTCCGCGCGATCTATCGAGACGAGTGCCAGTAATGCCAACGTAAAGGCTGGAAAATCACTGAGCGGGTAAGGGAGATAGCCTTTCCAAAAGATCAGCAGTAATGCCATCAGGACTAGACGCCGACCGATGCCCCAGCGCCATCGAGGCCACGTGATCTCAGCGAGTCGAGGTCCAAGGACGGTTCCGATCAGCGCAAATGACAGTACGTTAAAGAGCTTTGCGAAAGACGATGGATTCCAACGAAAAGCAACGGCGAGTCCCTGCAGCCCGTGGTCAATCAGAGGGAGCAGATAGCCCCGGAGCGAACTTTCAAAGTTGAGGAGCGAGAAGTGCCCGTTACGGATATAGGTGGTGCCAAGGAGCCAGTAGCCGCCGGAGTCGTAGTAGAAGGTCTTGAGGCCCAGGAGGAGTGCGACCACTAAGGTAGCCGCAAAGGCGATTCCGAATGCGATGAGCGCGGTGCCTCGTCGAGCGGGCGCCGACTCGCCAGGGGCCGTGCTTAGAGCGATAGACATATCGAGGGCTTCGTTCCAGTCAAGACGCGGTACCGTACCTGACCGCTCGGAAGCGATGAGTAGACTGGTCAAGCAGGCGTGCCGCCGCCGGGTGCCATCGCGCGTTCGAACTCGTGCTGGAATCTCAGCGGATCGGGGAAGTGGTGAAAACAGTTTTGCCCGTAGAGTGCTCGGACGGACCCGTCTGACAAGTCAAGGGCCTGGGCGTCGAGCACGGCATCCAAGCCGGGCCCCGGGACGATGTCGGTGGCGAGAACATCGGGAAATGTTTCGGCGATCGGCGCGACACCGGCGCCCAACTCGATACGTAGGCCGGTGGTATCGCCGAACGTGCGGCGATCGAGGTGAAGCATCAGTTCGTGGCACTCGCGGAATACGGCGGTGAGCATCGGCTTTGCGCCGCAGAACCGCGGCGTGGACTTCGAGACGGTTGAGGCCATCGACATCGAGGTCCTCGGTCTCGGGCAGGGCGAGGAGGCGTTGGAGCATGTGCGGTGCTTCTTCGCACAGGGCGAAGGCGCGTTCGATGTTATGGCAACGTGCCCAGCCGAACCGAACTATAGGATGCCCGACTGGGTGCCATGAGTTTCTTGAGCAAACTACAGTCGTCGCGGACGATCGCAGACCCAAAGACGGGAATGGACCCCGCACTCAGGGAAGAGGTCGATCAGCCGCCAGCGTGGATGTACGCGTGGGAGCTCGGAGAAGGCATCACAACGCCCGTCCTCGGTCCCGAGCTTTCCGACGTTCATCGCACGAGGCTTGAGTTGCTGGAGGCGCCCGTGCGCGACGCGCTATCAGCGGCAGGGCCTAACGCCAGAGTGATCGATCTAGCGTGTAACGAGGGTTGGTTCTCCCACCGGCTGCTTGAGTGGGGAGCGTCCTACGTACTCGGGGTGGATATCCGTCCTCAGGTGATCCGGCGGGCCGAACTGCTCCGTGCGCACCTTGGTATATCCCAGGATCGTCTTGAGTTGCGCTGTGCCGATGTGTTCGACCTAAACGTCTCGGAGCTGGGCACGTTCGATGTAGTCCTCTGCCTTGGGCTTGTCTACCACCTCGAGAATCCGGTCGGCGCGCTGCGCATAGCTCGTGCGCTTACAGGTGACATATGTGTCATCGAGTCTCAGTTGACCAGGCAAAACGAGCCGATCATGCTTGGCAATGGCCGGAGCGACATATACGAAGAGAGCCCAGCCAGCTATGGCGCGCGTGTCGAGACTGACTGGGAGAACAACATGCTCGCCTCAGCCGGGGGTGTGGTCTCCTTGACCCCCAATCGTGCCGCCCTGTTGCAGGCGGCCGGCGCCGCTGGCTTTGCAAAGCTCGAAGTGACCGAGGCCGCCCCAGAGCACAACCGCCAGTATGTCCTCGGAGATCGTGCAGTCCTGCTTGCATGGCCGAGGGAGTATCTTGGCAGCGCGGTCAACTGATGGGGACCGCGCGGATTCCCAGCAACGATCCAAATCCGCGGCGGCGCAGTGCCTTTTGTTATGCCTGCGATAGGTGACGCTGCCACTGGGCCGGCCTTGCCTCCCGGTGTGAACATCGGGCGTCACACCTACGGTTACGATGAGGCCACATTCCGCATCTTCATGCCTGGCGCACGGATCGACGTTGGCGCCTTCTGCAGCATTGGCCCGGACGTGCGTGTCCTGGCCGGTAGCGAGCACGTGACCACACGCGCGAGCACCTTTCCTTTCGAGGCGCTCCTATTCGATCCCCAGGGGGGCAACGCCGGAGAGGCGATCGACAAGGGAGTAACGACGATTGGGAATGATGTTTGGGTTGGACTAGGCGCCACCGTCCTCTCTGGTGTGGTCGTTGGCGATGGTGCGGTGATCGGAGCGGGGGCTGTGATCAGCAAGGCGGTCGCTCCATATGCTGTAGTAGCTGGTAATCCGGCTCAGGTCATCCGATTCCGATTCGATGCCAAGACGCGCCGCCGGCTCCTCTCGCTGAGATGGTGGGATTGGACGGACGACGAGGTGCGGGCGCTCAGGCACTCATTCAAGGCCGATGTCGAGGCTTTCCTCAATGAGGCCGAGCGCATGCACCGATCAGGGAAAGTGCGTTCCGTGCACCAAAGCCGTTGAATGTTTCGAATGTCTCGAGGTGCTCCCCGGATGAGATACTCGGCGAATACGGTCGCCGAGATCTGGATCTGTACGGTGTGAACTGCCATCCGTGGCTTGCTTCAGCGCCTCTCTGATATATGCAGCCTGGACAATCCTTATTATAGGAGCCGATGCGTCACCTCTCGAGTGCCCGTGCGCCTGACGTCGAAGCGCGTTTGAGTATCGATACCGTACGCAGCGACGCTTCTCCAACGTGTTTCCTCCACATCCCAAAGAGCGCGGGGTCAAGTATCCTATCGGCGCTCAGGGCATCACTGCCTCCAGGATCGTTGGCTCCCCAGAGCTTCGATTCGTCGCTCTTCTGTGGCTTCGATGACTTTGAGCTCCTGCATCCAGAGGCCCGCTCTCAGATCGCAGTGAACTTGCGCGAGGTGCAGTCGCTTAGTTGGTACCGGGCGGTCGCCGGACACTTCTCGCTTCCCACGTTGCTGCAGATTGCCAATGCACCGTCGATCTCCACGGTGCTGCGCGAGCCCCGGGCGCGACTTCTGTCGCTCTATATGTACTGGCGCACGCCCGGCCTCGGTGACTTTTGGGCCCCCTACCGCGTAACCCAGCACGCGCGGAGACCACTTTCGGCGTTCCTGTCCGAGCCACGCCTTGCTCCGGCCGTTGACAACCAGGTGTGTCGGATGCTCTTGCATGGCGATCCACGCCTTCCAGAGTCGGGCTTTGCTGTCCAATCGGACATCCAGGCGATTGCAGCAGACGCAATCGCGTTGTTGGATACGTTGGGCTTCGTCGGAGTCATGGAGCTCGGCGACAGCGCATGGCGAGGTGTAGCGCGACTCTTCAATGTGACGCTCGAACAAATCAAAGTGAACATGACCGGGGAGCTCGTGAGCCTGACAGCCATAGGGCCGGGAGAGACACTTCTCACCGCCGATGCTCTCGACCTGATCGAACAACGCAGCGCGGCCGACCTGCTCGTCTACGACCACGCGCTCACACGCGCTGGTTTGGACGCTCGCGAGCGCCGGCGACTCAGTGACGGTGCATCCGCGCATCAGCTAGTAAAGCTAGGTGACCTTGTTGGCCATTCAGCGGCCCAGGCTGCAAAACAGACCAGGGCCGTCGGGGTGTTGCGTAGCCAGCTGGAGGAGCAGCGGCGGTCCCACGCGGAGCTGAATGAGATGCACGAACTGGAGGTCCAAGGTCTCAAGGACGAGGTCCGTCGCCGCGATGAGGACTTGGAAAGACTGCGCAGTTGGCTCGACCCAGTGCATGAACCAGCTCGTCACGGGTCGGCGATCCCCGCGCATGAGCTATCACTCTTGGCTGGATGGTCGGTCGGCCAGGTTTGGGGATGCGCGCTCATCCTCAGCTCGATCATCGCAGCCACCGATGCGATCCTCACCCACGTCGTCCTCATCGCTCTGCTCGCCGTTGGGCCATTCTGCGGACTGCTCACCGGGCGATGGGCAAGGACGGCCACCGCTGGAATCTGGGCGGTTGTCCTTGCCGTGCTCCTAGGCCTTCCAGATGAAATCTGGGACACCGGCACACAACTGCTCGACGTGGGCGCCGTAGCGGCCGTGGCATTGCTGAGCACCTTCGCAGCCACACTCGTCGAGAGGCGCCGATTTCACGAGATACGATGATCTCCAGGCTGCGCTGACATTCGGCAGATACCCTCTGGTACCTATGCGCGTGAGCCCGGTCGCGACTGCCATGCTTGGGGTGCCGGTATGTCCATAGCCATCATTACTGGATCAGGAGGCCTGATTGGCTCCGAGTCCTGCGCCAGATTCGCGACCGCAACGCCGAACGATGGGTCTAGCTCGACCGACTTTCAGACTGCCAGCACCTAGCGCCAGCGCAGCCCCCGCGTGATGTCGCCCAGGCGGAAGGCGATCAGCCGCTCTGACCCACCAGTAGTCACTCGTGCGCAACGCTCGCCAAGCCAACCAGAGGTCGATACCGCTGAGCGCGAAAGAACTAGACTAGCCGCCGCATGAGAGCAGAACGATGAGCCGTCCCGCCAGGCAAGCGGCCGGCACGGCCCGCGCACATCGTGATCGTCTGCTCGACCGCTGGAGCGAATCCTCATCTGAGAAGATCGCCGAGACGCTCCTCTGGCTGATCCCGCTCGGTTTCGCAACCGTGTATTTCGTCCTGTTTCTCGTGCGCTTTCCGCAGAACATCGCCGAGATCCTGTGGGACAGTGACTATGCCTCGGGATTCACACTTGCGCAGACGGTGGCCCACGCAGGCGACGGCGGCCACACGGTCATCTCCACGACCGGCGCCTGGGTGCCGCTCTGGTTCGGTCTGCTCACGGCGCACCTGCCGTTTCACCGTCAACTGTGGGAGATAACGCCGACGCTGCTCTCGCTCGGCGCCGCGCTCACCGTCGGCTGGTGCGTAGCGCAGGTGGGAACCCGGCGTGCAGCCATGTTCGCAGTCGTGATCGTACTCGTTGCCTCACCGTGGACGCTCTCGATCCTGATGGCGCCGGTCGCCCATAACACCGTCTATTCCACCACGGCGCTGCTCGGTGCCTATCTGCTCTGGCTGACACGGGGTGAAACCCGGCGCCGGTCCGTGAGCATCGCCATATCCCTGCTGGCCGCGCTCGCGCTCGGCGCCGCCATCGCTTCAGACGCGCTTCTGATCGTGACGGGTGTCGTGCCCTTCGTCATCGTCCTGGTGGTCGCGGCGATCCAACCGAGCGATCGCGCGCGGGGCGCGGCGGAGTTAGGCCTGGTGACCGTCGTAGGTGCGGTGCCCGTCGCGATCATCACGAGCGCGATCATGAAGGCGCAGGGCTATGTCACGGTATCGACACAGCCGCCGCTTGCAATCGGCTCGCTCTCCAGTGTCCCGAGGCACGTCCGCGTTCTGGCGGAAGGCCTCAGGGAACTGTCCAATGGCTATCTTGGTGTCAGCTGGCCCGGGAAACTGCACTCCGAGGTCGGGATAGCGTGTGACGTGGTGCTGGTATCGGCGCTCTTGACGCTCCTCTACTTTGGCGTGCACAGCAGCGTCCGCTTGATACGGCGCTGCCGCGAGGACGGTGATCCGGATCTGACCCGACTGCTCCACATCGCATACTGGTTCAGCTCAGCCATCGTCGTATGTGGTGCATTCCTGTTCACCACTGCTCCGGGCACGACTACGCAGAAGCATGAAGCCTACTATCTGACGCTGATCTTCTCGGTGGCCGCCATCGTGCCACTGCTGATGCGTCCGCGTTCTCCGGCGCGCTGGCTGGTCCCCGCGGGCCTGACGATATTCGCCTTGGGCAGCATCGTCGGACTCGAGAGTAATTACCTGAAAACGATGAAGCCACCGATCGCGCGCTACGCGTCGAGGGTCGTCCATCTCGCGGAGGTAAACCACGCAACGGTGGGCTACGCCGGATACTGGGATGCATCCAGCCTGACATGGAACTCACAAGAACGCATCCTGGTACGCCCGTTGTCTTCATGCCGGAACCCCGCCGGCGCCAGGATCTGCCCGTTCTTTCTGATGCGGACTCCCTCCTGGTATGTGCCAAAGCCGCGCCATACCTTCCTGCTCGTCGATCCGAGTGAGAGCTTTGTCGTCACGCTTCCACGCGGTCTGGGCAAACCGATTGCAAGCTACGCGCTCGGGAGGATAATGATGTACGTCTATCCCTATGACATCGCGTCGCGGCTCGGGCCTCCCCCGGACTGAGCCCTCAGTAGTCGCAGAATCCTCTAACGCAGCGACTCACAGTAAGCTGGGCGCTATGAATCACGGCGACCACAGCGCCATGTACCTGGCCGCTGCGGCGGAGCTCGCGCGCGCGATCGATCCGGACGCCATCGACCGCATGGCTCACGGTCTGGCGGAGGTGCGCGAGCGCGGCGGACGGCTGTTCATCCTGGGTGTCGGCGGCGGCGCCGGTCACGCCTCGCACGCGGTCAACGACTTTCGCAAGCTCTGCCGGCTCGAGAGCTACGCGCCGACCGACAACGTGTCCGAGCTCACCGCCCGGACCAATGACGACGGTTGGGAGACGTCGTTCAGCGCGTGGCTCGAGGTCTCGCGACTGTCCGAGCGCGATGCGCTGCTCGTCTTCTCGGTCGGCGGGGGCTCGCGTGAGCACAACGTCTCGACCAACTTGGTGGGCGCGATGGAGGCCGCGCACGGGATTGACGCTTCGATCTTCGGCGTTGTGGGCGCGCCGGGGGGAACGCTCGCCGAGCTGGCCGATGTGGCGATCCTGATCGAGCCGCCGGCGGAGCTGCGCACTCCGCTCGTGGAGTCATTTCAAGCGGTCGTCTGGCACGCACTCGTCTCGCATCCGGAGCTGGCCTCCCAGCAGGGTCACTGGGAGTCGCTCGCTGCGCGCGGTCGATCGTGAGCGGCCGCTGGTCGGGCTCTGCCGATCGAGGCCCGCTCGTGTTCACGCCGGATGGCCGCGGCGAGCAGGCGCCCGGCCGTCCCGCTGCGTTCCTCGATCGAGACGGCACGCTCAACCAGGCCGTTCCTGATCCCGACTCGGGCATGCCCGAGTCGCCCTTGAGCGTCGATGACGTGCGCCTGCTGCCCGGGGCGGCCGCGGCGGCCGGCAAGCTCGCAGACGCTGGATACGCCCTCGTGTGCGTCTCCAACCAGCCGGCCGCCGCCAAGGGCAAGGTGGCCGTGGACCAATTGCTAGCCGTTCACGAGCGGGCGCTCACGTTGCTGGCTGAGCAGGGCATCCAGGTCGAGATCTCGCTGCTTTGCCTGCACCACCCCGACGGCGTGCTCGGCGAGCTTTCCAGACCGTGTGCATGCCGCAAGCCCGCGCCCGGAATGCTGCTCGACGCGGCGGCCGAGCTGGAGCTCGATCTCGGGTCTTCCTGGATGCTCGGCGACACCGACACCGACATCGCCGCGGGGCACGCCGCGGGTGCTCGGACCGTGCTGATCGAGTATCCCCCGAGCGCTCACAAGCGCTCGGGAACGTCGACTCAGGAGCTGCTCGCGACCGATATCGGAGATGCCGCCGCGCAGCTTCTCGGCCAGCGCGCGCGTTAAGCTGAATAGCGGAGGGGCGCCGCCGGGCACCCGTCCGAGCGAGCGGTATGGTGCGCCAATGCTCGATCAGATCTCCACACGGATATTCGCCGACGGAGCCGATCTCGATGGGATCTTGGCGCTGGCCGGCAATCCGCGGATTGCGGGGTTCACCACGAATCCGACGCTGATGTGGAAGGCGGGCCTGACTGACTACGCCGAGTTCGCCCAGCGCCTGCTCGAGCGGATCACCAAACATCCGATCTCTTTCGAGGTCTTTGCCGACGATACCGATGAGATGCGCCGCCAGGCGCGCGTGATCGCGTCGTGGGGGCAGAACGTCTACGTCAAGATCCCGGTCACTACCACGAGCGGCGAGTCGATGGCTCCGCTTGTGCGTGAGCTTTCAGAGGACGGGGTAAAGGTCAACGTCACCGCGTTGTTCACGACGGCGCAGGTGGAGCTCATCACCGCCGCGGTGAAGGACGGCGCCCCTTCCTACATCTCGGTCTTCGCCGGGAGGATCGCCGATGCTGGCATCGACCCCGTGCCGATCATGGCCCGCTCTGTGGACATCATGGTCCAGGCGCCGCGCTCCGAGCTGATCTGGGCCTCGCCGCGCGAGATCTTGAACCTCGTGCAAGCCGACCAAGTCGGCTGCCACATCATCACTGTCACCCACGACCTGCTCGAGAAGCTCGACTGCCTCGGCAAGAGCCTCGAGCAGTACTCGCTGGAGACGGTGAGGATGTTCCACGGCGACGCGGTAGCCGCGGGTTTCACGCTGTAGCGATGACTCGATGAGGCGAGCGTGCATCACGGGGGGCGCCGGTTTCATCGGCAGCAACCTGGCCGACCGCTTGATCGCGCAGGGCGTTGAGGTCGTGATCGTGGACGACTTCCGTACCGGCCGCCGGGAGTTTCTCGCGGACGCGCTGAGCCGGCCGGGTGTGCGCCTCCTAGAGGGCGATGTGCTCGATCGCTCAACGCTCGAGGATGCCTTCCAGGACTGCGATTGGGTCTTTCACCTGCAAGCCAACGCCGACGTGCGGTGGGGATTGGAGCATCCGCTACACGATCTCGAGCAGAACACGATCGCGACCTCGAACGTGCTGGAGGCGATGCGCGCGACCGGGGTCAAGCGGATCGGGTTCTCCTCGACCGGCTCGGTTTACGGGGAGCCTGAGATATTTCCCACGCCCGAGGGGGCGCCGTTTCCGATCCAGACCTCGCTGTATGGCGCCTCGAAGCTCGCCGGCGAGGGACTGATAGCCGCATACGCGGCCGGGTACGGTTTCACCGGAATTATCTTTCGCTTCGTCTCCATCCTCGGCGAGCGCTACACGCATGGTCACGTCTTCGACTTCTACTGTGCTTTGCGGCGCGATCCCACGCACCTACGCGTGCTCGGCGACGGTCGCCAGGAGAAGTCCTACCTCTACGTGCAGGACTGTGTCGACGCGATCCTGACGGCCGCCGAGCACCATCAGGATGAGCCCGGCGCGCATGTCTACAACCTGGGCACCGACGAGACGATCGTGGTGGATGAATCGGTGGCGATCATCACCGAGCACCTTGGTCTTTCGCCGGAGATCGAGCACACCGGTGGGCGGAGGGGTTGGATCGGCGACAGCCCGCTGATTCACCTCGACACCAAGCGCATCCGCGGCCTCGGCTGGGAGCCGCGACTGACGATCCCGCAGGCGCTGGCGCGCACGCTGGAGTGGTTCGCTGCCAACGAGTACGCTTGGCGCGATCGTGTGGCCGAGGGAGCAGCCGATGAGTGAGCGGAGGGCGCGATGAGCGTCGTCTTCAGCCGCGCGCCCCTGCGCATATCGCTGGGCGGCGGAGGTACCGACCTGCCCTCCTACTACCGCGAGTACGGCGGCTTTCTCGTCTCCGGCGCGATCGACAAGTACGTGTACATGCTCACGCACACCGTGTTCCAGCGGCGCTACCGCATGAAGTATTCAGAGATGGAGGAGGTCGACGAGATCAGCCAGATCCGTCACCCGATCCTGCGCGAGACGCTGCTTCGCCACTGGCGTGGCAATCCACTGGAGATCGCCTCGGTGGCCGACGTTCCGGCGGGCACCGGCATGGGCTCCTCTGGTGCCTACACGGTGTGTCTGCTCAAGGGACTCGCGCATGCTCGTCGAACCTCGATCACCCCGGGTGCGCTGGCCGAGGCCGCATGTGAGATCGAGATCGACGTGCTCGGTGAGCCCGTCGGCAAGCAGGACCCCTACGTGGCGGCGCACGGTGGGATCTGCGCGTACACGTTCAAGCCAGATGGAAGCGTCGAGGTCGAGCCACTGGAGCTGGGTCCGGAAGCGCTCAGGCGCATGCGCGACCATCTGCTGCTCTTCTACACGGGCGAGGCTCGCTCGGCGTCGAAGGTGCTGAGCGATCAGGACGAGCGCTCGAAGGCAGGCGACGAGCAGATGCTCGAGAACCTGCACCGCACGAAGGAGCTCGGGCGACGCAGCTGCGAGCTGCTTCGCAGTGGCGATCTCGACGCCTACGCGGAGCTCATGCACGAGCACTGGGAGCACAAGCGCAGCCGCTCGCCGGGGATGGCCAACGAGCACATCGACCGGCTCTACATGCTCGCCCGGCGCAGCGGCGTGATCGGCGGCAAGCTGGTCGGCGCTGGAGGAGGCGGATTTCTGCTCGTCTACTCCCCTCGGCCTGAGGACACCAGGCAGGCGATGGCTGCCGCTGGCGCCTCGGAGCTGACGTTCGACTTCGAGTTCGAGGGCGCGTACGCGAGCGAGTACGCATGAGCACACTGCGAGTGGCGATCGTCGGGTGCGGGCTGATCGGGGCAAAGCGGGCGGCGGCGCTCTCGCCCGATGATGAGCTGATCGCGTGCTACGACGTGAACGAGCACGCGACCAGCAGCCTCGCCGAGCGGTACGGCGCGAAGGCGTGCGCGAGCTTGGATGAGCTGCTTACGGGCGCGCCCGACGTGGTCGTGGTCGCGACCGTGCACGATCAGCTGGCGGCACTCGCCGAACGGGCGCTGCAATCCGGCGCGCACGTGCTCGTGGAGAAGCCGGCGGGGGTGTCCAGCGCGCAGATCAACGGCCTGATCGAGTGCCAGCGGGCCAGCGGACGGCTCGTGAAGGTGGGCTTCAACCATCGCTTTCACCCCGGCATCGCGCGCGCCGCCGAGGAGGTCCATTCCGGGCGTCACGGCGAGCTCATGTACCTGCGCGCCCGTTACGGGCACGGCGGGCGCCCAGGCTATGACCGCGAGTGGCGGGCAGAGCCCGCGCGCTCAGGCGGTGGCGAGCTGATCGACCAGGGCATGCACCTGCTCGATCTCACCCATTGGATCGCCGGGCCGCTGGAGCTGCACTCGGCGCTACTGCGGACCCACTTCTGGGACACCCCGGTGGAGGACAACGCGGCCCTCATCCTGGGTGAGGGTCACTCGCGCACCGACCCCTGGGCGATGCTGCATGTGAGCTGGACGGAGTGGAAGAACCTGTTCTCGCTGGAGATCTACTGCCGCACGGCCAAGATCCAGGTGGACGGGCTGGTTCGCTCATACGGTCCGCAGCGCCTGAGGATCTACCGGATGGCACCGGAGCTGGGTCCGCCGGAGATCGAGGAGGTGCACTATCCGGACGAGGATCTCTCCTGGGAGCGGGAGTGGGCGAGCTTCACGGCTGCCATCGGCGCCGCCGATGAGGGTCTCGTGTGCGGTGGCCTAAGCGACGCCGACTATGCGTGGAGGCAGATCGAGGCGGCTTATGCGGATGGTCCGTATGACGCGATGCGCGACGCGGTCGGCTCTCAACCGGCTGTATAGGATCAGCGGGCGCCGATGCCAGCCGTTCAAGCCAGTCAACGTGAGCTCGTCGGCGTGGTCGGCCTATGGCATCTCGGCAGCGTGACCGCCGCGTGCTTGGCTGAGGCTGGCTATGAAGTGCTCGGGGTCGACCCGGACGCTTCCGTCGTCGAGGAGCTGCTCCAGGGGCACCCCCCCGTGTCAGAGCCGGGACTGCCGGAGCTGCTGAGGAACGAGGCCGCGCACCTGCGCTTCTCGGCCGATCCCGGCGCGCTCGCCGGAGCGCGCTACGCCTGGGTGACCTTCGACACACCCGTCGACGACGACGACCACGCGGATGTCGAGTGGGTCCTCGACCATGCCGAGGGGCTGCTCGCGCCGCTCGCCGATGATGCGCTGGTGATCGTCTCATCGCAGCTGCCGGTGGGCAGTGTGGCCGAGCTGCAGGCGCGGTGCGCGGCCCGGCGCGGCGCGCAGAGCCTGCGCTTCGCGTGCGTGCCCGAGAACCTACGCCTCGGGAGCGCCCTCGAGTCCTTTCGTGCGCCCGATCGAATCGTCGCCGGCGTGGGCTGCGAGCGAGACCGCGGCGAGCTGGCCGAGCTGCTCGCGCCGTTTGGCGCTGACGTGGAGTGGATGCGGGTGGAGTCGGCCGAGATGACCAAGCATGCGCTCAACGGCTTTCTTGCCACCTCGGTGGCCTTCATCAACGAGGTCGCGGCCATCTGCGAGTCGGTGGGCGCCGATGCGGCTGAGGTCTCGCGTGGCTTGAAGAGCGAGCGCCGTATCGGGCCACGTGCCTACCTTGCTCCGGGTGACGCGTTCGCGGGCGGCACGCTCGCGCGCGACATCTCCTTCCTGCGCGACCTCGCGCAACGCTATGGGCTCCCCGGCGACGTGTTCGCGGGCGTGGCCAGTGGCAACACGGCCCACAAGAGCTGGGCGCAGCGCAAGCTCGTCGAGCTGCTGGGTTCAGCGGGCGGAGACGAAGGCGCACTGTCCGGCACAACGATCGGCATCTGGGGCTTGACCTACAAGCCGGGGACCGACACGCTGCGGCGCTCGAGCGCCGTCGAGCTGTGCCGCTGGCTGTTCGCCGAGGGAGCCACCGTGCGTGCGCACGACCCGGCCGTCGCCAACCTGCCGGCAGCTCTCGATGCTGAGATCCGGTTGTGCGAGACGTCGCTCGCGGCAGCGGAGGGAGCGAGCGCGTTGGTGGTGTGCACGGCGTGGCCTGAGTACCGCGAGGTGCCCGCGGAGCAGCTGCTGTCCGTGCTGCAGACGCCCCTCGTGATTGACGCCGCGGGCTTCCTGGCTGGATCGCTGGGTGTCCAGCCCGAGCTTCGCTACACCCGCGTTGGCAGCTCGCGGGCTCTGGCGCACGCGCAGGACAGCAATGCGCCACAGCAGAGCGAGGCACGCGCGTGAGCGGGGAGCTGAGCGGGCGCACGGCGCTGATCACGGGCGCTACCCAGGGACTGGGGCTGGAGATCGCACGCCACTACCTCGCAGCTGGGATCGACGGCATCTGCATTTGCGGTCGCGACCCCGACACGTTGGCTGGTGCGCGCGAGCAGCTGCAGCAGGTGGCGAGGGACGGTCAGCGTGTGGTCGCGCAGGGTGCGGATGTCTCATCTGTCGAGGACGTCGAGCGCCTCGTGGACTTCACGCTCGGAGAGTTTCCCGAGCTGACGATCCTCGTCAACAACGCCGGCGTGTACGGTCCCAAGGGCGCGATCGAGGAGGTCGATTGGGCCGAGTGGGCGCGCGCGATCGAGATCAACCTGCTCGGCTCGGTGCTGCCGGCCCGCGCGCTCGTCCCACACTTCATGCGACGCGGCTATGGCAAGATCGTCCAGCTCTCAGGCGGCGGAGCGACCAATCCGCTTCCCGGCCTGAGCGCGTATGCCGCATCCAAGGCGGCCGTTGTGCGCTTCGCTGAGACGCTTGCCGAGGAACTGCGCGAGCACCAGGTGGACGTCAACGCGGTGGCGCCCGGGGCGTTGAACACGCGCATGCTCGACGAGGTGCTCGCGGCCGGTCCTGAGCGGGTCGGACCGCACTTCTACGAGCGCGCGCTCGAGCAGCAGCGCTCTGGTGGCGTGCCGCTCGAGCGCGGAGCGGCGCTGGCGGTATGGCTGGCCTCAGCGGCAAGTGACGGCGTGACCGCCAAGCTGCTCAGCGCCGTTTGGGACCCCTGGTCTGAGCTGCCCCAACACCTCGACGACCTCGTCTCAGACGTCTACACGTTGCGGCGGATCGTGCCGGGCGACCGCGGCCTGAATTGGGGAGAGATGTGATGCCGGACGCCGCCACAGAGCCGTTCATCTCATTCGTCGGCGACGATCACGCCGTCAACTGGTCTCCTGAGCTGGAGGAGCTGCACGAGGAGGCCAGTCGCGAGCACTTCATCGACGTCTGGACGCGCCGCGGCATGCTCGCGCGCCTGGGCTCCCTGCCGTCCGGCCCCGTCATCGTCGACCTCGGCTGCTCGACCGGCTATCTGCTCGAAGACCTGCGCGACGAGCACCCGGATGCGTTGCTCACCGGGATCGACCTGGTTGCGGCAGGGCTGCGCAAGGCGCACGGCAACGTGCCCGAGGCGCGCCTGCTGCAAGCCGACGTGTGTGCCCTGCCGTTGGAGGATCGGAGCGTGGACGCGGCCGTGAGCGCCAACCTGCTCGAGCACGTCCCCGACGACCAGCTGGCGCTGCGCGAGCTGCGCCGCGTGCTGCGTCCCGGTGCGCGCGGTGTCCTGGTCGTGCCAGCCGGCCCCGGCACCTACGACTACTACGACCGTTTTCTCGGACACGAGCGGCGCTACGCTCGCGGCGAGCTGGCATCCAAGGCGCTCGACGCCGGTCTCGAGGTGATCGAGGACATCCACCTCGGAAGCGTTCTGTATCCACCCTTCTGGTTAGTCAAGCAACGCAACAGACGCCGCTACGGACACCTGCAAGGTGAGGCGCTCGAGGCTCGCGTGGCCGCAGACATCGCGGGAACGCGCAACTCTCGTGTGGGCCAGCTGGCCTGCCGGCTCGAGCGGGCGATGCTGGATCACGGCCTCCGCCTACCGTTCGGCATCCGCGGCTTGACCGTTGTGCGACGCCCGGGAGATGAGCAATGACCGACGAGCCGGACATCGTTGAGGCGCGCGCCGGACGCCACTCGAGCTTGAGCATCGTGATCCCGGCGTTCAACGAGGAGAGCAACATCGAGCGCGTCTACGAGCGCATCTCGAAGGTCCTCTCCGAGCTCGACCTGCAGTGGGAGATGATCTTCAGCGTGGATCCATCCACGGATCGAACCGAGGAGATGATCGTCGCCTTGCGAGCGCGCGACCCTCGGGTCAAGATGCTGCGCTTCTCGCGGCGCTTCGGCCAGCCGATGGCCACGCTCGCCGGCATGGAGATAGCCGGCGGGGATGCAACGGTCGTGATCGACTGCGACCTGCAGGACCCTCCCGAGCTGATCGCCGAGCTCGTAGCTCGCTGGCGCGAGGGCTATGACGTCGTGTACGCGCAGCGGCGCACTCGCGCCGGCGAGACATTTCCCAAGCGGATCGTCTCGGCGATCGGCTATCGCGTGATAGCACGCATCGCCGAGGTGGAGATCCCGCCGAACACCGGCGACTTCCGCCTGATGAGTCGCCGTGTGGTCGACAATGTCGTCGCGCTGAAGGAGAGCCACGGGTTCCTGCGCGGCCTGGTCGGGCTCGTCGGGTTCCGCCAGACGAGCGTGCTCTACGACCGCGATCCTCGAGCTGCCGGCACGAGCAAGTACAACAAGTTCTGGGGCTCGCTGGCAATCGGCTTCAACGGCATCGTGGGCTTTTCGAGGTATCCGCTGCAGCTGATCTCCCTGCTTGGGGTAACGCTTGCGGGACTCGCCTTCCTGCTGGCGATCGTGTACCTCGGACTGAAGCTCGGAGGCGTCGGGTTCCCGATCGGCAACCCGACGATCGTGATCGTCGTGTCGTTCTTCAGCGGCATCCAGATGCTTTCGCTGGGAGTGATGGGTGAGTACGTGGGCCGCATCTACGACGAGTCGCGACAGCGCCCGAAGTACATAATTGAGTCTCGTCACGGGTGGGACGACTAGACGGATGGGCGGCGCCGGCCGCGCAGCTGAGCTGCCGCCCATGTGCATCCTTGCCGGCGGGCTGGGAACGCGCTTGGGCGAGCGTGTGCGCGATACGCCGAAGCCGCTGCTGGAAGTGGCGGGCGAGCCATTTCTCGTGCATCAGCTGCGTCTGCTCGCGGGGCACGGTGCGCGCGAGGTCGTACTGTGCGTCGGCTATCGCGGCGAGCAGATAGAGTCACGGATCGGCAGCGAGCGCTTCGGCATAAGCATCAGCTACAGCTTCGATGCGCCCGAGCTCGACGGGACGCTCGGAGCGATCCGGCGGGCGCTCCCGCTGTTGGGCGAGCGCTTTCTGGTGCTCTATGGAGACACCTACCTCCGGATCGACTACGCTGCCGCCGCGCATGTCTGGCGGGAGAGCAGCCTGCCCGGGATGATGAGCGTGCTTCGCAACGAGGGCCGCTGGGACACCTCGAACGTTCGCTACGCGGACGGGCGCGTGCTGGCCTATGACAAGCGCGCGCCGACGCCCGACATGCAGTGGATCGACTACGGGCTGGGAGGCCTTACGGTCGATGCCCTGTCGGTGGTGGACGCGGCCGAGGGCGACCTGGCAAAGCTCTACCGGCAGCTCGCTGTATTGGGAGCACTCTGTGGCTACGAGGCGAGCGAGCGCTTCTACGAGATCGGGACTCCCTCCGGATTGCGGGAAGCCGATGCCTTCCTACGCTCACTCGGGGGCGCGAAGTGAGCTGCGGCGATCGCGGGGTGCTCTACCGTTCCGATGATGGGGCGTCCAAGCGAAGTCCGAGAGTCCTCCGCCGGCGGTGGTGCGCGAGCGCTTGTGCGCACCCTGAAGACGCCCGAGTCGGGCCTGCTCGGCCAGGGAGTGCGCTTCGCATTGTCGGGCGGCACCGTGGCGCTCGTCTATCTGGGCACCACCACTGTGCTCGCCGAAGTCGTCGGGATGCCGTTTCAAGCGGCTCTGGCGATCGGCTTCTCGCTCGGGCTCGTTGTGCATTTCACGCTCCAGCGGCTGTTCGTGTGGACGCATCATGAGGAGTTCGCGCTGCCGCTTTCTCATCAGATCGGCCGCTATCTGATCGCGGCTGCCTTGCAGTACGGCGTGACGGCGGCGTCGACCGGGCTGCTGCCGTCGGCGCTCGGCATCCCAGCGGAGATCGTCTACCTGGCGACCGTGGCGGTTGTGCTGAGCAGCAACTTCCTGGTGTTTCGCCACGGTATTTTCCACAGCAAGCCAGCCATGACGGATACTGCTCCGGTCCCGATCGTCACGACCAAATGCCCGTAGCGATAGTCACCGGATCCGGAGGCCTGATCGGCTCCGAGTCGGTCCGGCACTTCGTTGAGGCTGGCTTCGAGGTGATCGGCCTCGAGAACGATATGCGTGCCAGCTTCTTCGGGCCCGATGCCTCTACAACGCCCATGACCAAGGCGCTGGTGGGGCGCTATCCCGCGGAGTTCCGTTCGCTCGAGCTCGACATTCGCGACGGGGAGGGTGTCGAGCGGGCCTTCGTCGGACATGCGGGGGACATCGAGTTGGTCATCCACACCGCCGCTCAGCCTTCTCACGATTGGGCCGCCTCCGATCCTCAGACGGATTTTGCGGTCAACGCGAACGGGACGTTGAACCTGCTGGAGGCCACGCGCAAGCATGCGCCCGATGCGACATTCGTGTTCTGCTCGACGAACAAGGTCTATGGCGACCTGCCCAACCATCTCCCGCTCGTGGAGCTCGAGCAGCGTCTGGAGCTGCCGGAGGATCACCGCTACCACCGAGGGATCGACACAACCATGTCGATCGACTCCTCGACCCACTCGCTGTTCGGGGTCTCAAAGGCGGCCGCCGATCTATTGGTACAGGAGTACGGCCGCTACTTCGACATGCCCACGGTTTGCTTTCGCGGAGGCTGCCTCACGGGCCCCAATCACGCCGGCACACAGCTTCACGGTTTTCTCTCCTTTCTGATGCGTTGCACGATGACCGGCGAGCCGTACACCGTGTTCGGCTATGGCGGCAAGCAGGTGCGCGACAACATCCACGCCGCCGACATGGTGGCGGCCTTTGATGCCTTTCATCGCGCTCCCCGTGCCGGCGCCGTGTACAACATCGGCGGAGGGCGCCAAAGTAACTGCTCGATGCTCGAGGCGATTGAGCTCTGTCAGGAGATCGCGGGTCGCGAGCTCGACTGGAGTCTCGACGACAAAAACCGGATCGGAGATCACCGCTGGTGGATCAGTGACCTGGATCCGTTCAAGCGGGACTATCCCGAATGGGGCATCGCTCACAACGTCGAAGACATCCTGCGCGAGATTCACGACTACAACGCCGAACGTTGGGTCACCCGCGCATAGCTCCCCGACATAGCGGATGTGGCTCCGCTTGGATCGTCGCGACCTCAGACTGCTAGTACTTGATCCTCTCGGATCGGTTCCTCCGGGCGTTCGACGGGATGGCGGGCGTTGTGTTGGAGCAGCAGGACGCCGACAAACACGTACGGCACGAAGTTGACCGCGTGCAGCACAAGGGCGTAGGGGAGGACGAGCGACTTGGAGAGACCGTAGGCTTTCAGCGCGATTATCGCTGCGCCCTCGAATACCCCGACCGCGGCGGGCGGGGAGGGCAGGATCATCCCCAGCCCAATGGCTACCGCTACGAGAATGCCGCTTGCAAAGGGCAGATGTAGGTGAAATGCGAGGCTGACCAGGTAGGCGGACAGGGCAGTGAGCATCCAGGCCGTTGCGGTCCATAAGACGGCCTCGAGGGCGACCCGCCGGTTGCGCAGTCCGCTGAGTCCGTGGGCGAGCTCGATGACCGTCTTCTCCAGGCGTTTGCCGGAGAACGGCGAGAGTCGAGCCAAAGGGCGCAGCAGCAAGCGCAGCGATCGGTCTCCGTATACGACCAGCACCGTGGCGACGATCGCGATCGCCAGCGCGAGCACGATCGCGGCGACGGCGGCTGCCCCGAACCAGCTCACATTGGGAAGCCAGGGCGTGGCCAGGAAGAAGATCACGAGGATTGCGAGCGTGTCGTACATGCGCTCCAGGACGACCGTCCCCACGATCTCCACCACGGGCGCGGGGCTTCGCCGCCTGAGCACAACCACGCGAGCCGCTTCACCGGCGCGCGCGGGGAGGATGTTGTTGTAGAAGTAGCCGATCATCATCGCGTTCATCGTGGTTGCGGCGGGTGGGCGCCGGCCCGGCGTGAACAGAGAGCGCCAACGTAGGGCGCGGGCGACGTTGCCAAGGCCGAAGGCGATCAGAGCGGGGAGTAGCCACCAGTAGTCGCTGGTCCGCAGGGCGTGCCACATCTGGCCGAGCTTGATGTCGCTGAGCGCTATGTAGGCGAACACGACCGTGACCGCGATCGTCACGATGTTGAGCAGCAGACGTGGTCCTTTGGCCGGGGGCCAACCCGGTATCCGCGATCGCCGACGCTGCGCACTCGGCCTCTTGGAGCTCACGGCCACAGGGTCGCCGATCTCGGCCTCTTGGTCCTTTACCGGCACCGCGTCAAGGTAGTCGATAGGCCAGATCCACCCGCATCTTGGAGTTGCGCCAGCGCGGTTGTCGCTGTCGGTTACATGGGAGTCCAGATCCGGTCGATCGGCATTACGTGCAGGCGGTCTTCGAAGTTGTACGCCCGGGCGCCGGTGTAGAGCGCCACACCGGCGAGGAAGCGTTCTCCGAGCGCATCGCGCAGCTTGCGCAGATGTCGCATGTCGGATCCGGAGACCTGACCGGCGGACTTCACCTCGAAGGCGAGAACGCCTCCGTCGTCGCGTTCGATCACCAGGTCGATCTCGTCGCTGTCGTAAGTACGCCAGTGCCCTAATGCCGCGACTCCATCGAGCCACGAGGCCTGCCGCACCAGCTCGCCCACCACGAACGTCTCGAGCAGGTGGCCGAACCGCGATAAGGAGGAGGGGTCGCGTCGGGTGAGCTTCTCAGGAGTGAGCCCCAGCAAGCGTGCGGCGAGGCCGGCGTCAACCACGTGCACCTTGGCCGCGCTGGTCGCTCGCGCCCTCACGGTCGTTCCCCACGCCGGAAGGCGCATGATCAGGAATACGGCCTCGAGCAGCTTTACGTAGTCCGCCGCGGTGGTCCGCTCCAGTCCCGCCTCGCGGGCGGCCGTCGTGACGTTCAGGACGCCCGCGGTCTGTGCCGCCAAGCGGCGAAGCAGCGCTGGTAACTGCTCGCGCTGGCGCAGTCTCGACAGCTCTCGTACGTCCCGCTCCAAGACGAGCTCCACGTAGTCGTCGAACCAGCGGTTGCGGGCTGCGGGGCTGCGCCTTGCCAGGGGAATCGGCATGCCTCCGGTGGTGATGCGCGCGATGTACTCCTCCTTGTTGGTCGCCGAGACAATTCCGCGAGGAGGAGCGCCCACTGGATCGTCGAGGAGTGCCGCGAGCAAGTTCTCCCTGACACCGGCGATCTCGCCCTGGGTGAGAGGCCACACCGTCAGTAAATGTAGTCGGCCCGTGAGCGATTGTGCTGCGACGGGCAGCGCGTCGTAGCGGGTGGATCCGGCGATCACGAAGCGCCCGGCGCGCAGCTCGCGATTCAGCTCCGCCTTGATGGCGTCCAGTACGGCTGGCACGTGCTGGTACTCATCGATGCACACTGGCGACGGTCCGTCGACGAACGCGCTGGGATCGGCCAGCACCGCGCCGCGCGTGGCGGGCTCGTCGAGATCCACCACGTTGACCCCGCGAGAGCCCGCCAACTCGCTTAGTAGCGTTGACTTGCCGACCGTTCGCGGTCCCTGCAGCGCGATGACGGGCTCATCTCCGAGGCGCTCGCTTGCCACCTCCAGGAGCCGGCGTGTGACAACACCCGAGATTGGCGAACCGGTCGCGTTCATGAGCTAACCGTAGCATCGAATCCCCGATTTCGAGGGGCATGAATCCCCGATTTCGAGGGGCATGAATCCCCGATTTCGAGGCCCGGTCTGAGCACACGCTTTTATGCTCGAACACGTAAAGCGCATCATGACAGCAAGCTAGTTGATGCTATGATGCGCGCATGAGAACAACGGTCACGCTCGACCCCGATGTCGCGGCGAAGCTTGAGCAGACCGCCCGTGAGCGAGGGGTGTCGTTCAAGGTCGCCATCAACGACGCCGTTCGGTCGGGTCTCAGTGCGGCGGCTCCCGCGGCACGTCCTTTTCGCATGCAAACTGCTCCGCTGGGCGTGCGTTCGGGGGTCAACCTCGACAAGGCGCTGACGCTCGCGGGCGAAATGGAAGACGCGGAGACCATGCGCAAGCTCGAACTGC
>Ga0182024_10001371_pt1 | contig 63045 bp, 68 predicted proteins | sample P32metaG_FD_120480 | JGI IMG/M metagenome (GOLD analysis project Ga0182024, IMG submission 120480) | Permafrost microbial communities from Stordalen Mire, Sweden - P3-2 metaG (Illumina Assembly) | ecosystem: Environmental > Terrestrial > Soil > Wetlands > Permafrost | place: Sweden: Stordalen...
ACGACGGCCCGGGCGCCAGCCGCATCCCAGATGTTCGCGAGGATAAGCGGCCGGCCGATTTGGTGGAGCTCACGCAGCTGCTGGGCCGCTGCATCGAGGTGGATGGCTTCGGTCATGGCTGTAAGACGCTCTACCTTTTCCTTGCGTGACAACGATTAGTGGGTCGTAGGACCCCACTTTCCTATCCCACTTCGCCCGCCCGGTCTAGGGCTTGACCCCATACGAGGTCGCATCCGGGCAGCACGCTGCCAGCCGTCGATCAGATGCCCGAGCGAGCCGGAGACGATCGTCAAGCTCGAATGCGGCCACGCGTGGTGCTCGACGCTCTGCTCGCGATGATTGACCGAGCGAACCGCCGCCCTCGGCTGAGCGACTGCTACCCACCCTGCCTGTGTCGCGTTGCGCCAGCTCGACCTGGGCGCATGGTGCTCGGTAATAATCAGGGCCGATGATCCCAGCGAGCCCGGCTGGCTTGATATAGCCGGAAGGGCTCGCTGCCCGAACCCCCTGACAGTTGCGACCGATGCGGTGACCGTCCCGGGACAATTCCAATGGGTACCTCCCCGCTGGGGCAATATCGCGGTCGGGTGCTCGCCCGGGAACGACAGCGTTCTGGCGGGTGCCGGTCACGCGGTGCTGACTCGGGGCGTAACCGATTTGTGAGCCGATCGGGAAGCTCTCTGCACACTCCACCGTTGCAATCGGTATGGAGACCGAGCACTCACGAGGGCGGGTCCGGGTGGAGCACTCCCACAAGCGGGTTAGGGCGTACCTGGGACAGGAACTGGTAGCCGACACGACGAATCCCCTCCTGGTCTGGGAGGTTCCCTATTACCCGGCCTACTACATCCCGTCATCGGACATCCGGGCCGAGCTGGTTCCCACGGCTGAGATCGACCACTCCCCGAGCCGGGGCGATGCCGACATCTACGACGTGAAGGTGGCCGGGGCCACCGCTCCGGGCGCGGCCCGGCGGTATCCGGCCTCGCCGATCGAGGAGATTCGTGGCGCCGTCCACCTCGAGTGGAACGCCATGGACGAATGGATGGAGGAGGACGAGCCCGTCTACGTCCATCCTCGCGACCCGTACACCCGGGTGGACATCCTGGCCAGCTCCCGGCACGTCCAAGTCGTCGTCGACGGCGAAACCATCGCTGACTCGCATCAGCCCCGAATCCTGTTCGAGACCGGGCTCCCACCGCGCTACTACCTGCCCCTGCCTGACGTGCGGCTAGACCTCCTGACGCCATCGCAGACGGAAACGCACTGCCCTTACAAGGGCGCGGCGTCCTACTGGCATCTCGACGTCAATGGTCATCATTACGACGACTTCGTTTGGATCTACCGGGCGCCGCTGCCCGAGAGCCAGAAAATCGCCGGCTTGGCCGCGTTCTACAACGAGAAGATCGAGCTCTACGTCGACGGCGTGGTGCAGCAGCGGGCGCGAACCAAGTTCAGTTAAGCCTGTGTGACGCCTGAACCCCCCCAGTAACGCGCGGTTTGATCGAAGCTGACCCGGGCGCAATGTGCCACGCGGGTTCCGAGCGCGCTCCGATCCTTTGATGCTGACCACTGGAATCGACCTTACGATGTAGTGGGGTGACCTTCGGGTAAACCTCAATGACAGGTTCGATGAATATGAAATTAGGCGGTGGTTGGGTTCACGGTCCCTGTCTGCTTCGGAAGAGCTCCAAGATCTGAATCCCGACGTCCAGGCCCGCTGCGGCGTTGACGAGCAGATCGGCGAGCTCGCGATCGTTCGGAGGGATGATCCTCTCTCCCTCGATGCCGTTTCGGTCGAGGGTCCATTTGGCCAGCAGCATGGCCGTGCGCTTGTTTCCTTCGGAGAATCCCTGGGCGCGCGCCACCCGGTAGGCCACGGTCGCGGCCATCTCGATGGGTTCCTCGATACCCCCTGCAGCCTCAAGGGCAGCACCAACCCGATCCAGTTCGTCTGGCTCGTCGAACCACTCGTCGCTCTCGCGAATGGAGTGATTGAACGCGATGGCCAAATCGAGCGAAGGTCGCTTCAATGCTCGCGGAGATAGCTGAGCAGCTCGGCGTAGCGCCGGAGTTGCTCGTCGAGCCAGGCACGATCCTCGGCGTCGAGCACGGGAATCGTCTTCTCGGTCGCCCGGGAGGCATCGCTCATGGCACCAATCGTACCGTCGGAGCCGATCGATGGGGACGTTTTGGCACCAAGGACGAGTCCAGGCGGCAAGCCCCGCTTGCAATCCGAATCTGATCGATCTTCCCGATCGCCGGCTTGAGAGCGACCGTCTTCCTCGTCCTAGGATTTGTCCTACAACTCGCGTCGTCTCGTGTCGTCGGCGGTCGTCCCGGCCCTGCGCTCTTGCTCGTCGTGCCGCCTGACGTCTAGGACGGTCGTCTCGTCTGCCAGCTTTGAACGGCTTCACACGGCTGAGGTCGAGGGTTCGAGTCCCCCTGCGCCCACCCAAATGATCCAGAAGATGCGGCCCGTAGCCGGGGTCAGGGAAGCAGCGCGACGGCGAAATAGCTGACCATTCTGGGGAACTCGGGTCGGTGGATGAACCGCGTCCGAACCGAGCCCCGTATGTCCCGTATATCCCGCATGCCGTCCCTGTCTGGGAACTTTGTGCGGGCGGGTCTTATGGGACGCCCGCTCGTATAGAGGTGCCCGACTTTCGTCGCCCCGCACACGGTTCGGCAAACGGGGATTGTCCGCGGGCTGGAGATCGGGAGCGGACGTTGCTCGCGAAAGGCAGCAATGTCGGCGGTAGGCCCGTGGAGCCCTGTTGCCAGACCGGCGGTAGAGGACACTGCTTGGCCGCCAATCTGGGATGGTCCTTCCGGGCGTTCTGTGACGCGTCCGGCTCGTTGTGCTCTAGAACTTCAGCCAAGCGCTGCTTCTCCGAAGATGAACCAGCGCGTTGCATCGAGCCTTGCCGTCCAACCATGGTGGCCAAGAAGTGACTGCAACTCCTGGGGCTCGTAGAAGACCTCGACGACCTGGTACTTGTTTCCGTCGTGCAAACGGCGCAGGTCCAGATCCGGACCGTGATGGACGACGTAGGGGTCCTTGATCTCGCCAGTTGGATGCGGGTCGTTGCGGTTGTCGATGAGGAACAGCCGACCCCCCGGTGCAAGGCAGGACCGCACCAAAGACCAGAAGGCCGAAAATCGTGACCGCGGCACGTGAGAGAGCCAAAAGGAGAAGAACACAACGTCATAGGTCCTCTTCGGCTGCCACATGAACAGGTCAGCAACGAGGTAGTCCACATCGGGTCGCCCTACTCGGTCGCGGTTAAGGTCCAGAGTCTCAGGTGAAGAGTCAATGACGGTCAGATGCCCAGCAGTGCGGGCGAGACGCTCCGTCCACCATCCGGTGCCCCCTGCCATTTCCAAGACGTCACCCGTAGCGCCGAAGGTGTCAAGCGCAGCTGCGACCTGCGTGACCTGCCGATCCCATTCCTCGGCCAAGTTCGAACCTCGGTCGTAGCGGCCGCGCCGCTGCCACCACTCGTCGTACTCGGGCGCACGAGCTCGGTAGTACGCTTGCTGCTCGGCGAGGAGTGCCTCGTCGTTCACTAGCAAAGTCTCTCACTTCCAAAAGCTGCCCCCATCGAAGGCTGTGGTGCGCCGGGAGCCGGCGTAGTGGGACACGGTCTGCCGATTAGAACGATCTAAAGGCCAGCGGTCCTACTCGGTACTGATCTTCTCGAGCCTCTCCAGGCTGGCCGTCATGGACTCAAGCACCGAATTGGCTCCGTTGATCCACTCCCCGCCCTCGCGTAGGAGGGTTTGGCGGTTCTCCTCTGGGCCGCAGTCAAAGATCTCGGTGACGACGGTGGTGTCGTCACCGTCCGGAGTGAGGCTGTAGCCCCAGCGGTAACCCGCAGGGACGCCGACTTTAGATGGATCACCGCCAGCCGTAGGGAGGTCTCCCGGAGCGGGTTCCCAAACGATGCGGCGATCTGCCTCGAACTCCACTACATAGTTGAGCATGAGGCAGTCGCGACCGAGCCGATTCATCTTCATGGTGAAGGTGTCGCCGACGTCGGAGATGAGACGGTTGAAGACGGCTCCCCGGAGCATGTCGGACCCGTCGAAATCCATGTGGCGTTGGGGATTCGCCAGGATCTCGAAGATGTGAGCTGCCGGTGCTTCGATCCTGCGTGACACTTCGACAGACTTGCTTTCTGTCATGGTTCAGTCCTCTCTGTCGCTCTGCGCCGGCCCTTCCGAGCGCACCTCAGCAGTTCATACTGTTGGACGTTGCAGGTCCTGCAAATTCATTCATCGGTCAGAATGTCAAATTCCGGGACCATTCGAGGCATCCCACTTTGACAGTGCTGTCAGCAAGGTGGAGGATGCCCCCGAAGTGCCAGATTCGTTTGAGGCGCAGCAACTCTCGCGAGCATGGCCCTCGCCGAGAGGCGACTATCCGTCCCATGGGCCGATCGGCATCTGGAACTTTGTGGGGTGATCGATAGCTGGATCCGGCGGGATCAATGAATGGCTTGGCCCGTGGTTCTCTCACGGTTCGGTCGGGATGTAACTCCCGGGCTCAGGGGTTCCCGTCGTGATCGCCAGTCGGTTCCAGGCATTGATCTCGATGATCAGATAGAGGAGTTTCGTGAGCTCGTCTGGGGTGAAGACCGAGGACGCTTGGTCGATGACATCTGACGAGACCTCTCCCTTAGCGATGAGGGTGACCGCTTCCGTTAGCGCCAGGGCTGCCCGTTCACGTTTGGCGAAGAACGGTGTCTCTCGCCAGGCGCTCAACGCGTACAGACGCTGCTCTGACTCACCCTGCATTCGAGCATCCTTGGAGTGCATGTCGATGCAGTACGCGCAGCCGTTGATCTGAGACGCCCGCATCTTTACCAGCTCAATGAGTCCCGTCTCCAGGCCGGATCCCTTGACAAGCTCACTGAGCCGTTGGAGGGATCCGTAGCCTTCGGGCCAGAACTGGAACGTCCCCTTACGCGTTTCGGTCATCAAGCTGAGCGTATCCAGCACATATGGCATAGGGGGAGACCATCTGAAGCGCCGGTTACGAGGTGATTGATGGGACCAAGCTGCCATAAGGGTGGGGCCTCGTTCCTCCAGCGGATCTGAGGGACCTGGCCCGACGAAGATCCGACAACCTGCCCAACGGCAAGGTGCCAACGCCAAGACGGTGAGAAGGACCGTTGAGCCTGTGGGGTTGGCGCCTTCTGATCGACGTACAGGTCCCGATCTTCTGGCCCCGAGCCGTCGGCTGTCGCCTGGCGATTGGGTCGGCGGACTGGGCGCGTAGGGTCTCCCGGAGGAGGATCCACTATCGGTGATCCTTGATGCCGCTCCACATCTTGATTGTGTTGTAACCACCGTTCCTTCTATGACACCTTTCTATGACACCTTCTCGAACACTGCGACCTGGCTGACGCTGTCCGACGTGAACGGTTCGCTCTCCCAGTCCGCCCAGCGGTCCCTGAGGCGTAGGCCATTGATCCTCGCCATCAGATCGAGTTCGGACGGCCAGACGTAGCGGTAGGGAGCGGAGTGGCGGACCAGGCGGCCGCCGACCTCCATCCAGTGATGCGACCACGCCACTTGCGCGACAAGGTCGTCAAAGGTTTCTATCCCGACGTGGTCAACTTCGAGGGTGAAGACCCGCCCGAGCACCCCTGGAGGGACGCTGCGCAACTGGGGGACGATCACCTCCACCACAAAGCAGCCACCTGGCTCGAGGTGAGCGGCGGCGTTGGCAAACACTGCCACCTGTTCGTCTTGTGTGGTGACGTTCATAATGGTGTTCGCCACCAGGTACACGAGCCTGAAGGTCTCACCGGTGCGTGTGGTCGTCATGTCGCCGATGGTCACCGGCACGGCATCGGCGCCAGGCTTGGCCCGGAGCCGTTCCACCATGTGCGGCGACAGCTCGATCCCCTGTACCGAGATTCCTCGGGCGCTCAAAGGCAACGCCACCCGTCCGGTACCGACTGCGAACTCGAGCGCGGGATCGCCTCGTGAAAGCTCGGCGAGCCGATCGACGATGGGATCAAGGATGGCCGGCTCGAACTTCGCCGAGTACGTCTCGTCATAGACCTCAGCGACTTCCCAGCCCCAGGTGATCGATCCCACAGACGACAGTCTGGCGCGAACCGCACCGGCTGTGGACACCATCCGGTCTGCAAAGCGTCACACCCCCTCGGGCAGTTCCACTGACCGATCGCCTTGTGGGACCCGAGGGGCGAATTGATCGGCGCTCGGGAGAAGCAATATGTCTCTGCCGAGATCGGCCATCGCACCGAGGGCTCCCTGCTGGGCCAGAAATCAGGCCAACGAGGCGACATGATGTGCGGGTGGACATCATTGCTTCAGTAGTTGTTCTGGCGCGTACGCTTGGTCTTGTGGTGGAAGAACCGGTCGCCCTGCGATCGACGAACAACGTGCTGGTCTGGCTGCATCCAAGCATGGTTGTAGCAAAGATCTCAAGTCGACCAGGCATGGCGGCCAACGAGCTAGCCATCGCCAAAGTCCTTGCAGCCGCCGGTTCACCAGTCGTTCCCCCAGCAAATGATGTTGGAGACCACCTGCATCGCGTTGCAGGGCGAGACGTGACATTTTGGAAATACGAACCCCAGGACGAGATCGAAGAGGCAACCTCTGAGGCAATAGCCATGGCCCTGTTTGACCTTCACGAGGCTCTTGCCATGCTTGGGTCCGTGGTTTCGCTACCTACCTGCGACACCCAGATCATCGACGCAATCCACTCCCTCGACAATCAGGACGTTGCTCCTGAACTCCGTGTCGAAGACCGTGCCATTTTGCGACAAGCCCTGAGCTTTGGCAGGGAGACCCTTGCGCACCTCCACGACACATACCGGATTGTTCATGGATCACCACATCGTATGAACATTCTCGTGGTCGCCGGAGGTCCTCGATTCATTGACTTCGAGACTGTCCAATTCGGACCTCTCGAATGGGATCTCGCCCACTTGGAACCCGAAGTCGCGGACCACTACCCAGCTCCTCCTGACGTTGACGCTTTGGCTGTTTGCCGACTCACAATCAGTGCCACAACCTCGACATGGTGCTGGGCAGGTCTAGGGCATGGCCCCGATATGCGCAGTCACGCTGAGCACCACCTTGCAGTGGTCCGTGCGGCACTTGGCTAGCAGTACATGCCGCTGCCCGAACCGGGCCAACGCCCTTTTCGGGACGCATTAGCTGACGGGCCGGTCACTTGAGCGATGTCCTTTTGCCGATCCGCTATCGGTGAGGACCAAACGGCGCCACTGACAGTCCGACGCGATCCGCAGACCGCTCCCATCCGATTCTTTAGGTTCGTGTAACGCTAGCACCGGTGCGGACAGTACAAGGGGTGAGATCATCTAAGGACGAACCCGGGACGTGGGATGCAGCGTTGACGGGTGACGGCGATGCTTTCGTCGCTATCTTCGATCTCCACCACGACCGTGTCTACCGTCACGCTCTCCGAATGACCGCGAACGTGCACGACGCTGAAGACGTCACCGCCGCAGCCTTCCTCGAGCTCTGGCGCCGTCGGAGATCCGTACGGGTGGTCGACGGGTCCGTACTGCCCTGGCTCCTTGTCACGGCCACGAATCTGGCGCTAAATCTTGCCCGCGGTCTTCGCCGTCATCGAGCGCTCATCGCTAACCTCCCCCGTGCAGAAGTCGCAAACAGCGCGGCAGATATCGCAGTGGAACGGATCGAAGAGGAGCGCATCGGCGAACAGGTGCGACAAGCGCTTAGTGTCCTGTCGACCTCGGATGCTGCGCTTCTCGCGCTCACGATGTTCGAGCACTACTCGCCTGCCGAAGCGGCAGTCGCCCTTGACATCTCCGACGGCGCAGCACGCACGCGCCTTCACCGCGCCCGAACCCGCATGGCTACGGCGTTGGAAGCTTCGCTAGCCGGACACTGCGACAACACGAAGGAGGAGACTCGATGAGCACGCTCGAGATGGACCCGGTCTTCACCGCAGCACTGCGACAGGTGTTGGTCGCGACTGTCGGAGACACTCCTCGCATCCGACGCCGTTGGCGGTGGCGTCTTGGAGCCGGCATGTTCGTTGGTTCGACTCTCGTTGCCGGTGGAGTAGCGCTGGCCGCAGGCGTGTTTTCCCCACCCGGCGCGCCAATCGACACACCCCTCGGCAGCGTCGTGACCGTTACCCGTACCGGATCCGCGACGATCGACATCGGCCCTCCACCGGCGAGGGCTACCGATCTTTCACTGACGTTGACGTGTCTCACGGTCGGCACATTCGACTTTCCCAACGGATCCTGGCTGAGTTGCGACGCGGCCGACCTCAGCCACCCACCACCGGTCGCTCGAGACGCCATCGAGGTCGTGCCGCTCAGTCCCAGCCAGCACACGGTGACGATCGACACCAGCGCGAACGCCTCGTGGACGTTGCAAGCCATGTACGTGAACCGGGTCACGACCCCCTGGGGTATCAATGCGAGCGGCAAAAGCTACGGCGTGCCGAACCAGAATGGCACCCCGGATCTCATCGCCGTCGTTGTCGATCAGGGCAAAAGCCAAGGCTATGTGAAGGCAGCTGAACTCAACTGCGCGGCCGGTGGTGAAGTCGAGTCGCCAGCGCAGGCCCTCGATTGGGACCAAGCATCACAGAACCGAAATATCTCTATCCCTGTCTACGAGAGCGATGGTACGACCGTCATCGGGACGTTCGTTGTTGGCCACGCCAGCGGACCCGACGCCCGAACGGTGCCGCTCTCGTCCCTCTCGTTGGACTGCTCGACAACAGAAAATGGTCCAGCGATTAGCGGTCCATGAATGAGCGGGCTACATGGGCCGAGCACCCTGCCCTTTGTCAGCCAAGACCTTGCTGATCGATGGCACCGCTCGGAGTTGCAACGATCTCCGGATCACCGAGGTTGGCGAACTGGACGTCAAGCGTAGAGCCCGTTTGCACGGTCCGCAGGGTGCCGCACACAGTGCCGGGAGGAACCTGCTTTCCATCCGGCAGGGTGAAGAGCCTGTCGGTTGGCGGGATCGTCACGGTGGGCGACAGGCCCGACGACGAACTAGCCGCACCCGGAGCAGCGGCACACACGAAACCAGTTCCACCCGCCGACGACGAAACGGCCATCTGACGCACGATGTTGGCACTGTCGACCCATACGTCGAATGAAGTCACCGTACTGCTGACATCGGGTATCCCCAGCTTGCCGATGGGGCCCGGAGTCATCGCCCGCAAGTGAGTGAGCTCCACCCCCCCGACCAATTCCTGCCCCAGGTTCTCCAGGTTCGCTGAGGGAGTGACCCCCTGGAGCAGGGTGCGCGGGTCGGGGAAGGACATCGTCGCGGCAGCGTTGGGCGACGTGTCGTGGTACCAGTGCATCTGAAGGTCCGGTCCCTTGATGTACAGGTAGAGCTGCCCATCAACCACGCGGTTTTCAACTCCAGCCGCCCCATCGCCATTGCCGACGATGAGGTAGTTCACGGTCTGGCCCGAGAACGTGACGTCAATCGTCGCGGGCTCTCCCTGGGTCGCCGAACCGACCGTGTTCGTCATGGTCTCGACGGCCGTGCCCGAGTCTGCCAGAGCTGCTGACGATTGCGACGAGATCAGCCGGACCATCTGTGCTGTGACCACGCTCGGAGCGTGGTGGCCCGGGCGCGTCCCCGTTTGACTTCCTAACGGGGACCTGGTGCCGCCCCCGAAAGGAAGGAGGACCACGAGGGCGAGGACAGCGGCCGCAGAGGCAGTGAGCGCGGCTCCGCCAAGAGCCATCCGTCGGCGATGACGGCGCTCGGTGGTCGGGGACACCAGCTGTGAAGGGTTCCTCTCCTGGAAGGCAGCGGTGAGCACCACCTCAATCGCCGCATCGATGATGGCGTCGGCGGCGGGAGGAACCTCTCCCATCTCTTCGAGAAGTTGGATCGCATCCATTTGTCAAGCCTCCTTGGTGGTGCAGGGCAGAACAGATCGAAGGGGCGTGTCACTGGCGAGACGCGCTTGGACAAGGTTGCGGGCGCGGTGCAACCGCCAACGGGCGGTGCCTTGGGGGATTCCGAGACTCACGGCTATCTCAGCCGGGCTCAGCCGTTCCCACGCAACGAGGAGCAGCACTTCGCGGTCCTCTCGGCACAATTCGGCGAGCGCTCCTCGGAGGGCAGGCCAGCGGCGGGCGGCGTCGAGTCGGGCATCGGCGTCGGACCATGGGTCATGGACCGGCTCGATTCGGTTGTCGTGATCCACAACTCGCATCCGCCAATGGGCGCGCAGGACGTTGGCGGCTATCCCGTAGAGCCATGGCCGAGCCGTGGACCACTCCTGGTCGTAGCCTTGCCGAGAGCGAAAGGCACGGAGCCAGACGTCCCCGAGCAGGTCATCAGCGGTCTGGCGGTCTGAGCGGCGGAACAAATAGCCGTGAACTGCTTGGCTGTGTCGGCGGACGAGCTCGGCGAAGGCTTCGGGCTCACCTCCTAGAGACCGAGCCACCGTCTCGCTATCTTCCCGCTCCACGACGCACCCTTTCCGGAAGCACTCTTCCTATCCTGCACTCAGGTATTGCGCGCTTGGCCCTACAGCGTTGGCAACCAGCGCCCTTCCCTGATCTCAACCGTGTGCCGAGGGTCCAATCGAGACGGTATTCCCTCGTCAGGTCCAACCGGTTGAGTGACCGCGACCAGCTCAGCCAGCTGTCCGGTCAGCGATCCCGCTACCGGACGGTGTTCGTACTGCTCGTGCAGCGTGGGTTTTACAGCTCGATCTCTGGATAGAGGCGGTGGCGGGCGAGCAGATCGGCGCATCGGCTTCGGCAGGCCTGGGCCACCTGAGGATTGATCTCGTACTTTGCCTTGGCTGTGGATGTAGCGGGTGTCGTGGCTCGTAGTGCATTGACTATGACCTCGGCGACCTCGTCGAGCTCGTCAGGATTAAATCCGAGCGTGGTCAACGCCGGTGTGCCGAGTCGGATGCCTGAGGTGTACCAGGCGCCGTTGGCGTCGCCTGGCACCGAGTTGCGATTGGTGACCACGCCCGCATCGAGCAGAGCGGCCTCGGCCTGACGACCGGTGAGGCCGAAACTGGTAGCGACGTCCATGAGAACTAGGTGGTTGTCTGTTCCCCTGGTGACGAGACGTGCTCCTCTGCGCAGCAAGCCGTCGGCGAGCGCCCGGGCGTTCCTCACAATCTGGGTCGCATAGGAGGCGAATGAGGGCTGGCGGGCCTCGGACAATGCGATGGCCTTGGCCGCCATCACGTGGGGCAGCGGGCCGCCAAGGACCATGGGACACCCCTTGTCCACGTACGGTGCGTACTCCTCGGTGCAGAGCACCAGCCCACCTCGAGGACCGCGCAGCGACTTGTGGGTGGTAGAGGTCACGACATCGGCATGGGGAATCGGATCGAGGTCACCGGCAAGCACCTTTCCGGCCACCAGCCCGGCGAAGTGGGCCATGTCGACCATGAGGGTGGCCCCGACGTCGTGGGCGATCGCGGCCAGGGTGGCGAAATTAGGGTTCCGAGGGTAGGCCGAGTACCCCGCCACCAGCACCAAGGGACGGAACTCCCTGGCCTGGGCGGCGATGGCGTCGTAGTCGAGGAGCCCGGAGGTGGGATCGACCCCATAGCTGGTCTGGTCGAAGAGCTTCCCGGAGATGTTGGGTCGGAACCCGTGGGTGAGATGCCCACCGGCGTCGAGGGCCATGCCCATCATGCGCTGGGAGTGCAGCTCGTTACGCAGCTGTTCCCAGCTCACGGAGTCGAGGTCGTTCACATGGCCCACTCCAGCCTGGTCCAGGACAGGCTGTTCGACTCGGTGGGCAAGGATGGCCCAGTAGGCGACCAGGTTGGCGTCGATCCCCGAATGAGGTTGGACGTAGGCGTGCTCGGCGCCGAAGAGGGCTTTGGCGTGGTCGGTAGCCAACGTCTCGATCCGGTCCACCATCTCGCATCCGGCATAGAAGCGATGGCCGGGAGTACCTTCGGCGTACTTGTCTGAGAGCCAGTTGCCCATGGCGAGCAGCACCGCCGGTGAGGCGTAGTTTTCCGAGGCGATGAGCTTCAGCTGGTGTCGTTGTGACTCCAGCTCGCCGACGATGGCCTCGGCCACGTCTGGTTCGGCCGCAGAGATCACCTCCAGCGCCGATCGATAGGCAATCGCGACAACTGGATCGGGCATCACGCGCTCCTTCGGACGACATCGAGTGTTCGCCCAGGCGCACGGCTCTCTCCGGCGCATTGCCGGCGGGTCGATCCCCGGTGGTGCTCCACCCAGACGCCAGTAACGACCCGCTTCAACGATAGCCCCAACGAGATGCGGAGCGGCAGGGTACCCGGTCGAAGGATGACTTGGAGGAGTCCGTAGCGGGATCCGTTTACGGGAACTGCCTGTGCTGCGGATGGCGCCGCCATCCGTCCCGCTCCAGTCGAGCCGCAACGCTCCGGTATCGACCAACGGGGATCAAATGCACCCCGTCGAAGACGGCGCTGGCTTTGATCTCGGCCATCAGGGAACAAGATCTATCCACTCCAGCGTCGGGATCTCCGGCGAGTTCATCGAGCAGCGTCTTGGGGAGTTCGATTTGGCTAGTGGCTTCGGCCAAGGTCTTCGCCATGCCTTGACTGGCGATGACAAGCACGCCGGCAAAGATCTTGCCGTCGAAACTCAGGGACTCCCTCCACCGGAGCAGTCCCTCTAGGTCGAATGATGCTTGGACGAATAGAAAATCGGCCTCCCGCTTCCAATCAGGAAGCGGCGCAAGCCGGGTCGTCACGCCGACGCTGAAGGGGCCGTGTCCCGCGAACGTATCCGAGCCGCCGAACGTCCGGATCTCTTCAAGCATCCCTCGCACGTTCAGGTCGTTGGAGCGCCCACCAGACGCCGGCTGGTCACCGAACACACACAAGAAGCGGTCGACACCATACGCAGCCGCCGTCAAGAGGTCCCGACGAAAGCCAAGCCGATTACGGTCCCGGCTGTTCAAACAAGCGATGGCCCGAACTCCCATGCTGGCGACCTCATGGGCCACAGCGACGCTCGACACCGTGGCCCGGCCCAAGTGATTGTCTGGGATCAAGAAAGCATCGCTCACCGGAGCAAGCACACCCACTTGGTGCCGCACGCGGGTCAGGTCAGGTTTCGTCGCCGGCTCGATCTCCGAAACGACCTCGAACGATGTGCTGGCCATGATCAATCCTATCGATGCTCGTTCCAGCCGCATTGTCTGACCCCGGCTGCGTGCCGAAGGGATCCTTACCGGTATCGTCAAACGCTGTTACCTTGAGTCGAGAACCTTACGGACGGATTTCGGCTCCCACTCGCGGGCAGTTTGCAGTCCCCGGATGCGGATCCCACTCCGGTACAGTCCGACGAGGGGTTCGCTCACGGCACGGCCGATGCTCGCGGACCGTTCTGGTCGGCTCGGGTCGCCGCCGGGCGTCTTGCTGGCAACTCGATCCGATGAATCGCTCGGGCCACCACCCTCACTTGCAAGTCTTTTGGCTTGACGATGCTCTGGGTTGCAGGCGGTCGGCCCACGTCGGAGTTCTCGCCTTGCGTGCGATCATGGCGACCGTGGGCAGTGCTGAGGACGTACTCGGTCACAGGGTGGTTCGGGCGATGAGGTTGGGCAGAGTTCCTGGCTGCGCGGTCGCATGCGTATCCGAGGGAGAGGTCGTCTGGACCGCAGGGTTTGGAATTGCAGACGAGACAGTCGACAGCTCGGTGTCACCGGCCACCACATTTCAGGTGGCCTCGGTGTCAAAGGTCGTCACGGCATGGGCAGCGATGGCCCTTGTCGCTGACGACAAGATCACTTTGGACTCGCCGATCGTTGAGCACCTCACTGGCTGGCGGTTCGATCAGTCGCTGTTTGATCCGGTCCGCATCACACTGCGGGGACTGCTTACCCACACCGCTGGGCTGCCCACGGCTGCGTCCCCGACCTACCCGAGCCCAGATGCTGTCCCCGCGCTCGCCGATGTCCTGGCTGGTCGAACCGACAACCCCGCGGCGCTCCCCCTGGAGCAGCCGGGAACTCGTTTCCGGTACTCGAATCTTGGCTACGCCGTAATCGAGAGCGTCATCGAGGAGCTCTCCGGGCAAATTTTTGCCGACTTTGCTCGGGTAAGAATCCTGGAGCCACTCGGGATGGACGCAACTACATGCGACCCTTCCGGCGCCGTCGCCCCGGAAGCAGCCGGGCCACACCGGCGCAGCGGCAGTCCGCTGCCCAAGGTCTTCTTCAACAACCGGGCCGCCGGCGGGCTGGTCACGACACCAGCGGACCTGGCCAAGCTGGCCCGGGCGATGACGGTCACACCGCATCGCGCCCGAGGCGAACCGGTTCTGCCACCCAATCTTGTCGAGCAGATGTGGACATCCTCGCCTCCAGCCATGGGCGCGTTCGCGCTCCGCACCGGCGGTTACGGAATGGGACAGGTCTGGGGAACGCTCGCGAGCGGGACACGATTCGCCGCAAATCAAGGCAGCCGACCCGGTTGGCGCGCTCTGCTGCTCTGCCTACCGGACCGAGGCGAGGCCATCATCGCGATGACCAACAGCGACTCTGGTCTCATGCCGCTCGGCTACATCGCCGCTCGCTGGCTCAAACTCGTTGCGCGCGAGCCACCAGCACTCCACCGCGTCATCCGACTCCGCCACGGGTCCTGACGCGCACCACCATTTGAGGAAACACATGGATTCTCGACGGATATAGTTGGTTGGCCAAGCTCGTCGAGCGAGGTTCCGCCGCCTCGCTCCGGGTCTACCTCCCCGGCACACTTATTCACAACACTTTCGCCTCACAACGCCGTTTGCCGATCGCGGAGCGGGCGGCCAAGGGCCCGGCGGCACTTAAGCGTGCCCGTGCTGGTGATGCACGGTGATGACGACCAGATCGTCCCCTACGCCGACTCCGGCCCGCTGTCCGCGAAGCTCGTTCAGAACGGGACGGTGAAGACCTACCCCGGATTTCCACACGGGCATGCCAACCACACAAGCCGAGACGATCAACGCCGATCTGCTGGCTTTCATCCAGTCCTGACGGCGTTCTTTACCCGCTCAAGCGAGTCGGAACACGTCGGGCAAGCCCCAGGCCTGTCAGGGTGCCCCACTCGGTCTGGACGCAGCCGTTTTGGGACACCCCAAACGAAGGCGATTCCACCGATGACTGGGCTCAGGAAGCTCTCACAATCAAATCCTGGATCTCCTTCACCTCGGCCGGAGTGAGGCTGGCGGTCGAACAGGACTGCGTGACGGGAGTGTTGGCAACTCCCGTGTTTGCGACGAGACTCTGATCGAGAGCGGCGTACGTGAAGCACGTCGCGTACTGTTCCTCAGCAGCCGCCAATTGGGCCGCTTGATCCTGTGCAGCCACTTCGGGCGTCTGTGCAGCTGCGACTGCGATACCGGGCGGCATCTCGGTCACGATCAACGGTTCGGCCGTCACCGTCGTGCTCTTTTGCGCTGTCGGTGTGGAGCTACCGCACGCAGACGCCAAGAAGCCGACGCTAACGACCACAGTGAGTACCAGCACCCGACGCACACGAGGGAGTCGGCACGCGACCGTCAGACCTTGATTCCTGACACGGCGGTTTGTGGTTGGCGTGTGATCCCGGGTGTCAACCTGCGGAGGCAGCTACCAGACCGCCTCGAGCTCGGCGAGGGATTGGAGATAGACCCGGTGGTCATCGGTGAGGTCCACGAACTGGACGCCTGTCCTGAGTCGTTTGTTCCTGGCCGGTTCGGCGTGCCGCACCTCTCCCCGGAATTGCATGGCGATGATGATGCTTTTGCCTGCCGTCTCCTCGGGATTGGCATCGAGTAGCTCCAGCCCGGCTCCGGCCGAGGACATGTCGACGATGCGGCAATCCCGCCAACGTTCGTCGGGGTCGCCCTCGATCATGTATTTCCCGCGCCAGTCTGTGAAATGCCTGGGGAGCAGTCTCCGAAGCTGTTGCATCGCACCCCTGATCATGATGCGGGGCGGGTCTTCCAAAGATGTCCCGCCTAGGTGGTTCGGTCTCGAGGTTCCATCGGCAGGCGATCTCGGGATCTTGATCGTCAATGGCACCCTGACTTGTCACGGTGTCACGTTGGGATGCCAGGCTCCGCCTTGGCCCCGATCAGGGTTGTCACTCCCGGGGCGTATCCGCCTCTCTCGATCGCGTCGGGGCAGTCGAACACGACTGGGAGTCCCGCTTCGGCAGGCGGACCGTCCGTGCATTGCGGGAGTCGCTCGAAGCCCTGGTCGGTGGGGGCACGGCGCGAGAGTCGCCGTTGTTCAGGGGCTTGGATCGTTATCCCGATGGCTGGCGCGCGCAGGTCCCAAGACGGGACATGCTCCCGCACCATCCGATGGTCTCGCATCGCGGAGGGTTCCCTGACGGGAGCTGACAGGGCCAAGGGGCGGCCGAGGCGGAGGACCACTGTCGGGTGGTCCTCAACGCCCGGCCGCATCCCTCACGAGCGCCATTGCGGGAGGTCGCTCACTTATCTCGTACCCAGTCAGGCGTCGCCGAAACCGGCGAACTGGGCGATCTCGCCCCAGATCACTCGGTCCACCTCCCGGAGTCGCCTCGCCTCCAGGACGCCGATTGGACTGAGGCACAGGGGAAAAGACGACACGGTGCCGTCGGAAAGGATCTCCTGGCCGATGCGCACCAGCCCTCGATGGCCGAGGGACCCGATCGTGTCGGGCAGGCCCGACCACACGGCATCTCGCTCCTGACCGCCGACGAGGCCGGCGACCAGGACGTCTCTTTCGGCTTGGGAGTAGCTCATCGAGCGCACCAGCCCGACCTTCGACAATGACGACGGCTGGGGCCGCGTCGATGCATGGTCTCCGCACGCGATGGCTGGCTCATCACGGGTGTTCTCCCTCCTCGTCAAGACCCTCAATGGCCCACGGGAGTCAGCTATCGACAGATGGTCCATTCAGCCTGAACAACAGCGGCACTGAACGAGCCCTTGGGGTGGCAGGCCGGCGTCGGGCGACGAGCCGGTTAACCGAGCCGGAGGACCACAGACGTTCGGCCAAGGCAAGGTACTGAGGCGAGGCACCCGGTTAACCCCCCGGAATCGGGTGCCTCCAGCCCCAGCAGTTGCCCGTCGTCTGCACCGGGTGCGTCGTCCCAGCGCAAGGCGATGAGGACACGGTAACTGTGGACGACGAGGTCCTCAATGAGGCATCCGCCCCATTTTTCCGGGCGGTGCGCCCGGCCCTGAGCCAAGGTGCGACAGCAGGGTCTCGTGCCACGGCAGACGAGCGAGGACGGCCGGGCTGGACGTCCATCGCCACGAGCGCGCTCCGGCGAAGGTCTATGGGACCTGGCACTTTCAGGCAAGGCCGGCGGCGATTGATCGGTCACGCCCTTCTCCCCTCATCCTCCTCCTACGATCTGGGCATGGCACGCCACTCGTTCTCGACGCATCGGATCAATGCTTGGACGTATGCGCATCCTGCGGCGTGGGGGGCGATCATGGGATTGGGATTCGCCGCGGCCACATTTCTGGCCAATCTGGCCATGGGGTCCAAGGGTGCGATGTATGTGGTCTCAGCCGTCATCGGCGGCGTGGTCTTCGGAACCCTCACCTTCCTCGGGACTCGTTGGAAGCGCCGACGGCTCGATCACCTGGGTTGAGTCACCGGGGTCCCGCTGACTCGTCTCGGTCACCGACCGCGTGATCTGTTGCGGCGCTCGCGTCGTACCTTGAGGATTGCGAGGAACTTGCGGAAGATAAAGCGCACGGTTTGAGCATACTTCGCACCGGAACTCGACATGCGGCGCGGTCGGGAACACTGTCGCCCTATGGTGGATTGACTCGTGGCGTGGTGCGCATCGAGCGCGTCGCTTCAAGGGGCTCGCCGCATGAGTCGGTTGTCTCCGGTCGGGATGAGCCTCCTGGTTTCGTGGGGGAGCTCTGACCGACGAGCGCGCGCAAGTGATCGTGACCCTGCTCGAGAATTGCCATGCACACCGCCTCCGTGTCGCGATCAAGCCGGGCATCGATGGTTGGAAGATTTCGGAACACGAACGCGCCATTGCGATAGACGCGCAACGTGGAGATCAGCTCGGCGTCCCACTCGGGATCACTACAAGGATGAAGGTCGAGTTCGTCGAGCAGGGCGGTGGTCATGGCTACGACCGCATCGGCAAAGGCGATGCCTGTCGCCACATCACCTGTGACGAGCGCAGATTCCATTCCCCTCACCCCTTGTACGACTGAATCAAGCCCGCTCTGCCAATCGAAAGCCCCACGGGGTGAAGGGCGCTTGTTGGCGTCGGGTTCGCCCGTTGAGCCGGTGGCGCGTCGCTCTTTCCCGAGATCCGGAATCATTCTTGGTGTTTACCAAACGTTCACCATTCGTTCACGTTGCGATTACCTTCGGATGGCCCGATCGTTACCTCGTGCTGGGAAGATCGACCTGAGGCGAGGGAAGCCGCTCAGGGGGAACGATGGAAGGTCCGCAGGTGACCGGAGCATTTGGTGCTTCGTCGGGCGGGATCGGCACGGGGGGGATGGAACTGCCCCCGACCGGCCTGGCGGCTGCCGCCACGGTGAGCGACCTGTTGAACGATGCTCCCCGGAGCAGGTTCCACCGGCGGGCCGTGGTGATCTCGGGTATGGGCTTCTTCACCGATGCCTACGACCTCTTCGTGATCAGCACCGTCGCCGTCTTGGTCAAGGCCCAATGGCATTTGTCGACTACCCAGACAAGTTGGGTGACGGGCTCGGCAATCCTGGCCGCGTTCATCGGGGCTCTGGTGTTCGGCCGGATCGCCGATGTTCTCGGACGCAAAAGCGTCTATGTGTTGGTCGCCGTCATCATGATCGTGGGAGCCGTTACCTCGGCGTTCGCCACAGGGTTCTTGTGGCTCGTCGTTGCCCGCTTCGTGCTCGGCCTCGGCATTGGCGGCGACTACCCAGTCTCGGCGGTGCTGATGAGCGAGTACGCCAACCGTGACGACCGGGGACGCCTGGTGGGGCTGGTGTTCTCCATGCAGGCCCTGGGGCTCATCGTGGGCCCACTCGTGGGGCTCATCCTGCTGGCATCGGGAATCAACCACGATCTCACGTGGCGCCTGATGCTCGGGCTGGGCGCCATACCTGCCGCCACCGTGGTGTACATGCGCGCCAAGATGCCGGAATCACCTCGCTTCCAAGCTCGCGTCCAAGGCGAAGCCGATCGCGCCGCCAGTCAGTTGGCCCGTTTCTCAGAGGGAGTGGTCCAGGCTCCGGCGGCACACACCCACGACGCACCGCACCGCATCGGACTCGGGCGGTTCCTGACCGATCATCGAACCCTCCTGCTCCTGCTGGGCACGGCGGGGTCGTGGTTCCTCTTCGACTACGCCTACTACGGCAATACGTTGTCTCTCCCCGCCATCTTGAAAGAAGTCGCCCCTCACGCCACGTTGGTCGCCAAGCTCGCCTGGACCCTCGGAATCTTCATGGTCTTCGCGGTGCCGGGATATCTGCTCGCCTTCACGAAGATGGACAGGATCGGCCATCGCCGACTGCAGCTGATCGGCTTCGCGGTGATGGCGGGGGCGTTCGTGGCTCTCGGCGCCATCCCGGTCTTGACGACGGTCGTGGCGCCCTTCCTTCTTATCTTCGGGTTGAGCTATTTCTTCATTGAATTCGGGCCCAACACCACGACGTTCGTCCTTCCTTCTGAGATCTTCCCTGTCAGCATGCGAACGACGGGCCATGGCATCGCCGCGGGGATCGGCAAGCTCGGAGCCTTCATCGGTGTCTTTCTCGTTCCGCAACTTCAAAAAGGAATCGGGCTCCGGGGTATGTTGCTGGTGGCGGGGGGAGCGTCTGTGGCCGGCTACCTGCTCACGCTGGTGCTCCCCGAGCCCGCTCGCCGCAATCTCGAAGAGGTGTCCGGGGAGGATCAAGGGTTCGCGCTCGTGGTGGAACAGACCTCAGCGCCCGTTGGTGAAGTCGTCCGGGTGGCCGAGCCCCGCACCGCACCGGCGGTCCATGACGCAGTGCTGTAGGTACGCGCCACGGTCGGGTGTGAACCGACCTCCTCTGGTGGTCCGAAAATGGGTGGTAGCGCTGCGCGCCGGACTCTGACAGAGATCGGCGATGATGGCACGGTGACCGACCGTATGACGGGCCCGCACTACGGTCGACGACGGTTCCTGGCCGGAGGTGCGGTTGCTGGACTCGGCGCCGTCATCGGGGTCGGGGTCAACGACATCGTAGCCGCACGAGATGGCGTGCAGCGGGCGACGCCCCGGACCACACGAACGACCAGCCAATCGTCGGTTGCGCCTCTCGTCTCGGGCAGTTTTCACTCGACCCGGCGCGGACTCGAGGTCGGATGGACGGTGTCACGGCCTCCGGGATGGAGAGCGGGTGACGACGTACCGCTGTGCCTGGTGCTCCACGGGTTCGCCGCTGATCATTCGTATGCGTTCGATGAGCTACGACTCCAAGACGTCCAGGCCGAACTCGCCCAAGGTGATCCTGCGCGCCCCTTGGTCCTTGCCGCCGTTGATGGCGGGGACGGCTACTGGCACCCCCGCGCCGACGGTGACGACCCTCAGGGCATGCTCGTGGATGAGTTCCTGCCGATCGTCCGAGGGACGGGTGCCGTCACGAACCGGGTGGTGGCATTCGGGTGGTCGATGGGTGGCTACGGAGCGCTCCTTCTGGCCGAGACCTATCCGAAGCAAGTCCAGCGCGTCGGTGCCGAGAGCCCGGCGATCTGGCCCTCGTACGCCGCCTCTCGGGCCGCCAATCCCTCCGCTTTCGATTCAGCCGTCGACTGGCGTGCTCACGATGTGATCGGGCACCACGCTGAGCTCGACTCGACCCCGGTACGTATCGACTGCGGGCTCTCAGATCCGTTCTTGCCCGCGTCGCGCCAGCTGGAGGCCCTGATCGGGACGGGCGATGTGGACCTCACTCCCGGCGGCCATGACGCCGCCTTCTGGCGGTCACGAGCACCCCGGCAACTCCAATTCCTGGCCTCCTGACAGCCAGGCCTCGTCTCGCCGTCGGGCGGCCGGCGCTACCAGTGGACAGCCAGCCCTTCTTGGGACTCCAAGTAGGAGCGCTCCGCGTGGGTCAGGTTGACGAACTGCGTCCCGACCCGCAGAAGTCCCTTTGTCTTCGGCGTTGTGTTGCGGATCTCTCCCTGCAGATGAACCGCGACCACGATGCGATGCCCTACTGCCATTTCGGGAGGCGCATCGACAAGCTCGATGCCTGCTCCCGCGGAGGAGATGTCAATGACCCGGCAATCTCGCCAGCGCAGGTCCGGATCGGAGTCGACCAGGTAGCTGCCACTCCAATCGGCGAACTGACGCGGGAGAAACCGTCTGAGCTCGTGCACGTGTACTCCTTTGACCGAGAGAACTCCTCCTCCACCTCGCCATGAAACGGGGGGAAATTGGCAATCTCTGGAAACGCCGTACACCAGATCGGCACGATCAAGGCGATCGAATAGCGCGAAATTCCACCTAGGTGTTTCCACGCGTTGCCAAGCACACCACAGAGCAACGACGAGCTGATCAGGTGAGGTCTCGACAACCGGTCACTCGTCTGAGGCGGACTCACGTCACAACTGCGGCGACTATGAACGCAACCCACGCTCGTCCTCGACTCAGCGCTTGCCCACCTCAATTGTCCCACACCGCTTCTCACCGGTCATCGGTGGTTGCACCCGGGACACCTAGGTAATTCCTCTCGGACCGTGCCCACCCGGCGGAGCGCGCAACAGGGCGAGGGTGACGGTCGCACCGTGTGGTTTGTCACGCCCTCGGGTCAGGGGATGCCATCGGGAGCGAGCACTGCGGCGTGTTGCCGCATGGTGCCGGCGCGTTTCACACGGGACCCGACGATTGTTGTCATCTATTGCGCTTCGACACCGGTATTGTTGAGTCGTGGTCGATACCGCGGGTTGGGTGGAGGCGGACGGCGGCTGTGCGTTGCTCCGGGTGCTCATCGTCGACGACCACGCCGTCGTGCGGACGGGTACGCGCCAAGTACTCGAGACGTCGGGACACATCACCGTCGTAGGTGAAGCTGAGAGCGGAGCCACGGCACTTGCTCAAATCGATGTCTTGGAGCCTGATGTGGTGCTCGTCGACGTGCAGCTGATGGGAGAGAGTGGCATCGATCTGGCCCGTCAACTCGCGGCCACCCATCCGAGTGTGCGTGTCGTGATCCTGTCCGCGCACGATGAAGAAGAGTTCGTGCGCAACGCGTTCGACGTCGGCGCCGCCGGCTATCTCTTGAAGACGATGCCGCGCGATGAGCTGATCGGCGCGGTTCGAGCCGCCGGCCGCGGAACCGTCGTCGTCGACCCCGTGTTGTCGTCCCGGCGTCCGGCAAATGACATGTCTCCCAACGTGTTGGGTATTCGTCGTCTTACATGGCGGGAGCAAGAGACGGTCGAGTTGGTCGCCGAGGGATTGACGAACAGGGCGATAGCGCTTCGCATGGGAGTAAGCGTGCGGACGGTCGAAGGCCATCTCAACCACGTCTTCGCCAAGTTGGGCATCGAATCTCGGACCGAGTTGGTCCGATTGGTCCTGACGGGCGGTCTCGCCTAAGGCGGATCGGGAAGGCCGGTGGTACGGGGGTGTCGGCTCAGGGCACTGGCCCGAATCCGAGCGCCGCGGCGATCTCGTTCTCCAGGTATCGGCTATAGGTGGCCGTGATGTGGTCGCTGTCCTTGTACACGATGATGTTGTCGATGATGTCGGTGCACGTCGTCGCACAGAACCACGGCATGACGTTGATGTAGCGCGCACCACTGTGTTGCGCAGCCAATGCTTCGGCCGTGTTCATGGACCTGTAGTAGCGATCCGGGAGCGCGGAGCAAGCCTGCACCTCCTGTTCGTGCCGGGCCAGACAGTTCGGGTTGATGTGGGGCGTGATGGGGATGTTGCCCAACACGATCTTGTGCGTCTTCGGGGAGGTGATTCCGTCCAAGGCTTTGGAAAGGCCTTGCTCCCACAGCGCGGGGGTGATCGTTCCGGTCGGGTAGAGCTGACCGCCGGGCTCCTCGGTGACGATGAGCAAGTCCGGGTCGAGTGCGTTGATTCGCTGCATGGCGAAGCGGTGCCACGTGTCGCACTGGGTATAGCGACCACCCGGGACTCCGAAGCCCGGCGGGTTGGTGCGTGGCACGAGTGCGACGTGGCACCAGTCCTTGCCGAGGACGACGAGGCGCCATCCGGCTTGCTTTGCGATGGCGTCGAACGCTTCGAACCACATGAGCGCGTGGGAGTCGCCATAGAGGACCATGGTGTGGGTGCCGTGTGGGTCACCGAACACACACGAGGGCACCGACGTCACCGCCAGATGGGCTTCGCAGCCCTGGGCATCGGCGGGCAGACCCCCCCAGTCATTGGGCGCGGCTTCCAGTGACGGGCTGACATCGGCGGGGAGGCTCGTGAGGAGACGAGCGTTGGCCACCGCTTGTTCGACCGCGGCCGGTGACGCCGGGGCGACGCCGGTTCCGGGAACCGAATGTTGTGCCGTCCCCGCCGTGGCGTCGGGTGCGGCCACGGCGATGATGCCGATGCACAGTGCGGTCAACGCCGCCCCGGTGCCGACGCTCGTCCATCGGACGCGGGTTAGCACGCGGGCGTGGCGGATGGGGTTCTCGACGAAGAAGTACGTGATGATCGACAACCCCAGGGCGATCACCGCCAAGAAGAGGTTGTCTGCCACCGGCAGGGTGCGTCGACCCTGGTACTGCGCCGCGATCACCAGGATCGGCCAATGCCACAGGTAGAGCGAATACGACCAGCGTCCCATCCATCGAAACGGGCTGAGCGACAACAAGGCCTCGGCTCCGCGACGGGGTGCGGCCGTCCCTCCGGCGATGACCAACGCCGTCGACAGGACCGGTACTGCGACCCACGATCCGGGGTAGGACGTCGTGTTCGTGAACCAGAGCGCAGCTCCCACGATGCCCGCCACACCCAGCCACGTCATGACGGCGGCCAGGCCGACGGGCAGTTTCCGAAGTTGGCCGGCGCCCACTGCCACGAGCGCTCCGAGGGCAAGTTCCCATGCTCGGGTAAAAGGTGAGAAGTACGCCACCGTCGGGTTCGACGATGTCTGGATGACCGACCAGGTCAGGGAGGCCACGACGACCAGGCTGAGAAACACGGCGAGCTTGGCTCGCAGCGACATGCGCCGGCCGATCGTCGCCACCACGAGGAAGATGGTCGGGTACACGATGTAGAACTGCTCTTCGACCGCCAAGGACCAGAAGCTCTGGAGGGGTGACACTGGGCCCTGGGCGAGGAAGTAATTGGTGCCCGTGGCCGTGAAGTGGAAGTTGGCCAGGAAAATCGCGGCCCATCGTGCATCGCTCACGACCTGTTCGCTCGTCACGACGCCGAGAAGCAGCCGACTGGCCAGCACGGTGACCACGATGACCAATGCCGCGGCCGGGATGATCCTCCGGCATCGTCGTCCGTAGAACGCCACGAGGCTCGTCTTGTTCGTGGCGCTGCGTTCCCGGAGCAAGAGCCCAGTGATGACGTAGCCTGAAATCACGAAGAAGACGTCGACGCCGACGTAGCCGCCGAGGTGGGGGATCCCTACGTGATAGAGGACGACCAGAAGGACCGCCACGGCGCGTAGCCCCTCGACGTCGGGTCGGAACGCCCGATCTTCGGGCGCCGTGCCTGCCTCGTCGCCAGACGCGAGAAACCGAAGCCGGGACGGGTCCTCAGATCGCGAACCGTCCACGACGCGCTCGCCCGTACCTGTCATGCCTTCGATTCCCCCCACGGCCGAGCACCAAAGGTAGCGCCTGCCCACCTTGACGGAGCGGCACACCGAGCGCTGTGGTGGGCGCCCCCATCAGAAGTCCGAGCGTCAGGAGCGTCACCAATCCTGACGAGCGTGACGATGAACGCGAGTGAAGGGGGGCGATGGCTGTCAAAGCCGGGCACACCCGTCAGGTTACGGGTCGCTCGGAGACGGCAACGGTCGATCGGTTGTCTGGTGGGCGCTCGACGTGGACCGACCCCGAACAGCCCGGTGTCTGCTCAGTGGAACGGGAATTGGCCGTAGGTGCTGCACAGCCCGAATGCCTCGATCAACAAGAAGGCGCCGATCACTGCCAGGATGATTACCTGGCGCCGCCGCCCGCTGTGTCGCGCCATGACCGGGGCCATGTACCACTCGGGCAGAGGGCCGAAGCTCTCAGCGAGATAGTCGGCCAGTGGCACCGCGTTCGAGTCGAGAGGCTGGTCGGGGTCGGCGGCAAGTGCTAGAGCGGTGAGCTCCTCGTCGGAGATCATGGCGAACGTTCCGGGATCCTCCGGCGAGAGGACGATCCCGGCTCCATTTCCGTGAACATCCATTGATCGACCTCCGTGCGCCCGAGACAGCCACCACCAGTGTACCGGCGGAGAAGAAATTCCTTGTCGCCCGGCTTGACCGTGCGGGCCAGGATGGCACCGCGATCGGTCACTGCAGGGACACGGTGCCCGACGTGACTTGGATCGAGGTCAGCCCGGTGGGTGATCCGCACGCGGAGAGCAACTGCGTGGTGGTCTGATCGGACAGGGTCACTGCCGTCGAGCTGGCACCGTGGTCCGAGCCCGAGAACGAACCCGTGACTTTGGCCGTGCCGCCGGGATTGGGGAGCTTGAAGCCCTCGCCTCCGGAAGTGCCGGTGGTCCCGCCATAGCCCGAGAAGGTCAGCACGCTCGGACGGATCGTCGCCGGAGCCCAGGCGATGTTGATGGTCAGGGCCCTCGAGGTGATCAAACTGGTGCACGAGTTCGAAGCGCTCGAGATCGTGGCCGACGCCGTACCCCCCGTGACGTTGGGGACATTGGATCCCTTGGTGGTGCACCCGGCCGCGCTCAACGCGATCGCGGTGGACTCGGCGCTGCCCCCCTTGGTCGTGAGCGGGGGCGTGAAGGTCAGGGAACCGGTGATGTTGGTGCAGCTGACTCCGCCGGTGGCGAGTGTCAGCGAAGTTGTCGTGGGGCTCGCGCTGGGGCCAGAGCTCGAACCACATGCGGTGGCCGACACGGCCAACAACCCGATCGAGATGACAAGCCACATCCTCACGGTGTGCCCCTTGGACATCGCTCGTCCCCCCTGCTCGCCTCGTGCGAGGCGCTACTGTCGCGCCTGGTCTTGACCGTAGTTGCATTTGTTCATTTTTCCAAAGGAGCAGCGGTGGACCAGACCCGCCTTCAGGAGAGTGAGGAGTACACGGCACGGCGCGACGAGCTCCGTCGAGCCGAGATCGAGCTGATGCGCACCCGGGAACGTGTTGCGGCGCTTCGGCGCCAACTACCTCCGGGCCGTGGGGTCGATGACTACGTGTTCTCCGAGGGCCCTCGCCGTCTCGACGACGGCGACAGTCCGCTCGCATCGGTGAGGCTCAGCGAATTGTTCACCTCACCCGAGCGCGCCCTGGTCGTCTACCACCTCATGTACGGCAAGGCGCAGACCACTCCGTGTCCCATGTGCACGATGTGGATCGACGGCCTCGACAGCGTCGTTCACCACCTGGCGCAGAACGTCGACTTCGTTGTAGTGGCGGCGGCCGACCCCGTCTCTCTCCGGGCACACGCTCGCGCTCGGGGATGGAACCAGGTGCGGTTGCTCAGCAGCGGGGGGAACGCGTTCAAGTACGACCTCGGCAGCGAGGACGCGGCGGGGAACCAGGAGTCCACCATCTCGGTCTTCACCCTCGACGCCGACGGGGAACCTCGGCACTCCTACACTGCGCATCCCGCTATGGCCGACGACATCGACCAGCGCGGGATCGACCTTCTTGCCCTGGTGTGGCACCTCCTCGACCTCACCCCTCGGGGGAGGGGGGACTGGTACGCGCAGCTCGACTATCCGCCCCCCGGTTCGAGGTCCTCCCCGTTCCCTCGATAGAGGCAACGGTCGTCGAGCCCGAAACGGCCTGGCCACATTGGTGTGTGTCTCACCCTTCGGTGAGGCCCCGGGACGTGGCCGGGGCTCTCAGGGCGTCGGTGCGACACCGAGGGAGAACACCTCGACGGGGACGTCGAAGCCCTTGAGGAGCCGGTGCCCCGCCGGTCGGAAGGAGAATGCGTCGCCCGCCGCGGAGGTCGCGGCCGCGTCGACGAGCACCTCTCGCGGGATGGCGAGGTCCGCCAGTCGGGACGCCAAATTCACCACCGGCCCGTAGTAGTCGCCGTGTCGGGTGATCACGTCACCGAACGCGACGCCGCCCCGGGGCTCGATGCCCTCGCTGTGGTCGTGCGTGAGAGCATCGGCGATGGCACACGCTGCGGCTGCGTCCAAGGCGACGAACATGACTTCGTCACCGATGTGCTTGACGATGCGGCCGTCGTGCGCCGAAGCCACCTCGAATGCTCGGGCCTCGAATCCCCCGATCAATTCCAGGAGGTCGGTGGGTGCCGCGTACTGGGAAAGGGGAGTGAAGCCCACCAGGTCGATGAACCCCACGGCCAGCCGGAACAGGGAGCGCTCCGGCACCTCCGTTTGAGCAGCTCGCTGTCGGTCAATGGCGTCTCGCATGTGGTGGGCGAAGATCGTTCCCATGGAGTCGAACAGCTTGAGCGCGATCGAGGTGGTTTCGGCCACGTCCTTGGCCCAGATGACCTTGTCGGCCTGAGGCGAGTCGACCATCGGCTCGACCGTTTGCACGTACAGCGAGACCGCAGCTTCAGCCACGCGCGCCAGCGAACCGCCCAAGACCCGGAAGAGCTCGTCCCCATGGGAGCCACCCGGTTTGAGCTGAATGGCAAGGGCCGTGACATCCGCGTCCTTCTCGGAGAACATGGGTCGGTGTTCATCGGGGACGATGACCCCCAGCATCCGCCACAATCCCAGCACGAGCTCGACCTCCACCCCGGCCCGCTCTGCCAGGTCGGTGGCGCTCAGGGTGGCGCCTTCGGCCAGGATCAGATCGGTGGCGAGGCCCGCAAGGTGAAGGTTGCTGCGCGCCACGTCGATCTGCGCCGCGCTCGCTCCCAATGATCGCAAGAACTCCGCGAGGTCGTCTGTACCGTCGGCCTTGACCATGGACAACGCTACCGTCGCGCTCCCCGACGATCAGCGGCCGGGCGCGTGCGGGAGCACCTCCTCGGCGACCAACCGCAGGTGGTCGAGGTCTGCAAGGTCGAGAACCTGGAGATAGAACCGCTCGGCCCCGTGGTCGGCGAGAAGGCCCAACTTGTCGAGCACCTCACCGGGCGAGCCGGCCAGGCCGTTGTGGCGGAGCTCGGCGACGTCTCGTCCGATGGCGGCGGCTCGTTGGGCGACTTCGGCCTCGGTCCGGCCGCAGCACAGCACCTGGCCGGTGGAGTAGGTCAGCGTCGAAGGGTCCCGGCCGTGTTGCTCACACGCTCGCCTGACCCCGTCGTGGACGTCGCGCATCACCTCGGCTGCCACGAACGAGGTGTTGTACTCGTCGCCATATGTGGCCGCGAGCCGGGCCGAGCGGGGCCCACCCTTGCCTCCCACCACGATCGGGGGCCCCGGTCGCTGCCGGGGCCGCACGGTGTCGGCATCGATGTGCACCGCACAGGTCCGTCCGTTGAGCTCGAACGTCGCACCGGGGGGTGCCGACCACGTGCCGTGGAGGATGGCGAGTTGGTCCTCGAGCATGTCGTACCGGGTGCCGAGGGGGGGGAACGGGATGCCGAAGGCCTGGTGCTCGGCCTCGTACCATCCGGCCCCCAGACCGATCTCGAGCCGGCCCCCGCTCATCTGGTCGACCTGGGCGGCGATGACGGTGAAGGTCCCGATGGGACGGAATGTCACCGGCGTCACCAAGGTCCCCAGGCGGATGGTGGTGGTGTCGCGGGCCAGGCCCGCCAACGTCACCCAGGCGTCGGTCGAGGCCGGCAATCCGCTCGCGCCGCCCATCTTGAGCACGTGGTCGGACCGGAAGAAGGCGCCGAACCCGCACTCCTGTGCCGTGCGGGCGACCGTGAGGAGCTGTTCGTAGGACGCCCCTTGTTGGGGTTCGGTGAAGATGCGCAGTGTCATGACGCCGAGGCTAGACCGTGCTTCGCAAACTAGACCTAAGGCGTGGAGCCGCTTCACCGAATGACCCTCGGGCGATGGTGGATGGGAGCCATTGCCGCGCTGGGGTTCGTCTACGCCGTGCTGGCGTCGTTCACGCGTCCTTTTACTGGGGGGGCCGACGTCGTGACCGCGGTGCCGCTGGTGGTTGCGGTCCTGGTGACGGCCCGCTCCACGTGGGAGCTGCGCCGATCACACGAGCGCGAGCCTGGGGTGGGCGAGATCGACGCCGCGCCCAGGCGCAAACGCAGGGGAATCGTCTGGACGGCGCCGATCCTGGCCGGCGCGGGCTGGGAGTTGTACTGCTTCGTGAACCTGCCGCGGGCCGCGCATCCCACACTCAGCTCACTCCTCGACATCCTCGATGCCACCCGGGCCGGCAAAGCCGTTGCGTTCGCGTCGTGGCTCGTTCTCGGCTGGTTCTTGGTGACAGTGTGATCGGCCGGCACACGACGCTCATCGTGTGGGCAGTCCTTGGCGCGGTCGTCGTGGCGGGCCAGCTGACGGCGGTGTTGTCCAAAGGTCGCTTCCCTGGCCTCGGCACCGTCGTCGGGCGCGTGACCACCTACCGGGTGGGGCGGTACCTCTTGGTGGTGGCGTGGATGTGGCTCGGTTGGCATGCCTTCGCCCGCTGACGGTCGGCTGCTCCACAGGCACGAAACGGTCGATCCCCATTAGGTTCGGAATGTGGACACGCGCGCCATGAGCCCCGGCCTCGGGGCCGTCATCGAAGGGGTTCGTCTCGCTCCGGACATCGACGACAGGACGGTGGGGGGTATCAGAGCGGCATTGCTCGAACACAAGGTCGTGTGGTTCAGGGCTCAATCACTCGATGCAACCTCGCTGACCGCCGTCGCCACGCGGTTCGGGATCCCGACCGAAGCACACCCCGTCGAGCCCAGCCTGGAGGGCCACCCCGAGGTGCTGCCCCTCGACTCCGACGAGGGCGCACGCGCCGACGTGTGGCACAGCGACCTGACGTTCCAGGAGCGCCCACCCCTCGGAGCGGTCCTGCACGCGCTCGAGGTCCCTGCCGTGGGTGGCGACACGATCTGGGCCGACATGACGCGTGCGTATCAGTCCTTGTCGGAGCCGCTCCGTGGCTTCGTGGACCAGCTGACCGCGACCCATTCGCCCACCAAAGCGGGCGGTTACTTTGCAGGGCGCGATCGCACCGGGGGCGAGGCCGCGGGCCGGACGGCGGTGACGGCCACGCGACATCCAGTGGTCCGGACGCATCCCGAGACCGGTGAGCGGAGTCTCTTCGTGAACCCGCTCTTCACGGACAAGATCGACGGGCTGCGCCGACACGAGAGCGATGTGGTACTCGGGTTGCTCCACGAAGCCGCCGTCGCGCCCGAGCGCCTGGTCCGGTGGAAATGGGAGACGGGGGACGTGGCCTTCTGGGACAACCGGTGCACGATGCACTACGCGTTGCTCGACTTTGGGACCGATCGCAGGCGCATGCTGAGAGTGGCGCTCGAGGGGGAGAAGCCTGTCGGGGTGGCGAGCTCCTAAGGCGAGGTACGGGTGGCCGCGATCGTCCCGTCGCCACCGGCCGTGTTGGAGAAGACACCCTGGATCCGCACCTTGGTCTTGGTCTTCGAGATGGCCGCGCTGCCCCGCTCGGTTCCGCGGCCGAGACCGATCGTGAATGACATCGACCTTCCCGTGACGGAGCCGCTAATCGTTTCGACACCGACGGGAGATGTGATGGTTCCCGAGAATGCCCCGCTGGAGAGACTCTCGCTCGTGACGTGCATGGTGGCCGTGTAGAGCGCTCCGTCGTAGGCGTCGAGGACGTTCCAGACGCCGCGGATGTTGGTGGGAGTGCCCGTCGGGGTCGTCGGGGTCGCCCCGGCACGAGGAGCGGAATGAAACGGGCCGATGTGTGTCACTGCCAACACGCCGGTGACGAGCACGCCGAGGATGACGACGAGGACGACTCGTGGAGCCATCCCCGAGCGATGGCGACGAGCATGGCCGCCGCCGTCGACATATCCCGGGTCATATCTCTGGTAGGGCCAATTCGGTTCGGGGGTCGCGTCGGGGCGGAAGGTCCATTCCGGGTCGCCCGGGGGATCATCGGGCACCTCTGGCGGCGCGACCAAGGCCGGCTGGACAGGCGGAGCACCGGGCACGACCGGAGTCCGAGGTGCGGCGGCCCGCTGCCGAAACCTCTGGAGCACCAGATCCACCGGTTCCGGTGCCAACGAGGCCTCCGGGGGGACGCGCCGCGGTCGGGGAGGGCCGCCGTCGGGTGATTCTGGGCGCGGCTCCGTCACTGTGGTGACATCGGCGGACCGCGAATCGGTCTTGAGGCGCATCGCCCTGGGGGCGCCCGGGTCGGGGCCCTCGTCCGAGGGTGGGACCCGGGGGCAGGGGGGCCAGGTGACGCGGAGATGGCGCGCAGATGATTGGGGAGAAACAGCCGGCTTGCTGGGCGTTCGTGACAATATTAGGTTAGCCTTACCTAAGGGACGCGAACTCGACAGTCTCTGTGTTCCGAGTCAACTGAAGGAGCGCCCCGATGCCGGTCAGGACGACCTCGCAGCCCCGACCCACCTGGCGCCGCGGATCTTCGACGGGGGCGGTCGTCGTGCTCCTCGCTCTCCTGGCATCGGCGTGCGGGAGCTCTCCCTCGGCGATCGGTCCTGTGGTGTTCCACGCCACGATCGACCTGACGGGCGACATCCATACCAAGGCGAGCTTCACCGACACGACGACGGCCAAGAAGGTGTCGTCGTGCGCCGACGCGGCGGCGCACGGTGATCGGCCGTCGATGGGCCCCGACACCTGGCTCGTGCCCACGCCGTCGTCGATCAACAACCCGGTGGAGATCGAGATCGGGACGAGCGCACGCCGCTATCACGGACCGGGCCGCTATCCCCAGAGCGTCCTCGCCGATGGGAACGGCGCGTTGGATGTGGGCCAGGAGTCCTACGACCTGACGAGCTCGGATGCGACGGCGTGGATGCGCGTCGACGCCGATGGCTCGGGCAACGTCACGTTCACGCATGTGCCCGGTGACGACGACGTTCCTCACCCGGGGTGGCACGGAGGAATCTCGGGCACCATCGCCTGGACCTGTACGAGCTGACACCGCGTCCCGCCTGGCGGCGGAAGGATGCCAGGGCCGTCAAGCCCGGTGGGGCATGATCAGTGAGTGGAGCCGACCGACTCGGACCGTGAATTCGGTGACCCGACGCGCCGCACCTACCTGGCCCAGGAGCGAACGCTTCTGGCGTGGTGGCGCACGGCGTTCGCGGCCACAGGGGTGGCCCTGGCCGTGGGCCGGCTCGTCCCCGCCATCGCCCATCTCCCCAAGGTGCCGTTCTTGATCCTGGGCGCGGGGTGGGGGGCGCTGGCCGTGGGACTCGTCTGCTTCGGCCTGTTCCGGCAGCGGGCGGGGGACCGGGCCATCCGGGCCGGCCGCTACCTCCATGTGAGCCCACAGTGGCTGGTGGCCCTGACCGCATACATGGTGGTCTTGATTGTGGCCACGATCGCTGTGCTCTTCATCCACTCCTGACGCGTCATCCACTCCTGGCGCGCAACGGACTGGGCCGGGCGGCGTCACCGATCGAACGTCTGCACCATGAGCTGGACGGTATGGCGCTCGCCGGTAGGAGACCGCAGCCCGGGTGCCGATGTAGGCCGGCCATGGCGGTGGAAGCCCACGGACTCGAAGAAGGCGATGGCTCCATGGTTCTCGCCCAGCGTCTCGAGATAGCAGCCCGGTACGCCGCTTCCTTGCAGGTGGTCGAGCCACGTGCGCATCAAGGTTGCCCCCACGCCGCGGCCCCGGATGGATGGAAGGAGATCGATGTGAAGGTGGGCGGGCCACTCGTCGTCATACAGGGTCACGGGCGGGAGCCGGCGACGAACGCCGTCGACCACCACGTCGCCGAAGGACCGCCACACGACCCCGGCGGTCCCGGGCCGGAACCCGATCCCGCGTCGCACGAAGTGCCGCCCGAAGATGGTGGCGGGGTTCCACGCGTGGCGGGAGTCGACGCACCCGAGCAGGTATCCGGCCACGACACCGTCGAGCTCGGCCACCAGAGCAGACTCGGGCTCCGCGTCGGTGTAGTAAGCCGTGAACAGGTCGGCGAAGCTCTCGACGTCGCGCCACATCCAATCGGCGGGCTCACCCATGTAGCCGGTCGCGTGGCAGATGCGTCGTACCTGGGCGCGGTCACCGGTCCGGTAGCGCCTGACCACGACCTCCCCATCGGCGGCGCGCATCGACGGTGAATCAGCCATGTGCCCAGTGTCTCCTGTTCCCGCTTCGGTTTCCCGTCTTGGGGTCATGATGCCTCGACGTGTCACCGGACGAGGGAGTGAACTACGGCCCCAGGTCCCAGAGCAGCCGGTAGTAGCGGGTCCGGACCGGGTCTGGGCTGATGCCATACGCATCCAGAAGGGCGTCTTCGTAGCCGGGCCCGTAGTTCCACTGTGTGCTCCACGTCGCGACGGCCAGGTCAGCCCAACGGTCGGCAACCCCCAGGGAACCGAGATCGACATAGCCCGACCACTGGCCGTCCTCGCCCAGCACGGTGTTGGGGGCACAGGCGTCACCGTGACAGACCACGAGCGTGTCGATCGGCGGCGGCTCCGACAGCGCGTCGAGGGCTTGCTCCAGGGTCAGGTGGCGATTGCTCTCGTGCCAACTCGACGGGTCGACCCTTCCGGCCGCGGCCCGACGTCGGCTATCACGTACGCGCTCTTCGTGTGACCACGAAAACGGGCACTGGTCGAGAGGCAGGGCGTCGTGCATGGCACGGAGCCCCGTGCCGAGTGCGGCCACTGCTGTGGCCGGATCCGCGATCCAACGCGGTGCCACGGCATTGTCGCCCTCGATGGGAGTCGTCACGATCCAGCTGCCGTGGTCGTCCGCCCCGTGAGCCAGGACCGTTGGCACGGGGATGTAGGTGTGGGCCCATGTGAGGCGTAGCGTCTCCTGCCCGAGGTCGATCCCGCTGCTCGGAGGCACCCACTTCACGAAGCAGCGTCGCGTGCCGGTACCCACCTCGAAGGTGAGGCCACCGAGCTCGTTCTCCCACACCACCCGCGACGGTCTCCCGGCCGCGACGGCGGCGACGGACTCCGGCATCGTGGCGCGTGGGGGCGGACCCGCAGGCAACGGTCTCGCCGCCGAAGCGCTCAGGTCACCGGCCGCGCCGCGAGCCGGGGCGCGCCTCGCGGGCCAGCGCGGCCAGGTACGCGTTGTAGTCCGCCAATTCCGGATCTTCGGCTTCGGCGCGTGCCAACGCGATCTCACGGACGTCGGGCTCGACGGGCTCGGGTTGTCCGGCGCTCTCGAGCGCGGCGTCCCGTTGGAGCCGGCGCAGACCTCGACGACCGATGGTGTCGGGATCGTCATGGACGAAGTGCCACCAGAACACGGTGCCGAACAGGGCGAAGCACGGCCACATCACGGAATAGATCCAGCCGAGCGAGTCACCCGAGAGCCCGATCCCCACCTGCCACCAGCTGGCGATGGCGCAACCGGGTACCCACACGATGAGGGCGGCGTGCGCGACCAGGGCGCGTGGGGTGAACCAGCGCCGGCGGTCGAAGGGGCGTCGAGGTGGCTCTCGGTCGGACACGAGCGGGTCAGGCCTCCTGCGGCGCCGTCCCCGCGTTCCCCTTGGTGGCGCGGCGCGCCTGTTGTGAGTATTCCGACGTCAGCCTGCGCTCGGCGATGATCGCCCCGAAGGGGACGGTGCCGGCGATGAGTACCAAGACCGTCCGGAACAGTGGGATGTGCATGGTCCGAGTCAGTTGGAACGCGACGAAGAGATAGATGAGGTAGAGGAATCCGTGCATCGTGCCGACGACGGTGGCCACACCGGGGTGGCCGGCCACCTGCAGCGGGACACCCACGAAGACGAGCACGATCAGCAAGACGGCGGTGGTATAGGCCATGACGCGGTAGCGCTTGAGCACGGCGGGTTCCACGGCTGAGATCCTACGGGGGCCAGAACCACCGGTCCGATCGGTGCCCCCACGGGGTGCGGCGTCACGGCGTCCCGGTACGATCCACGGGTTCATGCGCACGTCGGCTTTCGGTCTGCAGACCACGGTGGAACCCCACCCCGAGGTGGCCGGGCGCTACCACGCCGTGATCAGTGACCAGTGGAGCGCACCGGTCCTGCCCCACGGTGGTGTGGTCACCGCGTTGGGGTTGCGGGCCATGGCGGCCGAGCTCGACATGCCGGGCGAGTCGCTCCGTTCCGTGACCACGGTGTTCGCCGCTCAGGTCCCGCCCGGGCCCGTCGACATCGATGTCACGGTGTTGCGGCGGGGCCGGACAATGTCCCAGGCCACGGCCACGGTCCGCTCCGTGGGGGCCGACTGCGGGCACACCGCGGTGGCGGTCTTCGGCGGCTCGCGCCACGGATTCGAATTCACCGACGTCACCTGTCCCGAAGTGCCCCCACCCGAGCAGTGCCCGTCGTTTCGCGATCCGCTTCCCGAAGGTGTGACGGGGTTCTCTCCCGCGTCGTTCTGGGAGCGCGTGGAGTCACGGCCGGCCATCGGCCATGCCCCTTGGGACGACTGGGAGCCCACGTCATCGGAGCGCGTCTATTGGTACCGGTTCGATGACCCGCCCCTGAGCGACAGCGGTGAGTGGGACCCTCTGGCGCTGGTGGCCTTGTGCGACACGATGCCGGGCGCGGTCGGAGAGCGCATGGGACCAGGTCTCCCGCCGTGGTTCGGGCCCAGTGCCGATCTCACCGTCCACATCCTCGGGAATGCCTCGGCGCCCTGGCTGCTCGGCCACAACCGTGCTCGGCACGCCGGCGACGGCTACGCCTCGGTGGAGATGGAGCTCTGGGACCCCGGGCGCGGGCTTGTCGCCTATGCGACGCAGATGATGTTCTTCAGCTTTCCTGACGGCTTACCTCCTGGGACAAAGCTTGTACCACCGACTCCGTGACGAGACAGGGCGAGATGTTCCGCGACATCCTTCGTCGTACCGGGAGTGCTGCAACTCCTTGAGTGCGGCGAGGCATGGGCAACGCCTTGGGGGTGGCGGTTGCCCATGCCTCGTCGTTGCTCTTGCGGGACGTACATGTGAGAGACGTTGCCGGCGATATCCGTTTCTTGCGGGAACGGTCGCCGGGCCGACTCTCTGTCGGGATGCTCGGGGAAATGCGGGTTCTCCAAGCGGCCCCGAGAACACGCTAAGCCCGACTGAAATCTCCGACCACCGAGAAAGCACCTGGGCGGGGTGGGTGAAATCACCTGGACACTGATCGGTGGCTTCAGATTCCCCGCCGGACCGCCGTCACACGAGCAACGGCGGCCGCCCGCTTTGATGCTCCGGAAGGGTCCGATCAGACCTCGACGCGAGCGGTTTGCGACAGACGCTCGACGGCGTCGGCGTACTCCTCGACGAGGTCGAAGATCACGTCGCGTGTCTTGCGTACCCGGGTGGCGCGTCCGATGACCTGTCCGCACGGGTTGAAGGCGACGTCCTTCGCCTCCTCGGGATAGCGATGGGTGGCACCGACCGCCTCGATGGCCACCATCATCTGCAGGGGCATGGGCAAGGGGTCGGGCGTGTCGGGGAGGTCCCAGGCTTCGGTCCAGTCGTTCTTGAGCATGCGGCACGGCTTGCCCGTGAAGGACTTCGACCGCACGGTGTCGCGGCTCGTGGCAGCCAGATAGGCCTTCATCTGTCCCGGTGAAGTGTTGGCTTCTTCCACGGTCAACCACAGGGTGCCGCCCCATACCCCCTGGGCCCCCATGGCCAGAGCGGCCGCGATCTGACGGCCACTGCCCACACCGCCCGCGGCGAGCACCGGCAGGGGGGCGACCGCGTCGATGACTTCGGGCCACAGCACGAGCGACCCCACGTCGCCGGTGTGGCCACCACCTTCGGTGCCCTGGCACACGATGAAGTCGAGACCCGCCGCTTGGTGGCTCTTGGCGTGCTTGACCGACCCCGCCAGCGCGCAGATGAGACGCCCCGAGGCCTGCACATCTGCGATCACGTCCGCCGGAGGCGTGCCCAGCGCGTTGGCGATGAGCTTCACCTTGTCGTGGCGCAGCGCGGCCGCCAGCAACGGCTTGCCGGTCGCTTCGGTCCACCCCATCATCCCGCTGCGCTTCTGGTCCTCGGCGGGCTCGGGCACGCCGTGCTCGGCCAGGAGCCGGCGGGCGAACCGGCGGTGGTCATCGGGGACCATGGACTGCAGCTGCGCCTCGAGCTTCACGGGGTCCATCTCGCCCATGCCCTCGTACTTGCCGGGGATTACGATGTCTACGCCGTAGGGATTGTCGCCCACGTGCTCGTCCAGCCAGGCCAGCTCGACCTCGAGCTCCTCGGGGGAGAAGCCGATGGCGCCCAGGACGCCGATCCCGCCCGCGTTGGACACGGCCGCTACGACGTCACGGCAGTGGGTGAAGGCGAAGATGGGGAACTCGATGCCGAGTCGGTCGCAGATCTCGGTGTGCACGGCTGTCTCCTTGTTCTCTGGGTTCTGGTTCGGATTTTCTGGATTCTGATCGGATCGGTGCTCGGGTACTGCGGTCAGGAAAGGCGGCCCCGGGCCAATGTCGCGTTGCGATCGGCGTCCGGTCCGGCGCCGGTCACAAGCGCAAGTGCGGATGCCACGACGGTGGTGTCGAGGCTCTCGGGGTCTATGCGGTGTTGGGTCTCGAATCCGATCACGAGGGCGCGGAACACCGTGGCGAGGACGTCGGGCGGTGCGATGGGTGCCACGAGACCGTCGTCGATCCACGTCGCGAAGCCTTTGGTGAGCCAATCGTGGGCTTGGCGCGACCGGGCCCGCATGGCTTGCGCCACTTCGGGGTCACGGGCGGCGCGCAGCCACAATTCACGTTCGAGCAGCAGCAGCCGGCGGGTCTGGTCGCTCGGATTGGTCACCACGTTGGCAGCCACTGCCCGCAAACGGTCCTCGACGGTGGCCGCCAACTCGAATTCGGCGGCGATGACCGTCAGGAGGGAATGCGCCCACTCGTCGAGCAGCGCCATGAGCAGGCCTTGTTTCGAGCCGAAGTGCGCGTAGACCGCGCCCGACGTGCGCCCGGCTTCGTCGGCCACGGTGTCGACAGAGACGGCGTCGATGCCGCGCTCCGCGAACAGGCCTGCGGCAGCGTCGAGCAGGCGGGCCCGGGTGTCGGCCTTGCGCTCTTCCTGGGTCCGTGACACTCCGCTCCTTCCGATCCGGCCTGCTGTGCGTTGGCAACTTAGATAGTGGATCCTATCTAAGTTCGGCAGAGGCCGGCCACGCCCACCGGCCCGGCGGCCGAGACCTCGAGCCGAGCACCCGGTGGCTCGCCCCGGGCGAGGTCGCCCATGCGATACTCACGCGCCGAAGAACACGGCGGTCCGGTGCCAAGCACGTGTCGGCTGCCCCACGATCGGAGTGCGCATGTTCAGGACCTCGCCCGTCGTCGCTGAGGACGAGTGGCATCTCGACCTGACCGTCGAAGGCCACGTGGCGGTCCTCACGCTCAACCGGCCCCACAAGCTCAACGCCTGGAGTTGGGAGTCCACCCGCCAGCTCGGTGCGCGTGCCGATCAGATCCGTTTCGACGAGCGGGTGCGCGTGGTCGTGCTGCGGGGAGAGGGCCGGGCGTTCTGTGCCGGGATCGACCTGGGCATGCCCGAGGACCGGGTCACGGGCCGGTCCCCGGCGGAGAAGGCGCGCAATTACTACGAGGGCATCCGCTGGGCGCACGAGCGCTTCAAGGTGTTCGCGGAACTTCCCCAGCCCATCGTTGCCGCCGTCCAGGGCTATTGCCTGGGCTTCGGGTTCGAGCTCGTGCTCATGTCCGACATCCGCGTGGCCGCAGAGGACGCCGTGTTCGCCCTGCCTGAGGCTCAGGTGGGCGTCGGCATCGACGCCGGTGGGGATTTGCGGTTGGCGCACGAGGCCGGGGCGGGGTGGGCCAAGTTGCTCGCCTTCACGGGCCGACGGCTCGATGCCCGTACTGCCGAGCGCATCGGCGTGGTGCAGCAGGTGACCACCACCGAGGAGCTGCTCCCCGTGGCGATGGGCATCGCCGAGGAGATCGCCGCCAACGCCCCGCTCGCGGTGCAGAGCATCAAGCGGACGGTCGACGCCTTCACCTACCGCGGCTTCACCGAGGCCATGCGGTTCGCCGCCTTGAGCTCGTCGATCGAGTTCGTCTCCGACGACATGCCGGCGGGGTACGCGGCCAAGGCCAAGAAACAGCCCATCGTCTTCGAGGGCAAGTAACGCGTGCCGCTCCCCGAGCCGCCCGCGCCGGGGCAGACGATGTTGCCGTCGGGCACCTTCGACGGGACCACGGTCGTGGTGACAGGGGGAGGGACCGGCCTCGGCAAGGCCATCGCCGTCGAGTTCGCGCGCTTGGGCGCCGCGGTCGGAATCCTGTCGCGCGCCGAGGATCACCGTCTCGCCGGCGTGGCCGCGGTGCAAGCTGTGGGGGGCCGGGCCGCGCACGCCGGGGCCGACATCCGACGCGCCGAAGACATCGCCACGGCGTTCGACGAGCTCGAGGAGGCCCTCGGGCCGGCGCGGGTCCTCGTCAACAACGCGGCCGCCAATTTCCCCGTCCCCGCCGATGACTTGAGCCCCAACGGGTGGCGGGCGGTGACCCAGATCGTGCTCGACGGCACCTTCTTCTGCTCCCAGGAGCTGTTCCGTCGGGCGAGCCGGGCCGGCGAGCCGGCGGCGATCTGCAACATCCTGGCCACGCAGTCCTTCACCGGGGGACCGGGCATGGCGCACACCGCCGCGGCCAAAGCCGGCGTGGGCAACCTGACCAAGACCCTGGCCGTCGAATGGGCTCCGTACGGGGTCAGGGTCAACGCCCTCGCTCCGGGCCTTTTCCCCCACGAGGACATGCGGGCCGACCTCCAAGCCCTGCGCACGACGGGCGAAGACGTCGACGCCCGACGCTCGCCGGCGGGGCGCCTGGGACGGCTCCACGAGCTCGGCTGGGCGGCCACCTGGCTGTGCTCGCCCTACGCCTCGTTCGTGACGGGCCACACCCTGGTGGTCGACGGCGCCAACTGGCTGCGGCGGGACTTCGTGATGCCTGAGTTCGTCCCCGTGCGCGACCAGATCGCGGCCGTGCTCCCCGAGCGCCGCTCCTGATCACCACCCTGAGCCGGGCGCGCCGGGGACAGCGCCGAACCCCGGCGCCGGGGGGCCTCCCGTAGGCTGGCGCCGATGAATGGTCCCGATGCGGCCGGATCGGGCGATCGTTCGCTCGTGTCAGGGCCTGGGGCTGCCGATGGCTTTCCGGTGACCGACGTCGTCCCCGAGGCCGGGACCCAGGGCCCAGATGCCGGAGGCTCACCCGCGGCCACGGGCATCGACCGCATGCGCCTGCGGAGCTTCATCGGGCTGACCCTGGGCCTGGTGGGACCGCGCGCCAACCTGGCGGTGTCGGGGGTCCTGCTCACCCTGCTCGTCTCGGCCCGCGTGTCGAGCGCGCTGGCGATCACCTTCGCCCTCACGGCCAACCGCTTGATCGGTTGGCTCGCCTATCCGTTGCTGGGCCGCGCCAGCGACCGCACCAAATCGGCGGCGGGGCGCCGGGCCCCGTACATGGCGGCGGGACTGCTGATCATGGGCGTGTGCACGTGGGCGTACACGTTGGTATCGGGCTTCTGGCCCCTCGTCTTGCTGATCGTGTGCGTGAAGACGGCCAGCGTCGTGTTCGGGCTCACCAACGTGGCGGTCATCCCCGAGACCTTCGGCAAGAGTCGATCGGTGAAAGCCGCCGCCTTGATCGGCGTGCTCGGCGTGCTCGTCAGCCTGGTGATCAAGGGGACCGTCATCGCCACATGGAAGCAGCACGATCCTTCCACCTGGAACCTCGCATTCCGGGAGGCGGGCGGGTTCATGGTGGTCGTCGCCTTCATCGTGCTCCTCCTCGTGCGGGAGTCGCCCGCGGCGCGTGAGGTCGCCGATCGCGAACGGCACAACCGGGCCCGCCCGTGGCGCGACGAGCTCGGCGAGATCCTGCAGGTGCCCAACGCCAAGGTCCTCATCACCGGCGTGCTCGTGTTCTGGGCCGGGCTCAGCGCCACGGGATACCTCGCCATCGTCTACTTCCAGAGGGTCCAGCACGCCGGCGCCAATTCGCAGACCATCGCCGGCTGGGTGAGCGGCGTTCCGGTGGTGATGCTCGGCCTTGCCCTCGGCTACGGCCTGAGCCGTCTCTTCACGCGCAAGCAGATCGCCGTCCTGACACCCCTGGCGGGTTCGGTGGTCTCCCTCGTGCAGTTCACGACCACCCACATCTGGCAGTCGGTGGTGCTGGCCTTCGTGGGAGGACCGTTCTTCGCCGCCTTCGTCATCGCGCTCGCCCCCATGCTCCTGCAGCTCCTGCCGCGCTCGGGAGGGATGGCAGAGCTCCTCGGCAAGCTCGTGGCGCCCTTCAGCCTCTTCGCCCTCGTCTTCTCGTTCCTCGCCGCCTGGGTGGTCGACCTCACCGGCGACTACCGCACCATCTGGTTGTGGCCCGCCGCGGCGGGGATCGTGCAGGCGGTGGTGATGTGCTGGCTGCGCATACCGAAGGGCCAGGAACGGGCCGAGATGGGCGACCTCGTGCAACGCATGGGCGATTCGGTGATGGAGCAGGTGACCGGGCGCGACCGCTCGCTGCTCGGTGGCGTGGTGACCGCCGCCGACGCCGACTCGGCGTCGGTCTTCGACATGGCCCGCCACATCCTGGGCAACCCCTACGAAGAGCGCCCCGAGGACCAGCCCGGCGATCACCCCGACGATCAGCCCGGCGACCACCCCGACGATCAACCCGGCGACCACCCCGACGATCAACCCGAGGACCACGACAGGCCGCCCCGTGACGATGCCCCGCATCCCGGAGGGACGGGCCCGCCCTTCCCCGCATAGCATCGGTCGCGTCCGCGTGCGTCTGCCGCACCGGCCCGGGACCGGTCGCACCGGCCCGGGAGCCAGTCAGGAGGGTCGGTCATGGAAGTACGCGACAAGCTCTACATCGGTGGGGCCTGGGTGCCCTCGACGGGCAAGGGCGTGATCGAGGTCGTCAACTCGACGACCGAGGAAGTCATCGGGACCATTCCCGAGGGCACCCCCGAGGATGTGGACCGCGCCGCACGCTGCGCCGCCGATGCCTTCGGGGAGTGGTCCGCCACGTCGAGAGAAGAGCGGTCCAAGACGCTCGAGCGCGTCCAGGAAGCCCTCACGGCGCGCACCACCGAGATCGCCACGTTGATCTCGCAAGAGGTCGGCATGCCCTTCACGCTGTCGAACCTCATCCAGGTGGGATTGCCCGTCATGAGCTTCGCGGCCGCGGCGCAGCTCGCCACCGAGTTCCCCTTCGAGGAAGAGGTGGGGAACTCGCTCATCGTCCGCGAGCCCGTGGGCGTGGTGGGTGCCATCACACCGTGGAACTACCCGTTGCACCAGATCGCGGCCAAGGTGGCGCCGGCGCTCGCGGCGGGGTGCACCGTGGTGCTGAAGCCGAGCGAGGTGGCACCGCTCAACGCCTTCATCCTGGCCGAAATCCTCGACGACATCGGCCTGCCGCCGGGCGTCTTCAACCTCGTCACCGGGACCGGCCCGGTCGTGGGGGAGGCTATCGCCTCGCATCCCCTCGTGGACATGGTGTCGTTCACCGGTTCGACCCGCGCCGGAAAGCGCGTCATGCAATTGGCCGCCGACGGTGTGAAGCGCGTGGCCCTCGAGCTCGGGGGCAAGTCGCCCAACGTCATCCTCGAAGATGCCGATCTCTCTGCCGCCGTGCCCGCCGGTGTTGCTGCTTGTTACATCAACTCCGGCCAGACCTGCTCCGCGTTGACACGAATGATCGTGCCCCGGTCGCGTCTGGCCGAGGTCGAAGCCCTGGCGACCGAGACAGCAGAGACCTACAAGCCGGGCGACCCGTTCGAGGCGGACACCCGTCTGGGGCCGCTCGTGTCGTCGACACAGCTGGCGCGCGTGCGCGGCTACATCAACAAGGGTGTCGAGGAAGGGGCGACGCTTCTCACCGGTGGAGCCGAGCTCCCCGAGGGCCTCGACAAGGGGTACTTCGTGCGACCCACGGTGTTCTCCAACGTGACGCGCGACATGACCATCGCCCAGGAGGAGATCTTCGGGCCCGTGCTCTCGATCATCCCCTACGACACCGAGGAGGAAGCGGTCGAGATCGCCAACGACACCGTGTACGGCCTGGCCGGCGGTGTGTGGGCCGGGGACAAGGAGCACGCCGAGCAGGTGGCCCGGAGGCTTCGCAGTGGCCAGGTCGAGGTCAACGGGGGAGGGTTCAACCCCCTGGCGCCCTTCGGGGGCTACAAGCAGTCCGGCATCGGTCGCGAGCTGGGCAAGTACGGCCTCGAGGAATACCTGGAGGTCAAGGCGCTCCAGCGCTGAGGACGTCGGGCGGCTCGCACACGCCACCGGCTCCTCGTGCCGTCTCTGAAGGTTGTGCTCGTCAATTCTGGTGATTGCCGGGGTAGGTACTGACGTCAAGAGTGGGGGGCCGGGGCCGGTGGGGCCCGGACGGAGAGCGACAGTGCAAACCCGAAAGGTCTTCACGCGCCACAGGCCGATGGTGCCCATCGCGCTGGCCACGATCGTCGTGGTGGGCTACCTCGGAGTCGTGGCGGGGCCCGCGGCGGCGCGACCGCACCGGTTCCAAGGGGCGGCTCCTGGTTCGGTGACCTGTCAACTGGTGGGAACCTTGCGGTTCACACCGCGTCTGTCGGCGTCGGACGCCCAGGCCCACACGTCGCGCCTCAGGGGAACGCTGGCGGATTGTCACACCTCGAACGGCGCGGTGACGATCACGTCGGGCCGGGTGCGTGAGACCTTCAGCGCCAGCCCACTGAACTGCGCCACCCTGTCGGGCACCGGAGCGCCGGCCACGTTGTCGGCGTCGTGGGAGGGGAACTCGTTCGGTCTTCCCGCGACGTTCACGAAGACGACGGAGACCAACAACCGTTCGCAGGTCGTGACCGATGGTCGCGGTTTCGAGGGCTTTGCACTGCCCGGGGCCGGTGGGCGGGCCTCGACGAGCGGGTCCTTCGCGGCCGCGTCGGGATCGACGTCCAACGTGTACACGACGCTCTCGCACGGGGTGTTGACGTCGATGTGCCGCAGCTCCCGCGGTGTCCGCGCCCTGACGGTGGCCGGGACCATCACCCTCGGCTCCGGCGTCGCGCAGACGGGGAAGTACGCGGTTCCCCTTGGCGACTACGCCGGCTACGCCGATCCCGACGGGTTGGTCGACTTCGAGCTGGCCACCGGGGCCCATCTCACCTACGCCACGGACTACCTCGAGAGGAGCCAGGGTTGGGCGGCGATGGACGAGGCCCCCGGAGCGTCGGCGTGGAGCGGCTCGGGGTTCCGGCTGGTGTTGGGGGTCCCCATCCTGCCCGGGACCGGGACACTGGCCCAGGGGGCGACCGGTGCCTACGACCCGTACTTCACGACGCTGGCCAAGAACCTCGTGAGCGCGGGCGAGTCCGACGCCATCTTGCGCCTGGGGTGGGAGTTCAACGGCACCTGGTTCCCGTGGTCGGTGCAGACGGGTGCCGACGCGGCCAACTTCGTGAAGTTCTGGCAGCACATCGTGACCACCATGCGCGCCGTGCACGGCCAGAAATTCGCGTTCGTGTGGAACCCCAACGGCCCCAGCCCCACCAGCTACACCCCGGACCAGGCCTATCCCGGAAACGCCTATGTGGACTACGTTGGGACCGACGACTACGACAACTTCTGGGGGACCCCCTTCACGCCCGCCGCCGCCTGGGCCAACCAGCTGTCGCAGCAGTGGGGGTTCAATTGGCTGACCTCGTTCGCGGCCGCCCATGGAAAGCCCATCGCCATCCCGGAGTGGTCCGACGAGTACCGCACCGACGGACACGGGCTCGGGGACGACCCGTCGTTCATGGACAACATGGCCGCCTGGTTCGTCTCCCACAAGGTGGCCTTCGCCGACATCTGGTCGTACGACTCGTCGTCGACGTACCGGAACAACATCCTCGACGGCACCTTCCCCAAGTCCCTGGCCGAGTTCAAGGCGGACTTCGGCTGAGTTGAGCAGGGGGCCAGGCCGGCGCGGCCGTGACCGGTTGCCCCCTGAGAGCCACGACGGTCCCGACCCCGCCCCCCGAGCGACCTGCTCCCCCTACCAAGCCCGGGCTTGCTTTGCGATAGATAACGATATATCATGTCACTACGAGAACAGTCTGAACACAGGGTTCGGACCGAGATTCGAAACAGAAAAGAGAGCACCATGCACACACACGGAAGAATGCGAGGACGCCACGGACGGCCGCCCTGGGCTGGCGGCGAATGGGGGGCGGACCGGGGCAACTGGCGCGGCGGGGGGCGGCGCATGCGGCGGGGCGACATCCGCACCGCCCTGCTCAGCGGGCTCACCGACGGCCCTGCCCACGGCTACGAGCTCATCGGGCGACTGGAAGAGAAGAGCGGCGGCACCTGGCGACCGAGCCCCGGCTCGGTGTACCCCACGCTGCAGCTCTTCGAGGACGAGGGCCTCGTACGGTGCGAGGAGCGCGACGGCAAGCGGGTCTACGAGCTCACCGATGCCGGCCGGACCGAGGCGGCCGAGCGCGTCGAGAAGTACGGGAACACCCCGTGGGACACCGACGCCGACTTTGCCACGGAGTTCCAGGGGCTCATGCGGTCTGCGGCGCACCTGATGGGAGCGGCCAAGCAGATCGCCCGCTCCGGTGACCCGGCGCAGATGGAGCGGGCCACCGCGGCCATCCGCGCCACCGGCAAGGAGCTCTACAAGATCCTGGCCGAGGACTGACGCGCTCGGGGGACGCGTCACCGCAAGGCGAACAACCGCACCGGCTCGCCGATGCCGCGCAGTGCCCGTGCCGACAGCTCGACGACTTCCCACCGCTCGTCGGCGGCGGGGGAGTCGCCGAGGTCCGAGCGCACCGTCTCGGTGAGGACGACCGACCCGGGGTCGGCCACCTTCACGGCGCGCGCCACGAGGTTCACGAGCGCGCCGAAGTAGTCACCGTCGCGCGCGCCGACGGTGCCGTACCCCACCGCGCCCCGCGCCTCGGGCAGCGCGTCGTCGGCGGCGACGGCCCGGCACAGCTCGAGCGCGATGCGGGCCGCGGCCGGGCCGGTGGGCGCCAGGAACATGGCTTCGTCGCCGATGAGCTTCACGACGCGTCCCCCATGGGCCGAGGCGATGTCCCACGCGGCGGACTCGAACCCGGTCAGCGCCATGGCATGGGCCTTCAAGGTGAGGCCGCTCGCCCACGGCGTCGATCCCACCAGGTCGACGAAGCCGAGCCCGACGGTGACGGCGCGCTCGTCGACGTCGAGCGTGCGCTCGGCGACCGAGCGCCGGATGGCCAGGGTCATGTGCTCGCGCAGCAGGTTGGTCATCAATGCCGGCGTCACGGCGATGAAGGTGGCCGTGCCGTCCTCGCCGCCGCGCGCCCGGGCCAGCTCGGTGGCTTCGCTGCTCAGGGCCGGCATGCGCTCGGTGAGAAAGAGGCTGACGGCCGCCTCGGCGATCCTGGCCACGGCCGCCCCCATGACCCGCGTGAACGACAGGGTGGGGGTCTCGCCGAACAGCGCCGCGCCGGCCTCGAACGACACCACGTCGTCGACCACCGTCGGCGGCAGCCCGGGGTGGCCCGGGTCACCGAGATCGGCGGGGAGCCCGGCCGCCAACCGGACGCGCCGCACCCGGTCCACCGTGGTGGCTGCGGCGGCGGCCACGTCCTGGACGCTCAGCGCAGCCCCCGCGGCGCGCAACGGAAGCTCGGACGCGAGCGCCGCCAACGAGCCGGCCCGCTCGGACTCCACCATCGTGTCGAGGGCAACCCCCCGGCTGTCGAGGTACTCCAGGAGCTCGAGGCGCTCGGCCGCGCCGGCGGCGTCGGGGTCGTAGATCCCGGCGGCCCGGAACTCCTCGGCGCCGATCTCGGTCATCGGGGCTCGGTCATCGGAGCTTGGTCGTCGGGCCTCGTCAACGGGAACGAGCCGGTCCCGAGATCAGGCGCCCATGGCGTGGACGCCCCCGTCCACGTGCACCATCTCGCCCGTGGTCATGGGGAACCAGTCCGACAGCAGCGCCACACAGGCGCGGGCGACGGGCTCGGAGTCATTGACGTCCCATCCGAGCGGAGCGCGGTCTCCCCAGGTGTCCTCGAAGGTCTTGAAGCTCGGGATCGACTTGGCCGCCATGGTGCGCACCGGGCCGGCCGCCACCAGATTGACCCGGATCCCCTCGGGCCCGAGATCCCGTGCCAGGTACCGCGCCAGGGACTCGAGCGCCGCCTTGGCCACGCCCATCCAGTCATAGGCGGGCCACGCCACCCGGGCATCGAAGTCGAGGGCGACGACCGATGCGCCGCCCGCGGCCACGAGGAGGGGTCGCAGGGCACCGACGAGAGCCTTCAGTGAGTACGCCGAGATCTCGAGGGCCACCGCCACCTGTTCCCATTCGGCGCGCAGGATGTCACCGCCCAGGCATTCCTGGGGCGCGAACCCGATGGCGTGGAGGATGCCGTCGAGCCGGCCCCAACGCGCCGTGAGGTCGACCGCGGCGGCCTCGAGGTGGGTGCGGTCCGAGACGTCGATCTCGATGACGTCGACGGGAGTCTCGAGCTTGCGCGCCGTGCGCCTGGTCAGTGACAACCCCCGCCCGGCCCCCGAGAGCACGAGCTCGGCGCCCTCGGCCTGGGCCCGGCGGGCCACCCCGAACGCCAGCGACGCGTCGGTGAGCACGCCGGTGATGAGGATCCGCTTCCCCGAAAGGAGCCCGTTGCTCGACGACACTGCGGGCGACCCTACCCGAGCCGCCCCGGCGCACCGGGCCGTGTCGAGCGGAGGGACCGCGCGGGACGGGCTGAACCAGGGCCGGGGGCCGTTGTGCCAGTGTGTTCCGATGAACGTCGGGATCCTCGGTGGCACCGGCCCGCTCGGCCGGGGTCTCGGGCTGCGGCTCGCCGCCGCCGGCGCGTCGGTGACGATCGGGTCACGCGACGAGGCGCGCGCCGCCGAGGTCGTCGCCACCCTCCACGAGGCGTGGCCGCGCCGGCTCGCCGTCGTCGGCGCCGCCAACGAGGACGCGGCGGGGTCCGACATCGTGGTGGTGGCCACCCCGTGGGACGCCGTGGTCGGCACCGTGGCTCCCCTGGCCGCCCGGCTCGACGGCAAGGTCGTGGTGTCGGTGGCCAACGCGCTGGTGAAACAAGGACGCGAGATGCTCGCCCTGGTGCCGCCGCGGGGATCGATGGCGGGGGCCATCCAGGCGGCCCTGCCCGGCGCCTCGGTGGCCGCGGCCGGCCACCACCTGCCGGCCTCGGACCTCGAGGATCTCGACAAGACCCTCCGCGCCGACGTGCTCGTGTGCTCGGACCACCCTGAGGCCACCGCGGCGACGATGGCGCTCGTGGCCTCGATCGAAGGACTGCGGCCCCTCGACGCCGGGAGCCTGGCCCAGGCGGCGGCCATCGAGGCCTTCACGGCCGTGCTCGTGACGGTGAACATGCGCTACAAGGTCCACACCTCTTTGGGGCTGACCGGCCTCGACCACGTATGAGGACCTAGACGTATGAAGCCCTACGACCTATGAGGCTCTACGACCTATGAGGCTCTACGACCTATGAGGCTCTACGACACCACGCGGGGCGAGATCGTCCCCTTCGAGCCGGGGCCGGTCGTCTCGATGTACTCGTGCGGCATCACCCCGTACGACGCCGCGCACGTTGGGCACGCCCAGGTGTACCTGACCTTCGACATCCTGCAACGGCGCCTCATCGATCTCGGCCACGAGCCGAGGCTGGTGCGCAACGTCACCGACGTCGACGACGACATCCTGCGCAAGGCGCGCGAGCTCGGTGTCCACTACCTCGACCTCGCCGCGGAGGAGATGGCGCGCTTCGACGCCAACATGGCGGCGCTGGCGCTGCTCCCGGTGTACCGCGAGCCGCGCGCCACCTCGGCCATCCCCGACATCCTGTCGCTCATCGGGGCCGTGCTCGACGCCGGCCACGCTTATAGCGCGGGAGGGGGGGTGTATTTCGACATCTCGACGTTCCCCGGGTTCGGCCAGGTGAGCCACCTCACGCGCCCGCAGATGCTCGTCCTGGCGGCCGAACGCGGCGGCCGTCCCGAGGATCCCAACAAGCGGGACCCGCTCGACTTCGTGCTGTGGCAGCCCTCCGCGCCCGACGAGCCGTCGTGGGAGTCGCGCTGGGGCCCGGGCCGGCCGGGCTGGCACATCGAGTGCTCGGCGCTCGCCATGCGCGAGCTCGGTGACACCGTGGACCTCCACGGCGGGGGGACGGACCTCATCTTCCCCCACCACGAGTGCGAGACCGCGCAGTCCGAGTCGGTGACCGGGACCACCTTCTCGCGCCACTGGCTGCACGTGGGGATGGTCGGGCTGGACGGGACCAAGATGTCGAAGTCCCTCGGCAACCTCGTGTTCGTGGGCGACCTTTTGAAGGAGTGGGATCCCGCCGCGGTGCGCCTCGCGCTGCTCGCCCATCACTACCGCACCGACTGGGACTGGTGCCAAGCCGATCTCGATGAGGCTGCGCAGCGGCTCGAGCGTTGGCGCGGCGCCGACACCGGCACGAAGGGGCCGTCCTCGGGGCACGCCCTCGACGCAGTGCGGGCGTTTCTCGACGACGACTTGAAGGTGTGCGACGCCCTGCTGGTGCTCGACGACGAGGCGGCCGCCGGTCGCGCCGTGGGCACCGGGGCGGCGCTGTTGGGGGTGGAGTTGTGATCACGGTTCGACTGCCCGATGGTTCGACGAAGGAGCTCGAGGACGGCGACGACGCGCTGGCACTGGCCGCGTCGATCGGCCGGCGCCTGGCCAAGGCGGCGGTGGCCGCCATGGTCGACGGCACTCCGGTCGACCTCGGCACGGTGTTGCACGACGGGGCCGAGGTGGCGATCATCACCGAGGACAGCGAGGCGGGACGCGCCGTGTTGCGCCACTCCACCGCGCACGTGCTCGCCCAGGCCGTGCTCGAGCTGTGGCCGGGCGCGCACTACGCCATCGGCCCTTCCATCACGGACGGCTTCTACTACGACTTCGAGCTGCCCGGCGGGGCCACCTTCAGCGACGACGACCTCGGGCGCATCGAGGAGAAGATGCGCGCCATCATGGCCGCCGACCAGGCCTTCGTGCGCGAGGAGCACTCGATCGACGGAGGGTTGGCCTTGTTCGCGGACCAGCCCTTCAAACGCGAGATCATCGAGGGCGTCGCGGGCGCCTCGCCGGACGTGGTGTTGTCGGCCGAGGCTTCGGGGGACATCGAAGCCGACGGCTCGGCGGTGAGCGCGTACCGCAACGACGGGTTCGTCGACCTGTGCCGGGGCCCGCACGTGGCGTCGACGGGCCGGCTCGGGCACTTCACGCTCCTGCGCGTGGCCGGCGCCTACTGGCGCGGCGACGAGCACCGTCCCCAGCTGCAGCGCATCTACGGCACCGCCTGGGAGTCCGACAAGGCGCTCGCCGAGCACCTCCACCGGCTCGAGGAAGCCGAACGGCGCGACCACCGCCGCATCGGAGCCGAGCTCGACCTGTTCTCGTTTCCCGCCGAGATCGGCTCGGGTCTGGCGATCTTCCATCCCAAGGGGGCGACCATCCGCCGCTTGATGGAGGAGTACTCGCGCCAGCGTCACATCGACGGCGGCTACCAGTTCACCTACACCCCGCACATCACCAAGGCCGAGCTGTTCGAGACCTCGGGCCATCTGGACTGGTTCGCGGAGGGGATGTTCCCTCCCATGGAGCTCGACGACGGACAGAAGTACTACCTCAAGCCCATGAACTGCCCGTTCCACGTGCTCGTGTACCGCAGCCGCCAGCGCTCGTACCGCGAGCTGCCCATGCGGTTGTTCGAATTCGGCACGGTGTACCGCTACGAGAAGTCCGGTGTGGTGCACGGGCTGACCCGGGTGCGCGGCCTCACCATGGACGACTCGCACATCTTCTGCACGCGCCAGGAGATGGGCACCGAGCTCGGGGCGCTGCTCACCTTCGTGCTCGACTTGCTGAGCGACTTCGGCCTCGACGACTTCTACCTCGAGCTCTCGACCCGGCCTCCCGGCAAGGCGGTGGGTACCGACGAGGAATGGGCCGAGGCCACCGAAGCACTGCGGGTCGTGGCCGAAGGTCGGGATCTCGATCTCCTCATGGACGAGGGCGGGGGGGCGTTCTACGGTCCCAAGATCTCGGTGCAGGCGCGCGACGCCATCGGCCGGCACTGGCAGGTGTCGACCATCCAGCTCGACTTCCAGACGCCGCAGCGTTTCGGCCTCGAGTACGTGGGCGCCGACAACACCCGGCACCGGCCCGTCATGATCCACCGCGCCCTGTTCGGCTCGGTGGAGCGCTTCTTCGCCATCCTCCTCGAGCACTACGCGGGGGCGCTGCCCACGTGGCTCATGCCCGTCCAGGTCGTGGTCCTGGCGGTGCGCGACGATCACGACGACTACGCCCGGGACGTGGCCTCGGTCCTGGGCGGGGCCGGGGTGCGCGTCGAGGTGGTGGTCGCGGACGAGCCACTCAAGGCGCGCATCCGTCGTTGGAAGCTCCAGAAGGTGCCCTACATCCTGGTGGTGGGCGACGACGACGTCGCAGGTGCCACGGTCGGTGTGAACGCGCGATCGTCGGAGCGTGCCGTGCGCGATGTGCCCCTCGACGAGTTCGTCGCCGCGCTGTCGGCCGAGATCGCCGCCAAGGACTCACCGGAGACGGGTGTGTCCTCGCCGGAAGAGGTTCGTGAAGGAAACCCGGTGACCGAGCCCAATGACTGAGCCCAATGACTGAGCCCCATGGGTGAGCCCCATGGGTGAACTGGGCCTCGACCAACTGTGGGCCGGGTGGCGCAACGACTATGTCGTCTCCACCACCGAGGCGGAGCGAGGCAAGAAGTCCGGGGAGTGTGTCTTCTGTCGGATCGCCGCCATGGGAGCGCCCAGCGTGGACAACCTGGTGGTATGGCGCAGCGATCTCAGTTTCGCGGTGCTCAACGCCTATCCCTATGCGAGCGGCCACCTTCTGGTGATGCCGGTGCGCCACGTGGGAGAGCTCGACGAGCTCACCCCCGAGGAATCACAGGACCTCTGGGACGGGACCAGGCTGGCGGTCTCGGCCATCACCGCCGCCTATGACCCCGACGGCATCAACATGGGCGCCAACCTGGGTCGGGCCGCCGGCGCCGGCATCCCGTCCCATCTCCACATGCACGTGCTGCCCCGGTGGTCGGGGGACACCAACTTCATGACGGCAGTGGCGGGGGTGCGGGTCATGCCCGAGACGCTCGCCGTGGGATGGCAGCGTCTGCACGGGGCCTGGCCGTCGGCCTGAGCGAAGCGCGTCAGCTGCCGTTGGCCTTCGCCTTGGTCATGCGCTCCACGAGGTTGGCCGGCATGGTGTCGTAGTGGTCGTGGTCGGCCTGGAACCGACCTCTGCCCCCGGTGAGCGAACGCAGGTCCACGGCGTAACGCTGGATTTCGGCCGTGGGCACGAGGGCCGAGATCTTCTGCAGACCACCGTCGAGGGAGTCGGTCCCCTGGACTCGTCCCCGACGCGAGTTGAGGTCACCGAGGATGTCGCCCTGCATCGTGGCCGGGACCGTGACCTCGAGCCGCGACACGGGCTCGAGCACCACCGGGCCCGCCTTCACCATGGCCTCGCGAAATGCCAGTGACCCCGCCATCTTGAAGCTCATCTCCGACGAGTCGACGGAGTGGTACTTGCCGTCGTAGCACGACACCTGCACGTCGACGACGGGGTATCCGTGCACCCCGCCCTGGCTCATGGCCTCGCGGACACCCTTCTCCACGGCCGGGATGTACTGCTTCGGGATGGCCCCGCCCACGACCTGGTCGACGAAATGGAATCCCTCGCCTCGGTCGAGAGGTTCGATGCGGATCGACGCCACGCCGTACTGCCCGTGGCCCCCGGTCTGCTTCTTGTACTTGCCTTCCGCCTCGGCTTGCTGGGAGATGGTCTCTCGGAACGGCACCAGCACATCCTCGGTGGCCACCTCCACGCCGAACTTGCGGGCCAGGCGCTCCGCCGCCACGGCCAGGTGCGTCTCGCCCGTGCCCCGCAAGATGGTCTGATGCGTCTCGTCGACCCGTTCGACGACGAGGGCACGGTCCTCTTCTTGGAGACGGTGCAGTCCCGTCATGAGCTTGTCCTCGTCGCCCTTGGACTTGGGGCGGATCGCCACCGACAAGACGACGGGCTCGGGCGGCGCGGCGGGCACGACCACCGGTGTGCCCTTGGGAGCGAGGGTGTCGCCCGTGGTGGTGTCGGACAACTTGGGCACCGCCACGATGTCGCCGGCCTGGGCCTCGTCGACGGGTTGGGCCTCCTTGCCCCGCAGCAGCTGCAGGATGTGGAGCCGCTGATCGGCGTGCGTGCGGGGATCGGTGAGGACGGTGTCGGGACGGATCGTGCCCGACAACACACGCAGGAGCGAGATCTTGCCGACGTAGGGATCGGAGATGGTCTTGAACACCAGGGCCAGCGGCGGGCCGGCCGGGTCGCTCGCCACCTCGGTGACCGAGTCGCCGGCACGCACCTCCACGGGCGGGCGCGAGTCGGCGCTGGGGGCGATCTCCGCCAGCAGGGTGGCGAGCCGGTCGATGCCCACACCGGTCACGGCCGAGCCGCATACCACCGGGAACACGAGGCCCTGGGCGACGCCGTTGGCGAGGGTGGCCTCGAGCTCGGCTCCCGACAACGCCTCTCCTTCGAGGTAGCGCTCCATCAGCGCGTCGTCGCCGACCACGATGCCTTCGACCAGTTGCTCTCGCACCTCGTGCTCGACCGCCGCGAGGTCGTCGGGGATCGGGCCTGATTGGGGTGTACGGCCGTCGTAGATGATGGCCGTGTCGGTAAGCAGGTCGGCGATGCCCCGGAAGCCCGCCTCCTCTCCCACCGGGAGCTCGAGGGGGGCGATCCCGGCCCCGAAGCGCTCCTGCAGCGCGCCGAGGGTGCGGTCGAAGCTGGCGCGCTCGCGGTCGAGCTTGTTGATGAACACGAGGCGGGGCAGGCCGAGCTCGGCGGCGAGGTTCCAGGCCGCTTCGGTCTGCGCCTCGATGCCCTCGACCGCGCTCACCACGATGACGGCGAGGTCGACGACCGACAACGCGGCCCGTACCTCGCCGAAGAAGTCGGCGTATCCGGGTGTGTCGATGATGTTGAGCTTGATGTCGTCGAGCACACACGGGGCCATGGCGAGCGAGAGCGACATGTGGCGCTTGATCTCTTCGGGCTCGAAGTCACACACCGTGGACCCGTCGTCGACTTTTCCCTGTCGGTTGACGGCACCGGTGGCGAAGAGCAGAGACTCGGCCAACGTGGTCTTGCCCGAGCCGTTGTGTCCGACCAGGGCGACGTTGCGGATACGGGACGGCGGGTAACTCGGCACCCCGCGCACCTCCCTCCCTCGAGAACCTTCCGGTGTGCGACCGCGTGCGACCGCTGTGGTTGGGAGCCTACCGGTGACAGCTGCGCTCAGCCCGGGGAAACTTCCGCCCGTTGGACGCCGGGCCGGCGGTGTCTCCCGCCTCGCACCAGGGCCGACGAGGCACACGGGAGCCCCGTGAGGGGCCCGGCGGCGACGATCGACCACCGGGGTGAATCCCGGGCTCCATCGAAGGAGCCCGGCAGACCCGATGGTACGATTGGGTCGAAGCCCCCCGGAGGAGCCCACGTATGTTCGATGGTCGTTGGCGCCACGCGGTGGACCGCACGACCAAGCCCGTCGGCACGGTCCTGGTGCGGGCGGGGATCACGGCTGACGTGCTCACCATCTTCGGTCTCGTCATGTCGGTGGTCACGGCTGTCGCCGTGGGCTCGGGCCACCTCGTGGCGGGCATCCTCCTCCTCTTCCCTACGGGCCTGCCCGACCTCTTCGACGGGCCCGTGGCCAAGGCCTCGGGGCGGGCCTCGGTGCGCGGCGCCTTCTTCGACTCGGTGGCGGACCGGATCTCCGACGCCTTTCTGTTCGGCGGTGTGGCCTGGTACCTCGCGGCGCGCCATCACGGCGAGATGGTCCTGCTGCCCTTCGCCATCCTGGCGGTGACCTCGCTCATCTCCTACCAGCGGGCCAAGGCGGAGCTGCTCGGCCTCTCGGCCAAGGGCGGGCTCATGGAACGCGCCGAGCGCTTCATCTTGCTCGGGCTGTGCTTCATCGCCGGTGCGGTCTCGGCCGCGGCCTTCGTGCCCGCCCTGTGGGTGTTCTTCGGGCTCCTGTGTGCCACGGCCCTCGGGCGGTTTGTGAACGTCTGGAAAGAGGCCGAGGGCCCGCCTCCCGTCGTGTCGACCCGGGCGGTGCTGGCCGACGCCGACATGGACGTCACGCGTCGTGCCCTGGCCCGTTGGCGCGAGGGACGGGTGGACTCGCGCTGGCGCACCTGGCGCGAAGCTCGTGCCCATCGCGACGCCCTGGGCGCGCATGCCGCGGTGCCGCGGCGCGCCGCTTCACCGTCGGGTCGGTGGCGGGCCCGTCGCGCCGGGGTGCCTTCGAGTCGTTCGGGTCGTATCTGGCGTGCCCGTCGCGAGGCGCGGCCCACGGCACGCAGCAGCCGTCGGCCTCCGTCGCGCGGCTTCTGAGCCCCGTCGCCCCGACCTGACCCGGCCACGCGGTGCGAGTGGTGCCCGACGCGTCCGAGTTCTCCGACACCGAAGCCGTCGGGGCGGGCGACGCCGGCGCCGGGGCCTGGGTTTCCTATCTCACGTACCGTTCCCTCGGGACGGCCATGCAGAAGCTCCCCGAACTCGTCGCCGCGGCGGCGGCCTCGGTGGTGGCGATGGTGCTGTCCAACTTCTCCGGTAAGGCGGGCGCGATGTACGGGCGCCATCTCCGGCGCGTGCTCGGCCCGGAGCTGAGCGACGCCGAGGTGCGCGCCACCACGCGGCGCGCCTTCTTCAATTACGGGCGCTATTGGTTCGAAGGGGCGCGACTGCCGGCCATCAGCCCCGCTGTCATCGTGGACCGCTTCGTGGTGGAGAGCGGGTGGGAGCATCTCGTCTCGGGCATGGCGGCCGGCAACGGCGTGATCATGGCGCTTCCCCACATCGGCAGCTGGGAATGGGGCGGGGCCTGGCTCGCCCTGCAGGGCTATCCCATGACGAGCGTGGCCGAGCCGTTGCAGCCGCCGGCGATGTACGACTGGTTCGTGGCCCAGCGCGAGGCGATGGGGCTCACCATCGTGCCACTCGGGTCCGACGCCAGTCGCGTGCTGTTGCGTACGCTGCGGGCAGGGAAGCTCGTCGGGCTGCTGTGCGACCGGGACATCGCCGGCACCGGCATCGACGTCGAGTTCTTCGGCGAACACACCACCATGCCGGGTGGCCCTGCCATGCTCGCCCTGCGCACCGGTGCGGTGCTCCTCCCCACCGCGGTCTACAGCGGTCCCGGCATCGGGCACACGGCGGTGATCATGCCCCCGGTGGACACGACGCGCCTCGGGGGCCTGCGCCAGGACGTGGAGCGCGTCACGCAGCTCGTGGCCGACGACCTCGAGCGACTCATCCGCCGCGCCCCGCAGCAGTGGCATCTCTTCCAGCCCAACTGGCCGAGTGACACCGGGCCGGGCTCTTCGGACTGAGGCCGAGCTCCGTGCGCGTGGCGTTACTGTGCCCGTACAGCCTGAGCCGGCCCGGCGGCGTGCAGGGCCAGGTGGTCGGCCTCGCCGCGGCTCTCATCGATGCTGGTCACGACGCCGTCATCCTCGCGCCCGCCGACGACGACCGCGACGTGCCGGGCCTCGCCGCGGGTGGCCTCGTCCGGCTCGGTCGCTCCACGTCGCTCCCCGCCAACGGGTCGGTCGCCCCCGTTGCGCTCGGTCCGGGCGCGGCAGTGCGCGCCGTGCGCGCCGTGCGGACCGGCGGGTTCGATGTCTTGCACTTGCACGAGCCGTTGGCGCCCGGGCCCGGCTACGCGTGTCTGGTGGCGTGCGACCTTCCGAAGGTGGGCACGTTCCACCGCGCCGGAAAGAGCGTCGCGTACCGGTTGCTCGGCCCGGTGGCGCGTGCCATGGCGGGACGGCTGGCGGCGCGCTGTGCGGTGTCGTCCGAAGCGCTCGCCACCGCCCGGGACGCGCTCGGTGGCACCTACGAGGTCATCGGCAACGGCATCGACCTCGGGCGCTTCTCCACGGCGAACCCGTCTCCGACTGCGGGGCCGACCGTGCTGTTCGTGGGACGCCACGAAGAGCGCAAGGGCCTGAGCGTCCTGCTCGAGGCGGCGGCGCGGCTCGACCCCGCCGTCGCCCTGACCGTGTGGGTGGTAGGGGAAGGCCCCGATACCGAGAAGCTGCGTCGCCGTCATCCCGGCGGTGACCGGCTCGTGTGGTTGGGCCCGGTCGACGACGTCGAGCTGGCGTCGCGCCTCGCCGGGGCCCACGCCCTGTGCGCGCCGGCGTTGCGGGGCGAGTCCTTCGGCGTCGTCCTGCTCGAGGCGATGGCAGCCCGGGCCGCGGTGGTGGCGAGCGATCTCGCCGGGTACGAAGCGGTGGTGGCGGGCCACGGCCTGCTCGTGGCGCCCGGGGACGTCGCCGCGCTGGCGCGTGCTCTTGAGACCGTGGCACGCGACGCCGCGCTAGGCACGGGATGGTGTGCCCCCGGCGCGCTCGACGCTGCCTTCGCCCACGCGTCGCAGTGGTCGATGCCGCACGTGGCGCGGCGTTACGTCGCCGTCTACGAGGGGGTCCTGGCCGGGAGCCGCTCGTCGCCCTGAGCCCGGGCCGTACACTTCGGGGACCATGGCCGGCACACCTCCATCGCCGGGCTCTTCGTCGGGCCGGCGCCGTTCTCGGTCCCGCCGACCGTCTCAGGGCGCGTCGGGGACCGGCTCCGCAGGCGGGCGCGGCGCCGGCGGAGCCTCGGGCGCAGGTCGCAGCTCAGGTGGGGGCCGCTCGGGGTCGGGTACCAACACCGGGGCCAACCGGTCGGGCGGCGGCGGCGGCGGCGGCTCGAACGGGCGGGGACGGGGCGGGTCGGGGAGAGGCTCGGGCGGCGGGGGCGCGCAGCAGGGTCGCGGCGGGGGCGGTGGCGGGGGCGGACCCCGTTCGGGAGGGCGCAACCAAGGCGGGAACCGATCGGGTGCCCGCCACTCCGGGCACGGCTCTCGTGACCGAGTACGGGAGACCGTCCTCGTCGCCGCGGTCGAGTCCGAGCCCGTGGCGGTGCCCGTTCCGCCCGGGACGAGAGGTGACGCCGGCGAGTTCCATCACAACAGGCGGCGGGCGCTGCTCATCTCGGCCGTGCCGGGTTTTGCGGTGTTCGTGGTGGTCGCCGTGGTGGGCGTCGCCATCGAGCTCGACGTCATCGGTCTGGTCGCCGGTGTGGGTGCCGGGCTCCTGGTGTGGTTGATGCTGTGGCGCGGCGCTACGCGGTTCGTGCTGCGCGCCTTGGGGGCGCGCCCCGGCGGGGAGGAGGAGCTGGCTCGGGCCGAGAACCTCGTCGACGGGCTGTGCGCCACCATGGGCGTGGAGCCCCCCGACATCCTCGTCATCGACGAATGGGCCCGCCAGGCACTGGCTCTGGGCCGCAAGAGCGGCGCGGCGGTGCTCGTGGTGACGTCGGGCCTGTTGCAATCGCTCGACCCGGTGTGTCTCGAGGGCGTGCTCGCCCACGAGCTCGTGCACGTGAAGCGCGCTGACATCGCCCCCGCCACGATGGCCGCCGCCATCCTTCTCCCGCTGGCGACGTTCTTCCCGGTGTCGGGGCTCGTGCACGCCCTGGCCGGTCGGGGTCGTGAATTCCGGACGGACCGCCTCGCCGTGGCGGTGACGCGCTTTCCGCCCGGACTGCGCGAGGCGCTCGTGCTCATGGCCGAGGGGCCCGCGCCCCGCGTGCCGTCGTCGCTCACCCGACGCGGCGTCTCGCGCACGACGCGTTGGCTCTGGACGGTGGCACTCCCCGAGACACCGGGGGGCGACGTGATGCGGTGGGATGTGGTGGACGAGCTCGATGCCCCCGCCCTGCGCGTCTCCTCGTTGGCCGAGTGGTGAGCCCGGGCCGCCTGGTCTAGGGCCCGGCGGGTCCGCCGACGCCCGGGAGTAGACTGGTGACATGGAGGACGCGCCCACCGCAGGGTCCAGCTCGGCACCTACATCGGACCGAATCTCGGCCGAGGATCGGTCCGGGAGCCGGCAAACCGGGACATTCACCGTGAAGCGCGGCCTTGCGGACATGCTGCGAGGGGGCGTGATCATGGACGTGGTCACCGCCGAGCACGCTCGGATCGCCGAGGACGCCGGCGCCGTCTCGGTCATGGCGCTCGAGCGCGTCCCGTCCGACATCCGCGCCCAGGGTGGCGTGGCGCGCATGAGCGATCCCGCCCTGATCGAGGCGATCCAGCGGGCCGTGACGATCCCGGTCATGGCCAAGGCCCGGATCGGCCACTTCGCCGAAGCGCAGATCCTCGAAGCCCTCGACGTCGACTACATCGACGAGAGCGAGGTGCTCACGCCCGCCGACGAGGCTCATCACATCGACAAGCGCGCCTTTCGCGTCCCCTTCGTGTGTGGCGCCACCAACCTGGGCGAGGCACTGCGTCGTATCTCCGAAGGTGCCGCGCTCATCCGCTCCAAGGGCGAGGCGGGCACCGGCAACATCGTCGAGGCCGTGCGCCACCTTCGTTCGATCCTCGGCGACATCCGCAAGCTCACCCAGGCCGATGCAGCCGAGCGCTACGCCTGGGCCAAGCACCTCAGTGCCCCGATCGACCTCGTGCACGAGGTGGCCGACACCGGGAGCCTCCCCGTGCCGTTGTTCTGTGCCGGTGGCATCGCCACCCCGGCCGACTCCGCACTCGTGATGCAGCTCGGCGCGCAAGCGGTGTTCGTCGGGTCGGGGATCTTCAAGAGCGAGGACCCGGCGCGCCGGGCGCGCGCCATCGTGGAAGCCACGACGCATTTCGACGACGCGCAGATCGTTGCCAAGGTGAGCCGTGGTCTCGGCGCGTCGATGCCGGGCCTCGAGGTGGCCGGGCTCGAACAACGCATGGCCGATCGCGGCTGGTAAGCCCGGTGTCCCCACGCGCCGCCGAGGTGCCTCCAGGTGGAAGTCGGCATCCTCGCACTGCAGGGCGACGTCGCTGAGCACAGCGCGGCGCTGATCGAGATCGGGGCTGCGCCCCGCCGGGTACGCAGAGCCGAGGACCTCGCCGGCCTCGACGGCATCATTCTCCCCGGGGGCGAGTCGACCACGATGTCCATGCTGCTCGAGTCCTCGGGACTGGCCGACCCTCTCGCCAAGGAGCTCGCCGCCGGGCTGCCGGCCCTGGGGACCTGCGCGGGGATGATCCTGCTCGGGGCCGACGCCGTCGATGGGCGCGCCGACCAGCGTTACTACGGAGCCATCGACATCACGGTGCGGCGCAACGGGTTCGGGCGTCAGCTCGAGTCCTTCGAGTGCGACCTCGACGTCGCCGTGCTGACCGGTGGTCCCCTGCGCGCCGTGTTCATCAGAGCGCCGCTCGTCGAGACGAGCGGTCCCGACGTCGAGGTGCTCGCTACGTTGGACCAGCCGGGCAGCTCCGGCGGGGGCGAAGATGCCCTCTTCGCCGACGCGAGGGCCGTGCCGGTGCTGTGTCGCCAGGGCACGGTGCTCGTGAGCGCGTTTCACCCCGAGCTCACACCGGACCGGCGGGTCCACGAGCTGTTCGTGTCGATGATCGAGAACAGTCGATGATCGTAAACATCGCAGTCAAAGGACGGTAGGAATGTCAGGGCACTCGAAATGGGCGACGACCAAGCACCGCAAGGCGGCTGTCGACAAGGTCCGTGCGAAGGTGTTCGCCAAGCTCATCCGCCAGCTCGAGGTGGCGGCGCGCGAGGGCGGTGGGGACGTCACCACCAACGCCACCTTGCGCACCATGTTCGAGAAGGCGCGCGCCGCGTCGCTCCCCATGGACAAGATCGAGCGCGCCATCAAGCGGGGGACGGGGGAGCTCGAGGGCGTGCACTACGAAGAAGTGTCCTACGAGGGCTACGCGCCGAGCGGTGTGGCGATCATCGTCGACTGCCTCACAGACAACCGCAACCGGACCGGCGCCGAGATCCGCAACGTCTTCACCCGCAACGGCGGGTCCATGGCCGAGCCCGGCGCGGTGGGATGGCAGTTCGCGCGCAAAGGCGTGATCGTCCTCCCGGCATCGTTCGACGAGGACACGATCATGGAGGTGGCGGTCGAGGCCGGGGCCGAGGACCTGGCCCGCGAAGGGGACCAGTGGGTCGTCACCAGTGCGCCGCAGGATCTCAACGCCGTGCGCGACGCGCTCGATGCGGCCGGTATGGCGCCAGAGTCCGCCGAGATGGCGATGGTGCCCTCGACCACCGTGCCGGTGACCGAAGAGGGTCAGGTGCGGCGCGTGCTGCGACTGCTCGAGGCCCTCGACGACGACGACGACGTGCAGAACGTGTGGTCCAACTTCGACACCCCCGACGAGGTGCTGGCGGCCGCGGCCGCGGACTGAGGCCCACATCCACCTGCGTCCCACCCGCCCTGGCTAGTGTCGAACGCGTGTTCGTCCTGGGTATCGACCCCGGGCTGTCCCGGTGCGGGTACGGCGTGGTGCGGCAGTACGGCAGCGACCTGACCGCCATAGCCGGCGGGGTCGTGACCACCGAGCCGGAGCTCCCGCTCCAGGAACGCCTTCGGGTCCTGTTCACCGAGCTTCGGGGTCTCGTGGCTGAGACGCGTCCTGACGCCGTGGTCGTCGAGCGAGTGTTCTTCCAGACCAACGTCCGCACCGCCATGGCCACGGGCCAGGCGGGCGGGGTCGCCCTCCTGGTGGCCGCCGAGGCCGGGTGCGAGGTCGCGCAGTACAGCGCCAACGAGGTGAAGCAGGCCGTCGTCGGCTTCGGTGGTGCCACCAAGGACCAGGTCCAGAGGATGGTGGCGGCTCTGCTCGGACTGTCCGAGCCACCCAAGCCTCCCGACGTGGCCGACGCGCTGGCCTTGGCGGTGTGTCACCTCACCGCGCAACCCCTGCGCCGTGCCATCGAGGCGGCCGGCTCGGGGAGGCGGCCGTGATCGGCTGGCTCCGGGGGGATCTCGTCAGTCGCAGCCCCGAAGGCGAGCTCATCGTCGACGTGGGAGGCGTCGGGTACCGCCTCACCGTGTCGCCCACGTTGCTCGCCGCGGTGGGCGAGCGCGGCGCACCGGTGGAGCTGCACGTGCACACCCACGTCCGTGAGGACGCCATCGTGCTCTACGGCTTCGCCACCACCGAGGAGCGACGGTGCTTCGAGGCCTTGCTCGGTGCGCACGGGGTAGGCCCCGCCCTCGCCCTCGCCGTCCTCGGGGCCCTGCGTCCCCCCGACCTGATCCGGGCCGTGCTCGACGAGGACCTGGGCGCGTTGTGCACGGTGCCCGGGGTGGGTCGCAAGACGGCGGCCCGACTCGTCCTCGACCTGCGCTCGCGCCTCGAGCTGCCCGCCTTCGCCGGCGACGGCGTGCCCGGCGGGCAGGGGAGTCCGTCCGAGGCAAGGGGCGAGGTGCGCGCCGCCCTGGTCGAGCTCGGGTACGGCCCCGACGAGATCCGGCGGGCACTCGAGGGTGGCCACGACGAAGGCACCGTCGAGGAGCTCCTGCGGCACGCCTTGCGGGAGCTGGCGGGGGCCCGGTGAACGGCCGGCGCGAAGTGCTGTCCGCGCCCACCGTGTCTCAGGCGGGCGGCCTCCCCGATGTCGCCCCGGGGGCGACCGACGAGAACCTGGCGCGGCCGGTGAACCCCCTTCCCGACCCCTCGGAGCTCGCCGACGAGGCGCGGCTCCGGCCCCGGCACCTCGAGGAGTTCAACGGTCAGCCGCAGCTCACCGAGCACCTCGAGATCGTGCTCGAGGCGGCGCGCCGGCGGGAGCAGCCCGTCGACCATCTGTTGTTCGCGGGGCCTCCCGGCCTCGGCAAGACGTCGTTGGCGGGCATCGTGGCGGCGGAGATGGGCGTGGGACTGCGCATCACATCGGGCCCGGCCCTGGTCCGGGCCGGGGACCTGGCTGCACTGCTCACC